>Ga0153916_10002348_pt1 | contig 13861 bp, 18 predicted proteins | sample Opewatmetagenome_FD_109642 | JGI IMG/M metagenome (GOLD analysis project Ga0153916, IMG submission 109642) | Freshwater wetland microbial communities from Ohio, USA - Open water 3 Core 3 Depth 4 metaG | ecosystem: Environmental > Aquatic > Freshwater > Wetlands | place: USA: Ohio, Lake Erie...
TCGGCACGCCTATCGGTTCCAAAGACATGGGCAGCCGCAAGCCGGAATACGATATCATCCCCTTGCGCCGCATCGGCCGGCCGGAAGATGTCGCCGAGGCCGCGGTATTCTTAGCCTCAGACAAAGCGAGTTACATCACGAATACGATATTGCCCGTCGACGGCGGGCGGCTGAACGCCATGAGCAGCGGCAGCTCGCGCTGAGCTGAGCGCGCCGATTTTCTTCATGCGGTTACCCCTCTCCCGCGATGGCTGGTTGCTCTTCGCTACCTGCGGCGTACGTTCCTTCGCCTATGGTTTTCTCTCGGTTGTCCTCGGCCTTTATCTCGATTCCATTGGATTGACCACGACGGTCATCGGCTGGATCTTTACCGCCGCGCTCGCCGGCGGCGCCGTGATGACCATTGTCATCACAGCGGTGGCGGATAGCTTCGGGCGACGCGCGCTACTGATACTGGGGGCGCTGCTGATGGCGCTCGCGGGTTGCATCTTTGCGATCACCGATAATCCGATTCTCTTGGTATTCGCGGCGATCTTCGGCACCATCAGCCCCTCGGGAAAAGAAGTCGGGCCGTTTCTTTCCCTCGAGCAAGCGATTCTTCCCCAGACGACTCAGGATCAGCACCGAACGGCGGTGTTTTCCGCATATAATCTTGTCGGATCGTTCACCGGCGCGCTCGGCGCGCTCGGCGTCGGTCTGCCTTCGCTGTTCTCTTTATCGGTACTTTCCGGCTACCGGTTCCTGGTCTGGGCCTATGTCGCCTCCGCGATTGGTCTGATGGTCCTGTTCGCTATGCTCTCGCCGTCCATCGAGGCGCAGGTTCAAACTGAACCGACGATGCGCCAGATCGGCGTGCGAAAATCTCGCGGCATCGTCGCCAAACTGGCAGGGCTGTTCGCCCTGGACGCCCTCGCCGGCGGTTTTATCGTGCAGAGCATCGTCGCCTACTGGTTTTACTTGCGGTTTAAAACTGATTTGAACTCGCTCGGCAGAATTTTTTTTGGCACCAATCTCTTGGCCGCGCTCTCCTTCTTGGCCGCTCCGGCCATGGCTCGGCGCTTCGGGCTCTTAAACACGATGGTGTTCACTCACCTGCCGTCGAATTTCCTGTTGCTGCTCGTGCCGCTCATGCCGAACGTGGAATGGGCGGTGATAGCGCTGCTCCTGCGCCACCTGCTATCGCAAATGGACGTGCCGACGCGCCAGTCGTACACGATGGCGGTCGTCGATCCCGCCGAGCGCGCTGCCTCGGCGGGTATCCTCTCGGTTGCCCGCAACGCGGGTGCAGCGATCGCGCCGCTTTTCACCGGCGCGCTGCTCGCCGCGCCGGCGTTAGGTTTGCCGTTCCTCTTGGCGGGCGGAATTAAGGTTGTTTACGACTTGTGGATCTTCGCGGTGTTCCGGCATGTCAAGCCGCCGGAAGAGAAGGGTTGACGATCACCTTGAGCAAGAGCGCTCATGCCGGACGATCTCGTCGAAGCGCTGAAGCCGCAATATACCGGACTGCCCCCAGGGCTCTGCGGCCCAGGAATTATGTATGCTCACGCCGTTTTAAAGTCTCTAAGGGGTGAGTGTCGGAGTCAACCAAGATGCAGCAAACAGAAGATACGACACGCAGCGAAGGCTCCTTCCTCGAAGTCCTCAGCATCGCCACGCGCCTCGGTCTGACCTCATTCGGCGGGCCGATTGCGCATCTCGGCTATTTTCGCGACGAGTATGTCGTGCGGCGAAAGTGGTTGGATGAGAAAAGCTACGCCGATCTCGTCGCGCTGTGTCAGTTTCTGCCTGGGCCGGCGAGCAGTCAGGTCGGGATGGCGATCGGCATCGGGCGGGTGGGGTTGCCGGGTGCGCTGGCGCTCGTGTTATTCGCTTTCGGCGTCAGTGTCGTCGGCGGGTCGGCGGATCCCCGGCCACGGGATTACGTGCGTGGGTGTCGTTCGGCCAGTTCGAGCTCATGGCCGTCCGGATCACGGATCCAGGCGCTTAAGCCCATGCCGTCGGACCGCTGCTTGAGCGGGCGGATGAACGTAACATCTTCCTTTTCCAGAATCGCGCAGAGCTTCCGCAGGTCACTTGCGTCGATGCCAACGTGGATGTTTGCGGGCGTCACCCGAGCGGGTGCTTTCTCGCTGGTGTCTTGGATCAATTCGAGGAATGGCTCACTCGCCTTGTCACCATAGCCGACGAGACCCACTTCCACCTTCCGCGCTTCGCTCGCGTGCCGGTCCTTTACCTTCATGCCGAGTAGGCGTGTGTAGAAGGCAACGGATCGGTCGAGATCAGCCACTGACAGCATCGTGTGGTGCACGCGGAAACTAAGATCTTCGACCAAACAATCGTCACTCATAAATCTCCTTCTCTTGTTAGGCGCCTGTTTGTTCATCCCAACCGCGGCGCTACGGTTTGCAGGGCGAACGGTACGAGACCGAGTTCTTGGCGTCTCGTCGTGCTCAATTTATTTTGCGCGGCTTAACGGTCATTGCCCGCAAGCCGAATACAGCCCAGCCTATCTTAGAAACGGCCGATCATTTCTCCCCCAAGAGCGGTGAGAACAACCACCAGCCAGGGCGGACATTTCCAGAACATCAACAGGCTGAAGGCGACGAGTCCAAGCCCGAAGTCGGCCGGCGAAAAGATCGCGCTGGTCCACACCGGCTTGTACAAAGCAGTCAGCAACAATCCCACCACCGCTGCGTTGATGCCTTTCAGAGCGGACTGGAAGACCGGCACCGAGCGAAGATTATCCCAGAAAGGAAGCGCGCCGACGATCAAGAGAAAAGAAGGAAGAAAGATCGCTACCAGAGCGAGCAGCGCTCCAGTCCAACCATTGGGTTCAGGGCCCATGACTGCGCCAAGGTAAGCGGAGAAAGTGAAAAGCGGGCCTGGCACGGCCTGAGTAGCTCCATAGCCTGCAACGAACTGCTCGTTCGTGACCCAAGCCGGTCCAACCACTTCGGTTTGAAGCAGAGGCAGGACAACGTGGCCCCCACCGAATACCAATGAGCCGACACGGAAAAAACTGTCGAAGACTTCGAGCGCATGGCTGGGCGCTAATTGCCGGACAAGCGGTAGCCCGACAAGCAGCGAAAAGAAGATGATCCAAGCGGCGATGCCGGTCTTTTTTCCGACTGGAAACCGCATATGTGAGAGTGAAGAAGTAACTGTTCCCGGAAAGATCATCAAGCCAACAACACCGGCAATGGCGATGGATGAAAGTTGCCCAATCGCAGTTGGCCAAGCCAGCGTGACGATTGAAGCGAGAATAGCGATCGTCGCGCGTTCACGATCCGGACATAGAGAACGAGCCATTCCCCAGACCGCTTGAGCCACGACTGCTACGGCGACAACTTTCAGACCATGCAACCATCCTGAATCGGCAGCGCTCGCAAAAGTACCGATTCCGAAAGCGAAGGCGATGAGCGCGAGGGCTGACGGCAGAGTAAAACCAATCCAAGCGGCGATTCCTCCGAGAAGACGTGCACGGGCAATGCCGATCGCAATACCGACCTGACTGCTGGCCGGGCCGGGTAAAAACTGGCAAAGGGCCACGAGGTCCGCATAGCTTTGTTCGTCAATCCACTTTTTGCGCTTGACGTACTCCTCGTGAAAGTAGCCGAGATGGGCGATCGGACCGCCAAAGGAAGTCAGTCCCAATCGGGTGGATACCCAAAGGACCTCAAAAAGAGAACCCTGGCTTTGACCGCGCAGGAGTTCATTGGTAGTAGTTTCACGGGTTTCATTCATGGCGCTGAAATTTCATTCATCCTCCAATAATTCGCCGAAAAGCTCCCTGACTTTTTCTCTGGCACCCGCCAGAACCTTGCGTCCCAACGGTGTAGCCCGATACATTCGCCGCGAGCGGTTTCCCAGGCGTTCGTCTTTTGATCGGAGGTAGCCCCGCCGCTCAAGTCCGTGAAGCAATGGGTAGAGAGTGCCGGGACTGAGTTTGTAGCCATGGCGAGCCAGTTCCTCGATGAACCAGAGGCCGAAAACAGGTCGCGTGGAGGCATGGTGAAGGATATGAAGGCGGATCAAGCCGCTGTAAAGATCCTTGTCATCATTGCTCTTAGCCGGTCTCTTCTTCATTTCACGAGTCAAATCAGCGTCATAGTCATCGCGATGCCCACGCCGACCACGCATCCTGCCACAACCCTCCTAAACGCTTCGACTGAGATTATTCCCAGCATCCACTTTCCCGAAAGCGTCCCAAGAAAGGCCGAAAGGGTTACGGCTAAAAGGACAAGTGTCAGTACCTCAGTGTCACCTAGATGTCAGCACCTTGATGTCAGTATGATAGTCGAAAACCTCGTTATCAGGAGTTCGCAACATGAGTACAAAACTACCAAGGAGAAGCGCCGGCAGCAAAGCGATCCTTTTCTTCGCTCTGAGACGACGAGACCCAACACAACAACCTTTGCTTAACGAGGTTCACTATGAACTCAAACAAAAATGGCTCCGACCGTGACACCAAGGTATTGACACTTACTCTAAATCGACTTGCGCTGACATCAAGGTACTGACACTTGTCCGCTAAAAGATAAGGCCAGGCCTTAACAAGGGCCTCATGATAGTGCACGAGATAGATGGGAATTCGCGTCGCATCAATGAGACACGCGATGACCGTTGCGGTCGCCACAAACGCTTCTTTCGACAGCGAGTAATTGAGTAAGTAAGCGCTTCTCACGGCCCCTTGATTTCCCAGCACGCCTCCCAGAAGCCCAGAGAAAACACTCCCGAGCGGGTCGAGCCTCTTGGGTATGCGCCATGAAAGGCGAGGAGGTAAGAATTCTACCACCCCCAAGATAACCAGCAAGATCCCGAGACCGATCTTTAAAGTCTGGCTTTCCAACCGAGCTTGGAGCAGCGACCCGACAAAGGCCCCCACCACACTTAGAGCTCCGAACCGCTTCAGGACTGCCCAGTCCAAGTGATGGAAGAAGAGGCCTAGCTTGAAAAGGTTGTTAGAGAAGTGAACAACGGCGACGAGGAATACGGCAATCTTGATGTCATAGAAGATGACGAAAAGCGGCGTAAGAAGAGTTCCTAACCCAAAGCCGCTCATCAGCACGATGGTCGCCAGCAAAAAGGCGGCGAGGCAAATACCGGCGGCAGCGAAAAAACTCATCCTAACAGTTCCTCTATACTGGTTTTCGTTATCGGAAATCGATATAACAGAACTCAGTTCGCTCCGCAAACGGGAGGGCAACCGGTGCAAGGCGGAAACCGATCGACATGAGGTATGAGCCGTGAGTGATCTCGTCAGCAAAACTCACTTCGCGCCGCGAAAAGCGAGCAATCCGGCGACTCCAGTAAGAAGGAAGTATGAGGATAGGCTCCGGGATTTCGAAGCGCATCAGGATTCCCAGTGTGACCAGGGCGATGAGAGCGGTAGGTACGTCGAAGATAATGGCCCACCTTTGTGAACCTAAAAAGTCTGCGGGATAGCTTGGACTGGCCTCGGATCTTCACTTTGGAGGATAGAGTATGCGAGAAGGCACTGTTATGTCATGCGCTTAAAGTTAAGGCTGTACATTTGCTCTGCCCTGGGGTATTGATTAACCCAAGTGCGAGAAAGACGAGTCAAAAGTGACCTCGAAACGCCATCACAATGGAGAGATATGATGAAAACGTCCAGATTAGCACCAATTGCAATGAGCATCGCCACGTTGTTCGCGGCACCCGCTCTGGCAGTCGATCCGGCGACGGTAAACTGGAACAGCGTCCCCACGAAGACGCTGACCCTATTCTATCCGGCCCAGTCGTCCTATCAGTGGCTACGCAGCGCCGACCACCCGGGGGCCCAGGTCGTCACCGGCGGAGGAGCCTGTCTGACCTGTCATAAGGACACCGAGGAGAAGCTCGGCAACAAGCTGGTCAAGGCAAACAAGCTGGAACCCACGCCAGTCGAGGGCAAGAACGGCGTCATCCAACTGAGCTTCCAGGTCGCGTACGATAAGGAGAACGCGTATTTCCGCGCCCAGTGGAAGACGCGGAACAACTACGCGGGTGAGGCGCATCCGTTTGTGCGCTTCGACGGCAAGGAATGGAAGACGTACGGTTTTCCGAAGCTGGACGCGGTCGTCCAGAAGGGCGAGCAACCGGGCATCTATGAAGACCGCTTTTCGATTATGATCGACGACGGAGGGGTGCCGGGATTCGCGAACCAGGGTTGCTGGCTAACTTGCCACAACGGCGAACGCGACAACCCGAAGTTTGCGACCAGGGCCGAGGTTCAGGCGAATCCGCTGTACCAGACGCTGAAACAGAATGACGTGCGCAAGTATCTGCCTTCGACGCGCACCGACGCGCTGGCCTCCTGGGACAAGGGCACGACCTCGGAAGAGATTGCCAAGATCAAGGCGGCCGGGGGCTTCCTCGAACTGATGCAGTGGCGCGCCCACCGCTCGAACCCGGTCGGCATGGCGGACGACGGTTACGTGCTCGAATACCGCTTGAGTGACGCTGGCGGCAACCCGTTCGGCTCGAACGTGGACCCGAAAACGCATCAACCCCGGTTCATGTACGACGAGAAGAAGGTCGGCAAGAAGACGCTCACGGCCGGCGACATCCGCAAGATGCCGACCGCGCTAGTCCGCGAACAGAACGCGGTCCCGTTCGATCCCAACGCCGGATGGAAGGAAGGCGATCTCATCCCCGAGTACGTCCTCAACAAGGAAGGCGCGAAGGGGTCAGGAGCAGACAACAACCAGGTCAAGGGCGTCTGGAAAGACGGCATGTGGACCGTCGTATGGGCCCGCAAGCTGAACCTGGCCAATCCCGACGACAAGCCCTTGAAGGAGGGCAACGTCTACAACTTCGCCTTCGCGGTCCACGACGACAACATCACGACCCGTGGCCATCAGGTGTCGTTCCCGGTCACGGTCGGCTTCGGCGCCAAGGCCACCATCGAGGCCACCAGGCTCAAGTGAGCGTGAGATGAGACCTGGCTCATGCCCAGGCCGTAACAGGTCGGGCATGACTGTAACCATGGAGAGCCGTTAGTAACGGTGGGGTGTTGCATTACTACGAAGTCGAATCAAGCCGCTGTAAAGATCTTGTTCATCGTTGCTCTTAGCTAGTTTCTTCTTCATCTCCCGGGTCAAATCAGTGTCATGGTCGTGGCGATGACTACGCCGACCACGCATCCGGCAACAACCTTCCTTAACGACGAGGAATACGGCGATTTTGATGTCATAGAAGACGACGCAAAGTGGCGTGGGAAGGGTTCCTGATCCAAAGCCGCTCATGAGTACCATAGCCGCAACCAGGAAGGCGGCAAGGCAAGTACCGGCAGCAGCGAGAAACCTCACTTCAGCCCTGGAAAAAGGATGAGACCGGCGAGGCCGGTCAAGATGACTAGGATCAGTTAGGGACAAGCCGCTGTGCCAGCTGTCATATGGTTATGGTCGCGACCGCCTCATCTGCAGAGGCCGATGACATTCACTCCCACACTTTTAGGCTGATCCCGCCATCGGTAAGCCTGGATATGTTCGCCAAGGATACCAAGAATGTCGTGGTAAACTCATGCAACATTTTCCACGTCCAGTGGGGAAAGGACAAAGCAGGCTACGAAGCCGGGGTGGCTGCCTTCCGGACGAAATTCGGAAAATGAGCCGGGGATCGACGCGGCCGTGGTTGGTCTCGTTCTGGCCGCTCTCTACAAACCGATATGGACGAGCGGTGTCCACTCTGCCGCTGACTCTTGCCTTGCACTTGTTGGCTTCGGGCTTTTGATGTTCTGGAAATGCTCGCCCTGGAGCGTGGTCCTGCTGAGCACGGCGCTCGGGGAATGACTAGGCCGAATTTAGGCCGGGCTCACGGGAAGAGCAGCTTCATGCCGGCGATAGCGAGCACCACTCCGAGCAGCCTTCGGATCATTAACGGCGTGGCGTGCTTTGCACCCCACCATGACCCGGCCCACCCGCCGATTAGCGCGGCGATCACGAGCGGCAATAACGACGGATCAATCCCATCTCCGCGCAGGAAGCGCCCGAAAAGCCCGGTGAGGGAATTCACGGCGATGGAAGCCGCGGAAATTCCCGCCGTTCCCTTCGCCTCTTTCCAGCCCAGGAAGATCAATAACGGAGAAAGATAAATACCGCCGCCGACGCCGGTGAGACCGGCGAGAAGGCCAAGAGCGATTCCGATGAGCGCCGACATCGTCCAGAGCGCGGCTCCCTTCGGCCGTTGCGGCTCATGTGCTTGGGGGTCGGGAAAAATGAGACGCAGGGCGGCGAGCAAAAGGGCGCAACCGACGAGCAAGGTAAAGGCGCGCGCCGACGTGGCGATCATGCCGCCGACAAAGGCGGCGGGAGCGGAGAAAAGCAGCAGCGTGCTGGCCAACGGCGCGTCAAAATAGCCGCGTTGGCGAAAGCGCAGCCATGCCTGGCTTGAAACGAGGATGTTCATAAGCAGTATGGTCGCCGCGATATCCGGCTTTAACCGTCCCGCCAGAGCGAGCAGCGCGATGTAGGCCGACGCGCCGCCGTGACCGACGGAGGAGTAGCGCGCGGCGGCGGCGGCCCACCATGAGCGTAAGGATCGCCTCGTTCATCTGTTATCCTGATTTATGCCACGGTGCGGAAGCGAACGCGAAACCTGAGTCGGTGGCTGGGGCGTCACTTGACGCCGGGAAAAAAAACCAGGCCGACGACGCCGGTGAGGAGGATCAAAACCGGCTCGGGAATTTTAAAGCGGATCAAAACGGCTAGCACAATGACGAAACACGCCAGAATAAACGAAATACAGCGTGGTCGCCGTAGCGGCGTCGGCTGCACGCGCGTTAGCCCGCCTCGTCAGATCAAGCCCAAACTTATTTGTGTGAATGAGATGGTAATCCGCTATGAGAATGTTCTTCAATCTTGTGATGCTCTTCTCCAGAAACATCCTGGGGGTCAACGTGGATGGTGACATTCGACAGATACGGCAGCTTGTGCAACAGCTGATGTCTGGCTTCTACCGCAATCGAGTGACCTTCCGTAACCGTCAGCGTGCAACCGACACCAAGATTCACTTCGGCGTGTAAACGATGGCCCGACCAGCGTAGCCGTATTTCTGTAATGTCGCGTACACCTTGGGCATGGTTCAGCGCGTGGGTAATTTCGTTAATCACTTCCGGATCGACACCGTCCAACAAGCGGGTCAAAACAGCTTTTCCTGATTCCCAAACAATGGCCAGGATGGCAACCGTGATGACCAGGCCGACCATCGGATCTGCCAATGGATAACCGAGCCACACTCCCACCGCGCTGAACAAGACCGCCAAGCTGGTTAGACCATCCACCCGCGCATGGTAACCATCGGCTACGAGCGCGGCGCTATTGATCTGCTTACCTACTCGAATGCGCAAGATCGCCACCGCCTCGTTACCAGCAAATCCAACAATCGCCGCCAACACTACCGCCCACAAATGGTCAATGGGTTGCGGATTGCGTAGACGGTAGATCGATTCGTAGCCTGCCAAAAGCGCGCTGAACAAGATGGTCAGGACGATTATGACCCCTGCTACGTCTTCTACACGGCCGTAACCGTAAGTGAAGCGACGGGAAGGCTGTCGTCGTGCCAGGGCAAACGCAATCCACAAAGGAACTGCCGTTGCGGCGTCGGCGATGTTGTGGATCGTGTCGGCAAGGAGCGCGATACTTCCAGAATAGCCCACCACGATAACTTGAAATATGGCGGTGGCCGCCAGGCCGATGAGCGACCATTTCACCGCCCAAATGCCGCGCTCTGTGGTGAGTAGTGCCGGATCTATTGTGCCGTGCGTGTGATCATGGTGTCCATGATCTGGATCACTATGGGAGCGAGAATGACCATGATCAGACATAAAAAAAGTATATTCCTCAGGGGAGCGATGTGCAATTTGCGCGACGCCACACAACCTGCACCGCTTGGCCTAACTAGAAAAAGAATTCAATTTGATGCGAATGTTCTTGAACAGTGTGTGTGAGCGGGGATGATGATTCTGCAATCCGATGTGCCCTTTTAATGGACGATTTCCATTCTTAAGACTGCTGAAGAGTTGCCCATTGAGTATGACCATTAGGTTAGACCCTGGCCCGAAGACTCGTGTAAAGAACCGCTTTCACTCCGGGAAGCGAAAAGAGACGACTCCGCAGCACACCGAGAACCGAGCCAGCAAGCATGATTTTAACTGGGCCAATGCGCGACATCAGCAACGCGATAATGGTAGCGATTAAAATGGCGACAGCCGCAAAATCGGGAAGGGCATGAGGCGACATCTGGACAAGTTTAACTGCAAGAATTCCCATTACAGCTGGTCCGATGCCTTTCATCGCTGCTGTGGTCCACACGAGCTTTCTCACGCGCTCATAGATAGGAAGAATTGGCAACGTGATAACGAACGACGGCAAGAAAATCGCCGCGGCCGCGATCGCCGCTCCGCCCAACCCCGAAACCTTATAGCCGACGTACGCTGCAACGATTATCATCGGACCTGGAGTGAACTGGCCGAGTGCAAGCCCGTCAATGAACTCTTGATGTGTGAGCCAGTGATACTGATCAACCGCTTGTTCTTGGATCAGTGCTATGATGGTCAAGCCGCCCCCGAACGTCAGTGCCCCAATCTTGGAAAAGAACGTACCAATCTCCGCGAGGCTTGCTGGGTATGCCGATGCGGTTGCTTGCGTTGTAGACGCGACGAGTGACAGTGGGACCCACGGACCAAAATTCGCACCGACGAGAAAGGCGGTCATTACAGCGAGGGTCAACGCGCCTGCGCGCAGCGAATGAAAGATTAAGATTCCCGTCCCGGCCGCGAGTGCTAGAGTTGGCACGACGCCAACGGGGCTGAACGCCACCGCAGCTGCGGCTGTGAGCGCAATCAAAATTTGGGGAAACGTCGAGACCTCAGACCTGCTGAGACGATAGACAGCAACAACAAAAATCCCCACCACGACAGGTCCCAAGCCGTAGAGCCCGCCGCGCATGATCGGTGTTGCACCCAGGTGCGCGTAAGTTAATGTGAGGGCGAGCATGACGCCGAAGGCGGGAAGCACGAAACAGAGTCCCGCGATCAAACCGCCCCAGAAACCTCCACGCGCATACCCGAGGAACATGCACAACTGTGTCAGAGTAGCTCCAGGAATTAGGTTGACCAGGGAAAGCCCTTCGACGAAGCGTTCTTTAGATACCCACCGACGCTTTTCTTGCAGCTCGGCCTGCAAGATACCATAAATGGCAGGACCACCATAAGCTGTGGCCCCCAACTTCAGAAAACCTGACGCAATTTCTTTCCAGTTTTTTTTAAAATCGGCTCGTTCCATGATCCACGTCCTTTTTTGGGGTACGTGACGACGGCTCTAGGCGCGCTCGTGGTTTCGATAAAGAGCGGAAACGTTTTCCCAGTTGATATTGTTTATAAAGGCGTCTACATAGGCTGCCGCCTTGGCTCCGTAGTCCATGTGGAAGGAATGTTCGTACATATCGAGTGCGAGGATGGGACTAGCGCCAGCCAAACAGCAAGTATGGTCGGCGGCCCATCGGTTGATCAGTTTTTTGTCTCTGTGGGAGTAGGTAAGCAAAACCCATCCTGAGCCACCTCCGACCGCCTTGCCCATCGCAACAAACTGAGTCTGCCATCGGTTTAGATTTCTGAAACTTGCAACGATTGCGCTCTGCAAATCTTTATCTGGCTCGCCTTCCCTGCCGAGGCCAGCAAAATAGAGTTCATGCAGGATCATCGAATTGCTGGCAATCAGTTCTTCACGTTTCAGGCCATTGATCACGAAGACAGGTGCAGCAGCGAAGTCGAGCGCTTCCAGTTGCATCGTGATCGCGTTTAGGCGTTTTACCGCCCCGCCATAATTGTTTTCATAGTGGCTGAAGATGAGTTTTTCCGACAGTCCTTTTAATTTTGCAGGATTGCAGGATAGCGGTTTCATTTCGTATGTCATGGCTCCTCTTCCTTTCCCCTGTGTGGTTTATAAGTCTTCGCTAATTCTGGGACTGGCAGTAGGCGTATAGCGCGTCGTACACGGACGACTCCCGCTCCAGCAGTTCGTGATCGTTTTGATAGACAAGTCGAAAACCCTCGGCAATCGCTTCTAGGCCTCGTGACTCTGGCGTCAGATCCTTCGCTGTTGTATCGGCCCCTCTGACGATCAGTGCAAGTCGCTGGAGCGCGCGATCAGTGAGGTTATACTTCTTAATGATGGCGTCGAAGGTACATTCCGGACCGTTGTGGCCGAGTTCGACATTCGACACATCGAATGGGACAGCGCCTTCGCGCTTTGCTATCTCCATCACTTGGTCCGCCGGCACGTATAGGAACTCAGCCTGCGGATCAACGAACCTCTTGATTAGCCACGGGCATGCCACGCGATCCACCTTCGGACGGGCTCGGGTTACCCATTTCATAGTATTGTCTCCTTTCTTGTGCGTACTCATCCCGCTCGTAGCAACGGCCAGAGTATCAATCCAACAAGTCCCGAGACGGTGACCAGGATCGGTTCCGAGATTTTATAGCGCCATAGGACTCCCAGGCTGATTAGCGCGATTACGACCGTGGGCAGATCTATGATCGCCCTTGCGCCTAACACAATCACTGCGCCGGTGATTGCGCCTGTCGCGGCCGCGGTGGCACCGTTAACGAAAGCTTTAAGCTGGGGATTGTCTCGGTGACGTTTGAACCACGGTGCCGGGATAATGGTAAACAAATAGACCGGCAAAAAGATGCCGATCGCTGCCATAATGGAACCGGCCAAGCCGGCAACGAGATAACCGATGAAAGCAACAGTGATAACCACCGGGCCGGGAGTTATCATCGCTACTGCGACGGCATCCAAGAACTGATGCTCGTTAAGCCAGCCGAATTGCTGGACGACTCCTTGTTGCAAAAACGGAACGATTGCCAGCCCGCTGCCGAATACAAAAGCGCCCGCTTTTGTAAAAAACAAAAGTATCTGAACCAGAACATCTCTCGAACCGGCTGTCGTCCCCGTTTGCCGCACCCACGCCTCGATCAACCAGATAAATAGACCCAAGGCAGCACCACTCAATGCGATGAGAAGACCGCGTTTCCAGCCAGGCCACGCCCGAGCGAAAAGAGTAACCAGCCCAGCGATGATGAAAAACTCAGCCAGCTCTGCTTGGGCCCACACGGTCACTACGGTGAGGACCGCGAAGGTAGCCCAGAGCACGGGATCAGCCTTGTTAGTGCTACGGGACAGCTTATAGGCGGCGATGGCAATGATGGCGATGACCGATGCCCCGATGCCGTAGAAGAGCGCCTGCATCCACCAGAGCCCGCCATACGCGACATAGAGCAGCGAGATGGCAACCACCATCAAAAACGAAGGCAAGACGAAGCTCAAGCCGACCAGGGTTGCGCCAAGGATACCGCCTTCGAAATAGCCGATGGCGATTGCAGTTTGTGCCGCTAGTGGTCCCGGCATGATCTGGGCGAGCGCGAGTGACAGCTTATACGTATCCTCGTTGATCCAATGTCGCCGCTCGACCAAGTCTCTGTGCATGAAACCCACCAATGCCACCGGGCCCCCGAAACCAATTGTGCCCAGCTTCAGAAAATACCCCGTGAGCGGCCATAGGCCGATTGTGTTTGGTACTGACGTTTCAGCCAATTCGGGATTTAAAATTGCCATCCAATCTTCTCCCTTCGTGGATTTTTCATATCCCAGTTGAATCTTGAATATAGCAGTTGTATCGTCAAGTCAAAGGAAAACGAATGCAAGACTCAGAAGGGCGCTGGCTGTTGCTTATTCATCAAATCCCGCCGAAGCCGGATTATTTTCGAGTCAAGATTTGGCGCCGGCTCCAGCGCCTTGGTGCCGTTGCCATCAAGAACTCGGTATATGTCCTGCCCAAGAACGATCAGACACAA
>Ga0153916_10002349_pt1 | contig 13860 bp, 10 predicted proteins | sample Opewatmetagenome_FD_109642 | JGI IMG/M metagenome (GOLD analysis project Ga0153916, IMG submission 109642) | Freshwater wetland microbial communities from Ohio, USA - Open water 3 Core 3 Depth 4 metaG | ecosystem: Environmental > Aquatic > Freshwater > Wetlands | place: USA: Ohio, Lake Erie...
GCTCTGAAGAAACACAAGGCCGTGTACCTGGCCTCAGTGGGCGGGGCAGGAGCCCTGATCTCCAAGAGCATCGTGGGCTCGCAAGTCGTCGCCTATCCGGAACTCGGACCGGAGGCCGTCATCAGGCTCAAAGTCAAAGATTTCCCCTGCATCGTGATCAACGCCATGTACGGCGGCGACCACTACGAGGAAGGCAAAAAGAAATACCGGGTCGCCTAGCGCAATAGAATTGGCGGGAACGAAACGCCAAACCAAGATTGCCTCGGCACGCTCGCAAGGACAATTTCGGTTTTTCAGTGGGGAATATTTATTTCCCCGCCCTCTGGGACGACCAAGGGGAAAGAAAAGTTACGGAGGTATAAACGCAGTGAAAATCCACGAATATCAAGCCAAGAAAATCCTCAGCCAGTACGGCGTCCAGATTCCGCGCGGCGAAGTAGCTGAAACCCCGGCCAAGGTCCGGGAGATAGCCGAGAAGATCGGCGGCCGCGTCGTTCTTAAGGCACAGATTCACGCGGGCGGACGGGGCAAGGGCGGAGGCATCAAGCTCGCCGCCAATCCCGACGAGGCGGAAAGGCTGTCCCGGCAGATGATCGGAATGACCTTGGTGACTCATCAGACCGGGCCCGAGGGGAAAAAAGTCAAAACGCTTCTCGTCGAGGAGGCCCTGGATATCGCCAAAGAGCTTTACATCGGGATCGTTATCGACCGGGCCAACGAGTCGCCCGTGGTGATGGCGTCTACAGAGGGCGGCGTTGAAATCGAAAAGGTCGCCGCCGAACATCCCGACCTGATCTTCAAGGAATGGGTCAACCCGTCCGCCGGGTTCCAGGGCTTTCAGGCCAGAAAACTCGCCTTCAAGCTCGGGCTGAGCGGCGAAACGCACAAGCAGGCGATCAAGTTCATCTCCAGCCTTTACAAGGCCTTCCAGGCCTCCGACGCCTCGCTCGCAGAGATCAACCCGCTCCTCGTCACCAAGCAGGGCAACGTCCTCGCCCTTGATGCCAAGATGAACTTCGATGACAACGCGGTACCGCGGCATCCCGACATCCAGGCCATGAGGGACCTGGACGAGGAAGAGCCCCTCGAGGTCGAAGCCTCCAAGTACAACCTCAATTATATCAAGCTCGACGGCAACGTTGGCTGCATGGTCAATGGCGCCGGGCTGGCCATGGCCACCATGGACATCATCAAGTATTCCGGCGGCATGCCGGCAAACTTCCTGGACGTCGGCGGCGGTGTGACCGAGGAAGCCGTGACTAACGCCTTCAAGATCCTCGTCGCCGATAAAAACGTCGAGGCGGCGCTGGTCAACATCTTCGGCGGGATCGTCCGCTGCGATATGATCGCCAGCGGGATCGTCAAAGCGGCCAGAGAAATTGGGACCAAGATCCCGATCGTCGTCCGGCTCGAAGGCACGAACGTCGACCTGGGAAAAAAGATCCTGGAAGAATCAGGGCTGGCCTTCACCTCCGCACAAACGATGAAGGAAGCAGCCGAGAAAGTCGTCGCCCTGGTGAAGGGATGAAAAGGAGAGGATCATGAGCATCCTGATTGATAAAAAGACGCGCGTCGTTGTTCAAGGGATCACGGGCGGAGAGGGGACTTTCCATACCCAGCGGATGCAGGAATACGGAACCAAAGTCGTGGCCGGAATGACGCCGGGAAGGGGCGGCACAACCCATCTCGGAGTCCCGATTTTTAATACGGTGGCGGAAGCCGTCGAAAAGGCCGGTGCCAACGCCGCGGCTATCTTTGTTCCGCCATTTTTTGCGGCCGACGCGATCATGGAGGCTGCGGACGCGGGCGTGAACGTCATCGTCTGCATCACCGAGGGCATCCCGACCTTCGATATGATCAGAGTTAAGGCCTACCTCAAAGATAAACCTGTTTCGCTGATCGGCCCCAACACACCGGGAATCATCTCGCCCGGCAAATGCAAGATTGGAATCATGCCGGGCCATATCCATACGCCGGGGACGATCGGGATCATTTCCCGCTCCGGGACCCTGACCTATGAAGCTGTCCAGCAGGTCAGCAAAGTCGGGTTTGGCCAGTCCACGGCTCTCGGCATTGGGGGAGATCCGATCGTCGGCCTCAAGTACATCGACCTCCTCAAGCTATTTAAAAAGGACAAAGGGACTGAGGCCGTCATCCTCATCGGAGAAATCGGCGGCACGGCCGAAGAGGAAGCCGCAGAATACATCAAAAAAGAATTCCCCAAACCCGTGGTCAGCTTTATCGCCGGCCAGACTGCCCCTCCGGGAAGGCGCATGGGGCATGCCGGGGCGATCATTTCGGGCGGAAAAGGAACGGCCAAGGAAAAGATGGAAGCGCTCGAAGCGGCCGGAGTCTTCGTGGCCAAAAGCCCGGCGGAGATGGGCCTAAAGGTCAAGGAAGCGCTGGCCAAAGCCTGAAAAAATCTCCTCACTTATGGCCAACAAACTCAAGGTTGATTTCCATACTCACACGGCTGACGACCCGCAGGACTATATCGCGTTCAGCTCGCTGGAGCTTATCGACAAGGCTTGCAGCCTGGGGTTTGACGCCCTTGCCATTACAAACCATGACGCCGTCACGTTCAGCCCGGAGCTTGAACGGTACGCGGGGGAACGCGGAATCCTTCTCTTGCCCGGGGCGGAGCTCACACTCTCGCACAAGCATGTTGTCCTCATTAACCCCGAGCCTGCGAGCCTTCCCGAGATCAGGGAACTCGAGGACCTGGCCAGAATAAAGAACGAGAGCAACCTCATCATCGCTCCCCATCCCTTTTATCCCGGGTTCAAATGCCTGTGGTCAAAGCTCGAAGAGCACATTTCCCTGTTTGACGCCGTCGAATACTCCTTCTTTTACAGCCGCTGGATCAACCGGAACAAAAGAGCTGTCGACGTCGCTCGCGAGCATCGGAAACCTCTTGTCGGGTGCTCCGATTGCCACAACATCTGGCAGGTGGGGTTCACTTACACTCTGGTTGAGGCGGAAAAGAACATTCCCTCGATCATCGCAGCCATTAAGGGAGGAAAGGCCGAAGTCGTGACCTCTCCCCTCTCCCTGGGGATGATGATGAGAGTGGCCGTGAATTTTGGCCTGGGGGACCGGCTCAAGATCCATCTTAGGGTATAATAGGCGGGGCGATTTCAGGTTAGGAAGGGTTCGCTCCCAGTCGCAATGACTGCATTCATGTCGGGCAACCAGGAGGTTCGATGAAAAAATACGTTTGCTTGAACGGCCTTGTTCTTTTCTTCGCGGTGCTCTGTCTCATTTCTATTACGAGCGCGCAATCCACACAGAGTCGGCAGACGCAGTCCCAACCGCCTCAATATCAGCAGCAGCCCGCCCCCGTCTCGCTTGAAAAGATCAGCGCGAATATCTACCAGGTCAAAGGCGGAAGCGGGGCCAATGCCGCCGTCTATATCGGCGAAAAGGAAATCTTGCTCATCGATGCCAAGATGAGTGAGGACTCAGCCAAACAGATGCTCGAGCAGGTCAGAAAATTGTCTAGTAATCCGATCGCCTTTGTAGTCTTAACCCACAGCGATGGAGACCATGTCAACGGCCTGCCCGGCTTCCCCGCCGGAACCAAGATCGTCGCCCACGAGGAGACAAGAAGGTATATGACCGAAGCCTTCAAAGAGGAACGCCAAAAGGCTTCCCTTCCCCAAATCACATTTTCCGATAGGATTCAGCTTTATTTCGGCGAGCATGTTGTCGAGCTACTTTACTTTGGCCCGGCTCACACGAGCGGAGACGCTGTGGTCTATTTTCCAGAGGAAAAAGTGGCTTTGCTCGGCGACCTGCTCTTCGTCGGCCGCGACCCGCTCGTTCATCGGCACAAGAATGGAAGTTCCTTCGGGCTTGTCAAGGTCCTCCGGGCTGTGCTTGGGCTTGACGCTCAAGTTTTCCTCTCCGGTCATGCCGAGAAAGGAACACGATCCGATATCGAAGCGGAAATCAAGTTCGTCGAACAAGAGCAGGCTAAGATCAAGGCTCTCGTCGGCGAGGGCAAAACCCTGGACGAAATAAAGGCAATCTATAAAATTGAGGACCGTCCCCTTCAGCAGGGCCGGCCCCGTTTTATGAGTCTTCCCGAGGTCATCTACCTCGAGCTGACCGAGAGAAAATAGTCCCGACGATTACTTCCAATTTCGGTACGGGAGGAGCGGAAGGCTCTCCGGCTGGACAACTCTGTAAAAGGCGAAAATGTCCCCTTTTTCCGGGACGAGCTTGAACGACCAGTAACAGACAAGGCCGTACTGGGATTGGGGCTCGAGCAGGTTGGGAATCAGGTTCGCCCCGTCCTGGCCGCAGGATATAAAATAGTCCCCTTTTTTGGCCACGATCCCGAGCATCTTCTTCTCGACTTCTATTCTCCCCGGGGGAAGATAATCCTGCTGGGAGGGGATCACTTCGCCAACCGCATAGGCCTCCACTTCGAGGGTTTTGTCGGCAGTGAAAATCTCGACATCAAACCTGTGAGCCAGCAGGTTTTCGACCACATCCTGATGCTTGGCCGGAATGATGTATCCTAACGGCCGCGGCACGCTCAGAGTCGGGACAACATTGGGAAACCAATTCTTAACGACTTCAGAACGGACTTTATGTTTGGCCGGGTAGGGAGACGGCTCGAGTTCAGATTCCAGCACAGCCTCCCCCGCTTTCTTGTCCACTTTCAGAATTCCCGCGACCGGGCTGTCCACCTGCTCAAAGGCTTTTATGGTCAGGATGGGATTTTTCTCATCCCGGACAAACACCATCCACAAATGCACCAAATCATCCGCTGCAGAGGCTTTGGCTTTTTCGAGGAGACTCGCCCGGAACTCCCTAACCATGGTCATGATTCTCTCACCGTGCCTGGCCAGGATTTCAACAGAAGAGCGGAGGCCCAGATATTGCCAGCCCGTCCTTTCCTCGAGCGACCTGATGTCGTGCCGTGAGGCGCCCTCCTGAATGAAAGAAAGCGTCTCGTAGATACCGAGGGAGTTCCGGCCGTCATTGAGGTCAGTTGTGCTATAACGCTTCGTCTCCGCCACCCCGGCCAAATCATCCCTCCGATAGCCAATCGGGGCCGTAGGATCGCCGGCGATATCGTCTGTGACGAGATACTCGTGAAAAGTGACCCGCTGTTTCTCGAGATTCTGAGCCACCTCGGCCAGGATTTTTTGGCGGGAAAATTCCTGAAGGCCTGGATTGATATTGACGTTGGAAACGCACCCGATAGAAACGTTGTAATAATTATAGCCCCGCTCATGAACATCAATCGTGACTTCCGGCATCCAGGCTCTAAAGACGCGATGGATGGCCCGGACCTCCTCGGATTCGAGCTTGACATGATCCCGGTTGAGGTCCAAATCCTGTTCGTTCCTCCTCTGGTCGAACCAATTTCCATAGGGATTGGCCTGCGGAATGATTAGAAAATTCGCCTGTTTTAGCAGAGGCTTGAGCTCGCCAAGAGCAAGATCCCTGGCCAGGCAGAGCGCTGCTTCTTTGGCCGATTGTTCGTTCCCGTGCTGGGAAGCGACAACGAAGATGGTCAGTTTGCCGCGGTTAATGGTTTCGGCGGAGGCCGCCTTTTCTTCATTGATGATGACAAGAAAGAGGTCTTGGGAGGGCAGGACATTCGTTTCCTTTGTTTTCCCTATGACCTGGACAGTCGCCTCTGGCGATAAGTCGTCGAGATAGCTCAGGAACCGGGCGATCTCTTCATGCTGGCTATACCTAGTGTATCGGGATTCCTCGGCGGGAGTCTTGAGCTCGCGAGCAGGCGAATGGACCTGAAGGGCGAAGAAAAAGAATGGACCCAAAAGAAAAACAAGGGGAAAACGTTTTTTGTTCATGAGCCCTCCGATCCACACGGCGATTTCAGGACGTATAATAGAAATAATCATAGACGATCCGGCCGATCTCGGCGATCAGCGTTTCGACGTCACTCGTCTCGCCCAGAAAATTCTTGGTGAAGACAGTGATGACGACGTGGCCAAGATCCTGGGGAAGGTAGATAATCCCTGCGTCATTGACCGTTCCCGCGATCGTCCCCGTCTTGTGGGCCAGAGCCGTTCCCGGCGGCAGGTTTCCTTTGAGACGCGCCGCCCCCGTCTGACATTCGAGCATGATGGAGATAATCAGGGAACAGCTCTCCGGGTCAAGGATCTCCTTCTTAAAGATTTTTTCGAGAAGGAGACTCATGGCCGCGGCCGTGCTCTGGTCTTCCGGGTTTTGGGTGAATTTCAGGACGGCTTCCTTGCGGGCCTCCGGGCTGAGGTCTTCCCTTTTGTCAAGTTCGGCCGTGATCAGGTCGAGGGAAAGTCCCTTGTATTTCTGGTAATCCAGGCCAGCTAAGTCCATGATCAGTTCCTGGCATGTCCGATTGACGGAAATGCCCTCAATCCCGAATTGTTTCAGCCGTCTATTGACGTTCTCGGCGCCGACTTTCTGGAGCAATATGTCCGTGGCCGAGTTATCGCTGATCATCATCATCAGGTTAATCAAGTTCCTGACCGAAAGCTTAAGCCCCGGCGCCGTCAGGCTCGAAAGCATGCCGCTCCCCAAATGCTGGTCGGTTTTCTGGATGTCAATCTCATCGTCGAGCCTGAACTTTCCTTCTTTGACCTGGGCTAAGACCTCGACGAGTAGAGGAACCTTGAAAACGCTGGCCATGGGAAAAGAGGTGGCAGCATTGACCTCAAGTCCCTGGCCTGATTCAACGTGCTTTACGGCCACCCCGATCTCTCCAGCAGCGCCTCTGATCGCATTTTCTATATATAAGCGGAGCCTTTCGATTTTTGGAGAGGGAGCTTCGGCCGGCGCCATTTTCATTTTTTCGCTCGGCGGCTTCTGCTCCGGTTTCGATTCCCCGGCCTGAGGCTGGAACTGGAATTTGAGACCGACTTCTTTGATATCTCCGTTCCGTAGCAATTTGAATGTGGCCTCGTCATCCCACTTGAAACGGGCAAGATCAATTCTCAGCTCATTGATATCATTAAACGTTTTGCCGTCGACCGAGAGAACGATGTCTCCTTTCTGGAAATCTTGCCCCAGTGCGACGCCGTCGATGGGCACCCGGTCGATCACTAAATTCTCCAGCCCGTCATGTTTTTTAAAGGCCAGGCCAAGCGAAGGGAAAACCGGCCGTTCCTCCTGCGGAATTCCCCAGACATAAGTGGCCAGGCTTCTTGAAACCTGGATCTTTTTTTCCTCAGGAGCCAACGACACGGGAATGACAGTAGCGAAGGGCAGTTTACTTTTTTCGTAGACCCGGGCGTTCATGCCCAGGTTATAGAGGAGATGGCCGGAGCCGGCCAGGATGACCATCTGGCTCTTATCCTTTTCTTCTCCCTTTACGGCGTTGGCCGCCATGACCTCATCCCAAGCGACCTGAGCCCGGTACAACCCCTCGAACATCTTCTCCAATCCCTCACCCTTCATCTGGTGGGGAATCTCCGTGCTTCCGAAGATGGCCCGGATCAGGGTCTTGTGCTCCTGAGAAGAGAGGTCGGGCGGTGGCACCAGAGCTTTCTCTTCTTGAGATAAACCATCCCAGCCTTTCATCCGGATTTTGGTGATGACCTCGCGGGGGACATTCAAAGCGAAGACCGAAATATTTTTCCCTTTGGCGAAATCAAAGATCTTCTCGTAAAATCCAAAGTTCATGTTCCAGTAAATATACCACTTAACCTCCCGGAGGAACTCTTCCTTGGTCAGCTGCCCCTGGCTCCATTTGTCCAGGACCGGCTGTGTCTCAGCAGGAAGCATCTCCAGACCAATGGAGACGTTCTTGTTTTTCTCATAAAGCGCCTGGATGGTCCGGAACTGGATGTCGTGCATGGCCATGTCGTCATGGCTTTCCCCGACATAAATAAACCGGCTGCCCTCCATCTCCTTGATCATTTTAGAGAACGGCAGCGACTTTCCCGAGTGAGCGGAATAGATCTCTCCGGATACAACCTCGAGAGTTTTGTTCTTGAGCTTGGCATCGCCGATGGCCAGGCGGAGCGTTTGGTCCTCCTCCTGTCCGAGAATCGAGAGAGAAAAACAAAAAAGCACCGCCAGACAAAGACCACCTATTTTTTTCTGAAGATTCATGCGCGTCCTCCGGGTGAAATTCCCAAGTATCATAGCTTGGCCTCCACCGCGAGTCAATCGCGCGTCAAAGAGGCTCGATCCCACAATAAACCACGCCTTGACTGCGTATTTCAAAGTTCATAGAATTCGTCTGACTCAGGAGAGCCGCAATCCGCAATGGAAAATAACCAGGGGGACAAGAAAAAGACCATTCGCGCCTTTGCCGCCGCTTCTTTTCTCAATGATATGGGCTCGGACATCATCTACCCTGTCTGGCCGCTTTTTGTCACCGAAGTCCTGAAAGCCAACATGGCTGCCCTAGGTTTTCTCGACGGACTCGGGGAGGCTCTTGTTTCGCTCTCTCAGGCCGCCTCCGGATATCTGTCGGACCGCCTTAAAAAGAGAAAAATCTTTATCTGGACGGGCTATCTCTGCGGCGCTTTTTCGCGGCTGGGCTATGCGTTCTCCACCCTTTGGCAGCATCTTATCCCTTTTCGTGTCCTTGACCGCTTCGGCAAGATCAGGAATGCGCCCCGGGACGCCGAGGTGGCCGACATCTCAACTGACCAGAACAGGGGGAGGTATTTCGGTCTCCTCCGGACGATGGATAACCTGGGCGCGGTCTGCGGCATTCTTATCGCTATCAGTTTTCTCAGCCTGACCGGCTACAGGCTTCTTTTCGGCCTGGCCGCGATCCCTTCTTTGGTGGCAGCCCTGCTTATCGCAATCTTTATCAAAGAAAAAAAGAAAAAGGAATCGAGAATCTTTAAGGGCCTCGCCCTCAAAGATATCGACAGGAACCTGAAACTGTACCTGGTTCTCAGCTCTTTCTTTGCCCTGGGAGCCTTCAGTTATTCATTTCTTCTTATATTCGCCAAGCAATCAGGGTTTAAGGTCGCTTTTGTCCCGGTCCTTTACCTGATTTTCTCCGCAACGGCGTCGCTTCTCTCACTTCCCTTTGGGAAGCTATCAGACCGGATCGGGAGAAAAAAGGTCCTCTATCTGGCCTATCTTTTTTGGGCTGGAGTCTGCCTCGGCCTGGTCACTTTTCACAACCGCATCTTTATTGCTCTCGCGTTCGTTCTCTATGGCTGCCATAAAGCTGCCCTGGAGCCGGTGCAACGCACCTTCGTCGCCGAGCTCTGCCCCCTGGCTTTCCGGGCCAGCTGCCTCGGCGGATTCCAGATGATTATAGGTCTCTGCGCCCTTCCTGCTTCGGTTGCTGCGGGATGGCTCTGGGAAAACTGGGGCGCCGTCGTTCCGTTTTATACCTCCCTCGGCCTGACGGGCCTGGCCGTGTTCCTGCTTTTTTTTGTCAAGGAAAAACGGGATCGTGGGTGACGCCGCTCTCGAGCTCAGCCGCGAGGAATGGCAGCAACCCCAGCTCTGGCCATGCAGTCAGCCGGTTTCCACTATCTTCAGTTTAACCCAGATCGGAAGATGGTCGCTGGCCTTAGTATTTCTTGGTTTTCCGTTCTTCACCAGGGTCATCCCCCGGGCATAAATTTGGTCGAACTCCGGGCCGAGCACTCTGGTCGGGTCGCCTCTGGCCGTCGACCCGACTCCTTTGGAAACCCGGCTAAGACCGGCCTGGCTAAAGATTTTTTCAACTGACTTGACACTCTCAACGTCGAGTGTATTGAGATCTCCGCCGACCACAACATATTTGGAATCGCCTGGGATGTTCTGAACGATCGTTTCAAACTGGTCCTTGCGTTTCGCGTACGGCAGCCACTCCACCTCGGTGTGAACGCTCGAAGCCAATATTTCGAAGCGGCCGACCTGAATGACAGCGAAGACGGCAAGCCTGATCTGTCTGCGGACGGGGTGTTTATGAGGAAGGATAACCTTGTGGGAGCTCTTGATCGGCCATTTGGAGAGCACCGCGTCACCATAGTCCATTTTGTACTTGAAATGAAGCGAACCCGGATAATAGATATAGTTGAACTGGAGCTTGCGGGCCAGAGTCTCGACCCCCTTTGGGTCCATTTCCTGGAGCAGCAGGATATCCGCGTCTTCCAATTCAGGGATGTTGCTGAGTTCGGCGGCGGCTTGGCTGATCTTTTGCCCGAACTTGATGTTATAAGAGACGATCTTAATGGAGCCACTAAAAACCCGGGGAGGCGGCGCAAACTGGCCTTCATACCGGGGCGCCAGCGGCTCCTCATAATTCTTGACCACTGAGCAGGCGCTGAAGATTAGGGAGATGATTAGGACAAACGCTTTCTTCAACATATTTCGACCGCCGAGGGTTTAGATTTCAATGATTTCCTCACACTCTTATTTTAGCGGATAGACCGCATATTGGCAAATTGGACCTCCCGGTCTGTCGAGTTTACAGGCTGGAGCACAGTTTGTTGATAGAATGGACGGCGGGCGAACAATCGTATATCATAATCGCTCGGCTTAAGCTTCAGGAGCTTGACCGGCCCAAAAACTGAACGGTGATATTTGGAAAGGAGGTCCACATGAAAAATATCCTGGTGCTTCTTTTTTCCCTGGCCCTGCTTATTGCCCAAATTGATCTCAGAGCGGAGGAGAACGCCATACCCTCTTCGGCCAAAGAAAAGATTAAAAATTCACTTCTTCAAAAATACGGCGAAGCACAGAGATTCCGGGTCGAAAGAGGAGTCGATCAGGCGGCTTCGCTCTGGAAAAAAGATGACGGGACGGCAGAGGAATTCGAGCAGTTCTGCGCCCAGAATTTTATCGGCTCTCCGGAATTGCTCGAAACGAACTTCAAGAGACTTGAAGCGAATTTCGAGACGCTCAATGGACACTTCAACAAAATCGTTCTCGACCTCAAACGGCCGCTCGATCTCGACTGGGGCGAAATCCTTCCTCTGGATGTGATCTTTGGCCAGTTTGATCCTTCAGCTCATATTACGGAAGACCTTTTTCAGAATAGAATCGCTTTCTTTGTCCTCTTGAATTTTCCCCGCTTCTCTCTCTCCGAAAAAACAGAATTCAGCCCGAAATGGTCAAGAAGAGACTGGGCCTATGCCAGGATGGGAGATTCATTTTCTTCGAGGGTCCCGGCGCCGGTTTTTCAAAAAATATCCCAAATCTCCACTGAGGCGGAGGCCTATATTTCAGATTACAACATTTACCTGGGCCGATTGATTGATGAGAAATATAAAACCTATTTTCCCGCCAATTTAAGACTAATCACTCACTGGGGAATACGGGATGAGTTAAAGGCAAGGTATGCTGATCCCGAAGGCCACTTCAAACAAAAGATGATCTATGAGGTCATGCTCAGGATCATCAGACAGGAAATTCCGGGGGTTGTCGTCAACAGCGCGGAATATTCCTGGAATCCTTTCACCAACACAGTCTATAAGGATAGAAAAGAAGTGGCGTCGAAACCAGAGCCCCTGACGCGGTATAAAAACCTCCTCAATAGCTTCCTCGGAATGAGGCTGCTCGATCCCTACTTCCCAGCTTATCCAACCCAGATCAAGAGGAAATTTGAGCTGGAAAGGGAAATCCCGGAAGCTGAGGTCGAAGCCATGTTCAGCGGCTTCATCTCATCCCCTCAGGTGCGAAAAGTCGCAAAAATCATCAGCGGCCGGCTGGGGAGAAAACTCCTGCCCCTTGATATCTGGTACACGGGATTCAGGTCGGGAAGCTCGATCCGCGAAGAGGAACTCGACAAGATCGTTGCCGCAAAGTATCCCAATATCAATGTCTTCCAGGACGACCTGGAAAACATACTGCTGAAATTGGGATTTTCCAAGGACCAGGCCGGGTTCATCGCCGCAAAAATTATCGTCGACCCGGCCAGGGGCTCGGGACATGCCTGGGGAGCGGAGATGAAAGCAGAAAAGGCCCATCTGAGAACGCGATTTAAGGAAAAAGGAATGGATTACAAGGGCTACAACATCGCCATCCACGAACTGGGTCATAATGTCGAGCAAACTTTAACCCTTCAGAAGGTTGATGAATACATGCTTCATGGAGTCCCCAACGCAGCTTTCACGGAAGCTTTTGCTATGGTCTTTCAGGATAAGAATCTGGAACTGCTCGGAATAAAAAGCGAAGACAAGAATCAAAAATACCTGGAGGCGCTTGACTCTCTCTGGAGCACTTACGAAATAATGGGAGTTTCTCTGGTCGACATGAAAGTTTGGAATTGGCTTTATGCCAATCCGGAGGCAACTGCGGAACAACTCAAAGAAGCGACGATCGCCATTGCTAATGATGTCTGGAACAAATATTATGCCGATGTCTTTGATGTTAAAAACGTGCCCATTCTGGCCATTTATTCGCATATGATTAACGCCCCGCTCTACCTTCCCGATTACCCCCTCGGACACGTCATCGCCTTCCAGATTGGGAAATATCTTGAGGGAAAAAATCTCGGGGAAGAAATGGAAAGAATGTGCGCGGCGGGGAACATCATCCCTCAGGCCTGGATGAAAAATGCCGTCGGGTCAGGAATATCCACAAAGCCCATGCTCGATGCAGCTGATGAAGCCCTGAAATATATAAAATAGTGATAAAGGAAGGCTAACCTTTAAAAAGAAGGTCTAGCAAGCCCGCTGCCTTCTTTTCCATTGAGAAACATACTCACTGCCAGCGTCAGCAACAGCCGCTTCCGTCCTGGGTTCATCGGATGTCCCGGCCGATATAGACCCTCTGTGTGGGATAGGCAAACTTGATCCCTTCCTCATTGAAACGTGTGAAGAGGTCGAGGTTGACGGCCTGCTGAACATCCATGAAAGCTTTGAATTCAGGGTCGAGGACCCAAAAGACAGCTTCAAATTGAAGCGAAGAATCCCCGAACGCTTTAAAATGGGCACGGTCGAACCGCGCTTTCTCTCGGGCTTCGATAACCTCGCGGATGATTTCCGGGATCCGGGCCAATTTCTCGGCCGGCGTTGAGTAGACGACACCGACGGAAAGAACCGCCCGCCGCTCTTTCATCCTCTGGAAATTCCGGATCCGGCTCTTGAGCAGTTCGTTGTTGGCGATAATGAGCTGTTCGCCGGAGAGGCTCCGGACCCGGGTCGTCTTCAGGCCGATTCGCTCCACGGTCCCCTCCAGATTGTCGACGACAATATAATCTCCGGCGACAAACGGCTTGTCGAAAACAATCGATAACGAGGCGAAGAGGTCGGCCAGGATGTTCTGTACGGCCAGGGCGACGGCGATGCCGCCGATGCCGAGACCGGTGATCAGGGCGGTGATCTTGATTCCCAGGTTATCGAAGGCCACGAGCAGGATGAAGGACCAAAGGATAAGGCGAAAGAGAAAACCGATCGCGGCAAAAGTGGTCAGGCCGGCCGTGTCTCCTTCTTTGGTGCTTTTGTAGCGCTTGGTCCAGTAGGTTATGGCGGCTGAGCCCCAGAATCCGAGCTGCAAAAGCAGGAAGAGCACTGCGGCTTCCCGAATTATCTTTGTCGCCGAGGCGGGAAGGGCAAGTGACAGTGTCCCGAAATAGAGCGAAACGGCGACGAGGAAGAAAAGCTTTGTTTTTTTGAGAAGGACGGCGGCGAAATCATCCAGGGGCGTCGACGTCCTCTTGGCCCAGGCACTGAGACGCCGGCAGAGAAATTTCTTGAGGATAACGAGGACGGCCAGGAGGACGATGAAAACTGAGGCAGCCGCCAGCCAGCGGTCGAGGGTGTTTCCGAGAAAAATTTTTTGCCAGAACATGTCTTTTCCTTCTTGCAATTTTTTCCAAAAAGAAGCGCAAAATCAATCGGCTGGATTTAATATACGATGACCCTCTCGCCCTGTCAAATGCCTTTGTTTTGAGCCGCGCTCCCCCTCTTTTTCAAATATTTTTCATAATCC
>Ga0153916_10002351_pt1 | contig 13852 bp, 6 predicted proteins | sample Opewatmetagenome_FD_109642 | JGI IMG/M metagenome (GOLD analysis project Ga0153916, IMG submission 109642) | Freshwater wetland microbial communities from Ohio, USA - Open water 3 Core 3 Depth 4 metaG | ecosystem: Environmental > Aquatic > Freshwater > Wetlands | place: USA: Ohio, Lake Erie, Old...
GTGTCTTCGTACATCGGGTCCCAGTGCTCCATCTTGGTCATGCCCTTCCTGTATCTCTCCATGAAGATGGATTCTTTCTGGAGGGCCAGGATGGCGAGGGAGAACTGGGTCATCGGGTGCATGTCCTTGGGCAGGGACTTCAGTGTGTCGAGAAGATAGCCGGGAAGCGCACTGCGCTTCCGCCATTCGTTGGTGATCTCGGCGACATCGGCGGCGGTCGGAAGCTCACCCGTGAGCAGGAGATAAAAGATGCCTTCCGGGAGCGGCTCTTCTCCGCCCGGTGCCTTGGGCAGTTTCTCCCGGAGCTCGGGAATGGTGAACCCGCGGAAGCGGATCCCCTCGATGGGGTCGAGAGCCGAGGTTTCCCAGACCATGCACTTGACGGAACGCATCCCGCCGCAAGCCTGGGCGATAGAAACGTCGGAAATCTTCATCTCCCCGTGCTGCTTGAGAATGCCTTGGACCTTCTCGCGCATGGGGGCCATTTTGGCAGCGAATTTTTCCTTCAATGAGGGCATAAAGAAACCTCCTTTTTATGTTAAGAATTTGCCAAGGTACGATTTGGCTCGAAGAATATATCATTCCGCAAGGGGGAATGTCAACGAAAAAAGCTGCGCCAAAAGGCCTCGGAATCGGGGGAATTGCTATTTTTTCGCAGATGTTCCAAAATAGGTGACTGTTACGGTGATTTCGCGCCGTCTGATCTTATTGAAGGAGACAACACATGGGAGCTTTAGTCATTTTGCTCATCATTATCGGCGTCGTGGTCGTCGCGGCGATCGGCATCTACAACAGCCTGGTCGTCCTGCGAAACCGCTGCGAAAACGGCTGGTCACAGATCGATGTCCAGCTCAAGCGGCGGTATGACCTCATCCCGAACCTGGTCGAAACGGTCAAGGGCTACGCCAAGCACGAGCGGGAGGTATTCGAGAAGGTGACGCAAGCGCGGACGAGCGCCATCAATGCCGGCACGGTCAAGGACCAGGCCCAGGCGGAAAATATGCTGTCCGGCGCGCTGAAGTCGCTGTTCGCCGTGGCTGAGAACTACCCCGAGCTCAAGGCCAACCAGAACTTCCTGATGCTCCAGGAAGAGCTGGCCGGGACGGAAAGCAAGATCGCCTTCGCCCGGCAGTTTTACAACGACACGGTGATGAAGTTCAACCAGAAGCAACAGGTCTTTCCGGCGAGCATCATCGCCAATGCCTTCGGCTTCAAAGAAAAAGAGTATTTCGAGATCGAAGAGCCCGCAGCCAAAGAGCCGGTTAAAGTGAGCTTCTAGAAAAAATGGGTCCTGTCACGGCGCGTCCCCTCTGCCTTCGCTTAAGACCCGCCCACCCGCCCCATCCCGCTCAGGCACTCGGGGACTAGCGCCGCGCCACCCATTTTTTCTCGGTGTTTGCTCTGGGTATCACAAGTGTACGAACAAATTGCAAGCAATAAGAGGAGGTCGTTTCTCCTCGTTTTCTTTTTTCTGGCGCTGATCTTCCTCCTGGCCTGGCTGTTCGAGCAGATGGTGGGGATGGGCACGCCGGGGCTGGTGGCGGCGGTCGTTATCGCCCTCGCCATGACCGTCGGCAGCTATTATGCCAGCGATAAGATCGTCCTGGCCATGAGCAAAGCCCGGCCGGTCACCAAGGAGGAATTCCCTTATCTCTATAATGTCGTCGAGGGGCTGACCATAGCGGCGGGGTTGCCCCCGCCGCGGTGCTATGTCATTGATGATACGGCGCCGAACGCTTTTGCGACGGGGAGGAACCCCAAGAACTCGGTCATCGTCGTGACCACCGGGCTGCTAGAAAAACTGAACCGGGTGGAGCTCGAAGGCGTGATCGCCCACGAGATGTCCCATATCAAAAACTACGACGTCCTCCTGCAGACGCTGACGGTTGTCATGGTCGGTGTCGTGGCCTTGCTCAGCGACTGGATGCGGCGGACGTTCTGGTTGGGAGGGGGGAGGAGGCGGGATTCGGACCGGGGAAAGGGCGGCGGTGGCGCGGCGATCATACTGGCCCTGGCGCTCGTCATGGCCATCCTGTCCCCCCTGATTGCCCAGCTCATCCGTTTGGCCATCTCCCGCAAGCGGGAATTCCTGGCGGATGCGAGCGGGGCGATGCTGACGCGGTATCCGCCGGGGCTCGCCTCGGCGCTGCGGAAGATCTCTGCGGACACAGAGCCGCTCGAGGCGGCGAACAAGGCCACCGCCCACCTCTATATTGTCAACCCGCTCAAAGACCTCAAGGGGAGCGTCAATAAGCTCTTCAGCACCCACCCGCCGATCGAGGAACGGATCGCCGCCCTCGAGAAAATGTAAGGGTGGCACCTTGGGGAACGTCCCCAATATATCGCTTGACAAATCGGTATTAAGGAATTACGATTTTCCCATAGAAATACTTGGGTGAGGAGGTAGGGGGTTCACCTCTTAAGAGGAGCACTTTAGAGGTATCATCGGGGGTCAATCCTCAACAAATTTTGCTGAGCCGATTCAGGAGCCGCTTTCTCCCTCCGGAAAATGCGCGTCGCCTGATCCGCACTCTAGCTGGGCCCTCCCGTACCGGCGATATTGCCCTTTTTGGAATCACAACTTACTACCTAAAAACTACCTAGGAAGGGGGAGACCATGTCCATCCGCCGCATTGCCTTTTATCTTTCATTGGCGTTTCTGGCCGTCCTGATGATCGGGATTCCTATTCGATCCCAGTTTGTAGAAACTCAACTGGCAAATTCAGGCCTCATCGTGGGCCGGAATGTCAACATGGCCACTGGCCAGAAACTGCCAGGCGGGGACCCGTACCTCCAAAGACAAAACGAGCCCTCGGGGGCGGCTTCCACGAGAAATCCCCTTCATCTTCTTTTCGGTTCAAATGATTATCGCACGGTCGATATTCCCCAATCGGAAGGACCGCTGCCAGGAGTTCCGGAAGGGGCCGCCGCAGGGGACGCCTGGCTGGGAGTATTCAAATCTTATAATGGGGGAGAATCCTGGAAAAGCAGCCTTCTTCCAGGATATCCTCAAGATGTATCAGCGGAAGGAGCCAGGTCTCCGCTTCTCGGCATCAGCGCTGCTTCCGACCCCACGGTGCGGGCCGGAGCGAATGGCATGTTCTATTACAGCGGCATAGCGTTTGATCGAGTGGAGCATGGAAGAAGTGCCATCTTTGTCGCCCGCTTTATCGATAACAATGTTACCGAGGCCGGAGATGCAGACTCGATAAAATACCTCGACACGACTCTTATTACGGAAGGAACCAGCGGTCAGTTCGCTGACAAGCCGTGGATTGCCGTCGATATGCCCAGGTACGGCGGGGAAACAGTCCCCATCAATGCTCCGGACACCGGTGTCCAAAATGTGGCCCGCCATAATATCTATCTCGTCTACAGTGTTTTCCTGGGCAGCTCCGGCGGTGCCGATCAGAGCAAGATCATGTTTGCCCGGTCCACCGACTGCGGCAGGACATGGGAAGCGCCGATCAAGATCAGCGAAAGTCAGCATCTTAATCAAGGCACCACGATCGCCATCAGTCCCCAGGACGGAAGAATCCTCCTTGCCTGGCGACGGTATGCTTCAACAAACGAAACCCATGCCATGATGGCATGCCTTTCGAAAGATTTTGGGCGGAACTTCACAAAACCTGCCGAGGTCGCAATCATCAACCCGTTTGACCAGTTCACGGATACAAATCGGTTCCGGACCACCGCTTTTCCCGCCTTGGCCGCGGACGGCAACGGTCTTCTCTATCTGGCCTGGTCTCAGCGAGGAGTCGGACCGAACGGGGAAGCCAGGATTGTCATAAAGACATCTAAGGACGGAAACAAATGGTCTAATCAAGAGCCGATTGATAACCATCCCGGAGGCGGCCATCAGTTTATGCCCTCCTTAACATATGCAGGAGGGCGGCTCATGATGACCTGGTATGATACGCGAAAAAGCCTTGGATACGTGGACCAGAATGGAATTTATCATCACACAGAAGAGATCGTTGATCCTGGCCCGACTGGAAAGCGGCATACGCTGGATACCTGGGTGGCTCAAGCGTATCCTTCAAATCCAGGTCCAAACCCTCCGGCAAACCCCAATTTCCAGGGCTCCACCCAGGTCTCTCGATACATTTACCAAGCCAAAACGAGCGAAACGGAAGGCTGGTTGCTGGATGAGGACAACAATCCAGTCCATTTGAGCCATAAACCCCCGGTTATCTATCAGGCGCAATATAACTTTGCCAATTACCCGATATTTGCGGGGGGAAGCGCACCTTTCATGGGGGACTATATCGATATCACGCCCGCCCCCGCGTTCCTGTACGATTATCAAAGCGGGAGATGGCGTTTTAACACGGGAGAGAAGGCGTTTGATCCCGCCATCTATTATATCGCTTTTGCCTGTAACCGGGATGTCGTGCCGCCGCGGGAAGGATTCACCTGGATGAGTTATTGGCCTCCGGGACCGGGATGTTTGGACGATTATACGGCGGGGATGAGGAATCAGAACATCTATTCTGCCTCGGTTTCCCAGGGCATCATTGTTGGCTCCCCGGTCAATACGAAACGGCTCGCCCAATACACGCGCGCATTCCCCGTATTCGTGAAAAACCTGACAGATAATGACAAGTTGGTTCGACTCACGATCAATGCACCCGCGGACATGGACGTCTCATTCTGGGAATTTGACCCCCCTCAAGGTGAAGAGTGCCCCTTCGAACGCTGCGAGGATCGGGTTGTAGAGTTATACGTCTCGCCGCATTCGTCCGTGGCCCTGACGGTCTTTGTTCATCCCTATAGTGATCCTTTCCGGACATTCAGGGTCGATGTCGAAGAGTTGGATAGCGCCGGAAATCCAACCGGCCTTACCAACTCTGTCGTACTGAATCCCGATCCGGTGAACACGCAGCTTGTTCCGGCTGCCGAGGAACAACATACTCCCTTGCTAATGGGCGAGAACCCCATACCCGTAGAGTTGAGTGATCCCACTATGCTGAGCGCCCAAGTTGTTTACGTCGACCCCTATCTAGACGAGCTGCTCAACTATGCCAACCCCGATATCGTCGCCCCCGGTATTAGGCATCCGGGCATCAGACATGACACCATCATCAATCCTGGCATCCGCCATACGGCCGTGGGGGATATCCCCGATGGCCAGGTCACTGATATTCAATGGAAGGTCACGAATGACGGCAACACAACCTCGGCTTACTCCTTTGAACCCATCGGAGAGACTCCTCCAGTTCCCTACCAGCTTCTTATCTATCGGGTGGCGGCGACGCCGACCTCTGCAGACTGTCAGCTGACTGAGGAAGAGCATCACGAACTTCTGTTGACTGTTGAGAATCCCAGCCTTCTCGATCCCGGCCTTCGCCATCCCGGCCTTCGCCATCCCGGCCTTCGCCATAACACATTTTTCCTTTCTCCCGGAGAGGAAGCCATTATCACTTTGAGAGTAATCGAACCTGAGCCTTCCTCGGGAGGCATGGGGAGCGTTAAGAGCATGGGGCCCTTGGGTGCGGCCCGCACCTTGACTCTCTTTTCCCCTGAAGATTATGCCAAGTCGATCGCTGGAGCGGCCATCCCCCAGGCGACCGACCCGGATGGAACAATCCACTTTATGTCATCACTGTATATTCTTGATGCGCGTGACCCGAACGATCCCGTTCCTGTCGACAGAGAGCTGCCCCCGGCCGCGGTCAACAATCCCTACTCGCTGCAATTGGAAGCCTTCGGCGGCGAACCTTCCTATATCGATGATAATGACACTCCCGCTGACTTGGATGATGATATCTGGAAATATGATGGATTGTGGACGGCAACGTCCCTTCTTTATCCATCCGGACAGCCATCCGGCCTATCGTTGGACAACGATGGAAATATATCCGGGACTCCGCTGTATTATTCGGATCTGACTTACCCGCAGATCCTATCTTTTATTGCCGAAGTAACGGACATGAGTGAGCCTGCGCAGCTGGCTCAACGCGAGTTCAGCATCGAGATTGCCTCTAATGTTCACCCCATCGCGGTCAAGGCAGGGCCGAACGGCAAAATATGCCCCTCAGGACAAGAATGTATCTCGGGAGGAGGCTCTGTGGACGTGCCTCATGGAGGGAGTCAGACATTCACCATCCTTCCTGATACTTGTTTTCACATAGAAAATGTGACCGTAGTGCAAGGCGGAACAAGCCAGGACCTTGGGCCCATCGATCAGTACACGTTTGAGGATGTCAGGTCCGACGATAATGAGATCCAAGCGACATTTCAGATCACTACCTACACCATAACGGCGACGGCAGGGCCGGGCGGCAGCATAAGTCCCTCAGGGGAGGTGAATGTCTTTTGTGGAGAGAACAAAACTTTCACCATCACGCCTGATGAAGGTTACCTCGTAGAGGATGTCATCGTCAACGGTGCCTCCGAGGGGCCTGTCACATCATTCACCTTTTACCAGGTTGGGTCGAATCATACGATATCAGCAAAATTCAAGCTATTAGAGGGCTGGGTCAAGCGGTACAACAATAATCCCGTAAACGGTGATGATGAGGCGAGTGCCATCGCTGTCCATGGTTCTTCCGGGAATGTCTTTGTGACAGGTTACAGTACTGGGAAAGCATCAGGAGCTGATTATTATACAATCAGCTATAATGGCGAAGGGACTAAAGGCTGGGATGCGAGATATGATGGTCCTGCCCACCTTGGGGACTTCGCGACTGCCGTTGCTGCGGACGATGGCGGCAATGTCTATGTGGCAGGCTACATCTACAGAGGACAGGTCGTCAAACATGCTGATTACTGCACCATAAAATACAACACCACGGGCAAAGACGCTTGGACTGCTCAATATGACGACAAGAGGAACGGTAACGATGTGATCACTGCCATTGCCGTCGATAATTCAGGATATCTCTACGTTACCGGAAGGAGTGAGGACAGCGCAACCAATAACGATCCCAAACACTATGATTATTACACGATCAAGTATAGCGTAAGCAAAGGCACAGAAGCATGGGCAGCGAGGTACAACAGTGACTTGTTGTTGAATGCCGCCGACGAAGCCACCGATATCGCTGTTGATAGGGCGGGAAATGTCTATGTAACCGGGAGGAGCCAGGGGAGTGGCGCGGACTTTGACTATGTCACAGTCAAGTATGATTCCGGCGGCAATCAGCAGTGGGTCAGCCGCTACAACAGTGGCTCCGGCGATGATGAAGCGTCCGGCATTGCCGTCGACGCGGACGGGAATGTCTATGTGACCGGGAGGAGCCAGGGGAGCGGTGCGGGCTTCGACTATGTCACAGTCAAGTATGATTCCGGCGGCAATGAGCAGTGGGTCAGCCGGTACGATCAGAACAACGACGTTGATGAGGCGGCGGCTTTGGCTCTTGATTCCGCCGGGAATGTCTATGTGACCGGGAGGAGCCAGGGAAGCGGCACAGGCTTTGACTACGTCACAGTCAAATACGATTCCGGCGGCAATGAGCAGTGGGTGAGCGTGTACGATCAGAACGGCGGCGCTGACGAGGCGGCGGCCTTGGCTCTTGATTCCGCCGGGAGTGTCTATGTGACCGGGAGGAGCCAGGGAAGCGGCACAGGCTTTGATTACTTGACCTTAAAGTATGATGGCTCCGGGGGAGTCGTCTGGAAGGCTCGCTACAACAATAAAGATGTCAATGGCGCTGATGAGGCGACGGCCATTGCTCTTGATTCCTCCGGAAATGTCTATGTGGCTGGGAGGAGCCAAGGCAGTGGAACGGGCCAGGATTATGCCACGGTTAAGTACATAAAATAGCCGGCAATATCCAGAGCTTTGGATCAAAGAGAGTAGACTACTTTAGGGAGGCCAGCCGCCGGCGGGCTTCTGCAACCATCGGGTCGGTCCCATCGTCTTTCCCTTTGATTTTCAGGAACCTATTGTAGGAATCGGCGGCCGCTTCGCTGCCCAGGCCTTCCTGAGCGCGCCCGAAGTAATAGATGACAGGGGGCAAATATCCGTAAGAGGGAAGGTCGTTCAGGAACACGGAAGCCGCCTCTCCGCTCCGCTTGAGACAGATTTCAAACTCTGAATAGGCGGCTGTGTAGTCTTCGGCCTGGAGGTAGGCGCCTCCAAGGAGATAATGGCCGAGCCAGGTGTCGATCAAATCCTTGGCTTGGTGAAAAAGACTCACCGCATTGCCGATATCACCTCTTGACCTGCTCAACTCCCCCCCGATGAGTTGGGCATACACGCGAGGTTCCGGTTGGGCCTTTTTGTTCAATTCCGCCTGCAGGGTACGGGCCTTCTCTTCCTGGCCGGCACCCACGTTGACAAGGGCGGCCGAAAACAGTATTTCTGCTGCCTCGGATATTTTCAATGCTCTTTCTGCCGTCTCAACGGCTCGCTCCTTTTTCCCCTGAAGCAGATAGGCTTGCGCAAGCATGACGCATTTTATGGCCGCATCGTAACCCTGGCCGTTTTTAAGATCAAAGGCGATCCCGTCATCAAGGATTTTCAAGGCTTCTGTCAGCCGGCCTTCGGTGATGGCAAGGTCGGACAGACCTGTGGCCGCCAAGGTCGCCCCATAAGAATCCAGGTCCTGCAGCTTCCGATATGTCTCGATGGCTTCCCCGGGCTGTCCATCGGCCAGCTGCGTCAAGGCCAGGGTAATATGGGCTTTCGTGAAACTGGGTTCTAGCTCCAACGCTTTTCGCGATTCCCGTTCAGATGTTTGTAGGTCTCCGGTCGCCAGGGCATACCAGCTCATGTTGGTATGGGCCCATACGCCTTGGGGATTATACTTGACATCGAGGAGTCCTTCTTTGACAGCGTCGGGCATATCTCGAGCATAAAAGTAAGCGATAGCCAGGTTGGCATGGATGACATAGTCCCCCGGATAGTGCTGCAGCAAAGAGCTGAATTCATCAATCGCCTTCTTGAAATCTCTTTGCATCAGAGCGTACATGCCGCGATCTCTGTATTTTTCGCGGTCCGTCATCTGGTCAATTCGTTTCATGGCCTCTTTGAAATAGAACTCGGCTTCCTCCAAGCGGCCGCTGTTGAAATAAATAGTCGCCGCGCCCGAGTAGGCGCGGCCGAAATTCGGGTCATGATCGATTGCCCGGAGGTACTCCTTGAGAGCTTCCTCCGTCTTTCCCTGGTCATCGAGTTCCTGAGCCCGGGCATAGGCTTTCATGGCCTCCAGCGAGGTTGTCGTGAACGTTTCTTTGGCCAGAGCCTGTTTGGAATCGGCCGGGACATCGCCTAGGTTCGACCTCAGCTTGGCGGAGAACCGGTCGATCTCTTTCAGGATGTCGTTCTGGTTGCCGATGGGTGATGACTCTTCATAAATTTTCTCTGATTTGACTGTATCCAACGCCCAAACCCCTATGGTATACCCTTTCTCGCCCCGGGAGATCTCCCCTCCGACAACCACGTTAATTCCTAGCCGGCGGCCAACCAACTGAGCCCGCTTTTCGTCGAGAGTTTCGCCGGTGCTAGGGTCGAGCTGGGCGGCGAGCTCCAGGGCCTTCTGACGGCTGAAGATAGAAATGAAGGGGGTGCCGGCCAGACTAATATCCAGCGCTTTCTCGAGAACGCCGTCAAAAATAGGATCACCGGTCTGATTCTTAAAGTTGGAAACGAGAACAGAGACGGTAGCCGGTTCAACGGCTTGCGGTTTAGTGGACAGGCGGCGAGTCAGAAAGATGGCTCCGGCAACCAAGATAATGACAAGCCCGATGGCGGCAACTGCTTTCTGCCAACTGCGAAGAAGAAAGGGGACCCCGCCGAATATTTCTCTCTGCAATTTTTGAATATCCTTGATCAATTCCTTGGCACTCTGATATCTCGCGGCAGGGGCTTTGGCCAAGGCTTTGTGAAATATGGGGCTGAGGATCGGGTTCACGATCCGTGGCTTTATGTGGACGCGAGGAGTGGCATCTCTAAGGATAGATGTAACAGTCTCCAGAGGACTAATTCTGGAGAAGGGATACCGGCCGGTGGCCATTTCATAAAAAATAATCCCCAACGAAAATATGTCGCTTCGTCCATCGAGTGGCTCCCCCCGGGCCTGCTCGGGAGACATATAGGCCACAGTCCCGACAAGCGTCCCCTGACCGGTGAGCGAGGCTTGGCTTAACGACCGAGTGACATCGGCTTGCCCATCGAGAAGAAAATGTTTGGCCAACCCAAAATCCATGACTTTGGCGTGGTCCTGGAGCGTCAGCATGATATTGGCGGGTTTCAAGTCACGATGAATGATGCCTTTGCCATGCGCGTAGTCCAGGGCCTCGGCGATTTCAAGAGAAGTTTGCAGGACATCTCGCAACGGGATCGGCCCTTTATCCATTCGAGATCTCAGGTCTGTGCCTTCCACATATTCCATGACGAAGAAGGTTTTTCCATCAACCTCGCCGGCCTCGTAGATTTTGCAGATGAACGGATGGTCCAATGCCGCGGCCGCTTTGGCCTCCCGAAGCAAGCGTGTACGCGCAAGTTCATCGGTCTGCATTTCTTCGGGGAGGAACTTGATGGCGACGTTGCGGTCGAGGATGGCGTCCCTGGCGAGATAAACCTCCCCCATTCCGCCCTTGCCGAGGAGCTTGATAATCTCGTAGTGCAGGATCTTATCGCCAGGGTTGAGCATCGTCGGAGTTCGTCGAGCTTATTGGGCTAAAAATGTTTCCCCTTTTCCCATTCGGGACGCTTGATCTCCTTTTCTGATAAGGAAAATCTGATTCGCCGATTTTATATCACACCCCGAGAACCCAAGTCAATTTGGGGTCAAGACTCGTCATTCAACAATTGCCGCCTTGATTTTTTCGGCGATTTCGTGGAAATATGCAATGAGGAGCATAAATATGAAAAGCAACCGCTTGGCGCGAAGAGAATTCCTCAGGAAATGCCTGGCCTCGACGGCGGCCATAGGCGGGCTAACTTTGGGAAAATCGTCTGCCCGTTCGTCCGCAGCCGGGGAGGCAACCATTGACGCCTATGACTCCAAGGGCCTCCCCACCCGGCCACTCGGGAAAACCGGCGTTTCTGTCCCTATCATCGGCTTTGGCAGCGGCAGCCGGTTCTGCCGGATCCTGGAGCCGGAAAAGAGCGTGGAGGCCCTCAATTATGCCTTGGACCACGGCCTTTATCATTTGGACACCGCGCATGATTACGTTTTCGAGGGCGTCAACAGCGAGGAGAGGCTCGGCCTGGTCCTCAAGGACCGTCGGCGTGAAGTGTTCCTCTCCACGAAAGTCGGTGAGCGAACCTACGACGGCACCATGCGCCATATCGAGGAAAGCCTGAAGCGCCTCCAGACCGACCGGCTCGACATCTACCAGATCCACAGCGTCGATTCGTTGGAGGTGGTTGATGCCGTCGGGGCCAAGGGCGGCGCGCTCGAAGCCTTACACAAGCTCAAGGACCAGAAAGTGACCCGCTTCATCGGATTTACCGGCCATTCCTCTGCCGAGGCCATGACCGCCATGGTGAACCGCTTCGACTTTGACACCATGTTAATCGCTCTCAATCACCATAACGAAGCGAAAGGGGACATGGAGAAGGGGGCCATCCCGGCGGCCGCCGCTAAGGGACTGGGCGTCATGGTTATCAAGGCGATCCGGCCGCGCGAGACCGTGGAGGGGATCGTGCCCGAGGATCTAATCCGGTACGCTCTGACCCTGGAGCATGTCACAAGCGCGGTCATCGGTCACGACAGCCTGGGCGTCCTGAAGGAGAACATCGCCCTATTGAAAGAATTCAAGACGATGAGCCTAGCCGAGATGGAGGCCATGAGCCTCCGGCTCGAACCGTTCTTTGCCGGGAGCCGGCTTCCCTGGATGCAGCCGGGTTACCGGGACGGACTAAAGTCTTGATTATATTATAATTATAGGAATAATAGGAAATAGGCGTCGGACAAATGAAGAGATCAGCCCGCATTCTGTTCATGGCGGCCTGCATCTTCACCGCGTGTCTCGCCTTCCAGACGAGCCAACCGCGGTTTCCCCTGCTGGCCAGCTCTGACTTTGGAGATGGCCAGGCGGCCGGTTGGCAGCCGAAGGACCCCGGCCACTGGCGCGTCACCACCCAGGACGGCTCTCTTGTCTATGAGCTTACGGCTCCGGGCGAGCAGGGAAAGGTGCGGGCTCCATCGTCCTGGTCGCTTCTCGCCGCCCACGATGTCACGTCGTTTGAATTCGCGGGACGGCTGAAGTGCGGAGCCGATCCATCAAACAGCTACCGCGACCTCTGCCTCTTCTTCCACTTCCAGGACCCAACGCACTTCGGCTACGTCCATTTTTCGGCCCGGAGCGATGACCTCCACAACATCATCGGCCTGGTCAACGGCGCCGACCGCGTCAAGATCAACTCCGAGCCGCCGGGAACGTCGACTTTCCGGCTGACCGACACGAACTGGCATCGGTTCAGGCTAACCTATAACGCGGCGACCGGCCGGGTCGAGGCCTTTCTCGATGACCTGGACAGTCCCATTCTTACGGCCGTCGACAAAACGCTCGGCCACGGCCTTGTCGGAGTCGGTTCCTTTGATGACATCGGCAGCTTTGATGACCTCATGCTGTGGGGAATAGAGGAGCGAGGGCAGAAAAGCCTCGGCCGGCCCGCCGCTCCCGTCCGCTCGCTCTCCGAGTATGAAACGCTGACTCTCAGCGCCTGCCGGGCCGTCGTCTCGGCATTCCGGGCCAACCCGGATGCTGTCTGGCCGGGATACAATCTGGCGGACGAGACCTACCTCATCTACCTGCCAGAGAAATGGGCCCTATTATTCAACCCGGCGGGTGATGTGGAAGGCTTTGCGGCGTACCCAAAGGGATGGCCGGAGCTCAGCACGAAAGTGTCTTACCATAACGGCTCCTATGGGGACCTTGTCGGGCAGCTGGCCTTTGACTTCGAGGTGGGTGGCGCCAAGACGGTCGCCATTGGCCTGCCTGAAGATCCGAAGGGTCTGCCCAGTCCTCTCGATGCATATTTGGCCGGGTTTATCGTCCACGAGGCCTTCCATCAGTTTCAAGCCGCCCATTTCGGCGAGATCCCTTGGCAGCGGGAGGAACGGTATCCCATCCTCGACCGTGACAATACAGCGCTGGCTGCCCTGGAGATGAGAATCCTGATGGATGCGGTCAGCCGGGCGCAAGCGGGAGCACGGCCGGAAGTGGAAGACCGGCTCAGAATGTTCGCCAGTGTGCGTGCGGAGCGGTGGAAGGTTGGAGGGGAGTTCGTCGCTCGACATGAGCAGGGGCTCGAAATCCGGGAGGGGACGGCCCAATACGTTCAAATGAAGGCCCTTTCTCTTTTGGGGGGAGCGGCAGGTCCTAAGTCGTTCGCTTCACTATCTTTCCCTGGATTAGTGCAGGAGGATTTTCGGACCCGGTTCAGGGACGAGGCGGTATCCCCGGAGGACATGCCGCGCAACCGCATCTATCCCGTGGGAGCCGCGCTCGGCTTTCTCTGCGATTTCCTCGGCTTGGACTGGAAGCCGCTGGCTCAGGCCGCCGGCCCGGAGTTCGCTTTCCATACGCTGGTCTCCGGAAAGATCGGCGCTGAGGGGAAGCGTCCGGATGAGCTGATCGCCGCGGCAAAGAAAGCCTATGGTTATGACAAGATCACGGCTGCTACCGATAAGCTCATCGAGGAATACCAGCAGGGGTTTCTCCGCGAATTCCAGGCGTTCGAGAGGCAGGCGCTCGAAAGAATGGAAATCGAGTTCTCTTACCGGAGCATCTCCCGGGCGCGCAACAGCCTGGGCAAAACCTGGCTCGTCGATGGGGGATCAAAATCTCTTTGCAGTCTGTACCGCGTCTATACGCTCAAGAATGAGGACTTGACTCTCCAAGTCCATGAAGCCGGCGTCTATGAAGAAAACGACTGGGACGCCAAGCGCAA
>Ga0153916_10002352_pt1 | contig 13852 bp, 13 predicted proteins | sample Opewatmetagenome_FD_109642 | JGI IMG/M metagenome (GOLD analysis project Ga0153916, IMG submission 109642) | Freshwater wetland microbial communities from Ohio, USA - Open water 3 Core 3 Depth 4 metaG | ecosystem: Environmental > Aquatic > Freshwater > Wetlands | place: USA: Ohio, Lake Erie...
CAAGTGGCGATTTTCATGACCGCCGTGATTATATGATATTTGACGCCCTAATTTCCGTATGGCCTTGCATCAACTAATTGACGTGGGAATTTCGACGGCCCGCTGAAAAAACGCCTTCGCTCGCCTCGGTCATCCGACCCCGGAGACCGTATCGCCCGAGCGATCACCGAATCCGTTCTTTAACAGCAACTCAAACTTGCTGGGCGGTACGGGCTTGGAGTACAGGTAGCCTTGGGCGTAATCGCACCCGGCCTCGGACAACATATGAGATTGCCTCTCCGACTCCACCCCCTCCGCGATCACTTTAAGCCCCAGCTTGTGCGCCATAATGATTATGGCCTCGGACAACACCATGTCGTTTTCATTGGTGACGAGATTGCTCACGAATGTCCGATCGATCTTCAGATAGTCGATATGAAATTTCTTCAGATAGGCAAGCGACGAGTATCCGGTACCAAAGTCATCGATGGCTACTTGAATACCCACCTCGCGCAGCTTGAGTAATTTATCGATCACGCTGTCCTCGGCGTTCAACAGCAAACCCTCGGTAATCTCAATGACGATACACCCCCCCGGCAATTCAAGTTCCTTCAGGTACGCTCTCCAGTCCTCGCAAATATTCTCAGCGGTCATGAACTGAACGGGGGATATGTTCACGCTGACCTGGAAGTCTTCCGACCACAGGCCCGCCCAGCGCTTCGCCCAGCGGGCGGATTCCTTGAATACCCAGTCGCCGATCTCATTGATGAGTCCGATTTCTTCCGCCAGCGGAATAAACTCCAGCGGAGGGACCATGCCCAAATCGGGATGTTGCCATCTCAGCAGCGATTCGGCCTTCTGAATGCGACCGCTCGCCATATCGACGACCGGCTGGAAATAGACCCTGAACTGGTCGTTAGCCAATGCCTGGCGCAATTCATGAATCAGCCTCATCCTTTTTTGTGCTTCCTGCTGCAGCGCCTTGGTGAAATAGCTGAAGCGATTGCGGCCCTTCTTCTTGGCGAGATACATCGCCTGATCGGCATTTTTCATCAAGACGTCGATTTCGGCGCCGTCGTCCGGACACAAGGTAATGCCGATGCTGGCCGACACATGGATGACCTCGCTATCAAGCTGAAAGGGTTCCGCCAGCCTTTTTAGAATGCGCTGAGCACAGTCTTCTATGTGGCTGGTCTTGTCGGAGAGGCTCGGAAAAATAACCGAGAACTCATCTCCGCCCAAGCGCGCAACCATATCCGATCCACGCACACAGGAACTGATGCGCAACGCAGCCTCTTGCAAAAGGGCGTCGCCCTTGTCATGCCCCAGCGTGTCGTTCACCTCCTTGAATTGGTCGAGATCGATCAAGAACAATGCCAGCGAGAGGTTGTCGCGGGCCGATTTTATGATCTCTTGCTCGAGGCGGGATTGGAACATGCGGCGATTGGGCAATTCGGTAAGCGCATCGAAGTTGGCCTGCCGCGAAATCAATTCTTCGGTTTGTTTTTTCTCGGTGATATCGGAAAATAACGTCACATAACGATACACCTCGCCATTACTATTGCAGATGGTATTGGTGGTTTGCATCTTGACTTGTATAGTGCCGTTTTTATGTTGCTCCCATATCTCCCCTTGCCAATGACCGGAGGTTTTTAGCTTATTACGCATCATCTCGTAGAAGGCGTCGCTATGGCGCCCGGAATCAAACATCAGGGGGGACTTGCCCTTAACATCGTCGAGGCTGTAACCCGTAATATTCGTAAAAGCGGGATTGATCGAGATTATCCGGTTTTCCGCATCGCCGACCATCATCCCTTCGCTGCTGTTTTTTACAATTAAGGTGGCGAGACTCAGCTCCTCTTCCAGACGCTTACGCTCCGAGACGTCGCGCGCCGAGCCATAGAGCATCAACTTACCACCGATCTCGACGGGAACCGCGCTGATCTCAACGTCGGTCTCCCGGCCATCCTTGCGACAATATCGGGTTTCATACAGATCCCCTTCCTTTACTTGCGTCAACCTGTTTATTCTCTTGTTTGCATCTTCGTTTGACGCGGGCTTTTCCCACTGCGCCACGTTTATGCGCGACATTTCTTCAGCCGTGTAGCCCAGCATCTCGAAAAAGCGATCATTCGCCATGATTAAACGGCCGTCGGCATCCAGGATATGAATGCCGTCGTTTGATGCCTGCAAAAAGGTTTCAAGTTGGTTTTTTTGTTCTCTGAGCAGTTCCCTCGATTTTTTTATTGAGTTCAAATAGTCAACCGCGCCGCCGCCGATCAGAATCAGCACGCTCCCTAATAATCCAAGCAACACGGCAACCCAGAGCCTATACTGAGCGAACGAGTCGAATTCATGAACATCATTGGTCACATAGACCGTTAAGCCATACTCGGGAATCCCTTTCGAGATCAGTACATGAGGTATATTCTCCCCTTGAATGCGCCTCAACAGGCGATGGCGCTCATTATCCCAAGGCCCGATTTCCATCTCGGGGAATGCGCTTCTTTTGTAGAGCCGCACTTTTTCGCTGACCGGCATCCTGGAAATGGCCGCGCCGGGAAGCGAATGCATATCTAATTCATGGCCCTTGGAAAGGATGATGACGCCATTGGCATCCGCCAAAAAGGATTCGATCTGGCCGAACAGGAAAGTCAGATCGCGTATATTGACCTTGACGACAACCGCGCCTTGAAAGACATGATTGACCATGATCGGCGTAGAAAAGTAGATGCCGGGGACATTGGTGGTCATACCGACCGCGTATTGCATGCCCCGCTGGCCGCTTTTATTCGTCCCGAAGAATTCGCGTGACGCGATACTCGCCCCTACGGCACTGCCATCATCCTCATAATTACTGGCCGCCACGACATCGCCGGCCGCATTAGCCACGTATATCAGATCGGCCTGAAGCCCGAGATGCGCATAATAGAGGTACTCGTCCAGCCCTCTCAATTCGGGGTCGCTCGTCCAATATTTCTTATTGGCGTTGGCATGCCGCGTTGAGGGGGCAGTGTTCGCTTCGAAGCGGCTAATCACCCCTCTGACTTGCGTCACCTGGGAAAGCAGATCGGAAATGCCATGTAAATAACTTAGATTTCTTAGGATACTGTCTGCCAGATCGCCTGCTTGTGCCTGACTATGTTGCGTTTCTTGCTCAATGGCGGTGTCGAAGCGCGCATCGTAATAGGATTTTGTAATATGCCAGGACGCTATATTCCACAAAAAAATCAGGAATACCACGATCAAAATGCTTTTATATCGTGTATCTCTCATCCGGACTCGAATTCGACGCGCAGTGGCTAAGTATTGAGATATTCATGGTTTCGGCGGAAAACTCGGATACTTTAACGACCCGCCGAGATGCGATCATGGCGATACGGCGGCTATCGCCGCCTCACGCGGGGTCGTGATGCGGAAATCGCAGGACTGGCATGAGGTGAGGCCTAGGCCGCTATCCCGCTGTGGCGGAGCAGCGCGTCAATCGTCGGTTCACGGCCGCGGAATTCGATGAACAGGTCCATAGGCTCGCGCGAACCGCCCTGTTCCAGCACCGCGCTCAAGAAACGCAGGCCGGTGTCGCGGTCGAAGACGCCGTGTTCCTCGAAGGCGGCGAAGGCGTCCGACGACAGTACCTCCGCCCATTTGTAGCTGTAATAGCCCGCCGCATAGCCGCCGGCGAAGATGTGAGAAAAACTGTGCGGGAAGCGGTTGAACGACGGCGGCTTCATCACCGCCACTTGCTCGCGCACCTCGTTGAGCAGCTCATAAACCCGCGGCCCCTGGGCCGGGTCGTATTCGAGGTGCAAGCGGAAATCGAACAAGGAGAATTCCAATTGCCGCACCATGTGCATGCCGGCCTGAAAATTCCTCGCCGCCAGCATCTTCCGGAACAATTCTTCGGGCAAGGGCGCGCCGCTCTGATAATGGCCGGCGATCAAGCCCAGGGCCTCGTGCTGCCAGCACCAGTTTTCCATGAACTGACTGGGCAGCTCGACCGCATCCCAGGGGACGCCGGCGATGCCGGCCACGCTGGGATAATCCACCTTGGTCAGCATATGGTGCAGGCCATGGCCGAATTCGTGAAACAGGGTCAATACTTCGTCGTGGGTGAACAAGGCCGGCTCGCCGCCTAGCGGCGGGGAGAAGTTGCACGTGAGGTAGGCCACCGGATTCTGCACGCCCACCGCGCCGCGCTTGCGGGTGAGGCACTCGTCCATCCACGCCCCGCCGCGCTTATGGGGGCGCGCATAAAGGTCCAGATAAAACTGCCCGCGCAACTCTCCCGCCGCGTCGTATATTTCGAAGAAACGCACGCTGGGATGCCACAGCTCCACGCCGTGGCGCTCGCGGATATCCAGGCCGTATAAACGCCGCACCACCTGGAACATACCCGCCACCACCCGCGCTTCGGGGAAATAAGGCTTGAGGTCCTCTTTGGAAATGGCGTAACGGTGCTGGCGCAGCTTCTCGCTGTAATAGGCGATATCCCAGGCCTCCAGGTCATTCATGCCGTGCTGTTCGCGGGCGAAGGCGCGCACTTCCGCCAATTCGTTGTGCGCCATGGCCAGGGAGCGCCCGGCCAGGTCCGTCAAAAACGTCAGCACCTGCTCCGTGGAGCGCGCCATCTTGGGCGCGATGGAATATTCGGCGTAATTATTAAAACCGAGCAGGCGGGCGCTCTCATGGCGCAAGGCCAAGATCTTTTCCATTACTAAAGTATTGTCCCACTGTCCGGCATGCGGGCCGGCGTCGGAGGCTCGGGTCACATAAGCCTCGTACATCTCGCGGCGCAAGGCGCGATTGTCGGAGTAAGTGATGACGGGGATATAGGAGGGGAACTCCAGGGTCAGCAACCAGCCGTCCATGCCGCGTTGCTTCGCGGTCTGCGCCATCAGCCCCACGGCGGTGGGCGGCAGGCCCGCCAATTCATGCACGTCGCCGATCTGCTTGTACCAGGCGTTGGTGGCATCCAGCAGGTTTTCCTCGAATTTGGCGTGGTGGTTGGACAGCTCCTGCATGATCTCCTTGAAGCGCGCCTTTTCAGCGGCGGGCAGCGCCACGCCCGACAAACGGAAATCGCGCAGCGCATTGTCGATGATCTTTTTCTGGGCCGTGTCGAGCCGTTGCCACTCCGCACCCTCGACGATGGCTTGATAGGCTCGATACAGGCGCTCGTTTTGCCCCAGCTCGGTGGCGTAATCGCTGAGTTTGGGCAGGCAGGCATTGTAGGCGGCGCGCAGCTCCGGGCTGTTGACCACCGCGTTCAGATGGCTCACCGGCGACCACGTCCGGCGCAGCCGGTCCGCCAATTCCTCCAGGGGATCCACCAGATTGTCCCAAATGTAAGCATGCCGCATGTTCAACAAGCGGTCGATGGCCGCGCGGTTATCCGCCAGCACTTGATCGACGGCGGGCTCCACGTGTTGGGGTAGGATGGCGGAAAACTGCGGCAGACCGCTTGCGGTCAACAAGGGATTTATCATGACTTCATTCCTTCACGGCGACAGCGGCCTGGCTCCAGCATCGGGAGCGATAGGATAGCAAAAAGCACCCGCCTTGCGCCCGTCATGTGAAGCGCATACCCGCCAGCCGCCGCGCCAAGGCGGCGGCCTTGCATCGGGAAGTGCCGCCGGCTCGATTAAGGCTCGAGCACTTCTCCGCCGGCTTGTTCGGCGTGTCCGGCGGTTTCCTTCTTGGGATGGAGCAACTGTATGGCCACCAAGGCCCCAACAACCCCTCCAAGCGCAAACGATATTACGACAGCTTCCATCAATAAGCTCACCATGGCCGTATCCTCCAGCAAGTAGTCCTTGACTCGCTCCCATCACACGGCAGGGAACCGCATGCGAGTACCTCATTCGGGATAACGACGCGTTACGTCGGGACTTGAGTATCGCCAAATCGACCATCCGGATTTTTCGGGAGGACCGTCAATGCAAGGTCGGATTGCCCGCTATTTCCCGCTCCCAGATCGGCACGGTTTCCGCCACGAAATCATCGAACCTGCGCGGTGCGCGCCCCAGCACTTTGTGCTGCTCCGCATAGTCGTCGGGCGTGGCGATCAAACCATGCGTTTGAAAATAGTCGTACATGATGCGCAGATACTTCACCATCCACTCGGGCATCATGTGTTGTGCCTGTTTGGCCCAGGACTCCAGATCGTTGCCGCCGTAATGGATTTCCCGTCCCAGGTATTTGCTGAACACCTTGGCGACATCCTCCCCGGTGAGAATATCGGGGCCGTGCAGGGGATATTCCTTGCCGTCATGGCCCGGCTTAGTGAATGCGTTTACGGCGGCATCCGCCACATCGCGGATATCGACGCGGCTCAAACCAACCAAGCCGATGGGCTGCGGATAGACTCCATAGGACATGACTGCGGCACGGCACCATAGATAATCGTTTTGATAAAAGTTGTTCGGCCGCAGGATGGTGAAATTCAAACCGGACTCCCGAATGCTGCGCTCGATGGGAATCTTGCCGAGATAATGGGGAATATGCTCCGAGCCCGGCGGCATCGGCACCGACAGATACACCAGCTTACTCACGCCCGCCGTCTTCGCCGCCGTCACCGCAGCCAGTCCCTGCAAGGTTTCATTGCGACTCAAGGCCGACAGCAAAAACACGGCATCGACGCCCTTGAAGGCCCGGCCCAGCGTGGCCGGCCTTTCCAAATCGCCTACGCAACCCTCCATCCCCTCCGGCAAGGACTTAAGCCTATCGGCATAGCGGCTCATGCAGCGCACCTTGACCCCGGCGCGGAGCAGCGCGGCGCTGACTGCGCTACCCACCGAGCCGGAACCGCCGATCACCAACACCTTCATCATCCCTCTCCCCAAAGTCTAAGCCAGTCTTTCCATCCCTGACGCAATGAGGCCGCGCCCATCATTCGCCAATATACTAAATTCGGACACGGGGGTGGCATCCAATATCCACGCTCCGCCAAGACTCTCGCCCAGGCGGCCATGATCCCGGAAAAGGGAATTACCTAGGAGAACACCAAGGAAGGTCTGATTAATTCCTTTGATGTCATTCCGGCGAATACCCTAAAGGGCATAAAAGCCGGAATCCAGCAACCTACTAAGTTAAAAGCACTGGATTCCGGGTCTCCGCTACGCTACGCCCGGAATGACGAATTAATCAGAGCTTCCCTAAAGAGCGGGCCGGTTTTGCCGGGGTTTGTTCACCCCGGCCCTCTACCCATACGGGCTCCGAGACCCCGGGGGGAGAGGGAAAAAAGCTGTGCACACTATTTATGCGGTCAGATCGGTAAGCGTGCTTAGGTAGAGCAAGGCTCACAATCAAAACTGGCGGCTGATAATGACCGCCATGGTCATTTGACAATGACCGGAGAGGGGATTCCTCCTTAACCGATATTCCGGCTACGGGTTCCGCATTCTGGAGATGGGTAAGGGCATACATTCGCCACGTCGGGAACGCCCATCCCCGACGCTGCTTTTTATATCCGCTTAGATCAGTAACGATTTCGATCTTGGCGCTGCGTGCGTTCGCGCTCACGAGCTTCGTTGATGCGCAACGACCGACCGCCTACATCCTTGCCGTTGAGTGCGGAAATAGCGCTGGCCGCCGCCGAGTCATCCATCTCCACAAACCCGAAACCGCGCGGGCGACCGGTTTCGCGGTCCGAAACCAGCTTTACTCCATGCACGGTGCCGTAAGGGGAAAACAGATCTCGTATTTCTTCTTCGGTCGCGGTAAAGGGAAGATTCCCTACATAAATCGACTTCATAATTATCAATCGCTCTTAGAAACCGGCCCTCCGCGCGTCAATGTCTTGCAACGCGGCGGAAACCATTACCTATCAACACAGGATACCGCCCTCTACACACCATGACCTCATGGTGAGGACAAGGCACAAACGATACGCCTGCAACCGGCCCGTCTCGAAGCCGCCGCACTCTTATCGCCGCCGACATAAAGCCTTTGATGGCAAGCGAAGTGAGCACTACAAAGAGCCGTGCCACGGCCAAGCTTACCCCCATTTCCAAGGCGAGACAATCCATTTCTTTATGGTCCATCACAGTGCACAATACCATGCTGCATCAGCATGATACTCCCCCGCTGGAGCAACAAATGATATTCATGGATAATGTAATCCCGCAAGCCAACCAGAGACCGCATTCATGCATGAGTCAGCGCCAATAAAACCCGCGGCACGGCAGCAAGCCTGCTATGCGCCGATCGCCAATCACCGCTTACTGCTGCTGATGGGCGGCCTGTTATTGTTGCTCCAAGGCTGCGCCACCACGCCCCCTCCCCCATCCCTCAGCGAAGAGGCCTTTACCCAGGCGAAAGTGGCCTATCTGGACAATGATTACCCTCGCGCATTCACCATTGCCGGACCCCGCGCCGCCGCGGGCGATCCCTGGGCTCAATATACGTTGGGATATTTGTATTATTACGGCCGCGGCGTAGCGCTGGACAGAAAGCTTGCTAAAGAGTGGATACAACGCGCCGCGGAGCAAGGCTATGCCCCCGCCCAAGAGGCCCTGCAGCATATTTCAGCGGCGGCGCCAAAAATGGAGCAGGATGTGAATACCTCGGCCAAACCGACACGTCCCGCCGCTGAAAACAACGCGGTGCCTATGGTGCCTATCCCGCCGCCCGCCGAGGAAGTGAAAGAACAAACTCAACCTTCTCCCCAGGCGGCAACCCCGCCGCCGGCCGCCATGCCCCCGCCAACGGCGCCTTCACCAGGCCCCGCTGCCGCTGACCAAGCTTCCGAACCTTCGGCTCCAATTCCCGCGCCCCAAACGCCGGAAACAGCGCCCGCGGCTCCGGAGCCCGCCGTTGCACCGCCGGCCGCGGATAGCACAACGCCGCCCCAAGAAAACTCAACCAATCGGCCACCGCAATAATGAGGCGAAGGCAACCCCTAGCTGTTTAACTGTGTCATGAACCGATGATGCGGTTAATCATTGCAATGAAGCAGCTTTCGGCGCCGTGATCCGCAATCGCCGCTCACTTCGTTAAAACAATTCCAACTGCGCCGTTTTAATGCGCGGCGCTCGAAAGCGGTGGGTCGCCAACTGCACCGGCGGCTGAAATTCCAAGCGTTGATAAACAAGGCGGAAGCGCTGCGCCAACAGATCGGCGAACACGCCGCTGCCGCGCATGCGCGCGCCGAACTCGGCAGCGTAATCCTTGCCGCCGCGGCTGTCGCGGATGCGCTCCATGACATGTTCCGCCTTGGTTGGCTCATGCTCCGCCAGCCATTCGCGAAACAAATCCTTCACCTCGTGCGGCAGGCGCAGCAGCACATAAGCGGCGCTGCCGACGCCCGCCTCCCGCGCCTGCGCGAGGATGGTCTCCATCTCGCTGTCGGTCAGCACCGGAATCAAGGGCGCCACCAGCACGCCCACCGGAATACCCGCCTCGTGCAGCCGCCGGATGGTCTGCACACGCCTGAGCGGCGCAGCGGCGCGAGGCTCCAACTTCCGCGCCAATTCATGACTCAAGGTGGTGATGGACACCATCACCTGCACCAGCTGCTCACGAGCCATCTCCGCCAGGATATCGATGTCTCTTTCTATTAAACTGGATTTGGTCACCAAGGTAAAAGGGTGATGACACTCGCGCAGGACCTCCAACACCGCACGGGTGATGCCCAGCCTGCGTTCCACCGGTTGATAGGCATCGGTGTTGATCCCCACTGCGACGGGCGCGCAGCGATACCCCGGCGCGGCCAATTCCCTGCGCAATAAATCGGCGGCATCGGGCTTGTAGAACAGGCGGCTCTCGAAATCCAGACCCGGCGACAATCCCAGATAGGCATGCGTGGGCCGCGCAAAACAATAGACACAGCCGTGCTCGCAACCGCGATAGGGATTGATCGAGCGGTCGAAGCCCACATCCGGCGACTGGTTGTAATTGATGATGCTGCGGCTGGTGTCTTTGGTCAGCGTGGTACGCAGCGGCGGCGGGTCCTGTTCCAAATTATCCCAGCCGTCATCGACCAGCTCGCGGCTGTGCGACTCAAAGCGGTTGTCGGGATTGCTGCGCGCACCCCGGCCGCGCGGTGCCTGTGGCGGTCTCTTGCCCATCGTTTATCCTAAAAACAGCACACGCCGCAAAGAACGCAAAGGGAAGCAACGCGCCGAAAATAAGGTAATGTTATGCCGCACGACACGCCCCGGACTGGCTTAATCTCACCCCTCTCTTGGCATGCTTGGTGCCTTGGCGGTTCCAACTGATTTTTCATTCTAGTTTGAGATGATCCGTTTTGGGCGGCGGCGGAAAATCCGTACGCCGCTGTTCGCCGACATCGCTGCCGACCGGGGCGAGGTTCATGGCGCTGGTGTCGATGTTCGGCGGCGCCACGACCGGCGTCTCCGCCAATCTCTCGCCCGGTGGCGCGGCCGTGAGGTGGCTGATGTCGATTTTCGGTGGCGCGACGACCGGCGCCTCTACCAATCTCTCACCCGGCGGTGCCGCGGTGAGGTGACTGATGTCGATATCGAATTCGGGTGTCGGCATAACTTCCACCAGATTGCCGCCCATCGCCGCCATGGATAATTTGCTGATATCTATTTGAGGCGGTGCGACGTGCGGCTTTTCAACCAAGGTCGCACCGACGGGCGCCAGCGTGACTCCGCCGCCGGCCGCTGCGGGTGCAGCGGCGGGTTGGGGTGATGACGTCGGGGCAGGAGATGCAGGCGCACCGCCGATGGCCTCCATGAGGCAGACCATGCCCGCCACCTGCACCGCGGCAACATATTTGCGCGCCGTGCCCTCATCCAAGCCCTGCTTGATCACGATCCGCTTGCCGGAAAAAAGCGGGGCGAGTTTCTCGGCGGATGCATTGAATAACTTGGCGAGCCCCGCCTGCACCTGGGATAATTCCGCGCCCGGCACCAATTGCCCGGTGACGGCAATCTGATAGGTCTTTTCACTCATATGCTAACCTTCGGCAGGTTTCCAGCCCTGATACTGTAACGGCCAACCCCTCTATCGCTGAACAAATGGCATGATAACGGCGATTCCAGTAAGGTAGTAGCCTTTCCATCATAACGCAACCGCACCGCGCCATGCTGAGTTACCGACACGCCTTTCATGCCGGCAATTTCGCCGATGTCCATAAGCACGTCGTGCTGACTTTGTTGGTGCAAAGCCTGCTGCACAAGGACTCGCCCTTTTGTTATTTGGACACCCACGGCGGCGGCGGGCGCTATGACCTGCGTTCCGCCGAGGCGCAGAAAAATGCCGAGCATCAACAGGGCATCCTGCGCCTGTGGGAGTATCCCGACATCCCCGCCGCGGTGCAGCCTTATCTCGATGCAGTGCGCGCCTGCAACACCTCATCAACACTGCGCTACTATCCCGGTTCACCGCGCATCGCGCGTTATTTTCTCAGGCCGCAGGACCGCATGATACTCACCGAACTCCATCCCGCCGATGCCCAGCAATTGCAATGGGAGTTTGCGAACGATCCGCAGGTGACGGTGCATCACCTCGACGGTTATCAGGGACTCAAGGCCTTTTTGCCGCCGCAGGAACGACGGGGCCTGGTGTTGATGGACCCCGCCTTTGAAAGACGCGATGAGACGAAACACATGATCGACGGCCTGCAAACGGCGGCGCGACGGTGGGCGCATGGCATGTATGCGCTGTGGTTTCCCATCACCAATCGCGCCGCCCTGGCCGATTTCTACAAAAAGCTGGAAAAGACCGGTATCCGCAAAATTCTCGTCAGCGAACTGTGCGTGCGCCCGCCGCTGACGGCGCGGCAATTGAACGGCTCCGCCATGGTCATCGTCAACCCGCCCTGGCAACTGGACGTAACTTTGATCGCAGTACTCCCTTGGCTATGCCAAGTGTTGGCCGAAGAAGGGCAAGGGAGTTATCGGGCCGATTGGCTGACGCCGGAATGAGTGTGCGCCTAGTCGCTATTGTGAAGCGGCCCGTATTCTAAACTCGCGAACGAGCACCGCCCATGAAAACCACCTTGCGCTGCGAATTGATCTCTTGGCACAAAATCGATCGCCTGGCGCGGGGCGTCGCGGCGCAAATCCGCGCCGCCGCCTTCCGGCCCGATCTGATCGTCGCCATCGCCCGCGGCGGCTATGTCCCGGCACGCCTGTTGTGCGATCTGCTCGACGTCTATGAACTCACCAGCATTCGCATCACCCATTACCATGCCGGCGCGAATCAACAGACCCAAGCCGCCTTGGCGTCTCCGCTCGCCGTGGATATACGCGATAAACATGTGCTACTGGTGGATGACGTCAGCGATTCCGGCGACACCCTGCAAGTGGCCATCGCCCACCTGCAAGGTTTTCACCCGGCCCAGGTCAAAGTGGCCGTCCTGCACCATAAAACCGTCTCCCCCATAGTGCCGGATTTCTACGGCCAACGGGTCGTCAAGTGGCGGTGGATCATCTATCCTTGGGCGATGGTCGAAGACATTCGCGGCCTGCTGCAACGTCTGCCCGAACTCCCCCGCGACCGGCAAAGCGCCGCCCAAGTTCTGCAACAAGCCTATGGATTGCGCGTGCCGCCCGGCGCGCTCGATGAGGCGCTTGGCCACTCCTCGAAGGGTTCAACTGCTTGAATTATATAAACACGCCGCATCATGCAAGGCCAAACCGTCCGGTCATCTTCTTTGACATCCCTGCACCCTCCCCGTATCATGCCCGTCCCCAATGCCGGAATGCTGAAGGAAGAAGCCTTTGCCGTGGATAGCGCCGTGCTGAGACCCCCCTTCCCGAATCCCCTCCAGCAGGATCAGCGCCTGATGCTTGCCGGACCGGCGGGCGAGATCGAGGCGCGGCTGACGTCCCCTCTGGCGGATTCGCCCCATCATGCCGTAGCCGTGATCTGCCATCCCCACCCGCTGCACGGCGGCAGCCTGGACAACAAGGTCACCGCCACCCTGGCCCGCGCCCTGAATGCCCTGGGCGTACCCGTGTTGCGTTTCAACTTTCGCGGCGTCGGCGCCAGCATGGGGGATTTCGCGGCCGGCATCGGCGAAACCGAAGACCTGCTCGCCGTCATGCGCCAAGCGCAAAACCTCTATCCGGATCGTGCGCTGTGGCTGGCGGGATTTTCCTTCGGCGCCTATGTCGCGTTGCGGGCGACGCGATTCATCGCCGTGGACCGCCTCATCACCGTGGCCCCACCCGTCAACCTTTATGATTTTACCGAGCTCGCGCCGCCCGATTGCCCTTGGCTGCTGATCCAGGGGACCGACGATGAAATAGTGCCGTGCAAGGAAGTGCTGAAATGGGCCACCCGCTTATATCCGGCCCCTCAGGCCGTCTATCTCGAGGGCGTAGGCCACTACTTTCACGGCAAGCTGAGCACCTTGCAATCCATTATCACGGACAGCATCGCCAAGCATCGGCTCCCCGCCGAGCCGCCGCTATCGCACAACGGCCGGCTGAAGCCGATACTCGGCCACACACAGGCCGCCGGCAAGCGGCGCTGCCGCTGAAGAAATATCTATTTCGTCTGACTGAGCATATACGCCACGGCATTGGCGATGTCTTCATCGCTGCATGATTTGCAGTTGCCGCGCGCCGGCATCTTGCGCACGCCGTTGATGGCATGCTGAGTCAATTTCGATGCCCCCAGCTCAATGCGCGAGCCCCACGCCGCCGTATCTCCAGGCTTGGGCGCACCCATCATGCCGGAACTGTGACACATCTTGCACACGCGCTTATAGACGGCCTCACCCGCCGTGGCATCGCCCTCGGCCGAGGCCATGCTCGAAGACAACATCCCCGCAACAAGCACAACGGCTGCAGTAATCGCTTTCATATCAACGCTCCTTACTAAGATTCATGCCAACAACGTATCCAACACCGCTGATCCTAAGCGGCGCACGCCAGCCGCCGCCGAGAACCAATTC
>Ga0153916_10002353_pt1 | contig 13851 bp, 12 predicted proteins | sample Opewatmetagenome_FD_109642 | JGI IMG/M metagenome (GOLD analysis project Ga0153916, IMG submission 109642) | Freshwater wetland microbial communities from Ohio, USA - Open water 3 Core 3 Depth 4 metaG | ecosystem: Environmental > Aquatic > Freshwater > Wetlands | place: USA: Ohio, Lake Erie...
CCGTCGGAGGCCGGCAGGATGAGGTCCGGCAAAAGTTCGCCCGCTTTCGGCCTCCCCGGGGGGCCGGGGTCGTAACTTAGCCGCAGGGCCTCCGCTACGGTGATAGGCCCGGGGACGTCGGCGAAACGGCGGACCACGTTGCCGGCGCGGGTTACCAGGAGGACCATCGGCAGCTTGCCGCCTTCGCCGAGCACCTCTGGCGGGACCGGCGGGGCCCCGGCGACGACCGGGAAAGGCATTCCCTCGCGAAATTTCGCCAGCGGGCCGGCGGCTTCGCCGTAGGTTACGGCGACCACGGCCGCGGCGTCGCCCAGTTCCTCCCGCAGAAAGCGAAGGAGTTGTAATTGGCCGCTAACCGTCGCGACCCGGGGCGACGTCAGCAGGACGACGGCGGGTTGGCCGGCGATTATGTCGTCGACCGTTCGGCCGGCGCCGTCCGTGCCCCGTACGGCCGAAAGGTAGGAAGCGCCGGCCGCGGCGACGGTTGTCGCCGCTAAGACGACTATAACGCACCGTGGCCTCGTCGTCGAACCCATCGTCGCCGTTAACATACCACGTCGTGCCGTTTTATACAACGCGGAAAAGTAACGCGGTATTTCTCCCGTTTGGTATGCCGTATGGTTCCGCCCCTCCGGTTATTTCGGTCCAGACGACGTACCGGGCCGCCGGGCTGATTTGACTTGCCGCGACCCGGCGGCGGTGTTATAAGATGGTTCGCTCATTTCCGTCATGTCAGGAGGCGCGAGTTATGGCGATACGCACGGTGATAATGGGCGCCGCGGGGCGCGACTTTCACAACTTCAACGTCTTCTTCCGCGATAACGAATTATACGACGTCGTCGCCTTCACCGCGGCCCAGATCCCGGATATCGCGGGGCGCGCGTACCCGCCGGAGCTCGCGGGGCGCCTTTATCCCCGGGGTATTCCCGTCGTGCCGGAAGAGGATTTGCCCCGGCTCATCGACGAGAAGGGGGTCGAACGCGTCGTCTTCGCCTACAGCGACGTTTCGCACCCGTACGTCATGCACCGCGCGTCGCTCGCGAACGCGAAGGGCGCCGACTTCGTTCTTATGGGTTGGCGGCAGACGGCGCTGAAATCGTCGAAGGCCGTGGTCGCCGTATGCGCCGTACGGACCGGCGCCGGGAAGAGCCCAACGACCCGCCGGGTGGCGGAGATTTTGGGCGCCGCCGGGAAGCGCGTCGCCGTAATCCGTCACCCCATGCCATACGGCGAGCTCGCGAAACAAGCGGCGCAGCGCTTCGCGAGCTACGAAGACCTCGACGCCGCCGATTGCACGGTCGAGGAGCGCGAGGAGTACGAACCGCATTTGGCGCGGGGCAACGTCGTGTTCGCCGGCGTGGATTACGAGAAGGTCCTCCGGATGGCGGAGGGCGAGGCCGACGTGCTCGTATGGGACGGCGGCAACAATGACACGCCGTTCGTCGTCCCCGACCTCCTCGTCGTCGTCGCGGACCCGCTGCGGCCGGGCGACGAGTTGGCTTATCACCCCGGCGAGACGAACCTGCGCATGGCCGACGTCGTCGTCATAAATAAAATAGACTCCGCGGAGCGCGCCGCCGTCGAGGTCGTGAGGGCGAACGTCGCGGCCGTCAACCCGGGCGCGGTCGTCGTCGAGGCCGAGTCCCGCGTGACGGTCGACGACCCGGCCGCCATCGCCGGCAAAAAGGTTTTATGCGTCGAGGACGGCCCGACGGTGACCCACGGCGGAATGTCTTTCGGCGCCGCGGTCGTCGCCGCGAAGCGGGCCGGCGCGGCCGAGTTGGTCGACCCCAGGCCTTATGCCGTCGGTTCGCTCAAAAAAATTTTCGAAGAATACCCGCATATCGGCGCGCTGGTGCCGGCGATGGGTTACGGCGGCGATATGGTGGCGGACCTCGAGGCCACGGTCAACGCCGCGCCGGCGGACGTGGTCGTGGCCGGTACGCCGATGGACTTGGGTCGTTTTATAAAAATCAATAAACCGGTGGTCCGCGTTCGCTACGACCTCCACGTCGTGACCAAGCCGACGCTGGAGGACGTGGTGCGCGAACGGCTGGGCCTTGGCGCGGGCGGCGACGCCGCGTGAGAACGAACGCGATGGACGGTTACGAGCTGGCCTGCCGCGGCCCGACGGTGGTGGCGCTGGGCGGCAACGCCGTCATTAAAAAGGGGCAGCGCGGCGACATATACGAACAGTTCGCCAACGCGCGCGCGTCGCTCGAGCCCCTTATCCCGTTGATCGCGGCCGGCGCGCCGCTCGTCCTCACCCACGGCAACGGGCCGCAGGTGGGAGACCTCTTGCTGATGGCCGAGGCCGCGCGCGGCGAGGTCCCCGAGCTGCCGCTGGGCGTCCTGGTGGCGGACACCCAGGGCCAGATGGGTTATATGTTCCAACAGTCGCTCAAGAACCGCCTTATTCGGGGGGGCATCGACCGCGACGTCGTTACGGTCTTGACGCAGGTCGTCGTGGCGCGAGACGACGACCGCTTACGGAGGTTCACCAAACCGATAGGCCCCTTCTTCGACCAGGCCGGCGCCGAGCGGCGAATGCCGGACACCGGCGTAGTTTTGAAGGAGGACGCCGGCCGGGGCTGGCGCCGCGTCGTGCCGTCGCCGACGCCCTTGGCCGTCGTCGAGACTGAGATTATCCGCGAGCTGGTCAACCACGGCGACGTCGTCATCGCCTGCGGCGGCGGCGGCATACCGGTTTACTACGAGGAGGACGGCCGCCTCGAGGGCGTGGACGCCGTCGTGGATAAAGACCTGGCGTCCGCCGTTCTCGCCCGCGACCTCGGCGCGCAGGTCTTCGTTTCGGCGACGTCGATCGAACAGGTTTATTTGGATTTTAACGGCCCGCGCCGGCGGCCGCTCGACGCCGTGACGTTGGCCGACGCGAAGGCTTATTTGGACCAGGGACATTTTGGCGAAGGGTCCATGAGGCCGAAGGTGGCCGCCATAATCGGTTTCTTGGAGGGCGGCGGCAAGTTGGGCGTCGTTACCACGCCGGAGTTGGTGCCCGCGGCTCTCCGCGGCGAGGCGGGAACGCGATTTATGCGCTGAGGTGCTTAGGGGCCCGGCGGGAGATATGGCATGAATAGAACTAAGGGCCTTTTAGGGTATGCCGCGCTAGCGGCGGCGTTGGGGGCGCTCGTACCAACTTGTTCGGTGACGCCCACCGAAAACCCGACGTGGGAGCCGCCGGCCTATAAAGGCCAGTGGGGTTCGGAGGGCACGGCCGCCGGCGAGTTCGAGGCGCCTACGGGCGCCGCGGTCGCGGCCGACGGGACCGTATACGTCGCCGATTTTTCGCGCCATGACGTGCAATACTTCACCGCCGCGGGGAGTTTCCTGGGGCGTTGGGGCGCGCGCGGGAACGGCGACGGCGAGTTCGAACACCCCTGGGGCGTCGCCGTCGCGGCGGACGGTACGGTATACGTCGCCGACAGCCACAACGACCGCGTTCAATATTTTACGCCGGCCGGGAGTTTCCTCGGTAAATGGGGCGGGACCGGCGGCGGCGACGGCCGGTTCAATACGCCGACCGGAATAGCCGTCGGCCCGGACGGGAATATATACGTCGTCGAGGCGGGCGATACCGGCCGCGTCCAATACTTCACGCCGGCCGGACAATTTGCGGGTAAATGGCCTCTGCCCGAAAGTGGCGACGGCAGGCTTGTGGGCGCGACGTACTTGGCGTTCGCGCCCGGCGCCAAGGTGGCGTACGTGGCGGACGCGGGAAACGACCGCATCCAGTTTTTTACCGCCGGGGGCAAGTTGTTCGGGCGATGGGGCGCGGAAGGAACGGGTCCGGGCGAGTTCTTCCGGCCTACGGGCGTCGCGGTGGCGCCCGGCGGCCGCGTCGCCGTTACCGACACCGGCAACGACCGGTTACAGGTTTTTTCTCCCAAGGGAGAATTTTTGGGTAAGTGGGGCAGCCGGGGGGCAAAGGACCGCCAGTTCTACGGCCCAGGCGGCGTGGCCATAGCCGACGACGGTGCGATTTACGTCGTGGACCGGGGTAATGATAGGGTGGTGTATTACCGGTAACGCGGGAATCGGCGTACGTTCGACGTCGCCCCGGCGACGGCGTCATATGAACCGTTGCGTCGGCGCCCGCGGCGTGTTAAGATTTTATACGAGCAAAGGAGGGAAGAAGATGAAAGCGGTTAAAGTTCTCACGGTATGGGCGGCCTTGACGGCCGCCGCGGCGGCGTTACTGGCAGTGAGTTGCGAGGAAACCCCCACCGAGCCTGAATCCGGGGGGCCGCGATTCATAGGTCAATGGGGTTCCGAGGGCACGGGCGACGGCCGATTTAGTAGCCCCCACGACGTAGCCGTAGCTCCCAACGGCAACGTTTACGTAACCGATACCGGCAATTATCGCGTCCAATATTTCACCTCGAGCGGTTCATTCCTCGGGAAGTGGGGCAAGTACGGCCGGGGAGAGGGCGAATTTAGCGAGCCCACCGGCGTCGCCGTCGCGGCCGACGGCGCCGTATACGTATCGGACGGGACCCTTTCCCGCGTTCAATATTTCACCTCGAGCGGGAGTCTCCTCGGCGCATGGGGTTTATTCGGCGAGCAAGAAGGCCAATTCAATAATCCCGACGGCGTCGCGGTAAACTCCGACGGCAACGTCTACGTCGCGGATACGAGCAATCACCGGATACAGTTCTTTTCGCCGACGGGCAGTTTCCTCGGCGGCAGGGGTATTCCCAATCCCGGCAGCGACGACGGCTTTTTCGATTCGCCCAGCGACGTGACGATCGCCCCGAGCGGCCACGTATACGTAGCCGATTGCTATAACCACCGGATCCAATATTTCTCGACCGACATGCGTTATTTTCTCGGGAAATGGGGCACGGAGGGCGAGGGCAACCGCCAATTCAAGTACCCCCGGAGTATAACGATAGCCCCGAACGGTTACGTATACGTTGCCGAAAGCTACCAGGTGAAATTCTTCACCCAAGGCGGCGGCTTCTACGGCAAATGGGGTTCGCGAGGGTCCGGCAACGGCCAGTTCAATAGGGCGAGGGGTACGGCCGCGGCGCGCGACGGAACGATCTACGTCGTCGATTCCGCCAATCACCGCGTCCAGTATTTTCGGTAGCTGCTGCTGAGGGCGCCGGTGCGTCGGGTCCCCTCCGTAAGCGGGGGGGGCCTGGAGTCAGCTTTGGTATGGCGATATAAAACCCGGGCGCAACGCCCGGGTCTTTATATTTCCGGCGAAAACTATTAGGTCCGTGATTTTAAAGTCGGCCGAGGAGGGGTGGCCGTCTTTTTCTATTTGACTTCGGCCTCTACCTTCGCGATATACCGTTTGGCCTTGGCGTTGCCCGGCTCGAGGGCCAGCGCTCGCCGCCAGGCGGTGAGAGCGGCCAAAGACGACCCCTTCGAGTATAGGTCCAGGCCCTGGTATAGGTACGCCTCTACTAATTTTGCGCGAGCCGCGCCGTACGTGGGGTATTCGTTCACCACGTCGCCCAGGACCGTTATCGCCTGGCCCAGCGCGCCCTGGGCGAGCAGGGCGTTCCCTTGCCGGTACCGGTTTACCGCTTCCGGCGGTATTACGGGTGCTTTGACCTCGCCCTCGGGTGCGACCTCGGGTCGTTCCTCCGCCGGCAGTTTCGCGATCCTCGCCGCCAGCAGGCGTCGAGATTGTTCGAGAAGGGCGCCGGCTTCCTCGTGGTCCGGGTACGCGGCAAGTACTTCTTCGCAGAGTTTAATGGCCTCGAGGTAATTGCCGCGATCGTCGGCCGCTCGAGCCTGCGCGAGCTTTTCTGCGACGCGGTTTTCTTCCGCCAGCCGGGTCGCTTCTTCGGCCTCGAGTTGGTTTATCCGTTCGAGGTATTCGGTGGCCAGAAAGTCCTTGGGGACGAGGGCTACGGCATTATTGAAAGCGCGCCGCGCTTGCTTCCAATCCTGGGTTGCCAGGTACCTATCGCCCTCGGCGATGTATATGTAGTACTGGGCTTTCACGTGGTGTTCCTGCGCGACTTTGTTATCCGGGTCCCATTTTAAGACGGCGGCGAATCGCTCGGCGGCGCGTTCGTAGTTGCCGGCGTCGAAGTACGCTAAGCCCTCGGCCAACCATTCTTCCGCCTGGCGGCGCTTCTCTTCGTACGTGCGAGATTTCCGCCCCGGGTTTACGGAAAAAGAGAAATAATGATAGCCGCCCAGTTCGCGGTTTAAATAGCAATAGTCGAAAGAGAACATTTCGGTATTAAAACCGAGGCCGCCGTTAGGCCGGGCCGTTACCGAACCCTCGTAGGGACGCGTGCCCAATATGCCGCCGCGGGCGGCGAATACCGAGGAGATTAATACTTCGGCCCCTACGCCCACGTTCACCGGTTCTTCTACGGGGCCCGAGACCGTCAGCGTAAGACGTTGGTTCCCGAAGTAGCGCGCCCACGCCGCCCCCAGGTTGACGCGCAGCGGTTCGCGATATTCGTATCCTGTAGTCGTCTTCGTCCCGGCGATTAGGTTCTCGGCCGACGCCGCCAACGTAACGGGCCCGCCGCCGAGTTCCGGCGTTCGAAGGGAGGCGCCGGCGTCGCCGCCCACCGTGTGATACCTTTCGTCGGCAGTCGGGCCGGTTTTATGGCGGTCGTAGTTGAGCGCCGCGCCGACGGCGACCCAGCGGATCGCCCGTATGCCGTAACCTAAAGATAGGCGGTCGTCGTGGTAAAGGTAATCCCCGACGTTAATATTGCCGGGGCTCCATTGTTCTACGTCGCTAACGAGGACGGTGCCGAAACCTGCCGCGAAGGTGCCGTATTTTCCCACGGGGACGCCGGCCCCGACGACCTCCGACGTGGAGTGGGGAGCGGCGAGGGCCTTGTGGGTAAAGCCGAACTGTAGCGCCGGCAGGTCGCCCAGCGCCGCCGGGTTCGTCCCCAACGCGTAGAAGCCGGCGTCGAGGGCGGGCCCTTTGGCCATCGCTTCGGCGCGGGCGTCGGCGAAGGCCAGCCGGTTGGCCGCGCCGGCGCCGGCCGCGAAACAACAAAGGGATATCACGGCCAGGCGGAGATGTTTCAGGTTCGGGGACATACGGCGTGCGTTCGTAGTAGAGGGCGTTTCTTTACCTTTTGGCTATGGCGACGAAAGTGTCGCGGTATATTTTACCCTCGATAGTGACCTCGAAGACGATAACGTACGGCCCGCGCGCGACCACGTCGTAGTTGTCGTCCCGGCCGTCCCAAATATAATAACCTTTAAGTTCTCCGTATTTTCCAGGCGGAAGTCTATCTCCCGGGACGAGGGTCCGTACCAGGTTTCCTTCGAAATCGTAGATATGGATTGATACCGTTCCGTAGTTGGGGAGGTTAAACGCGACGTTGGCTTGTTGGCTTAGTTGGGCTTCACCGGCGAAGAACGGGTTCGGGTAGGTATGTAAATTAAAGTCGTAATCGGCGGCGTCGGCGGCGCCGACGAAAACGCATAGCGTCGCGAGTAGGAATAAGGCTTTTCCGGCCAGCTTAGCCGATTTCACAGCTCAGACGCTACCATAAATATATAAGATTATCAATATTTTTATGGCGTTTTGCGAAGCGGCTGCCTGAGCGCGCGGTGCATAGGCCGACGTTAAAGCCGCCCCCGCGGGCGGCCTTTTTATTCCGATTGCGGTTACCGGAATAGCGCCTTCACGCGCCCGAGAGAAGCCGGTTCGACGTCGGGCTCGTTGCGGTTGAAGTATTGAATGCGGTTGTTGTGGGTGTCGGCGACGAAGACCCGGGCGCCGGTCCCCGAGACCGCGATGCCGAGAGGATAATTAAACTCGCCCGTCGCCGTACCGGATTTGCCGTACGAGCCGACGATGGAGCCGGTTTCGGTAAAATATTGCACGCGGTCGTTTTTAGTATCGGCGACGAAGACATAACCGGCGTTGTCCGGCGAGCAGGCGACGCCCGCCGGGAAGGTGAAATACCCCGGCGTGCTGCCGCGCGAACCCCATCTGCCGAAGAAGGCGCCGTTAACGCCGAAGTATTGTATGCAGTTGTTCTCGACGTCGGTGACGTAGATGAAGCCGCTTGGCCCGTACGCTATGCCCCGCGGGTCCCTAAACTGGCTGTCGCCGGACCCGGTTCCTCCCCACGAGCCAAGGAAAGAGCCGTCGGCGGTAAAAAATTGGACGCGGTCGTTAGAGGCATCGGTGACGTATACGTTGCCGGAAGGGGCGACGGTTATGCCCCAAGGGTTTTTAAATTGCCCTTTGTCGTCCCCGAACGAACCCCACGTCCCCAAAAGCGACCCGGTCGGGGTGAAGTACTGGATGCGGTGGTTTAACCTGTCGACCACGTATACGTTCTCCGGCCCGAGCGCTATGCCCGTCGGGTAATTGAATTCGCCCTTTTCCGAACCGAACGACCCCCACGTACCTTTAAAATTGGCCGAAGACCCGGTGGGCGTAAAATATTGGATGCGGTGGTTGTTGGTATCGGCGACGTAGACGTATCCGTCGCTTCCGCCTCTCGCGGCTGCGCCCGACGGGTAGAAGAATTGGCCGTTGCCTGAGCCGAAAGAGCCGAAGCCGCCTTCATATTGGAAAGCCGCCATGGCCGCGGCGGGTACGATTGCCGACGCCATAATTACAAAAGAAACGTAGCGTTTCATCGTTTTTCCTCCTAATTGAAGCGCCCTAACGTCGCTACCGTCCACTACGACCATATTCTAACAAAAAAGGTGGGTTTGTCAATCGAAAAGGGCCAAGGGCGTAGCGCCGCGCTACGGAGCGGGGACCGGGCGTTATTTAAGTATTACCGCGTCGGGGGGGCGCGGCCCGCCGTTCGGGCGGAGGCGATGCCGCCTATGGGGTTGTCCCGAAATAAATATTGACATATTATAACCGGTTACTTAAGATGTCGGCGTCCCGAAAAGGAGGTGCGAGAAATGCGCACGACCGAATTAGCGTCGGCTTTAGTTATAGGTTTTATGTTAATAGCCGCGGCAGGTTGCGAAAGCGACGGTACCATTCCGCCGGCGGCGGACCATTATTGTAAATACATGCCTACCGATGTCGGCAATCGGTGGGAATATAAGGTAACTGTCGAGAGTATGTTCAGTCCCCGCGAAGAGTACAAATTGACGTACGAAATAAAGTCGACGAAAAGCCCTTACGCCGAAGGTTTCCCGACAGGATACATCGTAACCGTAACCCAAGAAGGCGGCTCGCCCGAACAAATCGCCCTGGCCCCATACGAAAATAAATGTTACCTCGAGCGGGCGATGATGGCCTACCTAATCGAGGACGAGATGGAGAAGGGCGTGTGGAACCAGACCGGCCTCGTTAACGACCGCCCGCTGGAATACCGGCGCGACGTCCAAATTACCGTGCCGGCGGGTACGTTCGGGAAGAACGAGGGGTGCAGAGAACTTTTCTTCGATAACGGGGACGAGTTCAAACCCGAGAAATGGCGTGAACTATATGCCGAAGGCGTGGGCCTTGTGTATTACGAGAATGACTTTAAACAATACCGGCTCGAGCCGTTCGAGCTTACCGATTGGCGGCAAGTGAAGTACGAGCTTACGGACTACGTCGTCAAGAAACACGAAACGCCGGCTTTTTAGCGGAAGTAATTCTACCGATAGAATAGGCGGCCGCGAGGGCCGCCTTTTTCGCTTTGTCGCGGATGCCGGCCTTTATTCGAACAATGCCTTAACCCGGCCGAGGGAAGTCGGCAAAACGGCGTATTCGGTGTCCTCGAAATATTGGATCCGGTCATTTTTCCCGTCGGAGACGTACGCGCGGGACCCTAATGTCGATATGTCGTTGGGGCCGTTAAATTCGCCGTCGCCGACGCCGAATCTGCCCCATTTACCGAGGAACGACCCGGTCGCGTTGAAATATTGGACGCGGTGATTGCCGGTGTCTACGACGAACACGTTGCCATTCGGCGCCACGTGCGTGCTGATAGGCCGGTCGAATTCTTTATCCCCCGCCCCTTTCGTTCCCCATCGGCCGAGGTAGTCGCCGTTCCCGTTGAAGTATTGGACGCGGTCGTTGAAGGTGTCCGCGACATATACGTTGGTGTTAGGGGCAACCGCGACGCCGGCGGGGTTATTAAATTGGCCGGCGCCGGTCCCCCATTGACCCCATTGGCCGATATAAGAACCGCTGGTTGAAAAATATTGTATGCGGTTGTTGTTGGTATCAGCTACGTACACCGTACCGTCGGCCCCGACGGCGATCCCCGTCGGGAAATTAAAGTTGCCGGTGCCGGAGCCTTCCGACCCCCATCGGCCGAGGTAAGAACCGGACGCCGTGAAGTACTGTACGCGATGGTTGCGGCGGTCGGTTACGTATACGTCGCCGTCAGGGGCCAAGGCAACGCCCACCGGTTCGTTGAATTGACCGGTGCCGGACCCCGGCGTTCCCCACGCGCCGCGGAAAGAGCCGTTATCGGAGAAATATTGGATGCGATGGTTAGTGGAGTCGGCGACGTAGACAAATCCGACGCTGGAGCACGCGACGCCGAACGGGATTTGAAATTGGCCCGTACCCGTCCCGCGGTCTCCCCACTTCCCTTTATATATCCAGTCGCCCAGGCCCGGCATAGCTGTTAAAAAAGACGCCGCAATTATCGTTGTCGCTAAGCGGTTCATCGGCTACTCTCCCTGTTCAGGTCCTTGTCGGATTATTTTACCTTTCATCTACTTTATGAAATAAAATTCCATTTCGACGAATTAAACGCGGCGAAACCGTTAACGTCGGCCTCGGCGCGTAAACGTACGCCGCGATACGCCGTCTCGCGTTCTGGAAAGCGTTGGGATGAAGTTGGCTACTTAAGTTTTAAATCCAGTTTGTAAATCCTGCGCGACCCGGTATCCCCCAGAAATAAGTAATCGCCGTCCCAGGCAAGGCCCGCGGGGTGGCACCCGGGGGTGCAGAACTTGCCGTCGACGTCGAAGTTCAATTCGCCGTGGCGGTTGAGCCAACCGTTCCGCCAGTCCGCGGACCAGACGCGGCCGTCCGCCCGCGCCAATCCCCTGATGATTTCTTCTCCCGGTCCGACGCGCCACCAACGCCCGGGGGTCCATCCGGCGTCGAATTCGTAGACGCCGCGCGTCGCCTGGTCGAAGACGTAAAACGTCCCGGCGTAGAAGTACATACCGCGGATATCGCCGAGGCCGGTGGGGAAGCGCGCCACCTCTTCGAGACGCGGCTCGAGGAGGTGCCGGTAAACGTCCCCCGTGGCGCCGTGGGCTACGTAGAGGTACGTGCCGTCGGCGCACACCGCGGACGGCGGCCCGTAGCTCGGCGTTACGGACGAAAGGACCGAGCCGGTGTCCGGGTCGATTTTGTAGATCATGCCCGCGCCCTCCTCGTCCACCAGCCAGATATACTGCTTGGCGTACGTCATATCGACGGAGCCTCTGGCGGGCGTTTTGAAAAATCGAACGACCTCGAAGTACGACGTCCGCTTCGGAATTTCCGGCGCGCTGGGGCCGGCGCTGCAGCTCATTAGGGCGGCGGTCGCCAGCAGGAGGGCGGCGCGGGCGAGGCGAAATTCCGCGGGGCTTTTGTTCATTCGTCGGTGGCGGTGCCGGTCGTCGTTTCCCCAGCCGCGTTATCGGGGTTCGCCGTTTCCGCGGCGTCCGAGTCCGCCGGCCCGAAGTCGAAGTATTCCTCGAACTCTTCCGCCTCCTTGACCTCTTGTTCCTTCTCGACGTCGGCCTGTTTTTTCTTCTTGGCGTCGTTGATGCCCTGCCATATCGCGATGGCCGCGATGCCGCCGATGGCGATTAAACCGAAGACGGGGACGCTTATGCCTTCCGAGGGTTCCTCGTACGGTTGGGGGGGGCCGGTTGCCGCCAAGGCCGCGGGCGCGCCCGATACGATGAAGCCGCCGGTCGCCAACGAGGCCGCGGCGACGTATGCCAGAACCCTTTGTATGCGTAACATAATTAGCCGCCTTTCGCGTTAACGCGGTTTTCTTCCGCACAATATTTTAGCACCGCCGCGCGGGCGTGTCAAAGGCTAATTCGCGGCCACTCCGCCCTTGTGCCGACGCCGGCGTTCTATTATAATCCGACCGTAAAGGAGAAGCGGGATGAAACTCCCATGGGTGGCGCCTCGGCGTAAGGAGTTCGACGTCGTCGGCATGGGCGACGCGGCGATGGACGTATTGGCCGTCGTGGAGCGGTTGCCCGCGCTCGACGAGAAAATACACGCGCTCGAGATGGACCGTCAGGGCGGCGGCCCCGTCGCGACCGCGCTTACCGTGGTTGCGCGCATGGGCTTCCGAGCCGCCTTCGCCGGCCAGGTGGGCGACGACTTCGCGGGGCAATTTATAATCGACGAGTTCAAGCGCGAGGGCATCGACTTGCGCGGCGAGGTGGTCCACCCGCGCACGGAGTCGCAGATCTCGCTTATCCTGGTGGACCGCCCGACGGCGAAGCGGACCGTGGTCTCCGGCCGGGGCAAACTGGCGGAGGCGCTCTGCGACCGCTTGCGCCACGAGATGTCGCGGAAGGGGAAAATACTCCACGTCGACGGCTACGACATGGACGCGGCCATCTGCTTCGCCGACGAATGCAAAATGGCCGGGGGCATAGTCGTTTACGACGCGGGTTCGGTCAAGGAAGGTTCGCCCGAGCTCCTGGCGCGGACGGACGTCGCCGTCGTGAGCCGCGCCTTCGCCGATAAGATGTTCGGCCATCAGGATTGGGAGGCGGCGTGCCGCGCCCTCACCGAGATGGGCCCTTCCTACGCGGGCGTTACGTTGGGCGGCGAGGGTGCCGTAGGCCTGGACGGCGAGGATTTCTTCGAGGTCCCGGCGTTCAAGGTGGAGCCGCTGGTCGATACTACCGGCGCCGGCGACGTCTTCCACGGCGCCCTCGACGTCGGCATCCTCAACGGTTGGGATTTCAAGACGTGTATGACGTTCGCCTCGGCGGTCGCGGCGATGAAGTGCCGCCGGCTGGGCGTCCGCGCCGGCATCCCCACTTTCGAGGAGGCGACCGCGTTTCTGAACGAGCGGGGACAAGATTTTAAATAAAGTCATGTCGGAGTTTAGGGCACTGGCTGCGGCGTCGACGTTCGTGCGCGGCGCCGTCGCTTAGGGTCGAAACATGGCCGAGCGCGAGTGGCTCGAGGTCCCGGTCTTCATCCACGGCATCACGTCCGAGCGTGAGCCGCAATCCCACGTCTCCACCTACTTGGCCTTCCTGGCCCTGATAAACGAGGCGCTCGCGGCGCGGGGGAAGGAGCGATTCGCCGACCCCCCGATTATGGTGGAGTGGGGATGGGAGGCTTCGTTGGGCAGGGACAAGTACCTGGCCGAGGCGGAGCGGCTCGTCGCCGGCGAGGCGTTGCCGTTGGCGGAGAAGGGCCGGCGTATAACGCTTAATCCTTTACATCGCTTAGCCGACAGCGCCCGGGAGGCCTTCCTCTACGGCTTCGCCGATATGTTCTACTACGTATCGGCGGACGGCCGGCGCGCGGTCCGCGACAACGTCTTCCGCCACCTCGAGGACAAAATCGAGGGCGCCGAGAAGGCCGGCGGCCGCGGCCGCGCCAACGTCTCGCTGACGTTCATCGCCCACAGCGCCGGGACGGTCATCGCGCACGATTTCCTGTATCGGCTTTTCGGCTGGGGGGCGCAGCCGCCCTTCGGCCTAACGTTCAACAAAATACGCCGCCTCGCCCGGCGCCGGCGCCTGCGCGTGCGCCGGTTTTACACCATGGGCTCGCCCATCGCGCCGTTCATCTTCCGCTCGGAGGCCCTGGTCGAGAAAATATTGAAGAAGGAGAAGTTGAACCCGGCGGTTATCGGCCTGGGCCCCGAAGGCGGCCTCGCGAACCCGCGCTGGGTAAATTTCTGGACCCGGGAAGACCTCGTCTCTTATCCG
>Ga0153916_10002354_pt1 | contig 13840 bp, 12 predicted proteins | sample Opewatmetagenome_FD_109642 | JGI IMG/M metagenome (GOLD analysis project Ga0153916, IMG submission 109642) | Freshwater wetland microbial communities from Ohio, USA - Open water 3 Core 3 Depth 4 metaG | ecosystem: Environmental > Aquatic > Freshwater > Wetlands | place: USA: Ohio, Lake Erie...
AACCACAGCATGCACACTATCTGCCGCCGCTACGGTGGCGCGGATGTGTTGCTCTGGCCTGTCAACCGGCGTCCGAGGTTGATCAGCTATCGGCGTCCAATCCAGACCACACTACGACTCCGTAAGTCTGCGTGTGACTTGGGAAGTTCGACTCTTGCAGCCCACATCCGTCGCTGCCCCACCCCATCACCCGATTCAGCGGCGCCAACGCCTGGGCGGGATGCTCAACTACTACCACCGCGCAGCAGCTTGATGAGCGTCGTTTCTGTTTCTGGACAATTCGCGATTGCCTCAAGTTGGGTCTTGAATCTCGCGCCGCGAAGTATTCTTTGTTTGCAATTCCTCGACTAACGACGACACCGGCCTCACCAGGACGAAACGACCTGCTGAGCGAAAAGGGTACCGCTTACCGTCGCGGGAACTTCCAATGCCAGATGAACCACGGCCGCGGCGCCTTCCTCGACGGGTTGGGGCGCATGCGGCCCTCCCATGGCTGTCTGCAGCCAGCCCGGATGGACCGCGTTGACGGATATCCGTTGACTCGTAAGCTCCGCGGCCATCGCCGCGGTCACGGCATTCAGTGCCGCCTTCGCAACCCGGTACGCGAAGTAAGAGCCTGGCAACTGATCCATCCGAGACGGTGAAGCCAGGAGCGTCGAGACATTGATGATCCGGCCGCAGGCTTTCTTGCCGAGCAAAGGCAGGAGCTCCTGGGTCACCTGGAACGCGCCCAGGCAGTTGACGGCGAATGCCTCCGACATCGTCTCGCTCGACACGTCGACGCCCGCTCCGTCGTTCTTCGGATGAGCGCCCGCGTTGTTGATGAGGATATCGAGGCGGCCGTAGCGCTTTTCGAGAAAGCCTGCCAGCTTCCTGATGCTGCTGCGATCCGTTACATCGAGTGGGTGAAACTCGACGTCGCCGCCCTGAAACTTCATAAGCTCCGCCGCCGCGCGCCCTTGCAGAGAATCACGGGCGGTCATTACGACATGCACGCCGCGAGCCGTCAGTTGTCGGGCCACTTCTCGTCCGAGGCCGCGGTTCGCACCAGTGATGACTGCGATTGTTCGAGAGTTATCGATCATGACTGCCTGGCACCTGTAGCTGTGGGCGCCGCGATGTCATGCTGGATGGCGGCATCGCGCGGCGGCGTACTGAGTGTGAATCAACCCGATTTGGTTCCAGGCGCTGGGAACTTTGCGGCATCCAGGCGGCGAACGGCGCAATTTCGCAGCAGCAGGTTCGAAGGCAGCTGTTCGTTGATGAGCTTCTGCGCCGACTCGCTGCCCACAACGGGTAGTCCGGCCCGATCGATCAATCCCAGCTGCACCAGCACAGACGCCTGGTCCCAGTAGATGTGCTCGTGATAGAGCTTGTCACCCCGGAAGCAGACGATCGCGACGAGGGGAACCTCCACGTACTTGCCCGTCGGCGCAATGCCGGGAAGCATCCAGTCAATTTCACGATCGTGCGTGAAGCAGAAGATCAGCTCGTCGACGACGCGGTCTGCACCCACCGTTCGGGAGATGGGAACGGTGCGCGTGTCGGCAGGGTTGGCGAACAGGAAATGGTGCTTGTAAAAGTTGTACAGTTCCTCATAACCCACGCCTCCAGTGAGCGTGGGCACATCGTTCACATAGGGCTGCGCGACCATCGTCTTCATGTTCGCTTCGAGATCGCGCGTGCCAAACTCGTACTCCAGGTGTTTGTCCCAGAGCGCCGACAGGTCGTAGTCGGGTCCTAGGGCTTTGCGGAACAGGCTGAGCGTGCGTGAGTGCGCCATGATCGCCGCGGGCTTGTTGTAGGGCGGCCGCTCAGGCGAGGCGAACGCATGGTCCACGCCCGGGTACACGTGGATCTTCACATCCTTTCGCTGGGCGAAGGCCGCCTGAATCTTGCCCACCGCCTCCGTCGGCGCGTAGTGGTCGAGCTCGGCGAAATGAAAGACCATGGGACACTTGATGTTCTTCGCTTCATCCAGGCAGTTTTCAATGCCGACACCGTAGTAACTTGCGGCACAGGCGATGTCGTAGCGCGCCGCCGTCAACACCACGAGCTTCCCGCCCAGGCAGTACCCAATGGTTCCCACATCGCCTTCGCATTCCGGCATGCGCCGCAGCGCCTCGAGCGTCGCGCCCACATCTCGCACGGCCTGCGCTTCGTCGAACTTCGTGTAGAGATTCAGCGCCTTGTTGAAATCGGGTTCGCTGTACCCGAGCTCTACGTTGGGCTCGATGCGCGCGAACAGGTCCGGCGCCACCACAACATAGCCCTCTTCCGCAAACTGATCGCAGACCCTGCGGATCTGGACGTTGATTCCGAACAGCTCCTGCTGCACGATCAAACCGGGCCCCTTGCCTGATGGCGGCAGCGCCTTGTAGGCGCGAAACCGAAAACCATCGGCTGCGGTGATCTCGACGAACTTTCCGGACATCGCGGCTCTCCTCAATTCGCTGGCCACCTCGCGGGTTGTCGCGGTGACCGCCTCGTTGGAACTAACCGATACCATACCGTCCTGGAGCGATGATTCCGTTCGGGTCAAGTGCGCGCTTGATCGAGTTGCAGGTCGCCTTGAACGAAGGCATCAGCATGTCCATGTGTTCCTGGTGATAGTCGATCGGTGCGCGTCCGACGCCGATACCGCGGTTGGCATATTCACGGGCGAGCCTGCGGTAACACTCGTCCGCGCGATGATTCTCATCCGGGTCGTTACGGTTGAACACCAGCACATGCAGGCTACGCGCAAAGCGCGCGCCCGCCACATGCATTATGGTGTAGTCGAGGCCGTGCTCGGCATAGATCGCTCTGCCGAGGCGATCGAGTTCCTGTGCGAGCTTTCCGGACATGGGTATTCCTGGCGTGAACCAGGTATTGCCACCTCCGGGCCGCCACTTGAGCAATGCGAGCTCGGCGCTGCCGGGCCGGCCCGACATGGAATCGATCGCGATGTTGAGGGGCGGAATGCTCTGGGCTTCCTCGTGCGAGACGAACCGGCCGACCTGCGCGCGGCCGAAATGCGCTCTAACCCGTTCGATCATCGGTGCGAGCGCCGCCCGGCTCGGACCATAGAACGCTCCCGACACCTGCCATGCGCCCAGGCCATGTTTTGCCCGTAAGGCAGTGTGCGCGTCTACCGAGAGCGACTGCCGGCCGCGTGTTCGTTCGTATTCCGGGTTCGTTTCCTCCGTGCCGACCGCATAGAGGTCATTGCACACTCTAAAAAGGGTCGGCACGAAGTTGCTCATTTTGAGCGGACGGATCAGATCGACGATGGTGGCCAGATCGTCGTCGGCCGGGAACACGAAATGGAACGACTCGATCACGGGCGGCCGCGGCAGGAGCCACACCGCCGCGCGCGTCACGATTCCGAAGTTGGATTGGGCAAACAACCCATCGAGGATGGGCCCGAAGCTGTACTTCGACACGTGCCAGTTGACAACCTTGTCCGGTCGCACGCTGCCCTCGCCTGTTCTCACCACCTCTGCGTTGCCCAGCACTACCTCGAGGCCGCACAGCATGCCAAAGTGATCGAAATGCGGGCCGTACCCTGCACCCTTCTCGACCGCGTTTCCCAGCACGCTTCCCAATGGCGGTCCGGAGGTGGCCGAGATCATCAGACGGTCGCCGAGCCGAACCAGCTCGTCGTGCAACTTCTGAAACGTGACGCCGGGCTCGATGACCGCGTAGCCGAGTTCCTCGTTGACCTCGCTGATTCGAGACATGTGCCAACCCATGTCCACGACGACCTGCCCGTCACGCACCGGAGCACGCGAGCCAAGCCCGATGTTATTGCCGGCACTGATCGGATAGATCGGCACCTGATGGCGGTTCGCGGCCGCAACGATGGTCACGACTTCCGCCGTCGACTTCGGAAACACGACGCCCAAGACATCCCGTGTTCCGCGAGTAGTGGTGTTCTCGCCGTAGCGTCGGCGCGCCTCGGGCGATACATCGAGGGCCGCCGCGCCCAACTCCCGGGCAATGTCAGCGAAGAATTCCTCTTGGTTCTGTCTCATGCCGCCTCACCAGACTCCGATCCCGGTTGCTGTCTCTCCCTCGCTTGCCGAAATCAGGCCGGCAGCGTCGTGACTCGCTTCGGGATGCATGATGCATTCCTGGATCCGTCTTCCCTTCAAGCCCGGAGGCATCGGACCGCCCGTCGCCCAGTCGAGCAGCTCCACGGTGTGCACGACCGGAAGTTGGGTATACCGCGAAAGCTGCGTGATGCAACCCACGTTACCCACAGCGAGCATCGCAGCACCTGTGCTTTCAGCATGCCGTGATTTGCGCTCGCCGAGCTGGCGAGCGATTTGAGGCTGCAGAAGGTTGTAGGTTCCGGCGGAGCCGCAACAGAAACCCGCCTCCGGAACATCCACAACGACATATCCCGCGGATCGCAGAAGCCGTCGCGGTTGGCGCGTTACGCGCTGGCCGTTACGCAGAGAGCATGCATCGTGATAGGCAACCTTGTAGTGCCTCGCAACGGACGGAGCGTGCAGCCCGATGCGATCGATAAATTCGCTCACGTCGACGGTGAGCGCGGCAACCCTCTGTGCGCGCTCGTGGTAGCGCGGATCGTGCCGAAAAGCATGGCCGTAGTCTTTCATTGTCGTGCCACATCCGGAGGCATTGACGATGATTGCATCCAATCCGCCGCGCTCCGCTTCATCGATCCATGCGTCGATGTTCCGCTTGGCGGAGGCCCGGGCCTCTGAAGTACGCCCCATGTGCAACGTCAGGGCGCCACAGCACTCGGCACCGTGCGCGACTACGACCTCGCATCCAAGCCGGGTCAGCAACCGCACCGTTGCCGCGTTGATTTGCGGGGTCAGCACGCGCTGTGCGCATCCGGCGAGAAGCGCCACCCGCCAACGCATTGTGCCCGCGGCCCGGTACGAGCCCGCAGTTACATCCTGTGCACCATTCGACGCGGGCGGCACAGCCTCGAGCAGTTCACGCACTTGCCGTGGCATAAACCTCGCGAACCTTGCCACCAGCCGTCCACCCGCCAACGCTGCGCCAAAATAACGCCGGTCCGGCACGATCTTCGCAATCAGGAACCGGAACAACCGGTCCGTCCACGAGCGCCAATAGTGAAGCTCGATGTACGCTCTGGCGTGATCGATCAGGTGCATGTAGTCGACCTTGACGCCGCAAGTGGACACGCATGCAAGGCACGACAGGCAATTGTCCAGATGCCGGACGGTCTGCGGCGCAGGCGCCCCAGGTGTTTCCAACATGATGCGGATGAGATCGATGCGGCCCCGGGGGGATTCGTTCTCATGGTGCGTGATCGCATACGTCGGACACGTGGCCGTGCAGAAACCGAAGTGGTTGCACGTGCCGATGATGGTCTTTGCTTCGGCAAGCCCGGGGTCGGCCGATTGCACGCTGAAATGATCCGTTGACATGTTCGGTGGCCATGGTGCCGTTTTTGGGGCATTCCGGTCTTGGGCGGCAGCGCAGACGTACTGCGGCCCCAGCGCATGCACGCAACATCTTCACCTATAGCGGCGCCGGGGTTGGCAACGGGCGGAAAAGTTGCTATACGCAAAGGCGTGCGGTTTGCCAGCGCCCCGATCGCGGATTGACCATCTGTATGCAGATCTCGTCATGGTCCACAAAAGACGTAGAGCCGCGGCATAGCGCCAGCTACTGGCGCGAAGTCATCAGCGAAGCCGTGCTCGGCGGCTCCATCAACGACATTCCCGGCGCCGGATTCAGCGGGTCGATTTCGGCGCGCAAGCTCCGCGACCTGGCGTTTGCTTCGTTCGACTCCTCCGCGCATGAAATCGTGCGCGATCGTCGCGACATCGCCCGCGACAACGGCGGCGCGTTCCTGCTGAGCCTGCAACTTGGTGGCAGCGCGTGTCTGCGCCAGGGCGAGCGGGATGTGATCATTCAGCCCGGCCAGATGGGCCTGGTGGATGGCGCAAGACCTTTCATCGTGTCCTTTTCGGGGCAGGTGAAGCGCATGGTCGCGGTGCTACCGCGCGAGCTCATCCGCCGTTACGCGCCATTGTTGACCACATGCCGCAGCGCCGTCCCGATTGTCGAAACCGAGCCATGCGCCGATTTGCTCCGCGAATACATCCTGCGCCTCGCCAATCCGGCGTTCGAAGTAAGCGAATCCACTGCGGAAGTGCTGAGTGAAAATCTCTGTTCCTTGCTCGGCGTCGTGGCGGCAAATCAGGCCGGCCTGGCTGCTGCCGCGCCGACGGAGCGCCAGTTGCGGCTGGAAGCGCTGCTTGCGTACATGCGCCGCCATTCCAGCGACCCCGAGTTGACGCCGCTGCAGGCCGCCGCACACCTCAAGGTGTCCGTGAGGAGCGTCCACAAGCTCATGCAGGAGACCGGCCGCTCGTTCTGTGCGTGGCTGCTCGATGAGCGCATCGGCCAGTGCATACGGGCCATGCGCAACCCTGCGTTCAGTCAAAAGCGCATTTCCGAGATCGCATGGTCCTGTGGGTTCAGCGACGTGTCGTACTTCAACAGTGTGTTCAAGTCGCGCGTCGGCATGACGCCGTCCGAGATGCGGTCCGGCACTCCAACGCAGCATTCGTAAGCTCGCTCAATACCGCCCTGAAAGCAGCTCACCGGCCTCGGGTGTGAACGTCTCGAGTCCCAGGCGCTTCATCATCTGGTAGGCGGTACACACCGCGGCGGAAACCACTGGCACGCCGGCTCGCTGCTCGATCCGGTCGATCGCCGGGAGCGACGGCATCTGAACGCAGGCGGAAACCACGAGCGCATCGATCCCGGTGCGGTCCAATATCGTGTAGATGTCGAGCAGATTCTCCGGATCCTGGCGGCCTACCGTCACGTTGTCCGGGATCTCGAGCGCGACGAAGTCGTGAACGGCTATTCCCTCGGCCTCGATGTAGTCGACGACGGTGCGCGTCAGAGGTTTCATGTACGGGCATATGATGGAGACCCGTTTCGCGCCCAGCACATGCAGCCCGTCGGTCAGCGCACCCGCACTGGTTACAACCGGCGCCGGCGCGCCGTTCTCGACTGTTCGCTCATGGAGCCGGGCCTCTGAGCGCCTGTGATATCCCGTTCCCATGCTCATGATGGCGACGAGGCAGGCATACGCCATCACGTCGACCCGGGCGTCCGAAAGCTCGAGAGCGCAACGATCGCTGTCCCGGTCCATCGCCTCGAGCTCTTCCTTCGTCACCTTCTTCATCCGCATGCGACTCGAATGAAACGTGAAGCGCTCCGGAAAGATCGTCTCCCGCGTACGAAACAAAGCGGGTACTTCGGTTTCCATTGTCGTGTTGGACGAGGGAACGATCTGTCCCAGACGAAAGAGGGTCTTGCGCACCCGCGCCCGCCTAGATCGCCACGATCGAATGACGCAACTGTCCGATGCCCTCCACACAGGCTTCGATGACGTCGCCCGGCCAGAGCCACTCGGGCGGCGTGCGTCCCGCACCAACGCCCGATGGAGTGCCTGTCGCAATGATGTCGCCAGGCTCCAGAGTAATACCGGCGGACAGGTCGGCGATGAGATCCGGAATGCGGAAGATCATCAGCCCGGTATTCGCGTCCTGCTTGATCTCGCCGTTCTTCGTGAGCCAGAGCCTCAGATTGTGAGGATCCGGGATGTCGTCGGCGGTGACGATGCAGGGGCCAAAAGGCGCGTAGGTGTCCATGCCCTTGGAGAAGATCCACTGACCGCCGCGCCGATTGTCGCGCGCGGAAATATCGATGAGCACGGAGTAACCAAAGACGTGCGACATAGCCGCCTCGAGGTTTACGCGTGTTGCCGTCTTCCCAATGACCACTGCGAGCTCGACCTCCCAATCGAGCTGCTGCGTCATTTTCGCGTTGTGATGGATCGCATCGCCCGGCCCGACGACGGTGGTCGGCGGTTTGGAGAATACAACCGGGTGCTTCGGCAGCTCGCTCGCCGTATCCAGACTCCTCGCCGACTCTTCGACGTGGGCGCGGTAGTTGAGCCCGATGCCGAAGATGTTCTTTCGTGGTCGCGGGATGGGCGCAAGCAGTGTTGCATTCTCCAACGGTATCGCGCACCCCATTGGAAAGCGGCCCGAGCAGCTCCCCGCGAGGTCTCGCAACAGCGGTAACGCGGTGGTGGCGTCGTCTATCAGCCGCAGCATGTCGTTCGGGAGGCTCACCCCTCGCTCCACGCCGAGTCGTTCCACATCGACGATCAACCCATCTGTCAGGAGGCCCAGACGAGCGGCATTTGACTTCCTACGGTAGGTTACGAGGCGCATGACTGAAATCCACCGTTGTCGCCGTACGCTTCCTCGCGATAGAGACCCAGGCTTTCGATGACCGGCAGGTCATGGAACGAAAACAAACAGGCGTCCTCACTGTCGGAGGCATTGCCATGCTCATGCCAGGCCCAGGAGGGAACGCAGAAGATGTCGCGCTCCTGCCAGTCGAATCGCTTGCCCGCGATGATCGAGTAGCCACTGCCCTTCGCCGCTTGATACATAAAGCTACCGGTGTGCCGGTGCGCACGCGTGTGTTCGCACGGCCGAAGCATCTGCATGGACGCCCCCATGGTTTGCATCACGGGGCCACTGGTCACAGGATTGATGTAGTTCATCAGAATTCCATCGAAGGGTGATCCCTCGATGATTTCGGCATAGCGTCGAAGAGCCTCGTAGGTTGGATCCCACTCGTACTTGAAAAGCGGTGAATAGCCTTTTGACCAGGTGCCCGAGGCGGGACGCAGGCCAGGGCTCCCCCAGGTCTTCGTCGTGTCATCGACCGGGTAGGCGGTCTGCTGATGAAGCTGCGGATGTACCGCGTAGAAATTGGCCTCCATGGCGTTAACAAATGGAATATCCAAACCGTCCTGCCAGATGCACGGTGTGCCGCTTTCTTCCACTCCATGCTCGTGCCATGTGCCGTTCGGTGTCAGCACGACGTCTCGGCCTGAGAGCAACATCTTGTGACCGTCAACGATGGTGTAGGCACCCGACCCCTCCATGATGAATCGAAGCGCTGAGGCGGAGTGGGCGTGCGCCGAAGCGCGCTCGCCAGGCCGCATCACTTGCAGACCGGAGTACAGCCAGCCAACGGCTGCCGACACGTGTCGCCTGCCTGGGTTGTTGAGGTACACGACGCGTCGACCCGCCTTCTCCGGAGTGACCAACTCGACGGAGCGCAGGACCGGAGCGCGCATGTCCGCGTAGCGCCACAGAACCGGAACGGAAGCAGAGCTGGGCTGCCAAGGTTCGATCTCGTTAGCCACGGTCCACAGTGCACCGGCATCGAGCGTCGCCAGATCTTGGTAGAAGGCCTGCAGCTCGGGTGTGTCTTCGACGTTCGCTCGTCCGATTACATCTTCGCGCATGGCGTCCTCACTGGGTCTGTTTCCTGGCGCGGGTGCGCGTACCAACCGAACCACGCGACTCGCTGTCGCGTGACGTCGTGGCTTGACGTTCCCGGCCCTGAACCTGCGCCGACAACGGTTCCTGCAGGGCTAGCGGAGACGCTTCGCGGCGATTGACGGTGAGCTGAAGCACGTCAAAGCGGTTGTAGTGACCGACGATATCGTGCATCTGCTTTGGCCCGATGCACTTGCCGAGATCCACGTCCGCGTAGACGATGCCCTCATCGTCGATGAGCGGCTCGCCGACCAACCGTCCGTCCGGGCCGACCACGCCCGAGAACGCGCTCGACTCGCGTTGCAGTCGTTCCTGCGCGTTGGGAACGACGTCCTGCATGGCTGTGATGATCTCCGCAGACACCGTCGAGCAGGCGACGACCGTGAACACCTTGCCTTCAAACGAATGCGCCATCGCGCGCAGCTTGATCGCTTCGGCCATGTCGTAGTCGGGCGGAGCGACGGGCAACGAGATATAGCTGGCCACGTGCACGAGCTCGCCTTGCGCGAGCAGCGCGAACCGCGCCAGCGTATTGGTATTCTCGCCGCAGGCAAGCCCACCCAGCGGGCCGACGTCTGTTTGATACACGCGCAGGCTCGCGCCGTCGCCGCCAGCCCACGTCAGCTTCTCAGCCCACGTCGGCACGAGCTTCCGGTGCTTCCCGAGCAGCGACCCATCGGCACCTATGAACACCAATGTGTTGTACAGCGTGCCGAGAGAGATGACGCTACGCTCGTTTACGCCGATGACCACATAGACGCCTGCTTCTCGCGCCGTGCGGCGGATCAAATCGATCTCAGGGCCAGGCACGAGCACCGACGCTCGCACGAGACGTTCGAACCACGCGCCTCCTGTCACCGGGTCCGTGATCCAGTTCCAGTACGGATAGCCGGGCACAAACGCTTCCGGGAACGCAACGAGGCGAGCCCCGTTACGCGCCGCCTCACGCACGAGCGAGCAAGCCTTCTTAACCGTGGCCACCGCATCGAGAAAGACCGGCGCGGTCTGAACAGCCGCGGCCTTGAAGTTTGGCAACCTCGGGGCGGAACTCGCAGTTCCAGCGCACTCGCCGTGGCCGAGGCCGTCGTCGCTGCAGTCGCGCGTTGCCCGTGTCACGAATGCAGCTCTGCAACGAATGCCGCAGCTTCAGCGCGCGTCGTTGCCGGACACCCAGGGGTCACCCATCTCCTGATCTGACGCATGGCCCTTGGGTCGCTGACCGAGACGCCGCCAACAACCTTGTCGTGCGCAATGTAGATACCGACCGCCTTGGCAAAGTCCGGCGCGCGGCACCAGAGCACCTCGTCAACGCCGCTCGCCGTGCCGACGAACTGCACGTTGAGACCGAATTGGCTCGTCCAGAACCAGTGTGCCTCCGATGCGGGCGCAGCGCGGCCCGTATGGATAAGCTCCGCCAGTCGGTCGGCCTGTGTTTCCGCGTTATGCCAGCTCTCCGAGCGTGCGCAGCTATCGTTATCACCGGCACGGACGCACGCTACATCCCCGATTGCAAATATTCGAGGATCGTTCGTGCGCGACATCTCGTCGGTGACGATTCCGTTCGCGACTTCGAGTCCGGCGTTTGCGGCAATCTCGCAGTTCGGATCGACGCCGATTCCAACAACTGCGATGTCACACGTGAGAGCGACACCGCCGGCGAGCCGGAGAATCAGCTCTGCGCCTTTCACGCAAAACCCGCTAATGGTGGTGTGGTAATAAATCGGCACTCGATTTCGGGCCAACAACTCCGCGAAGAATGCGGAGACGCCGACAGGCACAACGCGACCGATTGCGCGATCGGACGCCTCGACTATGAACGGCCGGCAGCCCAGCTCACTTGCGGTCGACGCGATCTCGAGCCCGATCAGTCCGGCACCGACGATGGCGACACGCTTTCCGGGCAGAAGTTGACCGCGCAGCCGTTCAGCATCGTTCAGCGTTCTAAGCGTCAAGACGCTAGGATGATCGCTGCCTGCAACGGCCAGACGGCGCGGCCGCGCACCCGACGCCAGCACGAGGGTGTCGTAGTGAATGCATGCTCCGCTTTCGAGAACGAGACGCCTGAGCGACCGATCGATTCCCGCCGCGCACGTACCCAGGCGCAAGGCAATGCCGTTGGCCTCGTACCACTCACGATGGCAGATGAAGGTGTCGCGGATCGCCGTGGTTCCGGTCAAGAGGCCCTTTGACAGCGGAGGCCGCTCGTAAGGCAGATGAGCCTCATCACCCACAATGGTCAGCCGCCCGTCGAATCCCTTTGCGCGAAGACGCTGCGCCAGTCGGCCACCAGCGTGCCCACCACCAACCACCACGACCTGACCGCTCTTCTCGTGGATCACGCGCCATCCTCGGACGAGAGCGCCACTTCGATACGACCATCACGCACGCGAGACCGGAAACAACGCAGATTCGTGCCATAGGGCCCGAGGCAGCGACCATCCTCGATTCTGAAGCGGGTGCCATGCAAAGGGCATTCAATCTCCCCATTCTCGATCCACCCGCCCGACAGCAACGCATACTCGTGGGTGCACACGTTGCTGGTCGCGTACACCTTGCCGTCAATTCGATAGAGGGCGACGAGGTCGTCTCCCACCTTGACTCCCCTCACCTCGCCTTCGGGTACCTCGTCAACACCTGCGGCGTCGCTCCACTCCACGGGCTGCGGCTAACGACCGGCGGCGGTCTGTTGTTCGAGAAGCCGCCGCAAGATACGCCGGGCTTGCAGCCCTCCGGCGTCACCGTTCAAGTCGACTTCCGGAGCGTTCGGCTGCCTGCTGATGCTCTCTTGCTGGGCCTCGAACACGTCCACGTCCTGCAAGAACGCTGCCTTGACGTCCTCGAAGAGCATGTCCGTCAGCTTCTGGTTGCGCACGTCGAAATCATGACATTGCGCCCAGAAGTAGTGAGTCGTCGCATCGGTCTCAGGCGTGATGATGTTGAGATTGCGCAGCGTGATCTTCTTCGCCGCGGCGTCGCCCTCGCGCCCGGCGTCGCACCCGCCGGTCTCGAGCCGGACAAATCCCGGTGGAGCGAAGTTGATGTACTGCCACCGATCGATGTTGCCGGTAAACCCGCCGGCCTTGACATAGGTTGGCGGCGGAGCGCAGTTCTTCATGATGCGCGTGATGTCTACTGTCGCGGGTCCGCGCTTGAACTGCACGTTTGCGCTTTCGACTACCGCCGCATTGCCGATGGTCGTCGCGTGAACGAACGCCAGGTGAGTCAGGTCCAGCAGGTTTTCGACGATCAACAGGTACTGCGCCTTCACGTTGAAGTGCGTTCCCCTGGCGCCCCAACCTGGATCGGTTATCCAGTGGTAGTCGGGAATGTTCGCCTCGTCGGCGAGCGCGGCGTTGCCGAGAAACACCCACACCAGTGCGTACTTCTCCTTCACAACGAAGGTGCGCACCCGCGCACTCGGCGGAACCAGATCCTGCCCTGGTACCTTGACGCAGCGGCCACCTGGCTCGAAGGTGAGTCCGTGGTAGTGACATTGAATCTTATCGCCGACAATCCTGCCCATGCGCAATGGCAGGCGACGGTGACAGCAGCGATCCTCCATCGCCACCACCGCCCCCGCCTGAGTGCGATAGAACACCATCGGCTCGTTGCAAATGATGCGGGCGAAGGGCTCGCGGCCAATTTCGTTCGACCAGGCAGCGGCGTACCAGTAGTCCTGTAAGAACATGAGCGACCTCGTGCCTCGACCCGACATCATTTGCCGAAGCTGTATTTCAGAGACGCGCCGAACCAGCGCGGCTTGCCCGGCACGAGCGAGTTGGATCCGGTTGCGTTCGAGAGGTCGTAGCCGATGGTGAAGTAACGCTTGTCGGCGATGTTGTTGACGAATGCCGATGCCTGCCAGCGCTCGTCTTGCGACCGCCACTCGATTCGTACATCCGCTAGTGAATACGACGGAAGGCGCGAGGCGTCGAAGTTGCGGATGTTGTCCCAGAACGAAGCAACGTAGCTGTAATCGAGCTGGGTCGTCGCGGCGCCGCCGAACAGCGGCCGTGGCCATGTCTTGCGCACAAGGGCCGTGACCTTTCGGTCGGGCGAGAACGCCGGCTCGGTGTTCACGAGGATGCCCGGCCCGATCTGCACGCCATAAACCTTGGCATCCAGGTAGGCCGCGCTCAGGCCTACCGTGAGCCCCGTTACCGGTGCGGACAACACCTCCACTTCAAATCCCTTGTACTTGGCATCGACGTTGCGGACGTATCCGGTGATCTGCGTGAAGAAGAAGCCTTGGTAGTCCTTGTAGTCGTAGTAGTACACCGAACCATTGATGCGCGTGGTGCCGGCAAACAAGTTGTCCCACTTGAAGCCGGTCTCGTACGCACGCAACACTTCCTCACCGTACGGGATATCCGTCGCGGGGAAGCCGCCGCCAAAGGTCGTCGTCGCGTTGAATCCACCGGCCTTCACGCCGCGATTAACTCCGCCAAAGATCAAGAGGTCATCCGATG
>Ga0153916_10002355_pt1 | contig 13840 bp, 8 predicted proteins | sample Opewatmetagenome_FD_109642 | JGI IMG/M metagenome (GOLD analysis project Ga0153916, IMG submission 109642) | Freshwater wetland microbial communities from Ohio, USA - Open water 3 Core 3 Depth 4 metaG | ecosystem: Environmental > Aquatic > Freshwater > Wetlands | place: USA: Ohio, Lake Erie, Old...
GCTCCGGCATAGCCGCCGATCAGGGCGTGCGACGAACTGGTGGGCAATCCATTGAACCAAGTGAAAAGGTTCCAGCCGATGGCCCCGATGAGGCCACCCAGGATCACGAGCGGAGTCACCACGGTGATGTCGATCAAGCCAGTGCCGATGGTGCGGGCGACAGCCGTTCCAAAGATCAGGAAGGCGATAAAATTAAAAAAGGCCGCCCAGATGACTGCCAGACGCGGTGATAGGACTCGCGTCGAGACGATGGTGGCGATGGAGTTGGCTGCGTCGTGCATGCCGTTGGTGAAATCGAAGCTCAGGGCGATCAGGATGATGAAGATGATGAAAACGGAGCTTAGGTCCGGCATTCCGGTCAGGTCATCTTGACAGTGATACCTTCGATGACGTTGGCCACGTCCTCGCAGCGGTCGGCCGCCCTTTCCAGCCGTTCGTAGATCTCCTTGAGTTTGATCAGCTCTTTGAGGTCCTCCACCCGCTGAGTTCTTTCAAAGAGGGCAGCGATGGCCTGCTGGCCGACGATATCCGCTTGATATTCAAGTTTGTTGACTTCCGTGCAGAAGGTGTCGACATGTCCCATTTTTTCCAGATGGGTAATGGCCTCGTAGATCTGAAAAACCGCCTGGCTGAGGATGTCCACCAGCTTTTTCATCTCGGGGGAGGGGGCGGAAACCTTATAGAGACTCAGCCGGCTGGCTACGCCCTCGATGCAGTCGAGGACGTCGTCCAGCCCGCTGGCCAGCTCGTGGATGTCTTCGCGCTCGAGGGGGGTGATAAAAGTGCCCCGTACCCTGGTGACGATGTCGTGGGTGAGGATATCCCCCTGGTGCTCGATGGACTTGATCTTCTGGAATTTCTTGTCGACATCCTCGTAATGGTTGATGAGTTCCTGGAGGGCCTCGACCCCTTCTTTAAGGTTGGCCGCATCCTTCTTAAAGAGGTCGAAAAACTTCTCGTCTTTAGGGAACAACCGGATCTTCATGCGACGAATTCCTCCAGAGCGGCCAATATAATAGACCCTTTCCCGGATGTCAATCCGCCGGCTTGACGGCTGATCGCCCCTTCAGGCCGCTGATGCAGAAGGCGTGGGCATAAGAGTGGACCATGGGCAGGCGATCCAGCCTCTAACTGACTGTCAAGGTCTCGGTGTAGGTGGCGTTCTGACGGATCTGGTCAATGGCCTTCTGGGCGTAGATGCCGACACAGACGCCGTCTTTGCGGGCGATATGGTTGAAGGCGTACTCGAACCCCTCGCTGGGGGAGAGCCTTCCCGCCGCCAGGATCTTATAGGCGATCACCGGCTTTTCTAAACCAGCGATCGTGGCCATGGCCTTCTCCCGCTCAGCGGCGCTGTAATCGCTGCTGTTCGAGACATTGTAGAAGCACTGGTAATAGAAGTCCGTCGGGAACTTGCGGCGTTCGAGCTCGGGATGGATCTCGGGCCAGTGGGCCGCAGCTCCCGCGGGCAGCCCGGCCTTCTTGATGCGCTCGATCCAGGACCGAAGGACGTCGAAATTGCCCTGGCCGAACTGCTCCTCGACTCGCGCGCCCTGGATGAAGATCGCTTTGGCCCCGGCTTTGACGGACCGGTCGATCTCTTCGGGCATTTGCTCGGGGTGACCGTGGCACTGCGAGATCCAGATCTTCAGCCGGCCTCCCTTTGCCAGGTAGCGGGTCCAGAGGTTCACCCAACGTTCGTCGGGCGGGCTGGCCAGGGCAGTCAGGCCGCAGTCAGCCGCTTCGTCGAGGATCTGCATGATCCGTTCGTCCGTATGGTGACGCCTCATCTCTTCGTCGAGTTGAGGGGATTTATGGGAGTACCCCCAGAAGGGGTTGGAGCCGAGGATGAGGCGCGAAACCTCCAGGGTTCCAAGCCGGACCGTGGGGAGAGCAGCAGCCGTTTCGGCCCCTTTGACCGGGTTATATGAAAAGGCCTTTGACCCTCCAGTCAAGCCGCCGACGGCCAGCGCCGCCCCTGTCCGCAGGAAGTCACGCCGCCTCATGATCGTCCTCCTTCCCTCGGTTGCCAAGGCGGCCGCCGGTATGGATTTGGGAAGCGCGGCCTGCCCTCTCTAGATCTGCAATCCGTCATTAGGGAATGGTATCTCGGGCTGGAGATCGATGTCAAGGATAGGAGCAGACGCCTTGAATATCACCCCTCCATTCATCTCCCGAGGCGATTGCCCCCCTTTCGAGGATGAGGCATCATCCCAGCTGCACTTGCCCGGAGACAGTTTATATAGAAGAACCATGGGTACAGAAAGACGTCATATCGCCGACCAAAGATGTGTCCCCACCAGGCCGTTGAGCCGGTACTCCTTCAGGGGGCGGCGGAAGAAAGCCCGCCGGGAGGGCGAGGCCAGCGATTATTATGTCGATAGATACGAGCCGCGCTATTTTGTTTTGATCAGCCTGATCCTGGCGCTGTGTGTCCTGGACGCCTATTTTACCCTTAAGATCATCGATTTCGGCGGGCAAGAATTGAATCGATTTATGCTTGTGTTTATCGATAAGAAGCCAATCTCCGCCCTCATCTTCAAGTACCTGATCACTGCGTTCAGCATCGTTATCATCCTGGTTCACAAGAACTTCCGAATTTTCGGCAGGCTCAAGGTTTGCTCCTTGATCTACGTCTTCTTTTTTGTTTATTCGTCCCTGGTTGCGTACGAGGCCGCCGTGTTTTTTTACCACATCATGAGGCTCGGCTATTGACCATATCGGCCCCTGCCTCCCTCAACCGGTTTTCCAATCGGAGTGGAACTCTGGTCAATCCTTGCCGGAATAGAAGTCGATCATCTGGGCGATGGCTTGCTGGCAGACCAAACAGAACTCGCCCTTCGGGCTCGAAATCATAAGACAGTAGACCATGGGGCGGAATAAGCCCTTGGACGCGTACCCCGCACCTTCGAAGACCCCGACCTTGTCATAGACCTCGGCGTACCGGCTGCGCACCCCTTCGATCCTCGCGGTCAGGGACCCATCGGCCTTCCGGTATCTTTCCTCGATCCGCCTCATCTCTTTTGCGGAAGCCTTTCTCTTCTTGGCGTCTTCGGTGTCCCTGGCTTGGGCTTGACGGTTCTTCTGGCGCTCGGCTTGGAGAGCCTCGATCTCCTCCTTGCCATATTCAGTCGGGACAGCGATCCCCGGTGCCAGCAGGTCCTTCCACTTCACGCGCGCGGGGTCGAGGAGGGCGGTGATATTGGGCTCGAGCGGCTCAACTCCCTTGGGGAAGAAATCGTTGTAGGAGACTTCGGCTTGATAGTATTCGTCGGCCAGGTAAGCAAAGGAGTGCCCGAGCTCGTGGATCAGGACCTGCGGGCTCGTGGGATGGTCGACGGTAGACACGCAGTAGTCAAGGCCGATGCTCCCGCCGCCGTAGCGCCGGCTATTGACCAGGACGATGATCGCGTCATAGGGGACCTGGCCGGCGATCTCGTGCATCCTGTGGTCTTCCTCGATGAGCATATAGCGGTCGAGGTCGAAGGCGTTGAACGAAGCGTTGAGGACGGTTTTCTTGTAGGTGCTTTGGCGGGGCTCATCCATGCCTTGTCCGGCCGACGGCCGGAAGACCCCCCTGATGTTGAACCTGTCCTTCAGGCTCTTGTACGGTTCGACGCTGAAGAGGAAAGCCGTCATCCGGTCCAGGTCGGACTTGAACTTGGCCTGCTCAGCGGCCGTGTATCCTTCGGCTAGGAAGACAAAGTCAACTTTGCTCTGGGGGTCTCCCGTCAGCTGAACCTCATAGACTGTGTCACCGGCCGAGGGAGTCTCCCGGATGATGTGATAATCCGTCGGGTCGATGACCTGGTCGAAAAGGGGATGCAGAAGGTGGCGCTTGTCCCGCCTCTCGACGACGAAGAGAACCGGACGTTTGGGAAAAGGCAGGCGGACGGAGCGCTGGAAAACCCTCTTGCCGCAGGCCAGCGCCGGCGCCGTCGTCTTGTACTCGGCGAACATCGTATCGAATCCGCGGGAGAAGATCAGCCGGTTTGAGGCGATGTCATAGAGTCTATAAACGTAGCGCCCGTAATCAAAGGGAGAGATAAGGCCCGCCTTGGACTCGGGCCAGGTCCCCTCCAGATAGATCTGGTGGATTGTGAGCGTCTCTTCTTTGGCGTCGCCGGCCTGGTAGAGGTCGATGCGGAGCGTTTGGTCGTGGAAAAAATCGTCGAACGGCACCTGCGCTGGAGCCAAGGCCGTAAACCCTATTGAGGCGCAAGTCAAAAGAAAGATGATCAGCTTGGTTTTTTTCATGCGGGTCTCCCGGTTTCCAAGCCGGGATTATAGGATGTCCTGTTTCCCGTGGCAATATCAGGGAAATCTGCGATAATTGGGGCTCAGCCGGCCTTGAGAGCGGCGAGACGTTGCTTGACTTCCTGCGCTTCCGGAAAGTCGGGGTCGGCGTCTTTCCAAATCAGGGTTAGTTTCTTGTACTGTTCGAGGGCTTTGGCGCTGAGTCCCTTCTTCTCGTAGAGCTGGGCCAGCCGGAAGCGGCTCAGGGGATGGATGAGCCTGAATTCCCTGGCCAGGGGATCCGGCGCAATGAGTTTTTCATATTCGGCGATGGCTTTGTCGAGATCCCCCTTATTGAGATAGGCCCGTGCCGGAATGTCATAGGTGGTGGGAACGCCGTTCATGATCAGAGTGTAAATACTTCCGATTTGAACACCCGGTCCGCCGACCTTGCTGTAGGCTTCGATTGTCTTCTCGGGTTCTCCTTGAGCGGCCAGGATCTCGCTCAGAAGATGGTAGTAGGCCATCTCAAACGTCGATTTGTCCTGGTCGGTGATACTGGGCTTGGCGGCTTCGATCTTGGCCAGTTTGGCCTGGGCGGCGTCAAGCCGGTTCTGCCGGACGTCGGCCAATCCTTCGTAAAAGACCAAAAGGACGTCATTCAATGGCCCGGACCGGAGCTTGCGTTCGGCCCGGAAGTCGAAACGCTCCCTGGCATACTGCAGGAATCGATCGTATCTCCTAAGATCATACGAGGTCCAGATCAGCGACCGGTAGAGATTGTCGGCGTTGACGGGGTCATTATCGGCCAGGGCATATCCCTTGGCCTTGGTCAGGTCGGCAAAAGCGGCCTCCGTCTTCCCCAGGAGGTGATCATAAACAGCCTTGAGCTGATTGCCCCAAGCCTTCAAACCGTTGGACGGAGCCGCAGCGATGAACTGGTCGATCGAAAGCAAGGCGGCGGTGTAGTCTTCCCTCATGGCCTGGATATAGGAGATCCTGTTATCTGACCCGAAATCCGGCCTGATCCGGATCGCCTCGCGGAACTCCTCCAGCGCCGCATCGAACTTACCCATATAGAAATAGAGCTCGCCCATGGAGTCATAGGGGTTGGCGTCGCCCGGCGCCGCGGCCGCGTACTCTTTGAAGTACTTGATGGCCAGGTCAAATTTTTTCTGGTTGCCATAAGCATAAGCGATCAGGTTCAAGGCAGGGCCGAACTTGGGATCGAGCTTCAGCAATTCATTGAGCACGGTGATGGCCTCTTCCTGCCTTTTTGTTGCGTTAAGACGAGCGGCCAGGTCCAGGCGGGCCCTTTTTTCCTCCGGATACTCGGCTATGATCTTATTGAGTATATCGATAAATTCCTTTTCTTTTCCCTTTTCCCCGGGCCGAGCGGCGAGGAGGGCCTGGATGTAGAGCCCTTCTTTTCCCGACACCCGGCTTCCGTACTTTTCGAGTTTCTTGACGGCCTCCTCGGCAGCCGGAAAATTCCCCAAGGCGTTATACACCCTGACGAGATAAGAATACGCCATGGCGAATTCCGGGTCGAGTTCGACGGCCCTCTCCAGATTCCGGCGAGCGTCGGCATTGTAAAATTTTTCGTAGTCTTCCCGTCCGCGGAGAAAGAAGTTGTAGGCCTCCAGGGAGTTGGTCGTGGCTTCTGCGATCGGCGTGGCTTTCGCCTTGGTGACGGCCTCTTCCTGGCCGAACCCTCGGCCGATCTCCCGGCTCAGCTCATCGATCTGTTCCTTGAGGATGCTGTCGACACCCTGGCCGCGCGAGCTGACGGTTTTGAGCAAGCTCTTGGTCTTGACATCCAGGATCTTGGCGTCGGTGACGAACGTGTCCCCCGCCTTGACGAAGCTGCCCCGGATAAGCGCCTGGACTCCGTCCATCCCGGAGAGCTCGAGGCCGAGGTCGCTGTCGATCACCTGCCCGTCCTCGCGCCCTGATTGTTTGAGCAGGTCGCGCAGCCGCTCCCAGCTGATGATACGGAAGGCCTTGGATTGCTCCAGGCTCGTGATCAGGAGGTTGGGGATGGCGTCCTGGAGGTAGTCGTAGGCCGAGTCGCCTGTCTGGTTCTCGAAGCTGATGATGGCCATCTTCGGCCGGTCCGCCAGCGGGGCCACCGGGGTCCGCTTGAAGACGAACTTTCCCAGAAGGACTGCCAGGATGATGATGGCAGCCCCTGCCGCGATCGTCCTGACGGCGATCTTTTTCCCGGAGGCCTTAAGGCGAGAGCGGCGGGCGGCGGTAACGTGTTTCGCCTTGAGCCGGGTCTCCGACCGGGTGCGTTGCTCTCCGATGTTGACCAGATCCGCCAGCAGCTCCTCGGCGCTCTGATATCTTGTCTCTTTTTGCTTCTCCAGGCACTTGAGGATGATGCGGCTCATGGACTCCGGGATCGCGGGATTGAGCTCCCGCGGGTCGTGGGGCCGGTCGTTCTTGTGTTTGAGAGCGACGCTCCAGGGCGTTTCCCCGGAGAATGGAGTTTTTCCCGTGAGCAGCTCATAGATAATGATGCCGAGGGAATAGATGTCGGAGCGGGCATCGACTTCGCTGCCGTCGATCTGCTCCGGGCTTATGTACTCCGGCGTCCCGATCATCATCCCGGGAAGGGTGGCTCCCTTCGTTTCGATCGAGCTGGCGATCCCGAAGTCCATGATCCGGACATCCCCGTCCTCGTCGATCATGACGTTCTGAGGCTTGAGGTCCCGGTGGACGATCCCGAGGCGGTGGGCTTCGATCAGTCCGTGGCAGATCTGCTGGGCGATGTTGAGCGTCGCCTCGAGACTCAACTCCTTGGTCATCCGGATGATCTTCTTTAGGTTCTCCCCCCGGACGTACTCCATGGTGATGTAGAAGGTGTCTTTCTCCCGGCCCAGGTGGTACATCCGGCAGACGTTCTTATGGGTGATCCGGCGGGTGATCCTGATCTCATTCTGGAAACGGTCGATCGTCTGCCGGTCGGCCGCGATCTCAGGCTTGATGAGCTTGAGCGCGACCTTCTCTTTGATCTCCTTGTCGAGGACTTTGTAGACCTTGCCCATTCCGCCTTTGCCCAGGTCCTCGATGACGAGGTATCTGTCGGCGAAGGTCGTTCCCGGGGTGAGCTCGAGGGAAGGCGAGGGATAGGCCAGGGTTGCGGCCCGGGCCATCTCTTCAGGAACAGGCAGGGGGAGAGGCGTCGCGCACTGTTTGCAGAAGCGGCTGTCGTCGCTGTTGTCGGCCTGACATTCGGGGCAACGGAGACTCATCGTCCGACTCTCTGGGCTATCATAGTGTAAGGGAACTTTGCTTTCAAGCGACAATTTTGGCAGGTTTCTTTACTCCGGCGCCGGCTCTTCTTAGTCATCTTCCCAGACCGCACTTTCCACTATAGTATACGTTCCAACCCGGCTAAGAGTTTCCTTGGCCATTCTGTCAAGTGCCGTGGATTGAACAAGATAGAGGCGTCCGTCCGTTCTTTGATCGCAAGGTGGAACCATCGGGCCGTCCTTCCGTCTCCCGCGATGCTTCTGGAGAGCTGCCAACTCTCTTCCTACATCGCTGCAATATTCATACCAAGACCTTTTTTTTCAGCCGGCTTGACGGCCGGAGGCTGAAACTTGTAGCATGAGGCCTTTCGCCAGGAAAGGAGTCCTATGCGTACCCAGAAAGGAAAAGACAAACCCACAGAGATGGGAAGGCGGCGCTTCATCAGCACCTCCGCTATGGCGCTCGCCTCCCTCGGCTTCAGCAGAGGCGAGAGGACCTTTGGCCAGACTCCCCCCAGCCCCGCAGGGCCGAAGATCAAGGAATACCGGATCCTGGGCAGGACCGGATTCAAGGTTTCCGACATCGGCTTGGGGGGAGGCGAGGTGACGGACACGGCGCTCTTCCAGGCGGTCCTGGACAGAGGTATAAACTACATCGATGCCGCCGAAAACTACGTCAACGGCCAGGTGGAGAGGACGGTCGGGCAGGCGATAAAAAACAGGGACCGAAAATCCGTCTTCATCACGACCAAGCTGTATCTCCGTGACGCCAAGGTAACCAAGCAGGAGGTCCTCGACCGCACCCGGAAATGCCTGGAGAGGCTCGATGCGGACTATGTCGATTGCCTGCAGATCCACTGCCCGCCCACGACTGCCATCCTGAAGGCGCCGGGATTCCACGACGCCATGATAGAGCTCAAGGCCGACGGCCGGGTCCGGTTCTGCGGGCTGTCCCAGCACGGCGCCCAGTGGAACGAAGCGCCGGAGACCATGGAGCAGGTCTTAATGGCAGCGGCCGAGGACGGCCGGTTTGACCTCGCCCTCTTCGTTTATAACTTTATCCAGAGGGATATGGGCGAACGGGTGCTCAGGGTTTTCAAAGAAAAGAACATTGCCGCGACGATCATGAAGGCCAACCCGGTCGGGACCTATACCTGGATCAAGCAGGAGGTCGAGAAGGTGGAGAACAGCGGCGAAAAAATGCCGGACTACCTGCCGGCCCTACTGGAACGGGTGAAAAAGGTGGCCGATCAGGCGGATTCTTTCAGGCAAACCTATAACCTGACGAACGACGCCGAGCTCCTGGTCGCCGCCCATCGCTTTGTTCTTTCCAATCCCGACGTCCATTCCGTCTGCTGCATGGTCCAGAACTATGCCGATCTGGATACTTTTGCCTCGCTCTCGGGAACGAGGCTGTCGGAACCCGAGGAGAAGAAGCTTTCCGCCTATGCGGAGACATGCGGCCAGTTCTATTGCCGTCACGCCTGTGGAAAGTGCGAGGCCGAGTGCCCGCGCGGAGTTCCGGTCAACGCGATCATGCGATTCGGACACTACTTCAGCGCTCAGGGACGGGAAAAACATGCCATGGCCGAGTACGCCGGCTTGGACAGGGCCCGGGCCGACCTGTGCGCCGGATGTGCCGGATACTGCCAGAAGTCCTGCCCCTTCGGCGTCCCGATCCAGGCCATGCTGGCGCTCGCTCATCAGACTCTGACCTTGGCCTGAGGATCTGGTCCGATCCCCTGACGTTTCCGTCCGCAGAAGAGGCCTCGGTTAGTCTATTGCCAGCTAGTTGAAACGGTCGATGGTCAGACGGCCCATCGATATGACCGGGGTCGATGCCGCTCATCCTGAGGTCGACGGGATCGCTCCAAGGGCCTTCGGGTGAGGCGGCGCCGGAGTCCTTGAATTCTTCCTGGCGTGTTTATATACTTCGGGCGGCATCCGTGAACCCCAAATTCTATCCCGGGAGGCTGTCCACCATGAGTCGAAGAGACCGCGTCCGGAGTCTTTTTGTTGTCGTGCTGCTCCTTTGCTGCGCCGCCGGGCCTGGGGCGCAGATTGGGAAGAAAGAAGTAGCCTCGGCCGTCAAGAAGGTCGACGAGATCGCGGCCCGAGGACCGTTTCAGCCCTCCTGGGATTCGCTCGAACGCACCCAGGTTCCGGACTGGTACCTGGATGCCAAGTTTGGGATCTTCATCCACTGGGGAGTCTATTCGGTGCCCGCCTTCGGGAGCGAATGGTATCCCCGCCAGATGTACAAGGCGGACACCGCCGAGTTCAAACATCATCTGGCGACCTACGGACCTCAAGCGAAATTCGGCTATAAAGATTTCATCCCCCTCTTCACGGCCGGCAAGTTCGACGCCGGGCGGTGGGCCAGGCTCTTCAAGGATGCCGGGGCCCGCTATGTCGTGCCCGTGGCCGAGCATCACGACGGGTTCCCGATGTATGACTGCAGCTTCACGGACTGGTCGGCCGCCAAAATGGGGCCAAAGCGTGACATCGTCGGCGAGCTGGCCGCTGCTGTCAGGGCGGAGGGGCTCCATTTCGGAGTCTCCTCGCATCGGGCCGAGCACTGGTGGTTCTTCGACCGGGGGATGCTCTTTGACTCGGACGTCAGGGATAAGAGAAATCTCGGCCTTTATGGCCCGGCCCGGAGCCAGGAGCTGGCCGAGAAACAGAAGGAACCGCCCGACAAGACGTTCCTCGATGATTGGCTGGCCCGGACTTCGGAGCTCGTCGAGAAATACCGGCCCGAGCTCATCTGGTTCGACTGGTGGATCGAGCAGCCCGTCTTCGAGCCCTATCTGCGAAGATTTGCCGCCTTTTACTATAACCGCGGGGCGGAGTGGGGGAGCGGCGCCGCCATCAATTACAAGAACGAATCCTTTCCTTCCAGGGCGGCCGTGCTGGACCTCGAGCGCGGGCAGCTGGCCGATATCCGGCCGCTCTTCTGGCAGACGGATACGGCGATCTCCAAGAATTCCTGGGGCTACGTGCAGCCACAGGACTACAAGACAGCGGGCTCCATCGTCGACGACCTCGTCGACATCGTCAGCAAGAACGGTTGCCTGCTGTTGAACATCGGACCGCGGCCGGACGGGACCATCCCGGAGGAAGAAGAGAGGATCCTGATCGAGATCGGACGCTGGCTCGAGGTGAACGGTGAGGCGGTCTATGGGACGAGGCCATGGAGGGTGTATGGAGAAGGCCCGACCCGCGTCTCGGAGGGCATGTTCACCGACACTAGGAGGGCGGCATTTACCGGGGAGGACATCCGCTTCACGACCAAGGGCGAGACTCTCTATGCGATCGCTCTGGCTTGGCCGGAAAACAGGAAGATCATCGTCAAGTCGCTGGCCAAGGGGGCGGCTGTCGTCGGCCGCGTCAGCCTGCTCGGCCATGACGGGAAACTCGAGTGGAAGCAGACCGCGCGCGGGCTCGAGCTCAGGTTGCCGGAGGAGAGGCCCTGCGAGCACGCTTTCGTCCTGAAGACCACGGATTCGGCTGTCATCTGGCCGTCGAGACCTCCGGCGGATTGTCCATTTGCCCTGTCGGCTGATATCACCGGGATCGCCTTTACCGGACGCCATGCCGAATATACGGGGGCTGACACCTGGTACCCATCCTGGGCGTCAGACGGGAAGCTTTACTCCCCGTTCACCGACGGGTCAGTGGGGCCGGTCAGCGTCTCTTCAGGCGGCAAGGGAGCAGCCACGGGACACGCCGTCATCGAGGGGGATGATCCCCTGGCTCTCAAGGTCACGCCGATCGGAACATGGCCGGGCTCGTCTGAACCTTATGAGGGCCGATATCCCTGTGGAAGCTTGGTTCACAACGGAGTCTGGTATTACGGAACTTATGCGCTCAAGAATGCGGGCTATGGCCTTAACTGGCCGATCCTCGGGCCGATCCCGGGGTTTTATATCTCGGAAGACCTCGGCCAAACGTGGACGAATCCATCGCTCACCTGTGCCCCCGGCAAGGCGCTTTTTCCGGAACCGAAAAAGCTGGGGGGCCCGGTAAGGATCGGAGCCCCGCATTTCGTCGATTTCGGGAAGAATATGGAGCACTCGCCGGACGGAAAGGCCTATCTCGTGGGCCATGGTGCCGTCGAGTCCGATATGGAAGACCGGGTGGCCAACCTGAGCTGGATCACGGGCGACCAAATCTACCTGTGCCGGGTGAAACCGTCTCCCGCAGCCATAAACGACGCGGCGCAGTATGAATTCTTCGGCGGCCGCGATGAAAAAGGGGAGGCCGTCTGGAGCAGGGAGTTCTCTAGGATCGAGCCCCTCGTCGAATGGGACAACAATATGGGCTGCGTCACCATCACCTACGATGCGCCTCTCCAAAGATACCTGATGTGCATTACAGACGGAACGAACACGGTCTGGAAGTTCAACACCTATGTCCTCGAAGCGGACGAGATTACCGGACCGTGGAGGCTCACAGCTTACCTCAAGGACTTTGGCGAGCAGGCCTATTTTGTCAACTTCCCGTCGAAATTTATTAGCAGCGACGGCCGGACCCTTTGGCTCTGCTATGCGGCCAACTTCACGAACGGCTGGCTGGGGACGAGCCTGCGGTCCGATCCTCCGGGTAGCCGCTACGCCATGTGCCTCCAGGAAGTCCGCCTGCTCAATTAGGGACGGCGACAAAGCTTTTTTTTTGGTTTAGAATCAAAATATCATGGACCAATTCATGGCCGGAGGCAAATGATGAGAAGACGTCGTTTCTTGGCGGTTCTGATCTTCCTGCTGGCGGCGGGGCTTCAGGCAAGCACCGGCCTTCCGGTTCCAGCGAAGGACCCGCTTAAAGGCCTCGATGCTTACATACTGAAAGCGATGAAGGACTGGGAACTCCCCGGCCTGGCGGTCGCCGTCGTCAAAGACGACAAAGTTGTTCTGGCCAGGGGCTATGGCGTGAAAGAGGTCGGGAAGAACGACCCGGTCGACGGGAATACGTTGTTTGCCATCGGGTCGAACACCAAGGCGTTTACCTCCACCGCGCTGGCTCTCCTCGTCCAGGATAAGAAGCTCTCCTGGGACGACCCGGCGACCGACCATCTGAAAGGATTTCAGCTGTACGATCCCTACGTGACCCGGGAGATCACGGTCAGAGACCTGCTTTCCCACCGGAGCGGCCTCGGCCGGCGGGGAGATGCCCTTTGGTACGGGCAGGATTTTGACCGGGATGAGATCCTCCGGCGCATCCGCTTCCTGAAGCCCAATTCCAGCTTCCGCTCACAATACGGCTACCAGAACATCATGTTCCTGGCCGCTGGGCAGGTCGTCCCGGCGGTCTCAGGAAAGAGCTATGACGACTTCATAAAAGAACGCATTTTCAAGCCGCTGGGGATGACCCGGAGCAATACCAGCACCAGGGATCTGCTTGGAGTGGACAACGTGGCCGCCCTCCATACGAAGAAAGACGGCAAGGTCGTGGCTATCCCTTATCGGAACATCGACAACATCGCTCCGGCCGGAGCGATCAATTCCAGCGCAACAGAAATGGCCCAGTGGCATCGCTTTCAGCTGGGGAACGGAAAGTACGCCGGGCAACAGATCCTGGATCCGGCCATACTCCAGGTGACCCATGATCCCCACATCGTCCTGCCGGCCGGTCCCGAGCGCAAGAAGGAGTTTCCATCCAATCATTTCATGGCCTATGCGCTCGGCTGGGTCCTGGAGGACTACCGGGGCCGGCTGATCATCTGGCATAACGGCGGCATCGACGGGATGTTGTCGCATCAAGGCTTTCTCCCCGAGGAAAACCTGGGTATCGTCGTTCTCACAAACAGCGACCGGAACAGGCTGGACGCCGCCCTTTTCTACAGGATCGTCGATTCATTCCTCGGAGAACCGGCCAAGGATTGGAGCCAGGTCTACTTGACCCAGGCTAAAGAAGGCCAAGCCAAGGCCGAGGAAGCTAGAAAGAAGGCGGAAGAAAGCCGTGTCCGGGATACGAAACCGAGCCTGGATCTCGCCGGCTACTGTGGTGCGTATGGAAACGAGATGTATGGAAAGGCCGAGGTGAAGACCGAAGCGGAAAAATTGATCCTGTATTTCAACTCCAAACCCATGGGGGCTCTCGACCATTGGCATTATGATACCTTCAAGGTCAACTCCCAGCCCTTCGGTTCTTTCCATTTCAGCGAGTTATTCGAGGATGCCTTGGCCACGTTCGTCTTGAACGCCCAGGGAAAGGTGGCCCGGATGGAAATCGAGGACCTCGACATCTTTGAGCGTTCACCGGAGCCCCCAGAAAAAAAGAATTAGGGGACGCCATATCCCATTCCCTAATTAAGGATCTGCAGAGACAATGAAGCGGGGGCACCA
>Ga0153916_10002356_pt1 | contig 13835 bp, 13 predicted proteins | sample Opewatmetagenome_FD_109642 | JGI IMG/M metagenome (GOLD analysis project Ga0153916, IMG submission 109642) | Freshwater wetland microbial communities from Ohio, USA - Open water 3 Core 3 Depth 4 metaG | ecosystem: Environmental > Aquatic > Freshwater > Wetlands | place: USA: Ohio, Lake Erie...
CTGGCTCTTGCCGTCGGGCCGCAGGTAATCGAGCACGCCCTCGCGGCGCGCGGACGACAGCGCCCGGCACAGCTTGTGCGCGAGCATGATCGGCATCGGCATCAGTTCCGGCGTCTCGGTGCACGCGTAGCCGAACATCATGCCCTGGTCGCCGGCGCCGCCCGGGTCCACGCCCTGGGCGATGTCGGGCGATTGCTCGTGGATGGAGGACAGCACCGCGCAGGTATCGCAATCGAAGCCGTACTTGGCGCGCGTGTAGCCGATTTCCTTGATCGTCTCGCGGACGATCTTCGGGAAGTCCGCATAGCAGCTGGTGGTGATCTCGCCGGCGATGATGGCGACGCCGGTGGTGACCAGCGTTTCACACGCGACGCGCCCGACCGGGTCCTGGGCGAGGATGGCGTCGAGAATGGCGTCCGAGATCTGATCCGCGATCTTGTCGGGATGGCCCTCGGTAACCGATTCCGAGGTGAACAAATGGCGCCCGTTTCGGCTCATGCGCAGAGCTCCTTCTTCAATTCAGCATGACGCGGGTCTTCCGCACGAGGCAAGACCGATCTGGTTTGAACGATTGAAGCGGATGGATGCTGGGCCGGGTGAACCTGGCGTTCGGACCGCCTCAAGATCCTCTAACCCTAGCAGAGCTAGCAGCATGCGGTCAAGACTCGGCAACACTTCGTGCCCCAGGCTTCAGGCTCCGGACGTGACTTGCCTCGACGCCGACCCGACCGTACGCGCTGCGGGCCGCAGCCGGAATCGTCCCCCGAAGCCCGGCGCCGTGAATCACGGCCTGGGGTGGAAGCGTTCGTACACGCTGCGCAGCCGCGCTTCGAGCACGTGGGTGTAGATCTGCGTCGTGGACAGGTCCGAATGACCGAGCATCATCTGGATCGCGCGCAGATCCGCGCCGCGATCGAGCAGGTGCGTGGCAAACGAATGGCGAAGCACGTGCGGACTGAGATCGGCTCTGAGGCCCGCCTGGCGGCCGTAGCGCTTCAGGTTCTTCCAGAAACCCACGCGGGAGAGCGGGCCGCCGTGCGCGTTCACGAACAGCCGCGGGGCACTCGCCTTCTTCACCAGTTGCGGCCGCGCCTCTTTTTGATACCTGCGCACCCACGCGGCGGCCTCCTCGCCGATCGGAACCAGCCGCTGCTTGCTCCCCTTTCCCGAGCAGACCAGGTAGCCCGCATTGAGGTTGATATCCGCGGCGCGCAGGCCGACCAACTCCGAGACGCGCAGCCCGGTGGCATACAGCAGTTCGATCAGGGCGCGGTCACGCAGCCCGAGCGGCGTCGTGACATCGGCTTGGCCGATCAGCCGGTCAACTTCCTCCAACGTCAGGAACTTCGGAAGTGCGGGCCAGGATCGTGGCGCTCGCAGGTCCTCTGCCGGGTTGCGCGCAGCGCGGCGGTCGAGCACGAGGAAGCGATAGAAGCCGCGGACGCAGGCCACCACCCGCGCGACCGATCGGGGAGAACGCCCGCTTGCCATCAGGCGGCGCACGAACTCCTCGAGGTCCCGCCGGTCGAGCGAGGTCACGTCGCGGTCGCGCTCCACCGCGAAGCGATCGAGCAGCACGAGGTCGTGGGCGTAGCTCGTCAGCGTGTGCTCCGCGACGCGCCGCTCGACGCGCAGATGGTTCAGGTACGCGTCAACCAGGTCCATGGCCTGACAGCCACCGGTCAGCAGGCACCCCGGCGCGGCTGCCGCGCTGGGGACCCCGCCGACCGGCGGTCCCACAGAGGCCGAAAGTCCAGCCTTCGCTCGCCGTCGGCGAGCTACGGCTCGGCAAGCCGACGCGCCATGCGAAGGCTACCTGGCCGTGGCTGGCTCACCACATGCCAGCGAAGGCGGGCGAGCGTCCGAAGGCCACGTGCACGCCGATCTGCCGAATTCGCCCAGAGCGTAACGCCCTTGCGCCCGTTTGACAACACCCGGTGCCGGCGCTACCATCCGCGGTTGCCCTTGGCGGCATCGTGCTCACATGACACTGCAGTCGAAGTGGCAGCAGCTGCCCACCGAAGCCATCAACCCGGCCACGCTGGCCATCGACAAGCTCCCGCCTGCCGAGATCGTCGAGCTGATGATCAACGAGGACCGGAAGATCATCTCCGCGCTCGGCCGCGAGAAGGAACGCATCGCGCTCGGCGTCGAGATGATCGCGCAGGCCCTGCGCAAGGGCGGCCGCATCATCTTCGTGGGCGCCGGCACGAGCGGCCGGCTCGGCGTCCTGGAAGCAGCGGAAATGCCGCCGACCTTCGGCATGGATCCCCGCGTCGTCCTGGCGATCATCGCGGGCGGCAAGTCGGCGCTGGTGCGCGCGCGCGAGGGCGTCGAAGACGACTACGAGGAAGGGGCGCGATCGGTCGCCCGGCTGCGGCTGACCGCCAGGGACGTGGTGGTCGGCGTGTCGGCGAGCGGGATGACGCCGTTCGTACGCGGCGCGCTGAGCCGCGCCCGGAAGGCGGGCGCGAAGATCATCTTCATCACGTGCTACCCGGGTACCGAGCTGCAGACGTACGTCGATCTGACGATTGCCCCGTCGGTCGGCCCGGAGGTGATCGCCGGCTCGACGCGGCTCAAGGCGGGCACCGCGACGAAGATGGTGCTGAACATGCTCACGACCGCCGCGTCGGTGCGCATCGGCAAGACCTACGGGAACCTGATGGTGGACGTGCAGACGACCTCCGAGAAACTGAGGGACCGGGCGCGGCGCATCGTCACGATCGTCACCGACGTGAGCTACGAGGACGCCGACAAGCTGCTGCGCCGCGCGCACGGGAACGTCAAAGCGGCCATCGTCATGCAGAAGGCGCGCGTCACCTATCGGCAGGCGCTTGCGCGGCTGCGGCAGGCCGACGACTTCGTGCGCGAGGCCATCGGCGAGGACATCGAACCGCGGGTGAGAGAGCTGCTGAAGAAAGCCGGAACATCAGCGTAGGCGCCTGGCAGCGGGCTGATCGAGCATCACGTGCACGTCCGGATGCAATTGCAGGAACGATGCGGGCGTCCTCGTCGTCAGCGGTCCGTCAATCATTGCCGACACGCATCCCGCCTTTTCCGGACCCATCGCCATCAACACGATTGACGGCGCGTGCAGGATGGTCGCCATGCCCATCGACAGCGCCTGGCGCGGCACCCGCTTCACGTCGCCGCCGAACAGCGAGGCATTCGCTCGCCTGGTTTCAAACTGCAGGCGGACGAGATGGGTCCGCGCGACGAGCTGATCGCCCGGCTCGTTGAAGCCGATGTGCCCGTTCGCTCCGATGCCGAGAATCTGCACATCGATCCCGCCCGCGGCGGCAATCGCTGCCTCATAGCGTTGGCACTCGGCCGCCGGATCCGGCGCCGCGCCGTTCAGGAAGTGGATGTGGCGTCGATCGATATTGACGTACCGGAAGAAATGGCGCTCCATGTACTGGCGGCAGCTGCCCGGCTCTTCGGGACCCACGCCCAGGAACTCGTCCAGGTTGAACGTCGTGGCGCGAGAGAAATCGGCGCGCCCCTGGCGCGACACGCGCACGAGTTGCCGGTAGAAGCCGAGCGGCGTTCGACCGGTCGGCAGGCCGAGGACGAGTGTGGGAGTCCTGCGCAGTCGTTCGGCCGCGTCTTCGGCCAACGCCCTTGCGAGTTCGACCGCGCTGGAAAATACGGTGATCTTCACGTCCGACGTCAGAGGGCTCCCGGCCCTGCAGCGGTGAGCGCAGCGTAGGCCCCGACCTTCAGGTCGGGGCCTACGGAGCCTGGGCCACGTGTCATCAGATGTACGCAGGCAGGACGAGCGTGCCTTCGGCTTCCGCGATGGCCAACCGAACGGCGCCGACTGCCGGTTCGACGTCGAGCGCAACCACGGAACTGCGCCTGGCGACCTCTGACAGCCGCCCGGTCAGCGCGTGGGCCAGCCACGGCACGCCCCGGAGCACGCCGCCCGCCAGGACGTACGAAAACGCTTCGTTCTCCAGGTCCAGCCGCGTGGTAACCGATGCGGCCGAGCGCGCCAGCTCGGATACCGCCGTCTCGAGGATCTCGCACGCCGTGGCGTCGCCCGCGTCGCGGGACTGCTGCACCAACGCGCTCAGCGCGGCGATCTCCTGCCGGCTCAGGTCCCGATAGTACACGACGTGCACGAGGTCCGACGCCGCCGCAACACCGAAATGCGCAAGGATGCGAGGCGTCAGATCCGTCGCCGGCCCCCGGCTGTCGGCCTCGCGCATCACGGCTTTGAGCGCGTGAAGTCCGATCCAGTACCCGCTCCCCTCGTCGTCGAGCAGGTGTCCCCATCCGCCGGCTCGCGCCGCCTGATTCTGCGCGTTGCGGCCGTACACGATCGCACCGGTGCCCGCGATGATCACGACCCCCGGGGCGCGGTCGACGCCGGCAACGAGCGCCAGAAGCGCATCGTTGACGACGAGCACACGGCTGCGGTAGCCGAGGCTCCGCATGATCGTGCGGGCCATGCGTCCGTCTTCGGGGCGATCGACGCCGGCCATGCCGAGGCACACCACAGCAGGCGCCTCCACCAGGCCGCGGCTCGCTTCTTCGATCACGCCGTGCAGCACTTTCTCGACGCGAAGCTCGTCATCGACCGCGAGGTTCGCGCCAGCGCCGCGCGCCTCCGCCAGGACGCGGGCGTGTTCGTCAGCCAGCAGGCAGACGGTCTTGGTCGCACCGGCGTCGATACCGAGGATGTGCATCGCAGACGAGCATACAACAACTCACCCGCCGGCTACGGGCCAGAGTGCGTTGACAGGCGCCTGCCCGATTGCTAGAGTCGGCTTTCGATGTGCCCGCCCGCGTGATGATGCGTCCGATCCTGCTGCCTGCCTGTGCGGTTGCGTGTGTTCTTGCCACTGTGCATGCACCTTTGGTGACCGCGCGAGCCGAGGAAGTTCGCGGGTTATGGGTCGCGCACACGACCCTGGCCTCGCCGCTCGCCATCGCCCGCATGGTGCAATCCGCCCGCTCGAGCGGCTTCAACAGGCTGCTGGTCCAGGTGCGCGCGCGCGGCGACGCGTACTACAACGGCGGCCTGGAACCCCGGGCGCCGTCGCTGAGCGGCCAGCCGGCCGCGTTCGATCCGCTGCAGGTCACTCTCGCCGAAGCCCGGCGTGCCGGCCTTCGGGTGCACGCCTGGATCAGCGTCAACCTGGTCTCGAGCGCGGTCGAGCTGCCCGTGCCCCGCTCCCATGTGCTCTATCAGCATCCCGAGTGGTTGATGATCCCGCGCAGCATCGCCAGCGAGATGCACGTCCTCAACCCGCGATCGCCGCTCTACCTGGGCAAGCTCGCGCGAACACTGCGACCGCAGTCGGCGGAAGTCGAAGGCTTCTACCTGTCGCCCATTCACCCGGGCGCCGTTGACTATCTCGCGCGCATCGTCGCCGACATCGTTACCCGCTACGCGGTTGACGGCGTGCACCTCGACTACGTGCGCTACCCGAGCGACGACTTCGACTACAGCCGGCAGGCGCTCTCGCTGTTTGCGGCCGAAGTCCGCCGCGATTTGACGGACGTCGAGGCGCGAGCCCTGCGGTCGCGCGAATCGTCCAGTCCCCTCCTCTACGTCGACCAATTCCCGGAACGCTGGCGCCAGTTCAGGCGTGCCCGGCTGACCGCACTCGTCCGGCGCCTGCGCTTCGTTCTCAAGACGCGTCGGCCGACTGCCGTGCTCAGCGCCGCGGTCGTGCCCGATGCAACCGAGGCATCCGAGCGGCGGTTGCAGGACTGGCAGCTGTGGGCCGCGACAGGCGCGATCGATGTCGTCTGCCCGATGGCGTACGCCTCCGACACCACGGGCTTCACGGCACAGATCGACGGCGCGCAGCACGCCGCTGGAGGCCGACCCCTCTGGGCGGGGATCGGCGCCTATCGCCTGTCGGTGGCGCAGACGATCGAGAACATCCAGATCGCACGCCGCCTGGGCACGGCCGGCATCGTTCTCTTTTCGTACGACAGCCTGGTCCGCTCCTCGCCGAACGGCGACGCGCTCTCGCAAATCGGCCGTGCAGTGTTCCAGGACTGATACATGCCGTTCAGCGAAGCTGGCCGCATCGTGCTCGAGGCCATCGCTCGCCGCGCCTTCCCTGCCGCCGCCGTGGAGGTGGGAACCGCGCGCACCGTGTTGTGGCGCGAGGCGTTCGGCCACCTCACCTACGACGCGGACGCGCCTGCGACCCGCCTCGACACGATCTTCGACCTCGCGTCGCTGACGAAGGTGATCGCCACGACGACCGTGGTGATGCGCCTCGTCGAGCAGGCGAGGCTGCAACTGAGCGACCCGATTGGACGGTGGATCCGCCAGTGGCGCGGTGAAGCCACCATTGAAGACGCGCTCTCGCACACGACCGGCCTCCCAGCCTGGCTGCCGCTCTTTCGCGAGTGCCAGGGACGAGAGGCGTTCGTCGCTGCGATTGCCGGTACGCCGCTCGAATACCAGCCGCGAAGCGCGTCGGTCTACAGCGACCTGGGGTTCATCCTGCTCGGGTTCATCGCGGAGGACGTGGGAGGAGCGCCGCTCGATCGGCTCTTCGAGATCACCTGCTCGCGCCTCGGTCTCGACGATCTTGTCTTCAAACCACCGGACAGCTGGCGTCCGCGCACGGCACCCACCGAGTACGACCCGTGGCGCAAGCGGTTGCTGGTCGGCGAAGTCCACGACGAGAACGCCGCGGCGCTCGGAGGTGTGGCCGGCCACGCCGGCCTCTTCGGGACGAGTTCGGCTGTCGGGAGATTCGCTCAGTTGCTGCTGCGGGCGCGCAACGGCGAGGCTGATGCCTGCGAGGTGCTCGTGTCGCAGGACACGGTCATCCGGTTCACGGCGCGCCGCGGCATTCCAGGCGGCTCGCGCGCGCTCGCGTGGGACACGATGCTCCCCACCTCGTCCTGCGGCACACAGATGTCCTCACTGGCGTTCGGGCACACGGGCTTCACGGGCGCGTCACTCTGGCTCGATCCGGTGAGGGATCTCTACGTCGTGTTTCTGACCAACCGCGTGTATCCTTCGCGCGAGAACGACCTGATCAAAGAGGTGCGTCCGGCGTTCCACGACGCGGTGGTCACTGAGGCATTGCAGGCTCCGGCGTCAAGCGGGGCCTGCGGGCGGTAGGCACCCGGCGTTCGGGCCAGACGCGGGTTATTGCGTGCCTCCTCGGCCGCGTCCGCGACCGGCCGGAGGGAGTTGTGTCGGATCGACGCCGCCCTGGCCGCCCGGCCCGAGACCGCCACGGCCACGGCCGCCCTGCCCGCGACCGGGCCCCATGGGCGTGAGAATCGGGCTGCCGCCCGGCCCGAGCTGATCGCCGCGGCCCTGCCCCTGGCCTTGTCCTCGCCCGCCGCGCCCGCCCGGCGCCATCACGCCTCGACCGGCGGGCGCCGAGTAGACGAACAGCCATTCGTTGTAGTGGTTCCGCCCGTTATAGAGCTTGATCGACTTGTCCGTGCTCTTGCTGACCACGCCGATGATGGCGCTCGCGACGACCGTCTGGGCGGTCAAGCCGGCCTGCGAGGTCTGGGATCTCGTCGACACCTGGAAGGATGTCTGGCCCGTCCTCGTGATGGTCGTTGTCGTGGACAGCGATGGACCCACCTGGCCGGCCTGCATCGCTCCCGCAGGGATCAGTTGAAATTCCCCGTCCTCGACCATCGGATCCTTGTACTTCTTGCGCAGGAACTTCTGCTGGATCAGCACGTCGATGCTCGGAGGATAGCCCCCCGGGTACTTGCGCTGAAACAGTCCGACTGCCCTCGCATACTGCTTGCCGCGGAAGATCAGCTCTTCCTCTTTCTCACGCTGCATCGTCTGGTGCCATACCGGCATCGCGACGGTGAGCATGATTGCCATCATGACCAGGCCGACCATGAGAACGGCCATCGCGTAGCCGCTGTCTGCGCGGGATTCACGGCACAACTGCTGCGGCGCAAACGCGATACAACGAGGCCGCCGGCTCAACGGCACGGGGCCCCCGCGCTCCCCTCTTCGATCGTTCAACACTCGCGGAACCGCCCTCACCTTCCGCTCCTCACCGGTTCCTAGCGGCGTCGGGGGGTTTCCCGAGCGGGTCGTGGCGACGCGTCGGATGCGGGCCGCGGGGAAACCGCCCGATGCCGCTACCAGTCCGAGTACTTCGTCCCATCCGACGCGGTGTCTTCCGATCCGCTCTTCACGTCGTAGATGCCCGGCTGCGCGGCCGGGTTTGCAGGATCCGGTTCGGCCGGCACCGTCTGCCACGTGTCGGCGGACTTGGTAAACGGATCCTTCGGAACCTGCCGCAAATACCCTTCGGTCACCAGCGCGTTCAAGTCGGGCGGGTACTGTCCCTTGTCCGCGTAGTACTGGTCGATGCCCTCCCGCATGCGGAAGAGATCTTCCTTGAGGACCGCTTCCTGCGTCAGCCTGACGCTATGCTGGTACTGCGTGATCGCAAGGCCCGCAAGGATGCTGATCAGAGACACGACGACAAGCATCTCGATGAGCGTGAAGCCCGCCGCGGATCGGAAAGCTCGCTTCATTGCACGTTCTCGAATGTCGAACGTGGAATGTCGGGAACGCCCCGCATTCGACATACGACATTCCATGTTCGACAAGGTTCGTCGTCCTACCAGTCCCGGTACGTCGTCCCGTCGAGCGCCTTGCCTTCGCTCTTCGTGTAGACATCGAAGACGTTCTGCCCGCCCCAGCTCTTCGAGTCCGGAGCGTCCTGGTACGAACGCAGGCCCCACTCGGTGTCGTGCGTCATCGGGTCGATCGGGATGCGCCGCAAAAACCTCAGCTTCAGGCCCGACGCATCGCCCGCCTTGTTGACGCCGTCGACGAGCGTCTGCAGATCGGGCGGATAGCCTTCACTGCCGAGCTTCACGTCGGTCCCCGCGATCAACCCGCTGTCCACTGCATCCTTGTACTTGTCAATCGCCGTCCGCAGTTCGCGAAGCGTCCGGCGAAGCTCGATCTCGCGCTGGCGCTGCATCGTGACGCGCGTCAGGGGCATGGCAGCACCGGCGAGCACCAGGATGATGAGGCTCACCATCAGCAGCTCGACGAAGGTGAACCCCGACGCTGGCCCAAGCGAACGCGTGCCGAGCGCCGTTCGCCATCTTTGAATCATTGGACCCATTCCCTATCGCACGGTAACCGTCGCGGGCGCGAACTGCAATGGAACCGGCGTGCCCGTTGGTCCGGCGGCCACGCCGCTGATCGACAGCGTCGTGCTGCCGGCCGCGACCGGATCCACCAGGATCGCGCCCAACAGACCGCCACCCGAGGCGCCCGTGACGTCGCCCGCCCGCGTGAACGTGATGTCCAAGCGCCCGCCGGCGGCATCCACCTGCTGCACGAATCCGGAGTTCAGCCCACCCTGCCGCATGAAACTGCCTTCTTGCACGCTGCGCACCCGCAGCACGGCCGGGTTGTACCTGACCGTGATGCTCAGCGTCGAGATTCCCGTCGCGCCATTGATCATGATCGGCACGGTATAGGTGCCGCCACCGACGCGGAACTCAGACCCGGAGACGCTGACGGCGACGAGCGCTCCACCCGCGGCCGGCGGCTGCACGGTCGGCTGCGCCGGTGCGGCCGGCGGCGTCGCGGCAGCTGCCGCTGGCGGTGTGCCCGCGGGCGGCGGTGAAACGGTGCCCGGTGTCGGTGACACCTTGGGCGGGACCGCGGGCGCCTGCGCCGTCGGAAGCGCCCCAGGCGGCGCGCCCGGCGGTTGCGCGGCCGGCGGCGTTCCAGCGGGCGGCGTCAGCTGCGCGGAACCCGGCGGCTGCTCACCACCGGCGGCCGACGGCGGAGCGGCAATCAACGGCGGCGGACCACTGATGCCCAAGTTGCTGGGCGTGCCGATGTAGATCGGACTCACGTCGCGCTCTGTCAGCTCGTGGCTGCGGATAACGTGCGGCGTGAGCAGCATGATGATGTCGGTCTGCGTTGTCTGCGTCTTGTTGGACGCGAAGATCTGCTTGAGGATCGGAACACGCAACAGACCGGGGAACCCCGTGACGGTGCGACTGTCGTTGGTCTGAAGCAAGCCGGCCAGCAGGTTCGTCTCGCCGTCGCGCAACCGCAGGCGTGTCGTGACCTTTCGCGTACCGAACGAGGGCAGGTCCTGCCCGGCCATCGAGATTGTTCCGAGGTAGGTGCTGTTCTCGAGCGACAACGTGAGGATGATGTCGCCATCGAAGGTCACACGCGGTGTGATCTCGAAGACCAGACCAACGGGCCTCATGGTGAACGACGAGATCGGAATCGTGTTGATGCCGCCCCCGGCATATGCGCCGAAGGTCGTCGACGGCACCGGGATCTCCGACCCAAGGTTGAGCATCAGTTTCTCGCCTTCACTGCCTCGCAGCTGCGGCTTGGCCACCAGCTTCGTGTCGGTATCCGACTCGAGCAGCCGGATGATCGCCGCGGGAATCGACAGGTAGAAGTCGCCCTTGTGCAGGCCGTTGAGCGAGTTCAGGTTGAACAGGTTCGTGTGGGTGACACCGGTCGCGGTGGTGGTCGTGGTGCCGCTCGTGCCCGAGGTGCCCGTGCCCGGGGCGGCTTCAGGCGAGAAGACCAGGTTCGCCGAGTAGTCGTTCAGATCGAGGCCGTACTGCTTGGCGCGCGCGCGGTTCACTTCGAGGACCTCGACGTCGAGCACGATCTCCGCACGCGGCTTGTCGTTGGACGCGATCACCTGCTCGATGATCTTCGCAACCGCCGCAGTCGACCGGATGGTGATGGTGTTCGCCGTCTTGTTCACCTGCAGGCTCGGGGCACTCGTAACACCCGGAACTCGGATCACCTGATTGAGCACGGCCAACAGCTCGGTGGCGTCAGCGTGCGAGATGTAGAACGTCTGGATGACCTGTTCGTCGTAGAATTGCCGCTTCGCCTGCGTATCCGTGATGACCAGGATCGTGTGCGGGTCGAGGACCTTATAAAAGAGCACGTTCGCCGTCATGATCTGGTTGAGCGCCTGCTCGAGCGTGACGCCGTGCAGCTCGACGCTGTAATTCTGCTCAACCTGGCGCTGAGTGTCGCGATCGTACGTGATGTTGATCCCGGTTGTTTTGCCGATGAAGTCGAGGATGGCGCGGACGGCCGCGTTGTTGAAGACGATGTCGAGCGCCTGGCGCGACGCCGGGTCGAGCGTCGGCTCGGGCGACATCTGCCTGGCCTGCTCGCGCAGCTGCTCGATCCGCGGCTTCGGCCGCGCCGCCTCGATGCGCTCGGCAATCTTGCGGTTCATCTCCTGCACCTTGGCGGCGAGTTCGCCACTCAGCGGATCGTACTCGGACGCCCGGCGATACTCGCGCAGCGCGTCGTCGAGCTGCCCTCTTGCCTCGAACACACGCCCTTTTTCGAGATGCGCCATCGCGGCGTTCTCGAGCGCGCGTTCGAGCGCGACCTTGTACTCCGCGCGGCTCGGTTCGGCCTGGGCGGCGCGCGTGTAGTACGCGACGGCAGTATCCCAGTCGCCCATCCGCGCGGCACGCTCTGCACGGGAGAGGGCGCGCTCTGAGGCGCACGCGCCGGCCACGAGCGCCGCCACCACGAGGGCTGCAAGTGCGGCGGACCCGAAGGTCCGTCTCGACGTCTTTGCCGAATGAGATACCGTCACGCGTCGGCCTCCATCGCGGGGTTCCAGGCGCGGATGCCGCGCCTCGGGCCCCGGTAGTCACGTCGGGCGTTACGAGCCGGTGAGCCTGATCGTCTGCCGCCCTCGTCCGTCGAGGTACGCCATCTCAATCGACTCGACGCCGATCCGCAGGATCCGGTACCGGCCGTCGATGACGTCGCCTTCACGGCCGTAGAACACGTCGCGCGTCGAGGAGTCGGTGAGAACCGCGAGCTTCTGATTGGGAGCCTGGACGATCCCGATGAACTTGAGCGGTATCGGGGGCGGCGGCGGCGGAGTCGCAGGCACCCCGTTGTCGCCGGGACCGGTTCCGGACCCACCCGCGCGCCCGGCGGCAGGCGGTGGTGGCGGCAGCTTCGGCTGGAACAGGAACAGGTTCCGCTCCGCAGCCGGCGGTTGCGGCTGCGTCCGCGCCGCGGCCAGCGCGTCGAGCCGAACGGCGGGCACCGCTGACGCCGGCGCGGTCTGCGGCCGCCTGGCCGACGCCCCCGCGGTCGGCCGCGCGGCCGCCGGTGCCTCGGTTCCAGATGCCTCGCCCGCCTGCCGCCACTGGTAGGCCAGGACCGCGGCGAGCACGACAATCAGTGCGGCCAGCACGATCAGTTGACCGCTACGTTTCATTGCCGTCGGTCCAGAAATAGGTCGAGACGGCCAGCGTCAGGACCAGCGGCGCAGTCGGTTCGTTGCGCAGCATCAGTGCCACGTTGTCGATGACCAGGAACTCCGGAGCGGTCTCGATTGCATGGATGAACCGCCGGATGTCCTGGTAGCTCCCGTCGAGCACCACGGTGAGTCTCAGCTTCGCAAGGCGGCTGTTCTTCTCCCGCTCCCGGTCGGCTGTCTGCCGCTCGTACCGGACGTTGGATTCGGCGGCGAGCTGCGCGAGCCGCACGTAGGCCGCCTTGCGCGCTTCGGACAGGTTGGCGGGTAGTACCCGGTGATAGAACTCCTGCAACCGGACCTCGGCGGTCTGCTTGCCTGTCTGCGTTGCGCGTGCGGCAGCCAGATCCCGTTCGGCCACGCGCTGCGCACCTTCGTCCGCCCGCACGCGGGCCTCGCCTGACGACACCCGTGCCTGTAACGGGTAGACGACGAAGCCGTACGCCGCGAGGTTGCCGGCGATCGCCAGCGTGATTGGCACCAGCGCGGCACGTTTCTCGACGATGACGCGACCGAGCAGACCCATCGTGCCCCTCGTCTCCCTTCAGTTCGCCCGCCGGGCGCTTCCGATGTAGCGGCCCACCAGCATTGTCTCGCGAAGCCCCTCGTTGTTGAGGCTCTCCTGGCGCCACACGATGTCCGTGAAGGCCGCTCGCGCCTCCAGTTTGTCGACGAACTCGTTGATGTCCTCGGCCCGCCGTCCCACCACGACGAGGTCGATGAACATCCGCCCTTCCTTGTCGACGCGCGGCGTCACGGCCGTGATGCGCACGTCGGCCGGCAGCGTGTGTTCGAAGTCCGACAGGAGCTGCGTCCAGGAGAAGGTCCGCGCATCGATCAACCTGTTTGCCTCGACCGCCGCCGCCGTCACCGCCTCCAGTTGTGACGGGTCGATGCTGCGCCTGATACGCTCGGCAGCCTGGTGCGCCTCGGCTGCCTTCTTCCCGGCGCGCGCCGCCCGCGCGTTCTGCTGCAGGTCCTTCTCCGACAGCGTGACGATGGTGCCCACGTTCAGAGCGGTCACGGCGAGGACGAGCACGCTGACGACTACGAGCGCCGTATGCACGAGCCGCTCGTTGTAGAACGGACGCGTCGAAAGATTGGTCGAAATCATCGTTGCAGCAAACCAATCAGCGGCGAGTACAGGTCGAACAGACCCTGATCGATCCCGATGCGATCGGCGAAACGGACGCCGTCCGATCGCATGATCTGCACGCCGGTCCGGAGGCGTTCCTCGAGATTGCGCCGCAACCAGTCACCGGATTCCATGCCGGCATACGCGGCCGCGGCGCCGACGAGCACGACCTTCGCGAAGCCGGTCCCGCCCAGCCGGTCCTCGTAGTACATCGCCGTCTGATGCGCCAGGCCCGCGAGGTCCCCTTCGGCCTCCTCGCCGCGGCTCCGGTAGAAGATGAGATCGCCGCCCCGAAGGATCGCCATCGTCGCGTAGTGCGGCGTGACGTGCATGAGGAGCCAGTCGCCCACGGGCCTGTCGCGCCGCGCGAGCACCGCGTTGATGACGTTGGGAGTCGCCAGGTCGACCAGCCCCGCGTGCGC
>Ga0153916_10002358_pt1 | contig 13825 bp, 9 predicted proteins | sample Opewatmetagenome_FD_109642 | JGI IMG/M metagenome (GOLD analysis project Ga0153916, IMG submission 109642) | Freshwater wetland microbial communities from Ohio, USA - Open water 3 Core 3 Depth 4 metaG | ecosystem: Environmental > Aquatic > Freshwater > Wetlands | place: USA: Ohio, Lake Erie, Old...
CGGCAGCATCGATTCGATCTGGCTCTCCCCGGCCCCGAAACACTTGATCAGCCGGTGGCGGATGATCCGCTGGCCGGCACCCAGCTTGCGGAGCAACTGCGCCACGGACTGGTACCACATCTCTCGCATTTCCGCCGGAACGCCGGGCAGGGCCACCAGCCGGCACGGCGAAGGCCGGTCGCGGGGAACCTCCAGGTCGATGCCCGGGGCGGTCCCGTTGGGATTGGGCACGGCGCGGGCCCCCTCGGGGAAATGGGCCTGGATCTCGTTCCGCTTGGGCATCTCCCGCTTGCGGCGGGCAAAAAGCTCGCGGAGGCGCTCGAGGGCCTGCGGGTCGAGGACGAGCTTCCGCCCCGCGGCCTTGGCCAGGGCGTCCCGCGTCAGGTCGTCGGCCGTAGGACCCAGCCCGCCGGTGCTCACGATCACGTCCGACCGCCGGAAGGCCTGCTGGAACACCTGGACCATCGCCTCCAGGTCGTCCCCGACGGCGGTATGGTAGAGCACGGGAATCCCCAGCTCTTCGAGCCGGAGGCTGAGCCACTGGCTGTTGGTGTCGAGGATCTGGCCGCTGGTGATCTCGTCGCCGATGGAGATGATTTCTGCGCGCATGAGCGTAGCACCCCAAGAGGCTACCTGCCGGCCCGATCCAGTTGCTTGAGCACGTCGCCGATCCTCTCGTGGATTTCGTCGGTCTGGCGGACCACCAGGGCCCGGCCGGGCCTCCAGTATTGGATCGTCCCCGGCCCGCCATTGACGTCCCAACTGGCCGGGGCGATGGTCCTTTGGATCAACTCCACGAGCTGCTGCCCGTAATCGGGGACTTGGCCGGGCCTTCCGGCCGCCCGGAGCCGCGCCGGGCCAGCGCCGGGTGCCGCGGGGCCGGGTGCGGCGAAACCTCGCCCGGGAAACATCCCCCTCCGTCCGCCCAAGTCGCCTCGCTGCGCTAGAATGGCGTCTTGCCCCGGCTGCATCCTGGTCGTGTCCCTCGCCGTACCTGCGGCGAGGCGCTCTTGGCGGTCTATGCGCCTCGAGATCTGCCCGGACAACTTGACCAACCGGCCGCGGACCTTGTCTCTCAATTCCTGGCGGGTAGCAGGACCCGCCGTGCGGTCCCGGGCGAGTTCCTGGTAGAGGATCAAGAACTCTTCCGCCGCTTGCTCGGCCTGATCGTCCTTGACCTGAGCCCAACGGCGCAGCGCTGCGCGGGCTGAGTCCTTCAACGGAACACCGACGCGGGGAGAAGACGGCGATGCTTCGGTTTTGGCGTCCCGCGCGTTGGCCGGCATGGTCAACGAGGTCTCTGCGGACGACGAGACCGCGATTGCCAAGGCGGCGAACCACACGGCGGTCACGATAGCGACCTCCTTCCCTATGGGACGATTGGGTGCCTTCCGCCGCTTAGACTAGCCGCTGTGCGGGAGGATTTCAACGGGGGCGGCCACCCGAGGAGCCGGAGCCCGAGGAGCCGGAGCCCGAGGAGCCCCGCCCAGAACCTCGGCCGCCCCGTCCGGAACCGGAAGACCCGCGGCCGAAAGACGACGAACCCGGCGTGAAGCTCGGGGAACCTGAGCCGGAGCCCGAGCCGCCGAATCGGGAGCCGCGAGAACCACTACGGCCGCTGCCGTAGGGGGAGAATTGCGAAGAGGGTCGCTGTCCACCCGGGAACGAGCCGGAACCGAACCCAGGCTGCATAAACCCGGGCATTCCGCCGGGGCCACCAAACCCACCCGGCCCGCCAAACCCGCCCGGGCCACCGGAGAAACCAGACCCGCCCGACCGGCCCCCGCTGCCAGAGCGCCCCACGTTGACCGACTGCCCCAGGATCGTCGAGAGGGCTTGCTGGACGGCCACGGGGTTGGCCCCCTTGAGCGTGACGACCTCCATCGTGTCGTCGGAATCAATCGCGGCCTCATCGAGATCGTGGACGAGGTCCTTGACCTCCTGGAGGAGCGGCTCGGGGGCCGAGACCACCAGCGAATTGGTCCGAGTGTCCACCCCGATCGACAGTTTCTGCGGCTCTTCGGTGGTGCGCCGTCCGCCCGAGCGCCGGCCGCCACCCCCCATCCGGCTTTGCAGGAGTTGCTGGAGGAACTCCTGGGGCATGGGCGGCCTGCCGGCTCCCCCGCCCCCCCCCGACACCAAGCGGTCCTGATACACCTGCCGGACGACGTTGGCAACTTCCTCCGCCTGCGTATTGAAAACGGAGATGATTTGCGGTTTCGCCTCGGCAAGGATCTCCTCGGGGCTTTGGGGCTGGTCGAGGACCTTGAGGAGCTGCTCGACGGTGTCGGTGTCCTTGGGCGTGGCCTGAACGACCAGGGCGTTGAGGCGGGAATCCGCAGTGATCAAGGGCATGCCGCTGCTTGCCCCGCCGGCCCCCCCACCGCCGAGCAACGAGCCCAGGATGCCGCCCCCCAACTGCCCCAAGGCGGCCCCGGCGACGTCCCTGGCGAAGGAGCCGCTGCCGCTTGGGCCGGAGAATGTGCTCGCCCCGCCGAAGATCAGCTCCAAGGTCTCCGCCACGCTAGCGGCCTTTGCGTGCTTGAGGTAGAAGACCGTCAGCTCCGGCTGCCCGCCCATCGCCCCCCCCGTCAGGGTCGTCAATAGTTTCTCGAATTCGTCGAGCGCCTGGACGTCTTCACAGGCTATGATCAAGCCGCTCGGACCGATGGTGACGATGATCGGCGCGGGGGCCTTGGCTGTCTTCTCGGCTGCCTTCTCGGCCGCCGGTTGAGAGCCTGCCGAGGGCTTGGGCGCGGCCAAAGGCCCGGCGGGGGACGAGGGCGCCTGGGGCGGCTCCGGAGCAGGCGCCGGAGGAAGGGTCTTCGCAGCCGGCGCGGCGGTCTCGGGCTTGGCGGGGGCTGGCTCGCTCTTGTTCGGCGGCGGGGGAGTCGCCGGCTTCGCGGCCGCCGGCTCACCCTTGGCAGCGGGCGGCGAGGTCTCAGGTCTTGCGGCCGCCGGCTCGCCCTTGGCCGGCGGTGGAGAGGTCTCCGTCCTCGCAGGGGGCGGAGCCGCGATTTGGCTCAGCGAGGTCAGCACGATGGCGACCGCCCCGGTGAAGCTTTGACTTGCGGCCGCGGCGGTCTTGTTCGGTGCGGGCGGAAGCGTCATTGGGGCCGGCGCCGGACCCGCAGAGGCCGGCGGCGCAGGCTGCCGCGGCGAATGGTCGTGCTCCCGCGGGCCCGAGCGCGGCCCCCGGAAACGCTCCATGTCCCCCGGCTGCGGCGGACCGCCCGCCGGGAATGGACCTCTATCGGGGGCATTCACCTCAGGTCTCGCCCGGTTCTGCCGCAGCTCGCGGATCAACCCCTCCGACAAGGGAATCCGCTCCGATTGGAGCACGCGGTCCGACGACCCATCGGCGGGCGGAGACGACTCCTCTGTCTCGCCGGATCGCATCATGGGAACGATCGCCGAGGGAGTCACCACGCGAATGCGATTCTCGTGCAGGGCCGGCCAGATCTCCTGGATTCTCTCCAAGGCCGAGCGGGCGGCACGGCCGGTCAGCGGCAGGACGCGGACGTTGCCGCCGCTACTGGCGGTGGCACCGGTCCCGGCCCCCGATTCTCCCATCTTCTCCAAAAGCCCCCGAACCTGGAGGATCTGTGCCGCGGTGCCGCGGACAATGAGTTGCCGGGAGAGGGGATCGGCGTCAACCTTCGGCGACATCATCCCCGCGTCGGTGCCAAACATCTTGTTGATGGCCAGCACGGCCACCTGCGGGTCCACGACGCGGAGCTGGATCACGTCCACCTGCCGCACGTCGCTCTGGGCTTGCTGCAGCATGCTGCGGATCGTGGCGTGCTGGGCGGGCCGGGCCAGGGCAAACAAGTTGCCGGTCTTCGGGTCGATGGAAAGCCGCACGTCGGGGACGCCCACCATCAGCGTCTGCAGGACCAGAAGGACCGAGTTCGGATCGGCGGACGTGATCGGATAGATCTCCAACTGCGCGGTGTCTCCCAGCCGGCCCATGGGCCTGGTGGGGTCCGGCGAGTCGATCACCTTGAGCATGTCCAGCACCCGAGCAACCCCTTCCGGCTTCCCGGTGATGAGGACCTTCGGGCTCAGCGGTTCCGAAGTGAACCGCACGCCGTCGGTGGTCGCGTTCTTGTCGGCGGGGACGTCGAGCAGTTGCCGCAACAGGGTCATGGCCTGCTGCGGGTCGGCGTTTTTCAGCTCGTATTGCTGGACCTGGCTCCCCCCGGTCCCCTCGGGACTGGCCATCGACTGGAGCACCCGGCGGATCGTCCGCAGCCGGCCGGCGGTCTCGGTCACTTCGATCTGGCGGGCCTTCGCCAACACATTGACCGTTCCCTGCGGGCCGAGCAGCTTCTTGATCTCCTGCTCGGCGTCCTCGGGGCTGAGTTTTTCCAAGGGAAACTGCGTCCTCACCAGTTCGAACTCGCCGCGCTTGTCCAGTTCTTCCAGCGGAACATCAGTGGGCAGGAACTTCGGGTTGCCGTCTTCCAGGTTCACCAAGAACAGCATCCGCTCGCGGCGGACCAACGTATAACCTTTGGTCAACAGGATGCTGTTGAGCAGGTCGATCGCCTGGGCGGGCGTGTATTCCTTGCTGTCGACGTAGTTGAATGTCCCTGAAGGATAGTTCTCGGTGACCAGGGACAGGTCCGCCTGGGTGGCAAACCAATCGATGACGTCCTTCCAGGGCTGATAGCGGAAGTTGAACGTAAGCCGGTCGGGGTTGCGGGCCACCGTGGGTTTGGCGAAAGGACTCCCGACCTTCGCGGCGGTCGTGCCCGCGCCGGGGCCCGGCATCGCCCCGGGCCAACCGGGTCTCCCTTCCCAAGGGCCTCGCTTTCCTCCCGGGATTTCGGCAAACGGCTTGGCCTCAGGACCGGGGGGGCCGCCGGGGCCCGGCTTCTCCGCCGCCGCGGCGCCCGCCGGCTTCTCCGCCGCGGCGGACGTGGGCGGCACTTTGGCGGCGGCTTCCGGCGAACCCGGCGAACCCGGCGGCGCTTCAGCCCCGCTCTTTGCAGACGGTGTCTCCCCGGCGGGCTTGGCGAGCGCGGTCGGAGTGCCCCCCGAGCGTTTGGCCTGAATCGCTTGGAGCTTCGCCCACTGCTGGTCGCTGAGGAGCTGCTCGGCCCGGGCCTTGGCGTCCGATTGGCTGCGGAACTCGTCGAACTTCTTGGCGCGGTCGGCGGGGGGGAGGCTCTTCATGCCGCGGTCGAGTTCGAGGGCCTCCTGCTCACGCGCGTCGATCCACGCATGGAGCTTTTGTTTTTGCACCTCGGTGAGCCCAAGCTGGTCGGCCACCTCAGGCTCGGCGGCCAAGCCGATCGTGCCCGCTGCCACCGTCGATTCGGAACCCTCGGCGGCGGAAAGGCCGGCGGGGTATCCGCAAACCAGCACCGCGGCAAACCAGGCAGCAATCCTGATCCAGGACGGACGAGAAGGAATTGGTGGTGTTTTCAAAGGTCATACTCCCCGTTCATCCAGATTAAACCCCCGCGTGAGCTATGAGTGTCGTGAGAATCCATGCCCCAAACTCTTATCCTAGTTGCCGTTTCTCCCGCCAACCAGCAGATTCCCAAGAGTCCACCCGCTGGCGGGGACAACCAAGATCCGCTCTCTTGCCCATTCCCTTTGGCGCCCCCCTGAACAAGGGAATCGATGCCCGACACATCGATTTGCAGCAGGTTGTCTATGCGGCGGACGCGCCCGAAGCTCCCCCAGAAGGGGTTAGAGCTCCAACCGGTCAAAGGCCCGGAAGCCGATCACCAGAGGTGTGACCGTGGCGACGATTCCCAGAAGGATGCTCCCGGCGATGCCCGCGAAGAACCACACCCGCACCCACTCGAAAAACCGGATCGACACCCCGAATACCTCGCTGAGGTGTGGCGGACTGCCGGCGACGTAGAAGTGGCAGGGGATGGCGGTCAGTGCGACCACCGCGAGGATGTAGAGGGTGCTTGCCACCAGGGTCAGCGTCCCCCCGAAGCCGGCGGCGATCCTGGCCGGGGACTGCTCGCGGAGGTTGGGCATCTTGGCTCCCAGGCCCACGGCGATCCCGGAGAGCCCCAGGCAGAGGACCACGCAGGTCAACTGGTGGCAGGCGAGGATCGTCCCGTCGACGCGGAGGATCGCGTCGCTCAGGAGGATCAACAAGGAGGAAGGCACGAGCGACGCCCCCACCGCAAAGGCGAACTTGCTCCAGAGGATCGTCCGGCGGCGGAGCGGAAGGAGCCCCAAGAGCCAGAAGCGGCGACCCTCGAGGCTGATCATGGGGAAGATGAACCGCGTGGTGAACGTCGAGAGCAGGAGTCCCACCACCGAGACGTTGAGGAAGCTGACGACGTTCACCCAGCTCGCGTAGGTGATATCGTAGCTGAAGCTGCGGATGTTGAAGAAGTAGAGGACCAACAGCCCGGTGAAAATCAGGAACTGCGACCACTGCACCGGGTCCCGGCGGAACAAGCGGAAGTCCTTGACGATCAGCAGGCGGATCTGAGGGGAAAGGAACCGGGTGAGGTGGAGCAGGACCCGGTCGATCGGCGTAGCCGTCGTCCGCCTGCGTGCGAAATAACGCCCGTGCAGGCGGCGATAGGCGGGGCGATAGATTCGGGCGGCCGTCCACAGGGCCACCTGCAGCAAGAACAACGCGTTGGCGATCAGAAGCGCCAGGAAGAGCACGCTGTCGGCCACGAGCCGCACGTCGCGCTGCGCCGACTCCAGCAGCCCCGTGCTGAGCCACCAACTGGGCAACAGGCGGTTCTCGGCAATCCGCAGCCGGCTGAGCATCTCTTCAAACCAGCCGGGGGTGAGGAGGTTGCTTTGGGTGCCGCGGGTCAGGGACCACAGGAGCCACAAGGCGAGCGCCAAGCCAGCCACGCAGGCCGCGCTCAGCACCTGGGAGGGCCGCTGCGGCAGCCGGTGGACGATCACCAGGCAGGCCAGCGCCCCGAGCGCGGCGGGAACGTACACGAACGCCACCAAGAACGGCACGAGCATGGCATAGTAGTGCCACGGCGCCGGGACGACGATTCCGTATGCCACCAGCATCGGGCTTCCCAGGAGGATGAATGCCCAACTGCTCATCAGCAGCGCTTCCTGAAACTTGTTCAGGAATACTCGTTCCGCCCGCCCGGGAAGCGTCAGCAAGAGGGCAACGTCCGCGGCCTTGAAGAGCGAGCTGTAAAGAATGATCGCCGTGGAGAAGACCAGCATCACCATCAGCGTCACGAAGAACATGCCGAAGATCTTGCGGAGGGTCTGGTCGTGGAGATACGGGTCGGGGATGGCGTTCTCGAGAAACTGAAAGCCCTCGAAGAACAGCCCGAACAGCGCCGCCCAAAGGCCGATGCTCAACAGCGCGATCGTCGACATCCGGAACCGCGCCCCGGAAAACGCCTGCGCGAGCAAGGTGGAAACCAGCCGCCATCGCATCCGCCAGAATGCCCGGGCCTCCTGCTCGGGCGAGATCAGCGGGGGGAGCCGCGCGGAAAGGGCCGCCGCGAACGTCGCAGACCGCTCGCCGGCCGGCGGCTCGCCGGGCCGCGGATCCCAGGGCGGCGAATGGTCGGCGGGCGAACGGTGCACGCGTCACCTCACGGCATGGGCTCCGGCAGCGGGGAGCCGGTCTCCACTCCCGCGCTTGACGGAGGGTTGGTGAGCTCCAGGAAAAGCTGCTCCAGCGACGAGTGGTCCCGGGACATCGTCCCCCGCAGCTCTTCGAGCGTGCCGAGAAAGTCGAGCCGCCCCCGATCGATGATCCCGATCCGGTCGGCGATCTCCTCGGCCACCGAGAGCGTGTGCGTGGACATGAAGACCGTCGTGCCCGCCGAGGCCCGCGCCCGCAGCAGGTCCTTCACCAGCCGGCCGCTCTTGGGGTCGAGCCCGACCATCGGCTCATCGAGCACCAGGACGGGCGGGTCGTGCAAGAGCGCCGCGGCAAAGACCACCCGCTGCCGCATCCCGTGCGAATAGGTCTCCGTCAGGTCGTCGAGATACTCCTTCAACTCGAACACTTCGCTCTGCCGCGCGATCCGCGAGGCGGTCTCGGCCGGGTCGTAGCCGCGCATCCGGGCGACGAACTCCAGGAACTCCCGCCCGGAGAGCTTGTCGTAGAGGAACGGCTGGTCCGGGACGTAGCCGAGAAATCGGGCCGCCTCGCGGGAGCGGGCGATGCTGTCGCAGCCGCAGACCGACACCGTTCCGGCCGTGGGCCGGAGCAGGCCGACCAGCATCCGGATCGCCGTCGTCTTTCCCGCCCCGTTCGGCCCGAGGAAGGCAAACAGCTCCCCCGCGGGAATCGACAGGCTGAGCTCGGCGACGGCCACCTTCCGGCCGAACGTTCGCGTCACGCGGTCGAAATGGATCATGGCGGGCCCTCGTCGCGAACTGCCAGCTTCTTCGCCAGCCCGGCGGCCTTCTCGTCCGAAAGACGCTCGAAGGTGAGCACGGCGCCGAGGATCGCCCACTCCTGTTTGAGGATCGCCCCGTCCTCCCGGCAGACCCAGAGCTTCCCCCGGACGCTGCTCTCGCTCTCCGGCGCGGACCCGGGGTCTCCGCGATAGACGACCAACCAGGTCTTCTTCGCCTGGTTGTTCCACGTCAACTGCATCCTGGTCTCCACCCTGGCGTGGAGGATTTCCGTCGGGTCCGTCGGGGGGCGCAACGGGCTGTAGGTCTGCATCGTCCACGACTGCCCCTCCCGGAGTCCCGGCAGGCGGCTCTGCGGCGAGAGCGAATCCTGAAGCAGGGCATTCCGCGGCACGTCCAGCTTCCACTGGTAAGGAGTCAGGTCCCCGACCCGAATCCAGAGATCCAACGACGCCCCGTCGATCGTCCCCCGGATCTTCAGCAGCGATTGCTGCGGCCCCGCCGGCCCGCGCGCGGCCGGCCACGGAGGGAAGTCCATGCTCGACTCGAACCGGGACAACCTTCCCAAGGGATCGAAATTGAGCACCGTGTCCGACTCCAATTGCAGCCGGCCGCCGAGTTGATCCGCCGGCAGCATTCCGCGGAGCCATTCGGGCGACATGTCCCGCAGCGGCAGCTTGTCGAAGTGGACCTTGCTGCGGACCTCGGTCAGGTCGTCCGGCAGCGTCGAGGTCGCGCTCACCGCCCAGCCGAGCCGGTGCTCCTGCCACGAGATGCTCCAGCCGACCGGCGGCTCGTTCCTCTGCGCCTCGAGAATCGCCGGGTAGCTCGGCGGATCCCCCACCAGGATCGATGGGAGAACCTTGTTCCCCACAAGCCAAGCCATCGTCGACAGCCACAGAGCGATCACCGCGATGTTGTACCAACGGCTGTGCACGGGTCGGTCTGATCCTTCGAGCTGATTTGAGAAGCGAAGGGCTGGATAGTTCCATTGTCCACCAGGCAAAGGGAGAAACTCAAGCGGTTTCGGCCATAGAGGCAGCCAGCCCATGCCAGGAACAACCCTACAGCGGGGGACAATCGCTGGCTCGGCGGGGCATTCCACCGACGTGGGCTGAAGGGTGGATTGCCCAGCCTTTCTTGTTTTCCCAGGCCCTCACGAATTGGCAGGCAATCGGCGTTGCAAAAAAACCGCAATTCCCGGATGATAACGCAGCTTTTCCGCCCTGTTTGGGGCCGTCTGGACAAAGGCGAGTTTCTGGGCAAGGACGCGAGCGCCGGTTCACGCCACACCGGTGCGAAGCAGGGAGGCTTCTCGGCATGCGAAACGTTACTGTTCTGATCGTCACGTGGTTCGCCATCGGAGGGGCACTCCTGGCGACCGGCTGCAACCGCGGCAGCGACAACACCCCCGAGGCCACGCCGGCCTCCATTCCCGGCAGCGGCGGCGAGCTGGGCAAGAGCACCACCCCCGCCGGCAGCGCCCGGGGGGCAAATCCCGGGCCGCGAAACGCCGGCCCAAGCCATCCCGTCGTCGAGATCAAGACCACCCTGGGCGCGATCACCGTCGAATTGTACCCCGAGAACGCCCCCTTCACGGTGGACAACTTCCGCAAGTACCTCAGAGAGGGCTTCTACGATGGGACCATTTTCCACTCGGTGGTCAAGGACTACGTGATCATCGGCGGCGGGTTCACGTCCGATCGGCGGGAGAAGCAGGCCCGGGCCCCCGTGGACAACGAGGCCGCCAAGAACCCTCTCAAGAACGTCCGCGGCACGATCGCCATGGTGCGAAAACCCAATGCCCCTCACAGTGCCACATCGCACTTCTTCATCAACGTTGCCGACAATCCGCACCTGGACTACCGCGGGCCCTCGGACGAGGAATACGGGTATTGCGTGTTCGGCAAGGTCATCGACGGACAGGCCGTCGTCGAGCGGATCGCCGCCGCCGGGACGCACGACGAAAAGGGGACCGACAAGGACTTCGACCGTATCCCCGACAAGGACATCGTGATCGAATCCGTTCGGCAGGTCCAGTGAATCTGGCAAAGCGGGGGTATCTGAGGCAAATGGCGAGAGCCTGCCCGTAACTGCCGGATGGCGCAGACCTTGTCACGACCGGAATCGATGTGGGCTCTCCCGGCGCGTTATAGCTAGCCCCGCGATCCGCCTTTATCCGAAAGAGTATCTAGCCCGCATTCCTCACCGGCGTAGGACGGATTGCCAATCCGTCCTACGAAACAAACTGTCGGCGACTCCCCTTCCAGCAACCTCAAAACCATTGCAGCTAGCGCATTTTTCTTAGAGCATCCAGAATCATCAAGCTACCTCGTTTGCCACCGCGCGCTGTGCAAGCCGAGACAGGTGCAGTTGCGATTGTAATTGCCTGTCAACAGTCGTAAGATGGCGAGACTGGAACGGAGGACCGCTGAATAGCAGGAGGGAGCCCGATGTCCAACTGCACGTACTTCGTCCAGGAGTGCCCGACGTGTGGTCGCCGATTGCAGATCCGGGTGGAATACCTGGGCCGGAAGGTGGTCTGCGAGCATTGCCGCGGGCAGTTTACGGCCTGTGACCCCAACAGCAAACGGATCGAGGACGCCGAATCGGCTCAGGCCCTGCTGCGTCGCGCCGAGGAGCTCCTGCAATACGCCTCGCGGCAGGCCAGTCGCGTCCGCGCCCAGCGGCCCCGCTAGGCCCGGCCCGGGCCGGAGCCGCTCAGCCGCGCCAGGTCCGCGAAGAAGCCGGGATACGTCTTGGCGGTGCATTTCGGGTCCCGGATGACTACTCCCGGCACAGCCAATCCCACCAGGGCAAGACTCATCGCCATCCGGTGGTCGTCGTAGGTTTCGATCTCGGCGCTGCGAAGTGGTGCCGGGACGATCCGCAGCCCGTCGTCCCGCTCTTCGACGGTCGCTCCCAGCTTCCGCAGTTCGGCGGCCAGCGCGGCAAGGCGATCCGTTTCCTTGTGGCGGATGTGAGCGACGCCGGTGATCGTCGTCGGGCCGTCCGCCACGAGCGCCACGGCCCCGAGTGTCTGCACCGTGTCGCTGATGGCGTTCATGTCGACGTCGATCCCGCGCAGCGGCCCGCCGACCACGGTGATTGAGTCGGGGCCGTACTGGACCTCGCAGCCCATGCGGGCCAGGCAGTCGCAGAAGGCCACGTCCCCCTGGAGGCTGGGGCGGCCGAGCCCCTCGACGGTGACGCGGCCGCGGGTGACCGCCGCGGCCGCGAAGAAGTAGCTGGCGGCCGAGGCGTCGGGCTCGATCGCATAGCGTCGGCCCTGGTACGGCCGGCCGGCGGGAATCACGAACCGCCGGAGCTGGTGGGTCTGGACCGGGACTCCGAACGCGGCCATCACCGCCAGGGTCATCTCGACGTAGGGCTTCGAGACCAGCTCGCCCGAAACCTCCAGCTCTACCGGACGGTGCGCCGCAGGCGCGGCCATCAGCAATCCGCTGAGGAACTGGCTGGAGATGCTGCCGGCGATCGTCGCGCGTCCGCCGCGCAGTCCGGCCGCGCGGACCACGACGGGAGGGCATCCGTTGGCCCGCTCGCTTGCCGCGTCGGCCCCCAGTTGCCCCAAGGCTTCCAAGAGGTCGGCGATGGGGCGCTGGCGCATCCGCGGGCTGCCGTCGATGCGAAAGGTGCCGTGGCCGAGCGTGACCAGCGCGGTGAGGAATCGCATCGTGGTGCCGCTGTTGGCCACCAGCAGTTCGGCCTGCCGGGCGGGGGGCACGCCGCCGCATCCGCAGACGCGAATCGTCGCCGCCGAAGGGTCGTGCTCCACCTCAATGCCCAGCCGGCCGAGGCTCTCGATCATCACCCGCGTGTCTTCGCTGTCCAGCGCCCCGGTGAGCAAGGACTCTCCTTCGGCCAGCGCCGCGCAGACCAGGGCCCGGTTGGTGATGCTCTTCGACCCCGGCGGGCGGATCGTGCCGCAGACCGGGCCGCTGGGCCGGATTTCGATCGACTCGGTCATGGCCGCGCGATCTTCCACAAGTGGCGGTTGCTGCGGAAGTAGACGGCCCCGCCGGCCACCGCCGGCGAGGCAAGGATTGGGCCGTCGATCTGGCCGCTGCCGGCCAGCTCTCCTTGGGCTCCCAGGCGCACCACCTGCACGAGCCCGTCTTGATTGACCACGTAGGCGTGCCCGCCGGCAATGACCGGGGTGGCCCAGATCGGCCCTCGGAGCCGCAGTTGCCAAAGGACCTTGCCGTTGGCCGCGTCGCTGGAGACGAGGATCCCCGGCGACTTGAGCGTGTACAGGCGGCCCTCGTGGCAGACCGGGCTGGCGTTTTCGGTCCGCAGCCGGGGCTCGTCCCAGAGCAGGCCCACCGAACGCTTCTGGGGATCGAAGGCCAGGGCCATCAGGCCTCCGCCGGCCGGCAGATAGACCCGGTCGCCCGCGCAGGCGGTCGAGGAAAGGGTCGAGCAGGAGGCCCCGTAGCGCCACACCTCGCGGCCGGTCCGCGGCTCGTGGGCCGAGAGCGAGGACTTCGACTGGAGCAGCACCAGGTCTTCGGCCGGGGTCTTTCCCCGCAGCAAAGTCGGAGAGGTCCAGGTGGCGGTCTGCTCCCGGGCGATCCGCCATCGGGTCAGTCCGGTGGCGGCGTCGATCCCCGCGGCGAACGACTCCCCCTGGCTCTCCATCTCGACGATCACGGCAGAGCCGACCACCAGCGGCGAGGAGGCCATGCCCACCTCGTTGCGCGTCTGGGGGCTCTCGTAGCTGAGGCCGCGGAGCCACTGGAGGTTGCCGTCCAGATCGAAACAGGCCAGGTCGTTCGAGCCGAAGAAGGCGTAGACCCGCCGGCCGTCGCTGGCCGGGGTGGGCGCCGCGATGCCCCCGAAGGGATTGCAGACCGTGCTGCCGGTGGCCCAGAGCTGCCGCTCCCAGCGGAGCCTGCCCGAGGCGGCGTCGAAGGCCAGCACGTGGAGCCGATCCTGGCGCGGGCCGCTGGCCGCCGTGACGATCACCCGGCCCGAAACCACGATCGGGCTGGAGGGCCCGGTCCCCGGCAGCGGCGCCTTCCACGCCACGCCGGCCTCCGGGCCGAACTCCACCGGCAGGTCCTTCTCTGCCGAGACACTCGTCGTATCGCTGCCGCGGAAGTGCCGCCAGTCGCTGGCGGCAGACAAGCCGCCGGCCGAGAAAGCGATGGTTGCGCTCAACAACAGGTAGCTGAAGCCGGCTCTCATACCGTCCCTTCTTTGCGCCTCCACCCGCCGACTTATGTTGCCAGCTCGGGCTGCCGACCGCGAGCGGCCAGCCTAAATGACGTTTCGTGATTCCCGGAAACTGCGCGGGCCCCGGAGGGGCCCAGGTCAATAGCCAGGGGCGCGAGCCCCCGGGAGGAGTCCCCCATGAGACGCGGAGCCCCGCAGGGGCGGCAGCGAGCCCTTCGCCCTGCGTCTGTCGCCCCTCCGGGGCTGCTCGAACGTCGCGCGTCCGCCGTCCAGGGGCTCGCGCCCC
>Ga0153916_10002359_pt1 | contig 13822 bp, 13 predicted proteins | sample Opewatmetagenome_FD_109642 | JGI IMG/M metagenome (GOLD analysis project Ga0153916, IMG submission 109642) | Freshwater wetland microbial communities from Ohio, USA - Open water 3 Core 3 Depth 4 metaG | ecosystem: Environmental > Aquatic > Freshwater > Wetlands | place: USA: Ohio, Lake Erie...
CGTAGCCGATTGTCAGAAGGGAGAAGGCCAGAAGGATCGCCCGGCGGAAGCCGATCTTGTCTGCAAACGCCCCGCTGAAGGGAGGAAGAAAGTAGATGCCCGCGGTGAAGACCCCGCCGATCCAGGCCGCCTCCACATCGTCGAATCCCACCAGGTCGGTCAGGTAGAGCGTGAGCGCGATGAACATCGCGTAGTAGGCGGCACGCTCGAAGAGCTCGACGATGTTCGCGGTCCAGAAGGCCCGCGGGAATTTCTTCATTCCTGAGCTCCCTCCTCATCGCCGGGGGGTTCGCTTCGGGGAGTGCCCCCGCCCTGGCGGATCCAGTCCACAAGCGAACTCATCCGCTCCTGATGACTCCCCGGCCAGTAGACGCGCTGGCAGGAGCGGCAGACGTGAAACTCCGTCTGCCTCTGGCGCACACGCGGCGGGAGACGATCCAGCACCTCCTCCCGCGACACGGCGACAAGGAGCGCATTGCAGCGCAGACAGCGCGTGAACGGACGAAACAGCGTCTCGAGCTGAAACCGCCGAACCACTGCGAGGAGCTGCTCGCCAGCCTCTACGGAGCGGAGGAGGAAGACCCGGGTCAGGTCCCCGCGCGCAGCAAGCGACCGGTCCCTGGTCAGCAGAATCCGCCCCTCGTCGAGCGATCGCCTCGCCAGATCGTCATCCTCCGTCACCTCTCCACAGGCAGCGTCGAATCCGAGCATCCGAAGATGCGCGGCCAGCTTCCCGAGATGCACGTCGAGAATGAACCGGGGCGTTCTCAGAGGATGAGGATGAACGCGCTGCGCCTCTCCGATGTCGAACGACTCAAAGACCGGATAGAGTGCGATGCGGTCGCCGGCACGGACAGGACCGTCCAGCGGAGCGGACACGCCGTTGAGGAGAACCAGATCCACTTCCGCGGGCGGGATCCCCAGCTCCGCAATCAGATCGGCAATGGCCCCCTCGCGCTCCCAGGGAAGAGACACGTCACGAAAACGGCTCTCAGGAGGAAGGTGGTCGTTCAGCTCCGCATAGCAGCGAACCTGGACCTGGCCCATGGGAGAATGCGGCAGCGGGTGCGCTACAGCCCGGACGCCAGCCGGACGAAATTCTTGTACGGAAGGGCACCCCACGTCTCGGCCTTCACCGCGCCTTGCGCCATCGTGATCATCGAGACCTTGGCCGCGATTTCCATGTCGGGGGCCTCGTAAATGTCCATGAAGTCGTACGGCCCGAGCAATGCGTAGTGATCGAGCCAGCGGACCTCGGGGCACTTCTTCTTGACCGCGGAAAACCACTTCCGGCCGATGTGCTCGCGCTTGTGGGGATCGCCGAGCCCCTGAGAGGAGAGCTTCGTGAGGAGAACATAGGTGGCCATTGTGACCTCCGCTGTTGATGAACGGCCCGAAAATGCCACGGGGCCGGGGATGAACTCCCCTGCCCCGTGAACCGCTCCGGGCGTGCGGATTACTCCTTGGCACGGGCGCCAAGCTGCCGGTCAACCATCAGGAGCGCCGGACCGCTGGACCCCGCCAGCTTCAGCAACTCGACAATCTCCGTGGCGTTCTTCTCCTCCTCCACCTGCTCCGAAATGAACCACTGGAGCATGACCTGCGTCGGATAATCCTTTTCCCGCGTCGCCACGTCGTAGAGCCTGTGGATCGACGCCGTCACCTTCTGCTCGTGCGCCAGGACATGATCGAAAACCTCAGCCGGCGATTTCCACTTGCCAGCCGGCTTCTCGATCCCCTGCAGCGTCACCCGTCCCCCCCGCTCGAAAACGAAATGGAAGAGCTTCATCCCGTGCTTGAGCTCCTCCTCCCACTGCACGCGGAGCCAGCGGGCGAAACCGGGGAGGTTTTCCGCTTCACAGTGCGCAGACATGGAGAGATACACGTACGCTGAGCTGAATTCAAACCTGATCTGGTCATTCAACGCCTCGAGAACTGCCTTGGTGAGCATGCCGTCCGTTTCCTTTCGCGATAGTAGGATGTTGTGCCAATGGTACCAACAGATTCACTGAAAATCAATCGCATTTGCCTACGCTTCTGAGTATCTTCCCCCTGGTATGCGCATCGTCCGCGCCACACTGATCGGCCTGATTGCCGCCAGCACGTGCCAGGCCCAGCTCTGGCATGAGGCCGCAGGCGAATCCGCCTGCAGCAACCGCCCTCACGCCCTCCCCGGCCAGCAAGCCACCGCAAGCTCCGGAAGCTCCTCGATCGACGTCACGTACTACAACCTCGAGTTCACGATCAGTGCTTCCCCCCCGATCCTCACCGGGCACACGGGCGTGCGCGCAACAAGCCTCGTCGATACGCTTTCGGTGATCGTCCTCGACCTCGCCTGGTCCATGACCGTCGATTCGGTCCGCGTAGCAGGAACGCGCGCCGCCACCATCCGGTTCCCGGCCGCCCTCGGCATCGTCCTGGACCGGTTCTACCGCCGCGGGGAGACGGTCTCCGCCGAAATTCACTACCACGGCCTCCCCCCCACCACAGGGTTCGGAAGCTTCGTCTTCGGCCAGAACGACGGGAAGCCCTGGATCTGGACGCTGAGCGAACCGTACGGAGCACGCGACTGGTGGCCCTGCAAAGACCACCCCCTCGACAAGGCCGATTCCGTCGACATCCGCGTGACCTGCGACGGATCGCTCAAGGTCGGGTCCAACGGACGGCTTCTCTCGGTCACCACGAACCCGGATGGCACGCGCACACACCACTGGGCCGAACGCTATCCTATCGCCCCGTATCTTGTCTCCCTCACGATCGGTGATTTCGCGGAATTCACAGACTACTTCCGGTTCTCACCGACCGATTCGCTTCCCATCCTCAACTACGTCCTCCCGCAGAGCCTCGCCGGGGCCCTGGCGGAGCTTCCGAAGACCGTCTCCATGCTGGAGATCTTCACGGACCGGTTCGGCCCCTACCCTTTCCTGAAAGAGAAATACGGGCACACCGAATTCGGTAGCGGGGGAGCCATGGAACACCAGACGATGACCTCCACCACGACGTTCAACGAGTTCACCATCGCACATGAGCTCGCGCATCAGTGGTTCGGAGACCTGATCACCTGCGCCACCTGGCCCGATCTCTGGCTGAATGAGGGATTCGCAACATATGGGGAAGCACTCTATATCGAAGGGCGATACGGCACGGACGCCTACCTCGCGTTCATGAAGGTGGAGATGGCGTTGGCACAGATCGCCTCCGGCTCGCTGTACGTGCAGGACACATCCGACGTGCGCAACCTTTTTGCCAACTCGCGAGTCTACGCGAAAGGTGCCACCGTCCTGCACATGCTGCGACATGTCCTCGGCGACTCCCTCTTCGCCCGGTCCCTCCGCTCCTACGCCGCCGATCCTCGCTACCGCTATGGGACCGCCTCGACACGAGACTTCCAGGGAGTCTGCGAGAGCGTCGCCGGGAGGCCCCTCGGATATTTCTTCGACGAGTGGGTCTTTGGGGAGAAGTACCCGGTCTACACGCCGACCTGGTCCTCCGTGCGTGACAGCCTTGGGTGGCTGACAACGGTCACGCTCGTCCAGACCACGCGGACGCAGAACCCTCCGTTCTTCACTATGCCGGTCGATCTCCGCTTCACCGGGAACGGCCTCGACACGACGGTGACTGTGCTGCACACGGCAAGCGGGGAGGAATTCCGCTTCCGCTTTCCTTCCCCCACCGCCATGGAGCTGGATCCCGGCGGATGGATTCTGAAGGAGATCGCCGAGGGCGACGGGGGGATCCCCGTTGCGGCCAAGCTCCTGCAGAACTACCCCAACCCGTTCAACCCGGGGACGACGATAACCTTTGCGCTCCCCCGCCGCGAGAGGGTCGCCGTGCGCATTTACTCGATTCTCGGGGAAGAGATCGCCACCGTCTGGGAGGGAGTCGCCGAGGCGGGCTCGCGGAGCCTGCGCTGGGAAGGGAAGACGGACCGCGGTGTTCCCGCGCCGTCGGGCATCTACCTCTGCCGGCTGACGACCGAAGAGGGTGCCCTCGCGCGCAAAATGCTTCTGCTTCGCTGAGGTACCCGGAGGACACATGGAGAAACAGCCTGCATCTCATCCTGGCGCCGCGCTGATCACCGGGGCTTCCTCAGGCATCGGCGCCGCGTTCGCCCGGCGCCTGGCGCGCGACGGATACAACCTTCTTCTCCACGGCCGCCGGGAAGCGCTCCTGACACAATTGCGGGATGAGCTCGCCGCCGCATGCGGCACCAGCGCCCGCATCGTCCTCGGGGAACTCTCCGATCCCTCCACCGTGCACCAGCTCGAAGAGATCATCGCCTCGACACCGTCGCTCTCCATGCTCGTCAACAACGCGGGCTACTCGACACTCCGCTACTTCGAACATGAAGACCGTGACGGGCAGGAGCGCCTCCTCTACGTCCACGTCGCCGTCCCTCTCCGGCTCATGCATGCCGCCATCCCCGTCTTCCGCGCACGGGGGGGCGGAGCAATTATCAACGTCTCGTCGGTCGCGGGATTCGTGGTCGGCCCCGGCAGCGCCACTTACGGCGCCACCAAAGCCTGCCTCACCAATCTCACGGAATCGCTCCACGTCGAGCTCCGCGGCTCGGGCATCCGGGTGCAGGCACTCTGCCCCGGTTTCACCGTCACCGACTTCCACCGCCGGCTGGGATATGACACATCGGCGAAGTTCTTCAAGGGGTTCATGAGCGCCGACAGGGTCGTCGACACGTCGCTGAGGGACCTGCAGAGAGGGAAGGTTGTTTCGATTCCGGGGCTGCGGTACAGGGCATCGGCGATTCTCTCGGGCCTGCTCCCCCGGAGCGTGATGTACGCCGCAGCCGCCTCCGTCCGCCGCCGGCAGCGCGCCCAGGGAGGGATATCCAGCGGCGCGGAGTAAATCAGCCCTTCTTTACAAGGTACCGCTTGACCTTCTGAGTGGTCGTCCGCTCAAACTCCTGTTCCCGGAGAGAATAGCGGACGATCTGCTTGTGCGGGGAAACCTGCCTGTTGACGCTCGCGATTTCCTTCGCCACCACCTCTTTCATCAGCTCGTTGGTGATCGGGATGTTCTTCGTCTCCGACAGCTCGATGAAGGCCTCCGCGTCCGGCAGAATCTGCGCGGCAATCACCTCGCCGTGCTTCTGATCCTCCTCGCCGTACACCATGCACTCCAGGATGTAGGGACTGCGCTTGAGGAGGTCTTCGAGCTCTTCCGGATAGACGTTCTCCCCCCGTTTGGAGATGATGACGTTCTTCTTGCGGCCGGCAATGTGCAGGAACCCGTCCTCGTCGCGGAACCCCAGATCCCCGGTCTTGAACCAGCCGTCCTCGAAGGTCTCCCTGGTTGCCTCCGGGTTCCTGTAATATCCCATCATCACGTTCGGCCCCTTCGCCCAGATCTCCCCGACACCTTCGTGATTCGGGTCGTGGATCCGCAGGGTCACGCCCGGCAGCGGCATCCCCGCCGCATCGTCCTTGAATGCATCCGGACGGTTCAGTGCCAGGATGGGCGAGGTCTCCGTGAGCCCGTACCCCTGGATGAACGTGAACCCGAATTCGCGCAAGCCCCGGGCCACCATCGGATCCTGTGCCGCGCCCCCGGCGATAAAGAGCCGGATGTGCCCTCCGAACTTCTCATGAATCTCCTTGAAGACCGCCCGCTTCGACCCCTTCCACCCCACAAACTCCATCAGATCGGTAGCCTTGATCAGCGGGCCCATCAGCACCGCGACAAGCTTCTTTTCCTGGATCGATTTGTAGATGCGCTTGAACATCTTGTCGTACAGGAGCGGCACCGCCAGGAGAATCGTCGCATGCGACGCCTGGAGATCCTCCACGACCGTCTTCAGCGATCGCGCGTAGTGCGCCGACGCGCCGACATAAAGGGGGCAGAGCATCCCGCACGTGCACTCATACGAGTGGTGCAACGGGAGAACTGACAGAAACCTGTCCTTCGAGGTGATCTCCACCATCGCCGTCATCGCCATCAGGTTCGCCGCGAGATTCTTCTGGCTCAGCATCACCCCCTTCGCCCTGCCGAGCGATCCGGACGTGAAGATGATCTCGGCCATGGCGTCCGGATCGATCACCGGGAGATCTTCCGGGTCGCACCCCGCACTCCTCTCGATCATTTCGACCATGGACAGGGTCTTCCCCTTTTTCCCCGGAAGGTCCATGTTGATGTAGTACTTCAGCCTCTTCATCGAGGAGCGCCGCTCCTCCAGGATCGGCTCGAAGGAATCCGAGTAGATCACGGCGACGGCGCCCGATTCGTGAAGGATGTTCAGGATTTCATTGATCGGGAGCCCCTTGTCGACCGGGCAGACGACGTAGTTGAAACTCAAGCAGGTCAGGTACGAGAGCCCCCACTGCACCCGATTCTCCCCCAGGACCGCGATGTGGCTCCCCTCCTTCAGCCCGAGCCGCCGCAAGGCGGTTCCGAACTTCAGGACGGAGCGGAGAAGAGCGCCGTGGGTAAGCCGGGGAATCGGGGTCTCTTTGAGATCCTCGAGGGCGATCTTTTCCCCGTAGTTCCTTGCCGAGCGGAGAATCATCTCCTGGATGGAGGTGATGGTGGGGACGCTGTTCAGTTTGAGGTCGCTTCGCATGGTGGTTGGAGGAGTTTTGTGGGCCCTCCCTTCCCCCGCCGGGAAGGCCCAGGGTGAATGGTTCCGCTCGCGGTGGCGCTACAGCGTCGTCGCACCCGCAAGGTGTGCCAGTTTGGCCGCAGAGGCTTTCTCAACGTCGGCGTGAAGGCTGTTGCCGTGCGCGTCCATGGTGACGATCACGGGGAAGTCCTTCACGCGGAGATGCCACATCGCTTCGGGAATCCCGAACTCGAGGAAATCAACTCCCTCGACATCAGTAATGCAATGGGAGTAGTACTGGGCGGCGCCGCCGATGGCATTGAAGTACACTGCCCCGTTCTCCTTCAGCGCGGCGAGCGTCTTCGCTCCCATTCCCCCCTTCCCAATCACACCGCGGAGGCCGAAGCGACGGATCACGTCGGCCTGGTACGGCTCCTCACGCGAACTCGTCGTCGGACCGGCGGCGTTGATGAACCACTTCTCCCCCCGCCGGAGAGCGACCGGTCCGCAGTGATAGATCACCGAGCCGCGGAGATCCACCGGCGCATCGTGTGTGCTGAGGTGGTGATGCATCATGTCACGGCCGGAATGGATCAGCCCGTTCAGCAGAACCACGTCGCCCACCTTCAGGCTGCGAATCTGCTCTTCGGAGATCGGCGTCGTCAGAGACACCTCCCGCCCCGTCAGCGGTAGCGTTGTCCGCTTCGCCATCCGGATGGCGGGCGTGTCGTCGCGATAGAGCCAGCGCTTGACGGCCCCCGTCTTCGCGTCAAGCACAACCCCCAGACGGCGAAACGCCCAGCAATCATACGCCACGGAAACAAAGTAGCAGGCCGGGAGACGATGATAGGCCCCGATCTTGCACCCGATCAGCGTGGCCTGGCCCCCAAAGCCCATCGTCCCGATCCCGAGCGTGTCCGCATACTCCAGAATGTACTTCTCCAGCGCCGCGAGCTCGGGGTTCGGGTTGATGTCGTCAAGCGAACGGAAGAGCTGGCTCTTCGCCATGGCATAACCGTTCGCCCTGTCGCCCCCGATCGCCACCCCGATCGTGCCAATGCTGCACCCGTGCCCCTGCGCCTGCCAGACCGCATGCAGCAGGCACTTCCGTACCCCTTCCAGATTCCGGTCCGCCCGGCCAAGCCCCTCCAGGGTCACCGGCAGGGAATACTGGATGTTCTTGTTCTCGCACCCGCCCCCCTTCAACAGGAGACGCACCTCCACCTCCCGGTCGTTCTCCCATTGATGAAAATGGATCACCGGCGTCCCCTCCCCCAGGTTGTCGCCACTGTTCTTCCCCGAGATCGAATCCACCGAGTTGGAACGCAGCTTCCCCTGCTTCGTCGCTTCGGCAATCGCTTCCCGGATCTGCCGGGCCATCACCATCTGGTCCGCGCCGACAGGCGTGTGAATCTCGAATGTCGGCATCCCCGTATCCTGACATATGGGCGCCTCGTTGTCGCAGGCCATGTCGGTGTTCAGGGCAATCATCTCCAGGGCCAGCATCGCCTGGCTCCCCGGCGTCTCCCGGTCCATGGCCCCTTTGATCGCGCGGCGCACGTCCGGGGGAAGATTGGTGGACGTCTCGACGATCAGCTGATAGATGCTCTCTCGGAAAGTCTCCATACTGTCTCTCCTCTACCCATGTGCTAGGTGTAATGCGGGCGGACACGGTACGGAAGGGGATCGAGAACGCCCGCCTGCTCAAACGCTCGAAGACGAAGGGCGCAGCTGTCACACTCCCCGCACGCCACATCCTGGTTCCGGTAGCAGGACCAGGTCAGATGCAGAGGGGCCCCCAGCTCAAGACCCTTCCGCACAATTTCACTTTTCGCCATCCCGATCACCGGAGTCAGAACCCGGATCCCGCTCCCGGGCCTGGTTCCCTCCTCAATGACAGCGTTGAAGGCGTCATAGAACCGACGGCGACAGTCGGGATATCCCGAGGAGTCTTCCTCCACTGCCCCGATGACCACCGCACTGGCCCCGAGTACCTCCGCCCAACTCACCGCCACGGAAAGCATGTTCGCGTTGCGGAAGGGGACATAGGTCGCGGGGATCCCTGTAGAGGCCAGGTTCGCCCGCTCGATCGGTTGCGAAGGATCCGTCAGACTCGACCCGCCGATTCTTGCCAGGTGCTCGAGCGATGCGGTCAGGCGCCTTTCGACCCTGTAATGATCGGCAATCTCTTTGAACGCCCGGAGCTCCCGCGCCTCGGTGCGCTGCCCGTAGTTCAGGTGCAGGAAGGCAGTCTCGCAGCTCAGCCGCACAATCGCCGCGGCAACGCAACTGTCCATCCCGCCGCTGACGAGCACCACAGCACCCGGGAGACCCATCAGATCACCCACCACAGAAGAATGCCCTCGGCCGGGCCAGTGAACAGGAAGGGGAGCCCGTCACTCACTGACTCCCCCTGAATGTAGCTCTCGATTTTCGTGGCAATGCGCCGGAACACGGGAACGATGTCCGGGAGAAGGTAAGCAGATACCCCAGGAAAAGCAATCAGGAAAGGGGTCAGGCGGAGAGAAGCGTCGGCCGGCGCCGCGCCAGACAGTTCAGGATCGACGCGCTGACCACCCCTTCATCAACGGGTTTTTGGAGGAAATCGTCAACGCCGAACCGCTTTCCGGCAATCAGCGTCTCCCGGTCGATGCGGGAAGCGAGAAACAGAAACGGGATGGACCGGCTCGTCAGGTTGTTTTTCATCCACTGGAACAGGTCAAAGCCGCGAGGCCCGTTCTCGAAGTTCACCTCGGATATCACAACGTCCGGCGTGATCAACGACATCGTCTCCACGGCTTCATCGTAATTGATGGCGCCGAGCACCTGGAACCCGTACTTGCGCAGAGCCTCCCCCATGGTCGCCAGAAGCCGCTCGTCCTGATCGACAAGCAGAACCAGCTCCGAACGGCGGCGGCGACTTCCGTTCGTGCCGTTCCCGTTCCCCCTGTGCTGTATCTCGAACAGGTACCCTTCGATGATCGTCTGGAGCGCCTTCCCTCCGGCGTTCTCCGGATCGATCTCCTCGGCCTTTCCGATATACCGCCGCGCAGCGCTGAAGCGCGCCATCTGCACGCACTCCTCCGCCTTGCGAAGGAAATGATCGGCCTTGACACGGAGGAACCGTTCGCGCGGTGGAAGCGATTCCAACTCGTCCCGCTCGTCTGACTCGTGATGACCCTGGGACATGGAGGAAGAGAATCTCTTTTTCTGGTAGGACAATATAGCACGGAAAGGTGGACCCGAGGTGTGTCAATAGTCACCACTACACATGGGAAACAGTTGTGACACCGTCACCCCTGTCCGGGAATCGGTCTTCCGGAGGAGAGAAGCAGGACCCCCCCCGCTACGGCATCATCACGCCGTTGAGGAGGAGAATCGTGAGGAGTATTCCGAGAGCGAACCGGTACCAGACAAACGCCATCATGGAATGCTTCATCAGAAACCGGAGAAGCCAGGCGATCGCCGCGTACCCGGAAACCCCGGCGAAAAGCGTGGCAATGACCAGATTTCCGGTCCCGAGCGTGAACACGGCCTGGTCAATTCGAGCCATCTCGAAGATGCCGCTGGCCAGCACGGCGGGAATGCTCAGGAGAAACGAGAACCGGGCTGCCGCCGTCCGGTTGAATCCCAGCAGGAGCGATGCAGTGATCGTCGTCCCCGAACGCGACGACCCCGGTATCAGCGCAAGGGCCTGCGCGAAGCCGATCAGAATCGCGTCCTTCCAGTCCAGCTGCTCCAGGGAGCGCGCCCTCGTGGAGATCTTCTCGGCAAACCAGAGCAGCGCCGCAAGCCCGACCAGACTCCCGACAATGACCACCGTGGTCTTCGTCAGCATCCCCTCGATCACCTGCTTCAGCCCGTACCCGATCACCGCCACCGGCAAAGTCCCGAGCACGATGTAGAGAGCGAGCCAGCTCTCTAGACTCCAGGAACGCACGGAGAGCCCCCTCGACCGGATGTCATTGGCCAGCGCACGCCCCATCCCCAGCAGGTCTCTCCAGAAATAGACCAGCACCGCCGCGAGCGTCCCCAACTGCATGACGGCGATGAACTCCGTCCAGGCCGCGGGGTTGCTCTCATCGATGAAGCCGAACATCTTCCCCGCCAGCGTCAGATGCGCGGTGCTGCTGATCGGGAGGAATTCCGTGAGCCCCTGGACGATGCCAAGGAATATCGCGTGCAGGAATGACACCGGGACCTCGGGGATTGTGAGGGGGCAAATATACCGGATTCGGGAACGAAAGACAACCGGACGCTAGAAAAGCCGGCTGACGAGTATCTGCGCCAGGAGTATCTTCGCGATCATCGAGACGGGATAGACCGAGGCGTACCAGACATTCGGGATATTCGAGGAGGCATGTTCCACCGCATAGGCCAGGCAGGCTGGCTGGGTTTGAATCCCCGACATCATCCCCATCGCCGCGGCGTGGGATAGACGCAGCCATCGTGAGCCCAGCGACAGAACCACCACTGTTGTGCAGGCGGTGATCACCCCGCCGAGCACCATCAGCTTCCACCCACCCCCCGCGAGAGTCGGAAGGAACCCGAACCCCGCCCTGGTTCCGATGCCGGCAAGAAAGAGGACCAGGCCCACTTGCCGGACAGAAAGGTTGACGGCGAAAGGCATTGTCCAGGTGATGGGGCCGGATCGCGCCAGCCGGCCCAGAACCAGCCCCACGATAAGAGGGCCGCCTGCAAAACCAAGCGTGAACGTCGTCCCCCCGGGGAGCGGGATGGGAACCATGCCTAGCAGGATCCCCAGAACCACGCCAACGGAAAGAGAGAGGAAATCCATCTCGGTCCCCTCGCGGATGGAATCGCCGAAGAACCGGATGACGCGTTCCATGTTCCCCGCCCACGTGACGACCCGGACCCTGTCTCCGCGCTCCAGGATCGTCTCGCTCCCCGGGACGAAGTCGACGTCCCCCCGGCGAACCCGTGTGATCGTCGCGTCCAGAAGCTCCTGCAATCGGAGCTCGGAGAGGGATCTCCCCACCACCTTCTTGTCGGAAACTTCGATGCGGCGGAACTCGAACTCCTCGTTCTCCGCCTGGATCTGTTCGATGGCCTCCTCGCCGAACATCGCTTTCGCACGGGCATGGGCAGCGGTGTCTCCCACAACAACGACGAGATCGTCGATCTGAAGCGTGGTCTCCCCATACACCAGCGACGTGTCCTGCCCCCGGCGAAGTCTGCTGAGGACAAACCCCGCGTCCTGATAGAGGGAGAGGGCGGCAGCGACCGATTTGCCGGCGATGCCGGGATTAACAACTCTGTACGTGCGCGCCGAGATCGCCCCCCTCCGCTCGGAGCCCTCCACCCCCCCAGATGGGGATGGCCCCAGCCGTCTCCAGTACCTCCCGAACAGGTAGAACCCACCGAGAACACCGATGACGCCAAAGGGATAGCTGACGCTGTATCCGATCACCGGCTCATTCAGCGCTTCCCGCACGGCAGCGGCAGCGGTTTCCTGCTGCTGCAGCACCGTCCGGATCGATTCGACGCTCGCAGCAAGCGCGGGCGTGTTGGTCATCGCCCCGCAGAAGACACCCGCCACCGAAGCCCCGTCGAGGTCGAACCATCGCGAGCCGGCCAGCGCCAGAAGTGCGGCAAGAGCAATCACCCCGAAGGCAAAGAGATTCGCGCGAAACGCGCGGGGACCGAACGAGGAAAAGAAGGTCGGCCCCGATTGCAGGCCGATCGTGTAGACGAACATCACCAGACCAAGGATGTACAGGAGCTCCGGGATCTGCAGACGCGAATCGATCGCGCCAAAGAAGAGGCCCGCGAACAGGACTGCCGCCGGGCCGAGAGAGAAACCGAATACGCGTACCGTACCCACCAGGTATCCCAACCCGATGACGGCAAACAGGAGGAGCAGCGGTTGCGATGCAAGGAGATCCAGCATGGCCACCTCAGCCGAGTATCGCCAGCAGAACGCCGGCGGCAATTGCCGAGCCGATCAGCGGATTGATCTTCCCCGCCCGGTGCTGGGCCTCAATCTTCTCTTTCCCCCCGCCAAGATTGATGTGCGCGTTTTTCTCCTTCAGGAGCTGCAGCTTTTCGGCGACAGTGGACATGACTATTCCTTCCCGCACAGCTCGGTCAACACGCCGTGCGTCGACTTTGGATGAAGAAACCCGATCTGAAGACCCTCCGCGCCCCGGCGAGGCCGGCTGTCCAGAAGCGCCACTCCCAACCCGCCGAGGGCCGCCAGCGCCTCCCCGACATTGCCGACGGCAAACGCGATGTGGTGGACCCCCTCCCCCCGCTTCTCCAGAAACTTCCCGATCGGGCCGTCGGGGGCGGTCGACTCGAGCAGCTCGACTTTCGTCTGCCCGACCCGGAAGAACGCGGTCTTCACCTTCTGGTCTGCCACCTCCTCGGTGGCGTAACAGGGAGTCCCCAGAAGACGCTCAAAGAACGGCACCGCATCCGCAAGACTCCTGACCGCAATCCCGATGTGCTCGATATGCGTTACGTTCATCAATCCTCCCCTTGGTCACCTCACAGGACAATCCGTTCGCGGTATTCCCCGAACACGCTCCGGAGGACGTCGCAGATCTCGCCGATCGTGGCGTAGGCGCGCACGGCGTCGAGAATGAACGGCATCAGGTTCGCATCCCCTTCGGCCGCTCCCCGGAGCGCGGAGAGGGCCGTGCGGACAGAGGGCGTGTCGCGCCGCTGCCGGAGCGCCCGGAGCGCCTCACACTGCTCCCGCTGCACACGCGGGTCGATCCGGAGGAGATCCTCCGGCGGCGGCTCCTCCACCTGAAACTTGTTGACGCCGACAATGACCCTCGCCCCGCTCTCCACCTCCTGGTTGTACCGGTAGGCGGAACCCTGGATCTCGGTCTGCACGTACCCCTCCTCGATTGCCGCCACCATCCCCCCCTTCTCGTCGATCGTCCGGATGTACTCCTCCGCCTCCCGCTCGATCCGGTCCGTCATGGCTTCGACGAAGTAGGAGCCTTCGAGCGGATCGATCGTGCTGGCGACACCACTCTCGTACGCGACGACCTGCTGCGTCCGGAGCGCAGTGCGCACCGACGCTTCGGTCGGAAGGGCAAGCGCCTCATCGCGCGAGTTCGTGTGAAGGCTCTGCGTCCCACCCAGCACCGCGGCAAGCGTCTGCACCGTGACCCGCACAATGTTGGTGTCCACCTGCTGCGCCGTCAGCGTCGAGCCCGCCGTCTGCGTGTGAAAGCGAAGCATCATCGATTTCGGACTCTTCGCCCCGAACCGCTCCTTCATGATCCGGGCCCA
>Ga0153916_10002360_pt1 | contig 13820 bp, 8 predicted proteins | sample Opewatmetagenome_FD_109642 | JGI IMG/M metagenome (GOLD analysis project Ga0153916, IMG submission 109642) | Freshwater wetland microbial communities from Ohio, USA - Open water 3 Core 3 Depth 4 metaG | ecosystem: Environmental > Aquatic > Freshwater > Wetlands | place: USA: Ohio, Lake Erie, Old...
AGGATCGGTCCCCCCAGGCTCAAGGAGGCATCCAGGAATTTGTCCCGATGGTAGGAGTAGGCCAGCGGGTTATCCGGCGTGGGATTGTTATCGGCCACGAGTTTTTGAAACTGCCCGTAATAGCTCAAAGTTCCTTGGAAACTGTTCCCCCCCGATTTGGTGACGATATTGATAACAGCGCCGGTGAATTGTCCGTATTCGGCCGGAGCGCCTATCCCCGTCGTTTCCACCTCGGCGAAGACATCGGGATTGACCCAGTGCCAGGGCGAACCCACATCGAGATTCCGGATGCCCACCCCGTCGAGTTGGTAATCGCTGGACTCATAGTTGGACCCGTAGGCAACGATCTTCCATCCTTCCTGGGTGTTCATGAGCACCCCGGGAGCCTGTTTGACGACATCGAAAAAGGTGAACCGGCCACTGGGGAGTTGTTCCAGGAGCTCCTTGCCGAAGGTGGTCGTCAGGCCCGATTTGGTCACATCGACTAGGGGCGCCGGTGCTACAACGGTTATCGCTTCCTCGATGGCCGCGACTCTTAGCACGGTATCCTGGGTGACTGTCGTGTCCACGGAAACCCTAATATCCATCCGCTTGACGGTCTCAAACCCTTTAAGGCTGAAAACTAGGGTGTACATTCCGGGAGGGAGGTTGATGAAGCGGTATGACCCCTTAGCGGATGTCACCTCTGAATAGATGCCTCCCATCAGAGCGGGGCTGGCGAGCTCCACCGTCACTCCGGGAAGGGGGCCACCTTCCTCATCGGTGACTGTCCCCATGATTTTTCCGGTCAGTCTCTGGCTGAAAGAGAAGCCGACGGTGAGGGCGATCAAAAAAACCCAAAAAGTAACCCATTTTGCCGGGCTTTTTCTTGTGGCCATTTTCCCTCCTTGAGCGGGTCGCGAGATTTCATTTTCCGCAGGGCCTGACATTATTTGCGTTCGGATCCTGATCTCCCCGTGTGAGACAAAGATAAGGCCGGCCGACCATCAATGTCAAGGACTAGTGACGTTTCAAATTCACCTTGTTTTAGAGTATGATCTGAGCTTCACGATGATTCAAGGAGGCCGTCATGATTCTGAAGTCCATGATCTCTTTTGTTCTGAGCGTGTCTCTCTTTTTCTCTCCGGCTTTGGCCCAAACCAAGGACAAGAAAATGTCCTTCGACGGCCAGGCGGCCTTTGGCTACGTCCGGGTTCTGGCCGCGGATACAATGCTGGGGCGGAAAAGCGGCGAGCCCGGCGGCCAGATGGCAGCTGAATACATCGTCTTGAAGCTCAAAGAATGGGGGCTTGAGCCGGCCGGCAGCAACGGGAGTTTCTACCAGGACCTGACCATCGAATACAACGAGCCCGAGAAGGGAGCGGCCCTGGAAGTTCTCGCTTCCGGCAAGAAACGCGAGTTCGTCTACGGCGAAGACTGGAGACAGCAGAGGTATTCCGGGTCGGGCCACTTTGCCGCAGACATCGTATTTGTCGGTTATGGCATCTCGGCTCCCCAGAAAGAGTATGACGACTATTCCGGCGTGGATGTCAAAGGCAAACTGGTCCTCTTTTCAACGGACTCTCCCCGCCTGCTCGAAGAGAAGCTCAAGGACGAAGCCCAGTTCCAGACCCGGGTCAAAGCCGCTCGGGAACATGGGGCGCGGGGCGTCTTGACTTTCCGAAGCGATACCCAGACCACGGGAGTTTTCCGCGGCTTCCGGGGAGGCCTAAAGAAAGAGGCCTACCAGCCGGACTTCGTGATCATCTCTCTGGAAAATGAGATCGTGGAGTTCATTTTCAAGCATCTGCAGACAGAGCTTCGCTACCTTTTCCAGCAGATCGAAACGACCTCTAAGCCGCAGTCCTTCGAGACCGGTGTCCGTTCCTTCGTCAACCTGGACATCACCTACGACGAAAAGCGGCCCACCCAGAACGTCCTGGCGAAGATTAGCGGAAGCGACAAGAACCTCAAGAATGAATACGTCATCCTGGGCGCTCACATGGACCACCTCGGGATCGACATGACCGGCGATGTCTTCAACGGCGCCGACGACAACGCTTCGGGGACGGCCGTGGTCATGGAAGTGGCCCGGGTGATGAAACTCAACAAGGCCAGGCCCAAGCGGACGGTCGTGTTCGCGCTGTGGGCGGCCGAAGAAGAGGGGCTCCTGGGTTCCAAGTACTACACCGAGAATCCCGTCTATCCGCTGGAGAAGACGGTGACCTACATCAACCTGGACATGGAAGGACACGGCAGCGGCCGAGTCAATTTCCGGGGAGTCTATTATGCCCCGGAGATCTGGGAGATCTTGAAGGCGCGGCTTCCCAAGGACCTGCTGGATAACACCAATCCCGGCCGCGGCGGTCCGGGCGGGTCGGACCATACCTATTTCCTCTCCAGCGGAGTGCCGGCTTTCTTCGTCGCGACCGACGGGTTCCATTTCCGGACCAACCGCGTCGGCGACGTCATCGGCCTCATCAAGCCGGAGATCCTGAAGAAGGCCGGAGACTTTGTCGGGGCGGCGGTCGAAATGCTGGCCTCCGAGCCGAAGGTGCCGGCCCTCCCCCTGCGCCGGGAGAACTACTACTGGAAGTATCAGACGATCGTCAACCATGAGGTGCCCCCTCTGGACAAGGTCATCGAGGCGCATAAAGATGGGCAGGATCCCGATGTGGATTTCCAGCTGGCTGCGGTCGCCGAGAAAGACGGAATGACGGGAGGCGCCTTGAGGATCGAGGTGCTGAATAACCTGCTGGCTGGCCTGGAAAAGATCCGGGAGAGCAAAGGACTTGTTGTCTACAGCGGGACGGGGCAGATGATGATGGGCGGCCGGATGATGGGCGGCGGCCAGAGCGCTAAGACGACCGTCCTGGTCGGGCTTCGAGGAATCGCTTCCTTCCGCGACGACCTGCGCTGGGCGGACGTCTTTTCTAAGCAGGGCGTTGCCTTTGTCATTCTCGATCGGCCGGAGTTTCTGTTCGGAGACAAAGGCTTGAGCGAGGAAGGCAAAAAGGTCGTGGAGGCGATCGGAAAGGCCAACCTTCTCTTGGTCGTCTCCGGGCTCGATCCGGCGCAGAACAAGGCTCTCTTGGAGAGTGCCAATAAGCCCCTGCTCCTTGTCGTCAACAGCCAGCCGCCCTCAGATATTCTCGACCTTGTCAAAAAGACGAAATCGGCGATCGGGCTGGTTCTGGGTAAAGATGAGGACGCCGCGGCCTATTTCAAGAAGCTCGATGAAGCCAAGAAGGCCGCCGGGGCGGAAAACCTGGCCGTTGTCACCGAGAATTGCCTCTGGGGCAAGGCTGGAAAAGAGCAGATGGTCGGCCTGATCGGAGAAATGCTCAAGGCCAAATATGAGAACGAAGACCTGGCCAACTTGATTTCTGGGTCCTTCATGAGAGTGCTGGACAAGGTGCGGACCACAGACGCGGCCCGGACTTTCTCCTTCTCGCCGTTTTGATAGGGCAGGCATCTTCCCGTGCCTTTTCGCCTTCCGGAACCCGCCGTCAAGCGGCGGACTCTCATACTCTCGGCCGCCGCGGTCTGGGGACTGGTCGGGGCCTTCCTTTCGTTTCGGGCGTTCCTCTGGTTCCGGGCCTCGGACCGGCGCGTTTCCTGGATGGTCGCTCTGGCGCTCGCGGTCGGCTTCTTGAAGGGGCATTTTCTTCTGACCCGGATGGCCCGGCGGAATATCAGACGGATCCGTGAGCTCTCTCCGCACAAGGCCAAGATCTGCGTGTTTGCTTTCCAGGCGATTCAGGCCTATCTCGTTATATTGGGGATGATGTTCCTGGGGATCCTTTTGCGCCGTTCCTCGATCCCGCGGGAAGTCCTGGCGGTTATCTACTTGGCCATAGGCTCAGCGCTGTTCTATGCCAGCCTGGCTTACTGGTGCGCTGAACCGACCTGAAGTTGCGGCTGGTTTCTTTCAGAAGGGCCTCTTGAGGCTCTCTTTCCGATAGCACAGAAAAGTGATCCCAGGCGAAATCTAATTACCTTTTGTATTTCCCCATGAGCTGGCCCTCGGCCAACACGTGTCCCTGCAAGGCTTTGAGCAAATCCGCCTTCGTTGCGCCGGCCGCCAAATTGAGCGCTCTGTCGAGTGCGTAGAGCTTGAAGAAGTATCTGTGAGTGCCCCCGGGTGGACAAGGGCCGCCATAGCCTATCCTGCGGAAGTCGTTCTTCCCCTGTTTCGCACCGCTCGAAAGCTCTTTGTCCGGCGGCACCGCCTCGGCCAGCTCCTTGACGTTGGCCGGCAAGTTGAACAGGACCCAGTGGACCCATGTTCCCATCGGTGCGTCCGGGTCGTCGGCGATCAAAGCGATGGTTTTGGCCCCGTCCGGGACTCCCGTCCAGGCCAGCGGCGGCGATACATCCTCGCCATCGCAGGTGTGCTTCCGCGGGATCATTCCGCTCTCCTGGAACGCCTGGCTTGAGATTTTTATCTCCATTTGTCCCCCTTCCAAAGAATTGATGTTGGGCTCCCTGCCCACGCCATAAGCCAGGCCCGCCAACAAAAGCGGGCCTCCGGATGAAATTAGGATGAACCTGCAGATTCTCTCCATGATTCCTCTGCCCGCCGGCCCAGTTGCCGCCTCTCTGGCTCCTAGCGGCGGAACAAGTTTTCCAGATATTTCAGCACGTTGGGATCGTTGTAAATCGTGTGCGGCCCAAAGCACAGTCCGCCCAGGGCATAGATGCCGATGGCCACTCCTCCCACGGCGACATAGCCGATCGCCACACCGCCTATGCCACAGAGCACGCCGAGCGCAAGTCCGGCGAGACAGACGATTCCGACCCCGGCTCCGGCCAGGGCGAAAACCCCGACGGCCACGTTTCCTATGGCAATAACGCCGACGGCCACGCTGCCAATGGCGACGAATCCCCTGGCCACCCGATATCGCCCCTCAGGGGTGAAACCCTGGGCGATATGCACAAGCGGCAACCCGAAGATGGTCGTTTTCGACTTGTATTCATAGCCCCCCCAATAGTAGGGATAACCGCCCGCGGGCCGCGACAGGCCCTGGGGAACGAGTGGATGACCACACCCCGGACACGTTGCCGCCCTGTCGCTCACTTCATGCCGGCACTCCGGGCAGTTCGTCAAAGCCATGTCGGCTCCTTCCTATTCACGGTAAAGGGAATCGATCAGTTCTTTGTATTTTGCCTCCACGATATTCCGTTTAACCTTGAGGGTTGGCGTGATCTCGCCCCGCTCGATCTCGAAGTCCCTGTCGAGGAGGGCGATTTTCTTGACTTTCTCGTAAGGGGCGAGGTTCGGAGTGCTCCGGTCTACTTCTTGGAGCAGAAAGCGAACAACGGATTCATTCTGGATCAAGTCTCTCCGGTTGACGTAACTCACTCCTTTGGACTTGGCGTATTCTTGCAGTTTTTCGAAGTCCGGGACGATCAGGGCGGCGATAAATCTCCGGCTTCCGCCGATGACCACCGCATTGGCGATAAAGGGATTTTGCTTGAGCACGTTCTCGATGGGCTGGGGCGCTACGTTCTTGCCGCCGGAGGTCACGATGAGGTCTTTTTTCCGGTCGGTGATGACCAGGAAGCCATCCGCATCGAGGTGGCCGATGTCGCCGGTGCGAAGCCAGCCTCCTTCCAAGGCCTCGCGCGTCTCCTCCTCTTTCTTGTAGTATCCCTTCATGATGTTCGGGCCTCTGGCCAGGATCTCTCCGTCCGCAGCGATCTTCACTTCGACTCCCGGGATGGGCTTTCCCACTGTCCCGAACCTCAGGTTATCGAAAGTGCTGACGGCGATCACGGGCGAGGATTCGGTCAATCCGTACCCCTCGAGGACGACGATCCCGAGGGCATAGAAGAATTCGGCAATGTCCTTGGCCAGCGGCGCCCCGCCCGAAACGAAGAATCGGACCCGGCCGCCGGTCCTTTCCAGGATCTTGGTGAAGACCAGCTTATGGGCGATGTTGCGGCGCCGGCGGAGGGAGGCGGGGATCGGCTGCCGCCGGAGCGTCAGCTCTCCGCAGGCCTTGCCAACCTTCAGGGCCCAGAAGAAGATCTTCTTCTTCAGGAAGGATCCGGCCAGGACTTTGTCCATGACGCGGGCGTAGATTTTCTCGAAAAGCCGCGGGACGCTGACCATGATGGTCGGCTTGACCTCGAGCAGGTTGTCGGCCACGGTCTCGATGCTTTCCGCATAGGCCATGGAGACGCCCCGGGACATGAAGGCGAAGGTGACCAGCCGTTCCAGGACATGGGAAAGAGGAAGGAAAGACAGGTCGGTATCTTTGTCATTAAACGGAATGATGGTGGCGAGCGTCTCAACGTTGCTCGCGAAGTTGGCGTGGGTGAGCATGACGCCTTTGGGGATACCCGTGGTACCGGATGTGTAGATGATCGAAGCCGTTTCGTCGGGTTTGACGTCGCGGGCCCTTATCTCGAAGAGGCGGGGATCGGCCTGCCGGGCCTTCTCCCCTTCGGCTTTGATCCGCTCGAGGGAAAGGATGCCTTCCTCCGGCTGTGCCTCGAAAGAGGCGAAATGAGCGACCTTGGAAAGGTCCTTTTTAACCGCGGCCGTTTTCTCCCAAAGCTTCCGGTCAGAGACGATCACGACCTTGGCATCCGAGTCATTGATGATGTATTTGATTTGCTCCGGGACAAGTGACGTATAGATAGGAACCGTTATTGCCCCGAGACTCAGGATGGCGTAGTCGGTCATCACCCACCAGGGGCCGTTTTCTGCAAGCAAGATGACCTTGTCGCCGGGGGCGACGCCCAGTGCTCTCAGGCCCAGGGCGATGCGTTCCACTTCCTCACGGACCTCAGTGGTCGAGAGGGAAACGTAACGGCCGTCCTTTTTATAGAGAAGCAAGGCCGGTTTTTTATAGGTATCCGTCAGCCGAAGAAATAAGCGGGGAATCGTCTGCATTGAGGCCTCCTTTGGTGGACCGGATATTCTCTATATACTCAAATCGCCTGCCCATGTCCATCGCGAAGACATTCAGCCGGGGAAAAAACTCCGTCCAGCGGTGCCGCGTTTGCGGGCTATCCGGGGACGGCGAGGACCACGGCGCAGGTTCCGGCGGCGACATCTTGACGCTCCACCTCTAGCAGGCCGTTTTCTCTGAGCAGCGCGCGCAGGCCTCCCCTATTGAAGAAGTCGCGGCCATTCCGGAAATGGCTGCGTCCCGCCAGGCGTTCGATGGCCGAGACATAGAGATAGGCCCGCCGGGACGCCCCGTCCCAGGGCCTTTCGAAGTCGACCAGGACGATCCCGCCGCCGGGAACGAGAAGGCTTTTCACCTCGCTGAGCAGCCTGGCCCGGAACTCCGTATCCTTTTCGTGCAGGGCGAATGAAATGACAATGCCCCGGAAAGAGCCGGGCCGAAACGGCGTCCGGGCGCCGTCGGCGCAGAGGAAAGGAACTCCCGGGCGGCGGAAGGCCGCATATTTCAGCATGTTCAGGTTGATGTCCAGCCCCAACACGGAACCTCCCGGCCGCCCCAGTAGCCCGGCTTGTGTGCCCGGACCGCAACAGAGGTCGAGCACAGGAAAAAGGTTGTTCTTGAGGACGAGGTTTCGGACTTTTTGCCGGATTCCCTGGAGCGGGACTTCCAGAATCCCCGTATAAAGCATCCCCGGCAGATACCAGCGGCCTCTTACCATGATCAGGCGGCGAAATTAACACACCGCCGTCCATCATGTCAAAAACCTGTCCGCGATGGGAGCGCGGACATGGAGCAAAAGGCCCGTCGGAGATGCACTTGTCAAAACGGTCTGAAAACTATAACCTATTAAGGATTTCAGGCGGATAGATGACCCACACGATCAGAGTTCCCTCCCACGGCCAGACGATCGCGGCCGAGAAAAAAGACCTCCTGGCCGATAAGCTCCAGCAGGCGGGAATCCCGCTCAACCTTTACTGCAACAAGCGCGGCCTCTGCGGGAAATGCTTTGTTGAGATCGTTGCCGGCCGGCGGCCCGACCCAGGAGAGAGGGAGAGGTTCTGGCTCAAGCAGAAAGACCTGAGCGCAGATCACCGGCTGTCCTGCCAGTACGAGGTCGAAGGAGACCTCGTAGTCAACGTTCCCGTTTCTTCCACTTACGAGAATGTCCCTATCCTCCCCATAATCCCCCGCTCCGCCGTCGCGCCCGATCCGGCCGTTAAGAAGTACTACCTCGAGCTCCCCAAGGCGGAAATCTCTTCTCCCCATTCCCTGTTCGAGCGGATTCTCACGGGCCTGGCAGCGAAGCCGTTGAAGATCTCGATAGATACCTTAAGGGAGCTGGGGCGCACGCTCAAAGAGGCCGGGCAGAGGGTGACGGTGACAGTCCATTGGGAATCGGAGGTTATCGCCGTCGAGCCGGGCAACACCATCGGCCAGAACTTCGGCCTCGCCGTCGACGTCGGAACAACGACCTTGGTCATGGAGCTCGTCGATGTCGAGTCCGGAAGGACGCTGGATATGGAAGCGGCCTTCAACAGCCAATCCCGACGCGGAGCCGATGTCATCTCTCGCCTCACCTACGCGTTGGCGGAAACGAAGAATGCGGCTGAGCTCAGGGAGCTGGTCCTTGAGACCCTCAACCAGATGGCCCGCCGCCTGATCGTACGCAACCGAATCTCTCCCCTGTCTGTCTACGAGGTCGTGGTCTCAGGGAATACCGCCATGAGCCATCTCCTTCTCGGAGTCCCGGTCGAAACTCTGGCGACGGCCCCGTACCACGCGGTGTTCTCTCGGCTCCCCGGCTTGAATGCGCGAGAGGTCGGCCTAGCCATCCACCCGCATGGGAAGGCCTACTTCGCCCCCAACATCAGGAGCTTTGTCGGTGGTGATATCTCTTCCGGGCTCCTGGCCTTGCGACTGGCCGCCCGGCCCGGAAACTACCTCTTCCTCGACCTCGGGACAAACGGCGAGATCGTCCTCAAAGCCGGAGAGGAACTGATCGCCACTTCCACGGCCGCCGGCCCGGCCTTTGAAGGCATGAACATCAGCTGCGGAATGCCGGCCCTTCCCGGCGCCATCTTCAGCGCCGAAGATACCGGTGCCATCCAGGCTTCGACGATCGGCAATGGCCCTGCCCAAGGCGTCTGTGGGACCGGGCTTATCGACATCATGGCCATCTTTCTGGCCCGGGCGGAGATCCTCCCCGGCGGTGCGATCCAAAACCCGGCCAAGAGGCTCCCCGTAGCCCCCCCGGGCATCGTCCTCACCCAGGACGATGTCCGGCAGATGCAGCTCGCTTGCGCCGCGATCAAGAGCGGAATCCGTCTGCTGCTCAAGGCCAACGGCCTGTCCGTGGAAAGTCTGGACGGGGTCTTTATCGCCGGCGCCTTCGGCAGCTACCTCAACATTCGGAACAGCATGGCACTCGGGCTTCTGCCCCGGATGGACGAAAAGCGCGTCACGTTCATCGGCAACGCTTCGCTGGCCGGCGCCCGCCTTCTTCTCGTGGCCAAGGAGGAACGCGACGAGATCGAATCCCTTGTCCAGAGGATTCACTACATGTCGCTGGCCTCCGATCGCGAGTTCCAGGACTATTTCATCCGGGCCCTTGAATTCGCCGCCTGGCCCTGACAGGCAAGCGGCTCTTCGCCGACGACCCGGCGGCTGCCCTGACCCTAGAGCTTCACCTCATCAGGTGCCTTCAAGGGTTTAATCTTGTTCTGCTCGAGCGCCCTGTTGAGGGCCGGGATCTCCTCCCCGATGATGCGGTTCATCTGTCCGACCAAGCCTTCGACACGCTGTCTGATCTGTTCGAGCTGGAAGAGGTCCATTTTCGTCGGCGCGGCGGGAAAAGCGCTGATCGACATCCCAAGCATCATGATCTGCTGGTTGAGCGACCCTCCGCGCAGGGCCAGCTCCCGGGTCATCAGGGTGGAGCCGAATTCCTTGGGGACAACCTGCTCCTCCACGGCTCGGAACATTTTGGAGAACGATTGGATGGCGCTGTCCAAGGCCGGCTCACTTCTCCCCTCCTTCTTGAGGTCCTGCTCGAGCGCGTCGAGCTGGCGCCGGATATTGGTCGCCGCCGTGATGGCTAAACCCATTTCCTTCGACATGGCCAGGATTTCGGCCAGCGCTCCGTGTTGGGCCATGAGGTCTGCTTCGGTCATCTGGAAGCGCGGGTCCGCCTGAACGGAAGCCGCCGTGCGATATTTCTGGCCGTCCACATTGAGTTCCACTGTAAATTCGCCCGGAGCGACGAGCGGCAGGGCGACGACCCCGATGGCCGGAGGTGTTATCTTCTTTCCCTCTTTGGTCCTGGGCACGGTTTGCAGGTTCCAGTAGTCCCGCTGAAGGCCTTCCTTGATGTTCAGGTTGAACTCGAAGACGGTTTCGTTCCTGGCGTCCAGGATCGAGACTCTCGGCTTTTCCTTGGGCTTCGCTTGAAGATAGGAGGTTACAGCCAGTCCGTATAATGGGTTTCGGGCGGCAAATGCGGGCTTGGTAAAGGATTCGCGCCTGGCCGATTGGTAATAGGCCGTCGCCGGCCGGACGGGGAAGAGATGGACGGGCGAGGCGAGAACCTCAGGCGTCATCTCCTGGAGGTAGGAGATGTCCTCCAGGATCCAGACGCCCCGGCCGTGCGTCCCGATGATGAGGTCGTTATCCCGGGCATGGACGGCGATATCATGAACGGCCACGGTCGGCAGGTCGTTCTTCAACGAGAACCAGGAGAGGCCGCCGTCCAGGGAGGCGAAAATGCCGAATTCGGTCCCCAGGAAGAGGAGATTCTTATTCCTGACATCCTCACGGACGACATGGATCCAGCCGAACGGGAGGTTCCCCTTGATGGATTTCCAGGTCCTGCCCGAGTCCGTCGTCTTGTACACATAAGTGGCATAATCGTCCGTCCGGTGGCCGTCGAAAGCAGCGTAGGCTGTGCCGGCGTCAAAATGTGAGGCCTCCACCCGGGAGCACCAGGTGTTCCGGGGAAGCCCCTTAACGTTGCCGATGACATTGGTCCAGGTCTTCCCGCCGTCCCGCGTGACCTGCAGGTTACCGTCGTCCGTCCCGCACCAGATCATCCCTCTCTCCAGCGGAGACTCGGCGATCGTGGTTATGGTGCAGTGCATCTCCGCCCCGCTGTTGTCAAGGGTGATCGGGCCTCCGGAGTCTTTCTGCTTCTCCGGGTCGTTGGTCGTCAGGTCCGGGCTGATGATCTCCCAGGTCACTCCCCGGTCGGGAGATTTGAAAAGAAAGTGACCTCCCGTATAAAGGGTGTTCGAATCGTGAGGCGAAATATGGAGGGGCGAGTTCCAGTTGAACCGGAAGGGCGGATCGGTGAACCCAGCCGTCGGCCGGATGGCCTTGTTCTTAAGGATCCGCCAATCATAGCGGTAGAGACCGTTCATCTGCGAGTTGCTGTATACCGTGTTCGGGTCATTGGGATCGGCCTGGGCGAAAAAGCCGTCTCCGCTGCCGATGGGAAACCAGTCGTCGTTGGCAATCCCGATGATATCGGCCGTGGCGCTCGGACCTGCCCAACTTCCATTGTCCTGCAGGCCGCAGTACACATAGTAAGGCCGGCGCATGTCGTAGCCGACCTGGTAGACCTCGGCCGAGTCTATGTTCTGGACGGGCAGCCAGGTCTTGCCGCCGTCATTGGAGATGTCGACCCCGCCGTCATTCCCCGCGATAAGATGGAGAGGGTTGGAGGGGTCGATCCAGAGCGCATGGTGGTCGGAATGGATGCCGGCGCCGATGGCTTTGAATTTCTGGCCGCCGTCAGTGGAGACATGAAAACCGGTCGACTGCACATAGACGACCTTGTCGTTCGTGGGGTCGACGCGGATGTGGCTGTAATAGAAAGGGCGGGTGTTAACACGCCGAAAGGTCTCTCCATCGCACATCCGCTTCCAACTCTCTCCCTGGTCCTCGGACCGCCAGATCCCTCCGTCCTTGTGCTCGATCAGGGCGTAGACAACTCCGGGAGCGCTGCGGGCGACATCCAACCCGATCCGTCCCAGGATGCCTTCGGGCAGGTCTTTGGTCAGCCGCGTCCAGGTCTCCCCGCCGTCAACTGTCTTGTAGAGGCCGCTTCCCGGCCCGCCGCTCGAGAAGGTGTAGGGCAGGCGGCGGTGCTCATAGGCGGCCGCGTAGAGCGTCAGGGTGTCGGACGGGTCCATGGCCAGGTCGGCACAGCCTGTGTTCTCATTGATATAGAGGACTTTTTTCCATGTCTTGCCGCCGTCGACCGTCTTGAAGATGCCCCGGTCGGCGTTGGGCGCCCAGAGATGGCCCATGGCGGCCACATAGACGATGTTGGGGTCGCCCGGGTTGATGATGATCCGGCTGATATGCCGGGTTTCCTTAAGGCCCATGTTCGTCCAAGTCTTACCGCCGTCGGTCGTCTTGTAGACGCCGTCGCCGATGGTGACGCTATTCCGGCAGGTGGACTCACCGGTCCCCACCCAGACAATGTCCGGGTGGGACTGAGCGATGGTGACGTTGCCGACGGATACCGTGGCCTCTTTGGAAAAAACCGGGCTCCAGGTCACACCGGCGTTCTCCGACTTCCATACTCCGCTGGGCCCGATGGCTGCGTAGATCGTCCAGGGTTTCTTCTCGACGGCCTCGATGTCCACGGTGCGGCCGCCCATCACCGCCGGGCCGATCCCCCGCCAGGACATCTTTTCGAAAAGGCCTCCGACCTTCTCGGCGCTCTGTCCCCCCGCCAGTGAAGGGATCAGAAGGGCGCCGATGGATAGATAGGCCAGCCATCTTCCGTTCCGGGTCTTTCGAGAGTTCATTCCTCCTCCTCGGTTATCTTTGCTTGCGGTGAGTTTTTCATTATAAGATAGGTCCTTCGGAATTCATAGGCCTTGAACAATCCGGGCGGCCATCCGTATGAATACTTCGATGATGACCGCGCCTTGAGAAATTGGATATCCAAGGAGGAAAGAATGAATCGTCGATCTCAGGCTTTTTTTGGGCTGGCCACGCTGCTTGCGCTCACGGCTTTCGCCGGAGCGAAGTCCTTTTCTGAGAAGTACCGCCCGCCGGACGAGGTCGCCGCTGCGCTCCGTTCTCTGGCCTCTGCCCATCCTCAGGTCACCAAGCTCATCCCTATCGGGAAGAGCCAGGGGGGGGCGGAGATCGACGTGCTGAGGATCGCGGCTCAAACCAAAGGGGGCACCGATCCCGATTTGCGGACGGCCGCGTTTGTCGCCGCCAATATCGAGGGCATCCATCTCGTCGGAACCGAGGCGGCCTTAGCGCTCTGCGAGAAGCTTCTGAGCGGATACGGGACGGACAAAGCGGTTACTGAACTGCTCGATTTCCGGACCGTTTATGTTGCCCCGCTCCTCAACCCTGACGCGGCCAAGGCTTTTTTCAGCAGTCCGAAGTTCGAACGGACGACGAACGGCCGTCCCGTCGACGAGGACCTGGACATGCAGGTGGACGAGGATGGGCCCGATGATCTGAACAAGGACGGGCTGATCACGCAGATCAGGGTCAAAGACCCTGAGGGGAAGTGGCTCCCCGACCCGCAGGAACCGCGGCTGATGAAGATGGCCGAATCGCAGAAGGGAGAGAAGGGAATTTACACACTCTATACAGAAGGGCTGGATAATGACGGCGACGGCCTGTACAACGAGGACCCCGCGGGCGGCGTCGAGCTCAACCGCAATTTTCCTCACGACTACGAATATAACGTCAAGTCCGCCGGACTCTACCCCGTCTCCGAGGCGGAAACACTGGCCCTCGTCGAATTCTTGGTCAACCATCGCAACATCGCTCTTGTCCTGAATTTCTCGACTGAGAACACTGTCCTTAACCTCCAACAGACCGGCCAGGCCAAGGCAGCGGCCGACCGGGTTAAGGTACCGCGGATGATCGCCACATTCCTCGGACTAG
>Ga0153916_10002361_pt1 | contig 13818 bp, 11 predicted proteins | sample Opewatmetagenome_FD_109642 | JGI IMG/M metagenome (GOLD analysis project Ga0153916, IMG submission 109642) | Freshwater wetland microbial communities from Ohio, USA - Open water 3 Core 3 Depth 4 metaG | ecosystem: Environmental > Aquatic > Freshwater > Wetlands | place: USA: Ohio, Lake Erie...
CAGGCGGAGGGCGACGAGCAGGCAGCGGACCTCCACCTCGACGCAGCCACACGGCTCATCGCGCGCATCCCGCCGAAGGAGCGGCTCCTCGCGGAGGCGCAGCGCGCGCGCCGCGAGGGGCGCTTCTCGGAGTCCCTGGACCGGTACGACCGCGTCATCGCGGAGTGGCCACGAGATCCCGTCGCGTACTGGTGGGCCGGCGCGATGCTCTTCGCGGAGCTCTCCGACTGCACGGCGGCGCGACCGTACCTCGAGAAGGCGGCCGAGCTCGGAGCGCTTCCCGAGCACCAGACCATCACGAGCCTCGTCGCCCTCGGACGGCTCGACGAGGCGCTGTCCCGGGCGCGGACCCGCGCGGAGACGTCCCCTGCGCCCGCGGCGGTCGGGGACCTCGCGTGGGTCCACCGCGCGCGGCGAGACCGCGGAGTCGCTCGCGGCCGCCCGGCGCGCGCTGTCGCTCGGCGGACGGGTCGGTCAGTACGTGTTCTGGAGCCTGGTCGAGGGCGACGCCGTCGACGAGCTGGACCACGCGCACCCGCACTACTCGAACACGCCCAGCTCCCGCGCGAGCTTCCCGATCCGGTCCTTCAGCCGCTCGAAGCGCTTGCGCAGCGCGGCCGAGCTGACGGCCTGTCCGCCCGACGCGAGGACGCCCACGATCTCCCCCCACTCGAGCCGCTGCTCGACGCGCAGCGCGAGGAGGTTCTGGTCCTCGTCGGAGAGGTGCCTGCGGAGCTCGTCGAGCCGCCGGGCAGCGCGCTCGCGCGCGGCCGAGCTCGTGGCGCGCCGGTCCGGAAGCTCCGAGACGTCGCGCCAGCGGAGCGTCCGCTTGCGGCGGCGGTACGCGTCGCTGCGCACGCGCCTCGCGGCGTTGAAGGCCACGCCGAAGGCCCACGTGCGCAGCGACGCCTCCCCCCGGTACCGCCCGATCGCGTCGAGCGTCCACTCGCAGAAGATGGAGTACGCGTCATCCGCGACGTCCTCGTCGCGCAGGAGCGCGCCCAGGTACTCGCGGACGCGGGGGCCGTGGACGCGCACGAGCTCGGCCGCCGCGCCCCGGCGGTCGCCGGCCGCGAGCAGCGAGAGCGCCACGCCGTCCCGGTCGACGGGGATCTGGTAGGCCGCGAGGCTCCGCCGGGCCGGTCGCGCGGCGCCGCCGCTTCCGTCGGGTGCCATCGCGCCCCTCAGCGCTCGACGAGGCAGTACCCGTTCACCGCGAGCGTCACCGGCTCCGGGTTCGCCCACGGTGCGACCCGCGCATCCGACATGGCGCGCCTCATGCGGTACGGCGCGGTGACCACGATCTCCTCGCCGAAGTCGGGCAGGTCGCCCCTCGTCAGCTCTCGTGACGGCAGCGTGCGCACGCCGGCCATCGCGGTGCCGAGCGGCGTGCCGATCATCCCGACGAACAGCGCCACCTGCGCGCTGAAGATCGCGCCCGCCAGCGCGACGACGACGCAGAGCTTCGCCACGCTCGTCCGTTCCCTCTTCGTGCACGACTCGAACATGACCTACCCCCTTCGCGCCCCAAGGGAGCGCTCGCGCCGGCCCGTGGGGAGTCGCTTCCGTCGAGCGGCGCCGGCACCGATGCTGGGTACCGCACCCCCGCCCGATGTGACTGCGGTTCACGTTCGAGGATCCCCTGAACGCGTAGGCCACCGGGCGCTGGAGCCGTGAGGGCTCCGGCCCGGGTTCCCTTCCGGCGGGGCAGGGGCCGCCCCCCAACTCCAGGACCTCGTTGAGATTCTCCGGCAAAGACTCTACAACCCAGGCGCCGCAGACACCCCGGAGGAGATCCTCATGACTCGCATCCTCGCGCCCGCGCTGCTCGTCGCCGCCTCCGCGGCGCTCGCCGACCCGGCCGCGCAGGCCGGCGCCCCGGCCGCGGAGGCGCCGGCCCCGAAGCGTCCCCTCGCCGCGCTCCCCTACACGCCCGGGCTCGACGTCTCCGCCATGGATCGGACGGCGGATCCCTGCGTGGACTTCTTCGCCTACGCGTGCGGGGGCTGGAGGAAGGCGAACCCCATCCCCGCGGACCAGGCCGCCTGGAGCACGTACGCGAAGCTCCAGGACGAGAACGAGCAGTTCCTGTGGGGCATCCTCGAGGAGGCCGCCCGCCTCCCGGACGCGCAGCGCACGCCCGCGCAGCGCCGCGTCGGCGACTACTACGCCGCGTGCATGGACGAGGGCGCGGTCGAGGCCGCGGGCGCGAGGCCGCTCGCGAAGGACCTCGCCGCCATCTCCGCCCTCCGCTCGAAGGCCGACCTCGCCGGCCTCCTCGGGGGCCTCGATCCGTCGCTCGCCGACGGGTTCGTCTTCGGCTTCGGCAGCGAGCAGGACTACGCGGACACGGACGCCGTGATCGGCCTCCTGGCGGCGAGCGGGCTCGGGCTCCCGGACCGCGACTACTACGTGAAGGACGACGCGCGCTCGAAGGAGGCGCAGGCGAAGTACGTGGAGCACCTCGGCCGCCTGCTGACGCTCCTCGGCGATCCGCCCGAGCGCGCGGCGGAGGCGGCGCGCACGGCGATGTCGATCGAGACGGCCCTCGCGAAGGCCTCGCTCACGCGCGTGGACAAGCGCGACCCGTACAAGGTCTACCACCGGATGGACCCCGCCGGGCTCGCGAAGCTCGCGCCCTCCCTGCGCTGGAAGGACTACTTCGCCCGGCAGCGCGTCCCCGCGCTCCCCGCCCTGAACGTCGCGGAGCCCGCCTTCGTCCAGGAGGTCGACCGCCTCGTGCGCGAGGAGCCGCTCGGCGCCTGGAGGTCCTGGCTACGGACACGCGTGGTGCTGCTCCGGGCGCCGTACCTCTCGACGCCCTTCCAGGAGGAGTGGTTCGCCTTCCACCGGGCGTACCTCAACGGCGTGAAGCAGGAGCTCCCGCGCTGGAAGAAGTGCGTGCGCTGGGTGGACCGCGACCTCGGCTTCGAGCTCGGGAAGGTGTTCGTCGCCAAGGCGTTCCCGGCGGCCGCGAAGGAGGCCGCCGCCGCGCTCGTCCAGAACGTCGAGAAGGCGATGGAGGTCCGCCTCGCGAAGCTCGACTGGATGGGCGACGCCACCAAGGCGCAGGCGCTCGCGAAGCTCCGCGCGATGCGGAACAAGATCGGCTACCCCGACCGGTGGCGGGACTACTCGCGCCTCGCCGTCGCGCGCGGCGACTTCGCCGGGAACGTCTCGCGCGCCCTCCGCCTCGAGAACGGCCGCGTGCTCGCGAAGATCGGGAAGCCCGTGGACCGAGGCGAGTGGCAGATGACGCCGCCGACCGTGAACGCGTACTACGACCAGACCCTGAACGACATGAACTTCCCGGCGGGCGTGCTCCTGCCGCCGCTCTTCGACCTCCGCCTCGACCTCGCGCCGGGGTACGGCAACACCGGCGGGACGGTCGGCCACGAGCTCGTCCACGGCTTCGACGACGAGGGCCGGAACTTCGACGCGAAGGGCAACCTGCGCGACTGGTGGACGAAGGAGGACGCGGCGGCGTTCCAGGAGCGCGCCCGCTGCGTGTCGGATCAGTACGCGCAGTACACCGTGGTGGACGACGTCAAGATCAACTCCAAGCTCACCCTCGGCGAGGACATCGCCGACCTCGCCGGCGTCCTCGCCGCCTGGGACGCGTGGAAGCTCGCCGCCGGCCGGACGCTCGAGCCGCGCGACGGCCTCACGCCGGCGCAGCGCTTCTTCGTCGGCTACGCGCAGTGGGCCTGCGGGGAGGTCCGGCCCGAGGCGCTCCGCGTGCGCGCCGCCACGGATCCGCACTCGCCCTACTGGGCCCGGGTGAACGGGCTCGTGGTGAACGTCCCCGAGTTCCGCGAGGCCTTCTCCTGCACGGTCGGCCAGCCCATGGCGCCGCGTGCGGAGGTCTGCCGGATCTGGTGAGCGCCGTGACCTTCGCCTCCATCGGCGCCCACCCCTCCCTGCGGCGCGCGCTCGAGGCGCGCGGCTACGAGGTGCCCACGCCGGTGCAGGCGGCGGTGCTCGCGAAGGACCTGCGGGGGAGGGACCTCCTCGTCTCCTCGCGCACGGGCTCGGGGAAGACCGTCGCGTTCGGGCTCCTCCTCGCGGAGGCCGTGCTCGGCGAGGCGGAGCGGTTCCAGCCCGCGGGCGCGCCGTTCGCGCTGGTGGTCGCGCCGACGCGTGAGCTCGCGATGCAGGTCGAGCGCGAGCTCGCGTGGCTCCTCGCGGACGCCGGCGGGCGCGTCGTCTCCTGCGTGGGCGGGATGGACCCGCGCCGCGAGGCCCGCGCGCTCGCCGAGGGCGCGCACGTCGTGGTGGGGACGCCCGGGAGGCTGGTGGACCACCTCGGCCGCCGCGCGCTGCGCCTCGAGGCCCTCCACGCCGTCGTGCTCGACGAGGCGGACGAGATGCTCGACATGGGCTTCCGCGAGGAGCTCGAGGCGATCCTGGACGCGACGCCGCCGGGGCGCCGGACCGTCCTCTTCTCCGCGACGCTGCCGCGCCCCATCGTCGAGCTCGCCCGGAAGTACACGCGGGAGGCGGCGCGGGTCGCGGCGACACCTCCCGAGGAGGCGCACGCGGACATCACCACCCGCGCCCACCTGGTCTCGGCCCGCGAGCGCGAGCACGCCATCGTGAACGTGCTCCGGGATCTCGAGCCCGGGAGCGCGCTCGTCTTCCGCGCCACGCGCGAGGCGGTGCAGCACACCGCCTCGAGCCTCTCCGAGCGCGGCTTCGAGGTGGTGGCGATCTCGGGCGAGCTCACCCAGGCGGAGCGCTCGCGAGCGCTCAAGTCCCTCCGCGACGGCCGGGCGCGCGTGCTCGTCGCGACCGACGTGGCCGCGCGCGGCCTCGACCTCCCCGGCGTGGCCCTGGTGCTCCAGGGCGACCTCCCGCGCGACGCGCAGGCGCTCCAGCACCGGAGCGGCCGCACCGGGCGCGCCGGGCGCAAGGGGCTCGCGGTCCTGCTCGCCGCGCCGCAGGAGCGGTACCGGCTCGAGCGGATGCTGCGCGAGTGCAGGATCGCGGCCGTCTGGGCGCCCGTCCCGTCCCCGGACGACGTGCGCGCGAAGGACGCCGAGCGGCTCCTCGCCGACGTCGCGCTCCTGTCGACGGAGGCGAGCGAGGAGGACCGGGAGCAGGCCCGCCGGCTCCTCACCCGGCACGACGCGCTCGCCGTCGCGGTGGCGCTCGTCCGCCGGGAGCGGGCGCGGCTCCCGGCGCCCGAGGAGCTCGCGGAGACCGCCGCCGCCGCGCGGGAGGCGCCTGCGCCGCGAGGCCCGCGCGCGCCCCGCCGCGGACCGCCCGCCGACGCGGTCTGGTTCCGGATCCTGGTCGGGCGCGAGCGCAAGGCGGACCCGAAGTGGATCCTGCCGCTCCTCTGCCGCCGCGGAGGGGTCTCCCGGGACGAGATCGGCAAGATCCAGGTCCTGCCGCGCGAGACCCGCTTCGAGATCGCGCGCGCGGCGGCGCCCCGCTTCGAGCAGGCGGCCCGGCGACCGGATCCGCGGATGCCGGAGGCGCGGATCGAGCCACTCGGGCATGATGGTGTTGGCGGGCCCGCCCTACGCAGGCCCCGGAGGACTACGTGAAGCGAGACGCAACCGAATCGGGCGATCAGCGCATCGCCCTCTTCATCGACTTCGAGAACCTCGTCACGCGCACCGGCATCGCGGCGGACAGCTTCGACCTCCAGCCCGCGCTCGACACCTTGCTCGAGAAGGGCAAGGTGGTCTTCCGGCGCGCCTACGCCGACTGGACCCGCTTCGCGCCGGCCACCGCGCGGCTCCACGACCTGGGCGTCGAGCTCGTGGACGTCCCCCCCTCGACGCGCGCCGGGAAGAACGGCGCCGACGTCCGGCTGGTCATCGACGCGCTCGAGCTCGCCTACCTGCGCGAGCACATCGACACCTTCGTCATCGCGTCCGGCGACTCGGACTTCTGCCCGCTCGCCTACAAGCTCCGCGAGAAGGACCGCACCGTCATCGGGATGGCGGTGAAGGAGTCCACGAGCCAGCTCTTCGTGAAGGCGTGCGACGAGTTCCTCTACCTGCGGGCGCCCGGCCAGCGCCGCCGCGAGCAGGCCAAGGAGAAGGACAAGGAGAAGGAGAAGCCCAAGGAGAAGGTCGTTCCGGACGTGGCGCGCGAGGCGGTCTCCGCCATCCTGTCCCGGGCGACCGCGCCGGTGAACCCCTCCGCCATCAAGGCGGCCGTCGTCCGCCGCCAGCCGGACTTCGACGAGCGCGACCACGGGTTCTCCTCGTTCACCCGGATGCTCGAGCAGATGGAGAAGGAGGGGTTGCTCCGGCTGGAGCAGGGCGCCAAGGGCCAGTGGTACGCCCTGCCCGCCTGAGCTCCGCGCTCCCGGACGGTCACGGCGTCAGGCCCCGTTCGGGGCGGTCGCGCCCGTCGGGTCCACCCACGCCCGCGAGCCTGGCAGGATTGGTCTGCACCGGGTGGGGGCCTCCCGCGGCGGAGGTGTGTGAAGAGAGCGCCGGCGGACGGAGGCCTTATCTCCCGGGGTGGAGGTTCCCCATGCGCGCCACGTTCTCCCTCGCGCTCGCAGCGGCGGCCGCCGCCTGCGCCCGTGTGCCCCCGCTCCAGGCGACGGAGCCCGCCCAGTCCATCGAAGGCCTTCCCAACGAGGCCCAGGCGGAGGTCGCGGGCGTCATCGTGCACGCCACCATCGGCGGCTGGCGCGGCGAACCGCGGAACCTCGAGCAGCGGCTCACGCCGGTCGACGTCACCATCCAGAACGCGAGCAACCGCACCATCCGCCTCGGCCCGGAGGCGTTCACCCTCCAGACGCCGAGCGGGCCACGGCGCGCGCTCGACCAGAGCGAGGCGGCCTGGCTGCTGCGCGATCTCGGCGACTCCCGGCAGGCCCGGAGCCGCCCGCGGGTCGGCGCGGTGGGCGGCCCGACGTTCCCCGGCTACGACCTGCCCGGCAACCCGAACGCGCCGTGGTCGCGCTCGCCGCGCGGGAGCCCCGTACCCCAGCTCTCGCAGTGGTACGACTCGCAGTCGCCCTCCGGGGCGCTCACCCCCGGGGCGAAGACCTCCATCATGCTCTTCTTCGGCACGCCCACGCGGACGCTCGCGAGCGCGGCGTTCGAGGTCGCGCTCGTCGACGAGCAGGGCGTGCCGCTCGGGACCGTACGCCTCCCCTTCGCCCGCGACTGATCGGGTGCTACCACACCGCAGCGAGGAACGCCGCCCACAGCGCGAAGGACGCGCCGAGGACGAGCGCCGCGCCGGCCACCTCGGCGGCGGACGATCCGCAAGGTCGGAGGCGAACGGGCCGGGCGGGCCCCACCCGGCCCCGCCCCGCCTCCTGCCCGGCGCCCCAGGGGGGCGAGGTCACGACTTGCCGGGCTCGCGACGTCATGTTCATGTTCCGCTCCTTTCTGGAGAGGAGTAACGATGGCGGACGAGCGGCAGAAGGCGCAGGCGAGCACCGCCCCCGCGCGCGTACGCGCGGGCCTGGACTGGGGCCACCTCCGCTTCTTCCTCGCGCTCACCCGCACCGGCAGCCTCTCGCGCGCGGCCCGGACGCTCGGGGTGGACCGGAACACCGTCGCCCGCCGCGTCGCCGCGCTCGAGGAGGAGCTCGGGCTGCCGCTCTACGAGCGCGGCCCGCAGGGCTGGATCCGCACCTCCGCCGGCGACGAGCTCGCCGCCCTGGCCTCGCGGGTGGAGGAGGACGTGCTCGCCCTCGCGCGCCACGCCCACGCGCGCGACACCGCGGTGTCGGGCACCGTGCGCCTCACCACCGCGTCACACGTGGCGGCGCGCCTCCTCGCGCCCGCGGTGCCGGCGCTGCGCGAGCGCCACCCGGGCCTGGTCCTCGAGCTCGCCGTGGACCAGCGCCCGTTCGATCTCATCCGCCGCGAGGCGGACCTGGCGCTGCGGATGGGCCGGCCGCGCGAGGCGGGACTCGTCGCCCGCAAGCTCTCCGACGTGGCGTTCCGCCTGTACGCGTCGCGCGGGTACCTCGGCGGCCGCCGCGCGGTGGACCTCGCCTCCGACGCCTTCCTCGGCCTCGACGAGTCGCTCGCCGCCATGCCCCAGGAGCGCTGGCTCGCGCGCGTCGCCCCGGACCGCCGCGTGGTGTTCCGCTGCAACAGCACCGCGGCGCTCCAGGCGGCCGCGTGCGCCGGAGTGGGGGTGGCCATCCTGCCCTGCTTCGTCGCCGACGCGGACCCCGGCCTCGTCCGGCTCGAGGGCCCGGAGCCCGTGCCGCACGAGCTCTGGCTCCTCGTCCATGGCGACCTCCGGCGAACGCCACGAGTCCGTGCCGTGATCGAGTGGCTGGACGCGCGGGTCCACGAGACGCGGGCGTTGCTGGCCGGGGTTCACCCCGGCCCGGCCGCGATATCACGGCCGGCCTCGAGTCGCTGATCCACGGTACGTTTTTCCGGGCCCCCGGATCGCTTACACTCCAAGAGGTGACCGGAGATCCTCGATTGCCCGGGTCGTGGGGCGTTCGCGCCTGGCGCCGGCGCCGGTTCACGGTCGACGGCCTGATCCAGGTGCTCTTCCCGGACTCGCTGCTCGAGGGCACCCCCTGGCTCGAGCTCTGGCGCGATCACGAGGCGCGCATCATCGTCCTCGCCTCGCGCGTCACGCTCGCCCTCACCGCCGCCGCGTTCGTCGCCCACTGGTTCCTGGTGGACCTGCCGCTCATGCTCCAGCCGGTGGAGCGGTGGGCCGCCTACCGCTTCGGCAGCGCCGCGTTCTGGATGGTGCTCTTCGGCGTGACCTTCCTCCCGCCCGTCCAGCGCGCCCCGTTCGTGCGGCTCCCGCTCGTCGTCTTCGCGGTGGTGCTCGGCGGGCTCGAGGCGAAGACCGTCGAGTGGCACCCGCCCATCGCCTACGTGTGGGCGTTCCCCATGACGCTCGCGCCGCTCCTGTTCGCCCGGCTGTCCGTGCCAGGGACGCTCGCCGCCTTCGGCGGCTGCCTCGGCGTCCAGTGGCTCTATGCCTGGCGCAACACCAGCGTCCCCACCGCGAGCCTCGTCTCCGCGGCGACGCTGTCCGCGATCATCGCCATCGCCGTCCGGGCGCGGCAGGCGAACGACGTGCGGGCGTTCCTCACCGAGAAGCGGGAGCTCGACGCCCAGAAGAAGCTCATCGAGACCCAGATCGAGCTCGACCAGGTGAAGACCAACTTCTTCACCAACGTCTCCCACGAGCTGAGGACGCCGCTCACCCTCATCCTGGCCCCGCTCGAGGCGATGCTCGCGGCGGGACGCGCCGTCCCGCGGGAGCTGCGCGCCGAGCTCGAGCTCATGCACCGGAACGCCGAGCGCCTCCTGCGCCACATCAACGCGCTCCTCCACCTGTCCCGCCTCGACGCGAAGCGCGAGTACCTCAAGCTCGAGGACGCCGACCCGGTGGAGATGCTGGGCGGGCTCGTGGAGAGCGGCAGGGCCCTCGCCGAGAAGCGGCACCTCGTGCTCCGGTTCGCGCCCGATCAGCCCCTGCCGCGAGTCCCGCTCGACCGCGAGAAGATCGAGCAGATCGCGCTCAACCTCCTCGGGAACGCCCTGCGCTTCACCGACGGGACCGAGCAGCGGCCCGGGCACGTCACGGTCCGCTGCGGGATCCGGGGGGCGCTGTTCTGCTTCGAGGTGGAGGACGACGGGGTGGGCATCCCCGCGAACGAGATCGAGAGGGTGTTCGACCGGTTCCACCAGGTCCCCGGGCACGCCGCCCGCGGGGGCGGGACCGGAATCGGTCTCGCGCTCGTGAAGGAGCTCACCGAGTTCCACATGGGCAGGGTCTCCGTGCGCAGCCGCATCGGGCGCGGCTCCACGTTCTCGGTCGAGCTCCCCATCGACCCGTCGGTCTACCCGCCGGATCGGCTCGACCGGCGGCAGGGGAGCGCCCGCCCCTCCGTCGAGCGCCGCCGGCCCATCACGCGCCCTCGCCTCGAGCTCGTGTCCTCCGCCGAGGCGACTTCCCCGGCGACTTCCCCGGCGGACTCCCCGGCGGACTCCCGGGCGGCCCTCCCGCCCGCTCCCCCGCCCGCCGAGCCGGCGCCGCCCAGGGTGTCCGTGCCGGAGGACCGGCCGCTCGTGCTCGTCGTGGACGACCACCCGGAGATGCTCGCGCTCCTCTCCCGCCAGCTCGAGCCCGAGTACCGCAGCGTGACCGCCGAGAGCGCGGAGGAGGCCCGCCGGCTGGCGGCGCACCGGCTGCCGGCCGTCGTCGTCTCCGACGTCATGATGCCCGGCCGGTCCGGGACGGACCTGCTCCGCGACCTGCGCGCCGACCCGCGCACGCGGCGCCTCCCGGTCGTCCTCATCACGGCGAGGTCGGACCTGGAGACGAAGGTCCGGAACCTCGACGAGGGCGCCGACGACTACCTCTCGAAGCCGTTCAGCGTCGTCGAGCTCAAGGCCCGCATACGCTCGCTGCTCGCGCGGCGCCGGCTCGAGCGGGAGCTCGCCGACAAGAACGAGTATCTCGCGAAGGTGAACTTCGACCTCGTGCTCTCGAAGCGACAGGTGTTCCTCGAGACCATGGAGGCCTTCGCCCTGGCGGTCGAGGCGAAGGACCCGTACACCCACGGTCACTCGCGCCGCGTCGCCATCCTCGCCGAGCGCCTCTCCCGCGAGATGTCGCTCTCGGAGAAGGACCAGGAGACGGTCCGCATCGCCGGCATCCTCCACGACGTGGGGAAGATCGGCACCCCCGAGTCCGTGCTGGTGAAGCCGGGCCGCCTCGACGCCGAGGAGTACGAGATCTTCAAGCGGCACGCCGCGCTGGGGCACCGCATCGTGTCCGCCGTGAAGGAGCTCGAGGGCGTGGGGCGCGCCATCCTCCACCACCACGAGCGGGTCGACGGCTGCGGCTATCCCGCCGGCCTGTCGGGCGAGGCCATCCCCGTGCTCTCGCGGATCCTGGCGGTCTGCGACACCTACGACGCGATGACGAGCGACCGGCCCTACCGCACCAGCCTCGGCCACCACGCCGCGATCGAGGAGCTCGCCCGCAGCGCGGGCAGGCAGCTCGACCCGGAGGCCGTCCGCGCCTTCCTGCGCCTGTACGAATCCGCGGCGCCGTCCTACCCGGCGTTCCCCTCGGGGCTGCGCGAGCTCGCGGGGGCCGCCTCGCCGCTCGTCGAGCCGTAGCGCGGCCAGAGGCGCGGGAGGAACATGCCCACCCCCGCTGCGTACCGGCGGTAGGCGTCCGCCAGCGGGCTCCGCTCGAAGGCCCGCTCCTCGTCGCGGGCGGCGCGCCAGTAGGTGAGCCCGCCCGCCAGCACCACGGGGACGAGCCACGGAGTGCCCGCCGCGAGCGCCCCTCCCAGGAACGCCAGGAGGTAGCTCGTGTAGAAGGGGTGCCGCACGAGCCCGTACGGCCCGGAGGACTGCACGTGAGCGGGCACGGCCCCGGCGAAGGCGAGGCCGAGCTTCCGGCCGCGGTTGGTCCACGCCGCCCACACGAAGAGCGCGAGCGCCCCGGCGAGCACCCCGAGGGCCGCGCTCCCCCGCCCCGGCGGGACGGGGGCGGCCGCCACGGCGGCCACCTCCGCCGCCAGGATCGCGCCCGAGACCCGCGAGGCGCGGTACCGGTGACGCCCCTTCGGGCGCTCGAACGCGACCCGCACGCCGGCGAGGAAGGTGAGCCCCACCAGCACGAGCGCGGCGAGCGCCGCGAGCCGGAGATCGCTCACCGGGCGTTGCCCCGCGCGCGCAGCCTGCGCGCCTGTATCCGCGCGAGGAACACGAGCGGCTTGAAGGCCCGCAGGATCCGCACGCGGGCGTTCCGCCACGGATTGTGCGGGACGACCCCGCAGAGGTTCGCGAACGCCCACAGCTCCGGACCGATGGCGACGTTCCACATGATGGGGTTCATGCGGCCGGCGACCATCGCCGCGACCTCGCCGAGCATCACGTAGTGGCGAAGCCCCATCTTCGCGTGCACGTAGGAGACGCCGAGGTCCTTGAAGCCGAGCTTCTTGTAGATGGGGTAGAGCTGGTCCGTGCAGCTCATGAGGATGTACTTGCGACGGGACTGGATGGCGACGAGCCCGCCGTGCTTGATGATGGAGTAGAAGAGGTCGCTGCCGCGGAACTCGGGGTGCGTGCAGGCCTTGGACATCTCCACGATCTCGGTCCGCGGCGGGAGCGAGGCGGGCAGCTCGCAGTAGTCCTCGTGCTTCAGCCGGTCCGACTCGGAGCGCGGGAACATGACGCGGATGGAGCCGACCATCTTGCCCCGGTACCGCGCCGTGATGATCCGCGACTGGGGGTCGAACGCGTCGCCCATCTCCTCGTCGGCGGCGTCGGGCGACACCTTCTCCGCGTGGACGTAGGCGAGGCGGCGCAGCGCCAGCACCTCGCGGTAGTCGTCCTCGTCCGCCACGCTCCCGAAGTCGAACGCACGGCTGGTGGAGCGCACGCGCAGGCCCTCGGCGCGGAGCTGCTCGGGCGTCGCGCCCGGCCCGAACTGCAGGAGGTACTGGCCGATGGTCTCGGAGGCACGGGCCCCCTGGGCTTCCCAGGTGACGCCGAGCGACAGCGCCTGCTTCCCGCCGTCCTCGACCACCCGCGCCTGCACCACGCGGAAGGCGATCTTCACCTGCTCGAGGGTGGGGAAGGAGCAGGTGGCCTCGAGGGTCGCCCCCGGCACCAGGAACTTGTTCCTCAGGCTCGTGAGGAGCTGCATCCCGGTGCGCGAGATCTCCACGATGCGGAAGTGGACGAAGTCCGCGTAGCGCACCGCGCTCGGCGCGATACCCGTGGGCAGGTAGTCGGGCTGGCAGCGCCAGCGGGCACCGAGGCGCCGCCGCGCGCGATCGCCCCGCGGCTCGGCTGCATCGCACCAGCGAGCGGCGAGGATCGTGCGCCCGCGCTCCTCGTGGACGGAGGCGATCTCGAGCGCGCTGAAGCGCGTGTGATCGAAGCCGATCTGGAGGGTGAGGTCGACGCGGGTCCCGGGCCCGGCGCCCGCGAGCGCAGGGGAGCGGACGAGCTCGACGCCGATCGGGCTCATGCGCCAGACCTGCACCGGCGCGTCGGCGCGATCGCGCGCCGAGGAGAGCCGCGCCCGGGCGGCGATCGGGTCGCCCGCCCGCACGTCGGCGGGGTGGACGCTGCCGTGTACGGTCGCCCGGTCCGGCGCGCGCGCCGGAACCGGAATTCCGCGAGCGGTTCCGTTCGCCGCATCTCTCGCGGCGTGGAGAGGGAGCTGCTCACTCACATCGGCCCATGCTGTCGTGGTAGTCATGCGTGCGTCTCCTGGTAGAGCACGTCGTCCTACCCCCCGACACATTCGTACCACGGGTGAGCGACGAAAATCCTGTGGTTTGGGCGAGTCCCGGGATTCCCGATATCGCGTACGTCAATGTGGGACTAATGGCGTCAAAGTAGGAGCGACTGGGAGCTCACCGTCCGGGAATGACCCGAGACGGGTTCGCGCCGGGACCGCGCCGAGCGCTCGAACCGCTCAGAACCGCTCAGAGGAGGAGCTCGCCGCGCCCGGCCTCGACGACGTACCCCCCGACGCGCACGTCCGAGACGCGGTCGCGATCGCCGCCGGCGCGGACCGCGATCCGGCTCGGCCGCCGGACCTCGACCCCCTGCTCGATGTGGACCGTCTCGCCGGGTGCCGTGAGACCGTGGCGCACGAGCCACGCTGCGCAGCAGCCCGCCGCCGAGCCGGTAGCGGGATCTTCCCCGCCGGAGAAGATCATCCGGGCGTGGAGGCCGGAAGCAGGATCGTCCGTCTCGCGCGACACGAGATAGAAGAGCCGCGCGTCCGTCCCCGCGAGGTACGCGTCGGCGCGCGCCCAGTCCACGCGCAGGGTGCGGAGCCTCGCGAGCGACCGGACGGGGACGATCACGA
>Ga0153916_10002363_pt1 | contig 13816 bp, 8 predicted proteins | sample Opewatmetagenome_FD_109642 | JGI IMG/M metagenome (GOLD analysis project Ga0153916, IMG submission 109642) | Freshwater wetland microbial communities from Ohio, USA - Open water 3 Core 3 Depth 4 metaG | ecosystem: Environmental > Aquatic > Freshwater > Wetlands | place: USA: Ohio, Lake Erie, Old...
ATCCCCTCGGCCAATGTCTGGAAATGGGTGATCTCATAGGGGATAACCCCCATTCTCTGAACATAGTGGCTCAACCCCTGTGGAGAAAGCGCCTGGAACAGGAAGACGCCGGCGTTCAGGATGATCAGAGAAACAGTGATGACGGGAAAGCGACGGGTCGGGTTTTCATCCCTCAGCGGGACAAACATGGTTCATATTCCGCAGGCATGGCCTGGCGGATAGACGGAAACAGACGGAACCGGGGTCTTAGCCGGTCTTCTTGAGCTCGTCCTCCAGCCTCTTCTTCTCGGCCGCCCGCTTGCGTGTCTCGTTCCACCGCTCCATCGCGCGGTCGGCTTCGGCTTTGTAGCGGGCTTCCTTATCGGGTTCGAGCTTGCTCAACACGCTCTGGTACAGGACGCTCAGCCAGCTGTAAGGTTCCGGGTATTCAGGGTCGAGTTCGTTGGCTTTTTCCAAGGCCGCGAGGGCCTGCTGGGCCGTCTTCAGCCGGTCGGCGGCGGGCAGGTTTTGGAAGCGGTAGGACCGCGACCAGCGGTTGACGCCCTTGGCCAGCCAGGCCTCGGCGCTGCTGGGGTCAAGCTTGATCCTCATATCCCAATATTCGGCGGCCTGATCATAGACCTCGGCCGAAGGGGCGAGGTTTTCGAAATAGTTGGCGAGATAGGCATACCCCTGGGGGTTGAGCGGGTCGAGCTCGATCCGCCGCAGGTACATCGATTCGGCCTTGGCCCGGAGCTCGGCCTTTTCGGCGGCGTATCTCTTATAGAATTCGGCGACGACATAGTAATTGCCCATGTTGCCGGGCTCGAGTTCGAGGATCCGGAGGTAGAGCTTTTCGGCCTCGTCGAAATTTTTTAGCTTGTCGTACATGTCACCGAGGGAGAAGATGATCTCTTTGTTCGTCGGCTCGGCTTCGTAGGCTTTCTTGAAGGCGTCGAGCGCTTTATTGGCGACATCCATATTCTCCGGCGTATCGACGCCGATCTTGTAGAGGCTCTTGTAGCTTTCACCCAGGAACCGGTAGGCCTGGATCATGTTCGGGTTGTATTTCAGCGTATTCTCATATTCCAGCATTGCTCTCCGGAACTTGCCGTCTTTGAAGAGTTGATTGGCCTTGGAAAAATGGTAATTCGCTTGGAGCTTGCTCACGCTCAGCTTATCACAGCCGGTGAAGGCGGTCACAAAGGCGAAGACCAGCAGCAGCGCGAATACAGAGCCCATTCTTTTATGACTCATCACAGCCTCCTTAGAAGGTCAAAACAATGCCCAAACGGAAGATCACTTTATAATAGAACAAGGGTCCAAGTCAACTCCTTCTCATCACTAGCCGAAGCGGCGTCCCCCACAGGCCAAACCGTTCGCGCAAAGCCTGGAGGAAATACTTTTCATAAGCGGGAAGCAAGGCGGCCGGAGCGTGGGTGAAAAGGATAAAAGTCGGCGGCCGGATGCCTTTTTGGGTCATATACTTGATCTTCAAACGCCGCTTGGTTTTGGTCATGGGGGGACGGGTGGCGTTGATCCAGGCCAGGAACTCGTTGAGCCGGGGTGTCTCCACCTTCTGGGAGCCTCGTTCATAGACCTCTTCGGCTTGGTCGAGAATCTTGACGACGCCCTTGCCGGTCAGGGCGGAGACGAAGACGAGGGGAGCGTAACTCACGAAGGGCATCGCCCGGAAGACGCTCGCTTTGATTACCTGTGGCGATTCGCCCTTCGGGATCAGGTCCCACTTGTTCAAGGCCAGGAGAAGGGGCTTGCCCGATTCATAGGCGAGGTGGGCGATGGTCATATCCTGCCGGGTGGGGAATTCCCCCGCGTCCAGGACCTGGCAGAGGACATCTGCTCGACTGATGTCTTTTCTGGCCCGAATGATCCCGGCTTTTTCCCTTTCGTCCCGCGTCCGGCTCAACCGCCGCACCCCTGCTGTGTCGACGAGACAGAAGATCTTCTTATTCCTGACCACATAGGTGTCGGTGCTGTCGCGGGTCGTGCCCGGCACGCTGCTCACGATCAGGCGCTCCTCCCCGCAAAGGCGGTTGATAAGAGAAGACTTGCCGACATTAATGCGGCCGATGACGGCCACGCGAAGCGGCCGGAGTCCTGCCATCTCCGCCGGACTGCCGGGAAGAAGGGCGGCCAGCTTCTCTTCGAGCTCATCCAGGTTTCTCTTGTGTTCAGCGGCGACGGCCACGATCGTCTCTGTCTTGAGGCGGTTATAAAAGTCTCCCAGCCGGCTCTCCTGGAGCGCGGAGTCGATCTTGTTGATGACTGGGATGACCGGTTTCCCGAGCTTGCGCAAGGATAGAAAGAGCTCCTCTTCCGCCGGCGCGAGGTCTCTTTTCCCGTCGAGGACGAGCAGGATAACATCGGCCTTCCGGGCCGCGCTCCAGGCCTTTTCCGCAATGGCGGCGGCCAGGGGTGCCTCTGACGGGTCGTACATCCCGCCGGTGTCGGTCAGGATGAATGGTTTCCCCCTGAGTTCTCCGAGCGCGGAAACCGCGTCTCGGGTCATGCCCGGCAGCGAATGGACCAAAGACTCTTTTCTCCCCAAGAGACGGTTGAATAGGGTGGACTTGCCGACGTTGGGAAAGCCGACGATGGCAACCTGGGGCAAGCTTTTCATGGGGGTGGGACTATCACCGGGCGTTCAGGGAATAGAGCGGGACAAACGGTTGGCTCAGGTTGATGTGGCCGCTCAGCGTCTCCTTTTCACTGCCCTCAACCAGGATGAAAACCTTCTTGATCGGCTTGAAATTATAGGCCAGCGTGTTGACGATAGAATAGACGGTGGCCAGCTCGGCCGAAGACCCCGAGGGATGGCTTTCCATTATCTCCCGCGAGAGGTCTACGTAGGCCACACCTTCCTTGGTGACGAAAAGCTGGCGCACCTTGGTTTCGGGAGGCAGGGGCGAGATGTACCCCTTGTCCGACCCCCGGATCAGCTCTTCGACGGCCTGCTCGGCCTCCTCGACGATCGAGGGACTGGCGAGGATCTTCCTCTGCTCGGGATGGAGGAGGTTGTCATCCTCAGACAGAAAAAAGAGGGCGATTGTCTTGGCCTCCGGCGCGGGCTCAGCGGGGCTTTCGGACGGAGACGTCACGGCGGCCGACTTGATCTTTTCCCCGCCTGCGCCCCTGAACAAGACCGCCACGAGGATCAGTACGGCGATCAGGGAAAGGCCGAAAAGGGTCCACTGGGCCGGAGTTATGGCTCGCTTTTTCATGACATTAACTTGATGTACCGGACAAGACCGCGGTAAACGGCCTGGGCGACATTTTCCTGGAAGGACTGCTGGGCCAGGTCCCTTTCTTCTTCAGGATTGGAGAGGAAGGCCGCTTCGACCAGGACGGCCGGGCAAGCGACTCCCGTCAGCACTTTGAACGGCGCCTGTTTGATCCCCCGGTCCCTGGTGCCCAGGAGTGAGTTCAGCTCGTCCTGGATAATCTCGGCCAGCCGCTGGCTCTGCTTGAGGTAGGCCGACTGGGCCATGTCCCAGAGGATCATCATGATGTCGTCCTTGTTACCGGTGGCCAGGGGCGAGTCCAGCTCAGCCGAATTGTTCTCGAGGTAAGCCAGACGGCGCGCCTCCTCATCGGTGGCGTTGAGGCTGAGGAAAAAGGTTTCCGAACCGTTGGCGTTCCGGCGGTAGGAACTGTTGGCGTGGATGCTGATAAAGAGCTCCGCGCGGTGGTTATTGGCTATGGCCGCCCTGTTCTCAAGGGAGACATCCATGTCCCTGTCCCGGGTCAGCTCAACGTGGAAAGCCAGGCTTTTCTCGATCAGCGCCTTGAGCCTGAGGCTGATGGCCAGGGTTATGTCCTTCTCAAGGGTTCCGAACTTGCCCTTGGCCCCAATCTCCAGCCCTCCGTGCCCGGGGTCGATGACGATCGTCCGGATCCCGTTGGCCTCCGGGGAACTCCCCTCGACAGGCGGGGCGGCGACCTCGGTGCTGGGCGGAGGCTCCTCTTTTTTCTCCGGCTCGGGAGCGGCCTCGGGCGCCTCAACCACTGCCGCCTCGCCCACGGGGAGCTCGGCCAGTTCGTAAAGATCGATGACCAGCTGATGCTTTTTCTCGATCTGGAAGGAATCTTGGCGGAAGCGATCGTGCCGGACATCAATGACGATAATGTACAGGTCGCCGCTCGTAACCCAACTGAAGGATTTGATGAGGCGGCTCTTGACAGGCTCAGCCTTCAGACGGAAAGACGAGGCGGAGCTGATGCGGACCATGAGGAGGTTGCCGTCCTTCTCCAACGTGAAAGGGAGAGAAGAGGGAAAGGTGACGATGACGCGGCTGTAATCATCGTGGTCCTGACTTGAAACCCTGATCGTGGGCTGCGCAGCCGCGAAGGAAAGGAGGGAGAAAAAAAAGAGGCAGAAGTGGGCCAGCCGTTTTGCCGTCGTCTTGTTAAGGGCTCTCAATTCCGTTCAGCATAACAGAATGGTGGAGGCGGCGGGAATCGAACCCGCGTCCGGAGACATTCAGCTAGAAGCGTCTACATGCATATCCTCTCCTTTGTTCTCGTCGGGCCGCGCTCGAAGAGGAGAAGCGCCGTCCAACCAGCCCTCGATGCATTTCACTCACCACGTTCAGGGCTAACCTGGCTCGCTATCCTGCTGGTCGACGCCTCCCGGGAACCGCAGGAGAGAACCCGAGAAACGGCTTGCCTATACCTTAGGCAGCAACAGGTTGTGCTTCTGCACTTACTTGTTTCCACCGTTTTACGAGGTAGATGGAATCTCGACATGCAGCTTCCGCCTCACTATCCCCGTCGAATCCTATCGCCCCCATCCTTCCAACCTTATTATAAAGAGCCGGCTAGGGAATTGTCAACGTACCGGGTTTGACAGGCATGGCTCGGTTTGATAAAAAACAAGCTCTAAAGGAGGAGGAATGAAAAAAACAGCCATCCTATTATCATTTGTTTGGCTCTTAACGGCTGCCGGGTTGAGCTTGGCCCCGGAAAAAGGCGCGCCGTCCAGAATCGTCACCAACAAAGACAAGCTCCTGATCACGGCCGTGCAGGGAAAGGTCGCCCAGCCTCAGCCTTCGCGGGGGTATGTGGTAACCTGGGACGGCAAGCCCAAGATGGCCATCGGCACGGGCGGGATCAACTATAACCTGAAAGTCGGGGACAAGGTCTTTGGCTGGGCCGGTGGGGACCGGGCGACCATGGGTGTGGCCACCGAATCAATGGGGGATGACCGGTTCGGCGCGTCCTGGCTTACCCACCCCTCGGTGGGCAATGAAGTCAAGATCATCGGGGGTGAGGCCCGGGGACAAAAAGGTGTCGTCATCGGCAAGTTCGGCGGATATATCCTGGTTCATTTTGGGGACAGTATTCTTGAAAAACTGGCCATCGGAGACGGCCTCCAGGTTAAGGCCTCGGGTCTCGGGCTCGAGATCGAGGGCTTCCCCGACGTCTTCGTCCACAGCCTCTCGCCCGAAGTACTGGAGAAGCTTGACATTCGGACCGTCGATGGAAAGCTCGAGGTGCCCGTGGTCAAGGAGATCCCCGCTGAAATCGTCGGCCAGGGTGGAGGGGGCGGAAGCCTGTTCGGCAACTGGCACATCCAGACCTGCTTCCCGCCCGACATCGAGAAATTCGGTTTGACCGAGCTTCGGTTCGGCGACTTGGTCCTCCTCAAGGATACCCAGACCGATTACGGACGGGGCTATTACAAAGGAGGGGCGACGATCGGCGTCGTCTGCGGCGGACCGAGCGATATCTCGGGCTTGGGGGTGGGCGTGACTCCTATCCTGTCGACACGGTTCGGGAAAATAACCGGGCGGATCGATCCCTTTGCCAACATCGGGAAATACCTCGGCCTGAGCATGGCGAAGAAGGAGACCGCCTCCTCTTCAAGTCCAGCTGCGACTTCGCACCGTGCTGCGACGAGCAAGAATCCCGGTGTCTTGAAAACCAACGTAGCCAACCTCATCGTCACGGCCGTTGACGGAGTCGTCCAGCCCACATCGGGCCGCGATTATTCGGTCACATACGACGGCCGTCCCTGGTTGGACGTGGGCATGGCCTCGATCAACTATAACGTCTCGCTCGGCGACCCGACCCACGGCTGGGCTCAGGGAGATCACGTCGAGCCGGGTGTCACCATCCAGGGACGGGACCGGTCCAGTCCGAGTGAGTGTGCCGTGGCCATCCTGGCTTGTATCGGCAACGAAGCGGAAGTTATAACCGGGGAAGCTCGCGGGGGCAAGGGGTATTACATCGGCCGTCACGCCGGCTCGGACGACAAGGTCTGGTTTCCCAAAGATATCGTCGAGAAGCTCGCCCTGAACGATAAGGTCCAGGTCAAGGCCAAAGGTGTCGGGCTCAAGATCGAAGGGTTCGAGGACGTCCGGCTGAACAAGATGTCGCCCGAACTCCTGGCTAAGATCGGCATCACAATCGAGGGCGATCAGCTGGTCGTCCCGGTGGTGATGGAAATCCCGGGCCACATCATGGGGTCGGGGCTCGGGGGTTCTTCCGTCGAGGTCGTCGACTACGATATCCAGACCACTTGCCCTGAAACGGTCGAAGAATTCGGCCTCAAGAAACTCCGGCTCGGCGACCTCGTGGCCATCAGGGACCACTATGACTATTGGGGCCGCGGGCGGTACGAAGGCGCGGTGACCATCGGCGCCGTCATCCATGGCTTCAGCGAGATGGCCGGGCACGGACCGGGACTCAACCCGATCCTGAGTGCCCTTCCGGGGCGGATCAAGACCCGTCTCGATCCCCATGCCAACACAGCCTACTATCTGGGCCTTCGTCCGAAGCCCCGGGACTGAATGAGACCTGATAACCCCTTCCTCCCGACCTCCGAATAGATCATGAGCACGCTTCGCCGCTGGCTGATCATGGCCTGCCTGAGTCTATCAGGCGGCCTCATCTACCTCCTCCCATTTCTCAGGGAGGTCTATTATCTTCCCCTGCAGAAAGCACTAGGGATTTCGAACACTCAGCTCGGCGTGCTGATGAGCGTTTTCGGGGCCACGGCGCTCGTGAGCTATTTCCCCGGAGGTTGGCTGGCCGACCGCGTCTCTTCCCGCAAGCTGATTGCCTTTTCCATGCTGGCCACCGGACTCTCCGGGCTCTATTTTGCCACCTTCCCTTCCTATCCCCTGTCCATAGCCATCCACGGCTTCTGGGGGATCACCTGTTCCTTGACATTCTGGGGCGCAATGATCAAGGCCACCCGGAACTGGGCCCCCAGCACGGAGCAGGGCCGGGCGTTCGGCATCCTGGAGAGCGGCAGGGGCATCGCCGAGCTTGCGGCCTCGACGGCTTTCCTGGCCGTGTTCGCCAGGCTGGGGAGCGGGAACATCGCGCTCTCCCGGGTGATCATCTTGTTCTCGATCACGAACATCCTGATCGCGCTTATGGCCTGGTTCACTCTCCAAGATATGCCGAGAGATGAAGGGGCGCAGGCGATAGAGGCGCGGCCCAAGATCGGCCCGAAGCAGGTCTTTGCAGTCCTGAAAATGCCCGTGGTCTGGCTGATCTCGCTCATCATCATGGCCGCATACAGTGCCTACTGGGGGTCCTATTACTTCACCCCCTATGCCACGGATGCCTTTCTCATGAGCGTCGTCTTTGGAGGCGCGCTCGGCGTGGGCAAAATGTGGCTGAAACCGCTTTCGGCCCTGGGAGCCGGATTCCTGGCGGACAGAGCCGGGACTTCCAGGACGGCAGCCTGGTGCCTGGCTGTCCTCATCGCCAGTTTCGGCGTGTTCGCGCTCATGCCGGGAAACCCGAAACTGGTCTTTGTTTTGATCGCGAATACCGCCGTGGCCTCGCTGGCCATTTTCGCACTTCGGGGCATCTATTTCGCGCTCCTGGAGGAAGGGGGAATTCCTTTGGCCGTCACCGGTACCGCGGCCGGGATCGTCTCCGTGGTCGGGTTTACGCCCGATGTCTTCATGCCGATCGTCGGGGGGGTTCTTTTAGACCGGTATCCCGGCGGGTTGGGATACAGGTATCTCTTCGCTCTCATCGTTGGACTCTGCGCTCTCGGGCTGCTGTCCTCACTTGTCATCCACAGAAGACGCAGACAGCGGAGGGAAGCCGACTCCCCAATTCCCGGGGCCGCAGACAAGGACAGACAAGGAGTGACCTGAAGGAGAAAGAGAATGACCCGATCGGGAACAGAAACAAAGGCCGTTTTCCCAATCCTCTCTGAAGGACAATTCCAACGGATGCACGAGGCCAGCCTGGAAATATTGGAGCGCGTCGGCGTGCGGCTGTATCTCGCGGAGGCTGTCGAGATTCTCAAGAAGGCCGGAGCCCAGGTGAGCGACGGCGACCTCGTCCGCGTTCCTCGGCGCCTCGTGAAGCAGGCCCTCTCCTCCGTTCCCAAGGAAGTGACGCTCTATGACCGCAGGGGTAATCCAGCTATGCCGGTGGGCGGCTATCGTTCCTTCTACGGACCGGGTTCAGACTGCCTGAACATCATCGATCACCGGTCGGGCGAGCGCCGCAAGCCGGTCGTCCGCGACATCGTCGACGGCGTGGTTCTGTGCGATCAACTGCCGCACGTCGACTTCGTGATGTCCATGATGCTCCCCGCGGACGTCGATGGAACCATCGCCGACCGCTATCAGATGGAGGCCATGCTGTCCGCCTCCACCAAGCCCATCGTCTACGTAACCTATGAAATGAGCGGCTGCCGGGACGCCGTGGAAATGGCCGAGGCCGTCATGGGCGGAGAGGAGGCCCTGCGCCGCACTCCGACGATCGCCTGCTACATCAACGCCGTCTCGGGCCTTCGGCACAACAAGGAGGCGTTGGAAAAGCTCCTCTTTCTGGCCTCCAAGAACCTCCCTTCGCTCTACATTCCATCGTCGACGGCCGCCATAACGAGCCCGGTGACTCCGGCCGGGTCCGTCGTCCTCGACTTCGCCGGCGTCCTGGTCGGGCTCGTCCTATCCCAGTTGAAACGGGAGGGCGCCCCGGTCATCGTCTCGGGCATGCCGCCGGGAGGGACATTCGACATGAAGACCCTCGTCACCTCCTACTGCGAACCGGAACGGACGATCACCTCCGCCCTGAGCCATCATTATGGGCTTCCCATGTTCGCCATAGCCGGAGCTTCCGAGGCCAAAAACTTCGACCAGCAGGCCGCGGCGGAGGCAACCCTCAGCCTGGTCGTCGAGACGCTGGCCGGGAGCAACATCATTCATGACCTCGGCTATCTTGAATCGGGTCTTACCTTCTCTTTGGCCCAGCTTCTCCTCGGGAACGAGGTCATCAGCTGGCTGAAGGCCTTCACCAAGGGGTATGAAGTGGACGATGAAACCCTGGCCTTAGACGTAATCGCCCAGCTCGGGCCCGAAGGGGACTTCCTGAACACTCCGCACACGCTCAAGCACTACCGGGAACGCTGGTACCCGAATCTTTTTGAGCGGGCCACCTACGAAAGCTGGCTCTCCAAGGGCGGGAAAAGTCTGGCCGAGCGGGCCAAAGAAAAGATCGATTTGATCCTGGCCGAGCACAAACCGGAGCCCTTGCCCGTTAAGACCAGGGAAAGGCTCCGCGAGATCGTTCTAGGAGCGAGGCCGGGATAGGCTGCGCTCAGCTTAGTTGTCGGAGACAAGGGTTGGATATCCGGTGTACTTGCGGGGGATGCGGAGGAGACGGTACTTTTCCTCTTTCCCGGATGACCTGACAGGCAAAAATAAGCTCTTCTGGTTGTGGATTCCCCACATGTTGTCTGCCCAGGCGACGAGTTCCCAATCGGCCTTCCTGGGGAATGGATAGCAGGCCTTGACCGAGCCGTCCTTGGTGGCCAGGACGGTGATAGCATATAACCAGGTGTTCCCCCGCTTGAGACTGCCTCGGACGAATATCTCGTCGGGAGTGATAAGACAAGGCTTTCCGTCCAGCCGCTCATAGTGTCGCTCGTATTTTTTCTTCAGCCGAGGCGTCGTATAGGACAGAACCAGGAGTCCAGACGGATTGGGCCGCACCCGATGAAGTCCCAGGACAAGGTTTCCATCGTCGTCGATCCCGCTCCCGTGGAGGAGATTGTCCTTGAGCGAAACCTCCTCGCGGCCGAGGACCTTGCCTTTCTCATCCAGGCTGAGGATGACCTCGATGTAGCCGCCGGTCTTTCTAAGGTGCATGGTGTTGATCCCGGCAACCAGGTTTGGCTTGCGCAGCGGGTTCAAACTGTAGCAGAAATCGACCCCGCAGGACTGGTCCGGCTCGGGAATCCCGAGGTCGGCCGGCGTCATGAGGCGACTCTCCCCGGCCTCGGTCAGAAGATAAAAAGGAAACGGTTCGGAACGGCGGGTTTTGGGCCGGCCGCCGAGAAGCACCGGGAAATCATTCCAGGAGCGGTGGGGCTCGAACCCCAGCTCGTCCGCAACGAAGCCGAATTCATCCCCGGAGAATTTTCGGTCGAGCCAGCGTTCTTTGCGGGTTTCGGGAGAGAAAATGTAGGGTGCTCTCCCCTGGCCGCCGCGCCCCTCGAGAAGGATGTTATCGCCGATGAGGGCCTTGAACACAAAAGCCTTCTCTCCGGGAACGTATCGATAGACCTCGACAGCGCTCCGCAGCTCCAGCACCTCGCCCTCATGGTTGACGATGAAGCTCCCGATCCGGCCGGTGACATCCCAATCTCTCTTGTACGAAAGAGTCTTCCCTGTCTTGGCGTCGAGGACAAAAAGACCGATGGACTTTGAGGTCGGCTCGGTCTCGGCCGCGACGACGGCGATCCGGTCCTCAACGAGAGTGGGGTTCGGTGGATGGACCGATTCGATGCTGACGAATTTGCGTTCCCATAATTTCCTGCCGCCGGGCTCGGAAAACACCGTTAGGACCTGCTCCCTCTCCCCGGGCACGGTGTGGGTTACGAGAAAATCCTCGTTGACCGAAAAGCCCTGGAGCCGGCCCCTCAGGTCGAGGTGTGAGAACTTGCCCACGAGGTCATCGAGGACTAGCTCCTCCTCTTCCTCTTCCTGGGGCTCTTCCGGACAGCCGCAGGGAAGCTCAGTCTCTCCGGGAAGGAGAACCCCGCGCTGACGCATGAAGATCTTTTTGTAGGCCGCGAGGTCGCTGAAAAGGAACATCCGTTTGGAATCCGGTCCAGCCGGCTCAGCCGGGCCGAACTCCGGATTTCCTTCGTCGAATGAATTGAGGCTGCCCAGGATGGCCGGGAGCTCGGTCCGGGAAACATCCAGCGACGAGCCCAAGTCGCGGACGAGTTGCTGAAGTCCGCTGCGACTCAGAAGCAGAATCTTGTTCATAACCACGGTGTTATAAGCCGGGCGGAACTTGCGCCAGTCATAGCGCTCGTCGGGATTGTTGTAGGCGGTGTCCTGGATCATCAGTTCGCACCGGTTGAAGTCCTTCATCGGCATCCAGCAACCGCCGTTGCGGAAAAGAGAGGGAATATGGTCAAACTCGACGGGATCGATAACAGAACTCAGAAAATCCTCCGACTCTTTCATCTTCATGCCGAGAGCGGATTCCATGAGCGCGTCATAAAAATTGGATTTGTATTCCTCGAGTTTGTCTTTCCACTCCTGGGGAACATTGTCCCAAACCATGTCATACCCAACAGTCTCGCCGACCACATCGGGAAGGCCGAGCATGGACATCAGATGATCCGTCGCCCATTTGCGGAGGGCCTCGTCGGGCGGCGTGTAGTAGGTGTAGGGCTTGTGGAAGAACGCGTAGGTATGCGCTTCAAAGCTCGGTCCCGGGAAGGCCCCCAGCCCCACCTCGATATCTTTGATCCAGTTCGTGAAGTAGAGCGCGATGGGGCCGTGAACCAGGACGTAGGCGATTTGGTCGGCAAAGATCGAGGCCGCCTCCTTATAGAGGAGGATCCTCGAACATCTCGGGTCGGAGGGACTGCAGTCTTTCGCCTGCTGGATTTTGGCGTTGTAGTCGCGGGTGTATTCGTTAACCTTATTATTGTAGGCGGCCAGCTCGTTTTGGAGAAAGGCAATAAGCCCGTTAAAGAAGCGGGCCGGGGCAGCGTCCTCAAATCGGAGGTTTCGGCCGATGAGGTCGGCCCGTCCGGTGAGGCCGGTCGCCATGAGCATATTCTGGTAGATGAAGTCCTCGATCCCGGATACGCTCGCGCCGTAGAAGTCTGTAGGCGTCGTATCCGGAGTGCGTCTGTCGATGTAGGCTTCAAAGGCCATGTGCCTCAAGGCGATCTCGTTGATCTCCCAGGCGCCCCCGGCAAAAACGTTGATATAAGAATGGCCGAACATGTCGCCCGCGCCGTGAGTCAAAAACCCGAGGACGAAGGCCTTGATGCGAAGGGCGGTCTCATAATCTTCGGAATTTGAAGGTGGGAGGGCATAGCCGCTGGCCTGCCGCCAGAGATGGCGCAGCCAGTCGTCGGACGTGGTCAGCTCCCAATGCGGATGGATGAGAAGCTGGGAGTGGGCGATGTCGGGGATGAAATCCGCAGCAAACCCGCCGGCGCGGTAGTATGGACCACCTGCTGTCAGGGCCTTGAAGACGTTCGGTTCGACTTCATAATCGCCCAGCTTACGGATGATTGTCCCTTTATCATAATCCACGAGATAGAACTCCACCCTTCCGTCGAGGGCGTCAAGCCGAGCGACTTCGGCCAGGTGGACATGCGACACCGGCTTCCAGGCGAACGCCGGAGGTGGGGAGATCAAGAAGGCGATGAGCAAAGCCGCGAGCGGGACGCTTAAGATGGTCGATACCGAGGGGAAACGGGGAAAGGTGGAACGGAGCCCAGAGCGGCACATATTGTCTTTTAAGCTCGACGCGCGGGCGTTGCTCGTGTCCATCGTGCCTTAAACGGCGGCGCTGGCCGAAATCAAGACGGTGACTATATAGTCGGAGAAGAAGAGAAGTCAAGGATGGGCAGGGTTTGGCAGGCGCACCCGCCCTCTCTGTAGTGAATTGGCTATAGCTGCCTATCTATCAAAAGTCAATGTTGCTCCAGGTTGCCGAACCCTCTGCTATCGGAGCCTAACAACCCGTACGGGACCCAGCAGGCCGGATTCCGCGTATTCGCCGTAGCTGTTGTTGACCAGGTTGGCAATTCGGACGCGGACTTCATTCGTGCCCGGACGCAAGGCGTCGCCGACGTCAAAAACGTGCGGGCCCCAGAGCCGTGATCCGCAGCTCTTGCCGTTTACCCAGACCTCTGCGACATGGCAGACCTTGCCGAGGTCGAGCCTCATTCCTTTTTCCGGCTTGTCTAAGGTGATGGTCTTGGTGTAGTCCAGCAATCCGCTGAATTTCTGTAGGCCCCAGGCGCTCCAGTCTTCGAGTGGTTTCTCCAGGCCATGGGCATACTCGGCCGGCGGAGTCATCGGATACTCCATCACCGGCTGGATTGAGGCATCATAGGTGATCTTCCAAGGTCCATCGACAGCGGCGACAACTTCGAGATCGGGTTTCCTTTCCGGCGATCCGCTGCGGGCTTCTTCCTTCGGGTCGAAAACGAGCCAGTAGGCTTCATAGGGCTTGAACACGAGCGCGAGAGTGCTGCCATCATCTGTGCCAGTCGAGGCCACAGGATGGATCCCGCCCGTCTCACAGTCCCAGATTGACGCGGCGCCGGGGACGTCGCGGACTGAAACCGCGCAGGTCTGCCATTCCGCGTTGTTATTAGCGAGCCAGAAGAATTCCCGGCCGTCGATGCGGCGGCGATGCTGGAGCATCGGGAACGCGCCGGCGCCAAATTGAATGGGACTTCGGAGACCAGGCGCCTCCTTCCCTCCCTCGAACAACTCCTTCAACCCGGCCTCTCCGCAGGACATGAAAGTCGGCTGGGAGCGTAAGCTGTCCATCAACTCTTTCATCCGCGGATCGC
>Ga0153916_10002364_pt1 | contig 13814 bp, 11 predicted proteins | sample Opewatmetagenome_FD_109642 | JGI IMG/M metagenome (GOLD analysis project Ga0153916, IMG submission 109642) | Freshwater wetland microbial communities from Ohio, USA - Open water 3 Core 3 Depth 4 metaG | ecosystem: Environmental > Aquatic > Freshwater > Wetlands | place: USA: Ohio, Lake Erie...
ATTCCCTATTCATTTCCCTGGCGCGAATCACTGAGTCTTCTTCGTCTGGCCACAAACCTGGCGATCGCAGGGCAGCGGGCGGCCGGGGACAGTCCCCTTGCGAAGCTAATCACGCGCGAAGGGCTTGGCGAGGCTCCGGCAAGGGGACGTGGGAGTGAGGCCAGACGCGGCGGGCACGACGTGCGAGGAAGGCAGTCGCGGCAACCAGCCCGGAACCTGTCGCGGTGATCACCCGCACCCACGGCCAGCAGGTGGCGCCCACCAGCCCTCCGATGACCAGAGAGAGGTTCACCGCTTCGGCTGGAGCGAGGCTCCCGCGGATCGGGCCGCTCATGAGCCCGACCAGGCATCCGCACGTTCCGCCCACCAGCGACTCCCTGGCCCTTCCGGTGAACGGGGCGAGAATCAGTCCCAGGACCGAGAACACCATGATGCCGGCAATCACGTGCGACAACAGTCCGATCGCTCCTCCGCCAAAATGGAGACCGGTGATCGTGCCAAGGACGGCGCCCAGGACAATCCAGGCGGTCACCATGGAAACGACTCTCCGCAGGACCCTTCGTCCGGGCCCGGGGCGGGGCAACTCAGCATTCTTGGCCATCGCGATTCTCTCCTGATTCCGGAAGGGGACAGTCCCGTTTTCGCTGCGCGAAAACCGGGACAGTCCCCGAGTTGATCCAAGTAATCTGGGCGGTCTAGCAAACATAGCTCGCCGTTGGTCCGGCTGGCGGCGCGAGCAGACAAGAATGAGTTTGGGGACAGGATGGTCCGAAAAGGGCCATCGCGCCCACCCATAAGACGGGGTGCGACGGGTCGCAAGTCAGCGGCCAAACGTCGCTCTACCGGCCGCTCACCACGCCCATCTTGTTCGCCGCGCCGGAGGTCGAGGGGGGGAGGTTGATCCTGAACAAGGGCAGGTAGCGGTAATAGACCTCCAGGGTGAGGATCGACAGGCTGGTAACCATCAGCCGGCCCCCTTGGGAGCCCCACCGGTCGGGCGTCGGCCGGTCCGGGTCCCAGCTCCCGTTGGCGCAACTGTCCTTCTCCTTGACCTGGGTGCTGATCAGGGTCCGCCGCATCTGGCGGTTCCAGGCGTCCCAGTCGGGCCCCAGCAGGTTGTGCATCGCCAGCGTGGCGTAGTACCAGTAGTAGACGTCGCGCTGGAGGCTGGGGTCGGGAAGGTGGGCCATCAGGTATTGCTTCCCTTCCTGCATCGCGGGATCGTCGCGGGCCATGCCCAGGTATTGGTGGCAGAGCATTCCCACCGAGGTCATCGAGGGGCTGACTTCCCGGTAGGGCTGGTACTGGAAGAGGCCCTGGTGTTGTCCGGCCGCGACCGAGGCCAGCCACTTGCGGGTGTTTTCCAGGCTGAGCGAATTGACGCCCAGGCCGGCCATTTGGGCGCTCTTGAGGGCCATCACTTGCCAGCCGGTGACCGAGGTGTCGCCGGGATCGCCCGGCTCATAGCGCCAGCCGCCGGTCGATTCGTTCTGGGCCTGCTCCACAAACCGCACGCCCTTCGAGGCGGCCGCGCCGACGGCCGGGTCCTTGCTCAGCCCGTAGGCCTCGCACAGGGCAATCGTCGCCAGGCCGTGGGCGTACATCCGCTGGGGGCAGCCTGCGGAAAGGTCCCCGTCGGGGGCCTGGTGCTTCAGCATCCAGGCGATCCCTTTGGCGACCTCCCGCTGGTAGGGCCCTTTGACCTTGTGGGTCTGTCCGGCCCCGAGGAACGGCAGCAGGGCCAGGGCGGTAGCCGCAGAGTCCGACTTGGCCGAGCCCTGCCCGCCGCAGCCGCGGCCGGAGCAGGCACGGTTGTGTTGGATGCTCCAGTTGCCGGCGGCGGCCTGGTGGCGGGCGAGCCAGTGGAGGCCGCCGGCCACGGACCGCTCGGAGGCCTTGGTTCCGCCGATGACGCCCAGCAGGGCTTCGCGGTGGCCTTTGCCCCGGCCGCCCAGCCCTTGACCGCGGCTCCCCCCGGCGCCGGCGACATCCCCTTCCCCGGAGCTTGTGCCTACGCCGCCCAGCCCGCCGATCCCGGCCAGCCCTTGGACGCGGAACCCGCCCAGCCCGCCCAGGAGCGGACCCGCCAGCTCCGCCGGCCGGCCTCCGCCCGCGTCCTCAAACTCCTCGGAGTCGTCGAAGTACTTGGCTTCCTGAGGCGCCGGGCTGCCCCAGCCGAGCGTTTCCAGGTCGAGCCGGCTGGGCTCCAGGGGAGCATCTCCGATGTCGAAGCGCTCGGGCATGACCTCGAGGGTGTTGTCGACGTCGGCCGCCTCGAACGTGGGGGCCCTGCCGAACGGTCCCCCCAACGCGCCGGCGACGACGGCCGGCAAGAACGTCGTCACGATGGCGACGGTCACAAACCCGATGGCGTGCACGATCGCGCTGGCGACGTACCAGCAGCCGTTCTGGCGGAGCCACTTCTTGAGCTCGGCGCCGAGGGTCGAGCCGTCGGGCACGGCGCAAGTCACGAGGTGGTTGATCCAGCGTGCCATAGGCCAGGGAGTCCTGCCGTTTCACTCTAATTATAACGCAGGCCGATCGTCAAAGCCAAAACCCGCCGTCTGCGCAAACCCTGCCGGCCCGCCTGCTTCGTCCGTTTCTTCCGAGGATGACGATGGCCCGAGCGAGGGACGGCCGATCGGCGGCTTCCCGGGGGGTGCAGGATAGTCTGTTGGGGATGAATTGCCCCAGAGGTCGTAGCGAGTCTACGACCGCAAGAATCGGCCCAGCTCCTGAAACAGGCTGGCGATCCGTTGGCCGATCTCCGGCGGCAAATCGATCTTGGAGGCCATGATCTCGCGGAGATTGCGGCGGATCTCCATCACCACCTCCATCGAGGTCCGGCCGGAGGTTGCCGCCGTCTCCAGCCGCTTGCGCCAATCGTCGTATCCCAACGCTCCCAGTTGGGCGGCCAGCTCGGCGGCAGCTTTGGGATAATCGGGAGGTTCCACGGCCGATCTCCTTACTCCTGCCGTGTCGCCACGAGGCACCCGACGACATGCTGCGTGCAGCCACGGTTGGCCGCTATTATAATGTCCCCCGGTCGCCATGTCACCGGCCGGTGGCGGCTGCCCAAACCAGGCCCGAGAGGGAGATGCTGAAATCATGGGAGGCGGGCGCGGCGAGTTCACCCCATTGGACTGGATCGTCCTGGCCGGCTATTTCGTCGGGATCACGGCCTTCGGCCTGTGGGTCTCGCGGAAGATCCGCTCCAGCCGGGGCTACTTCCTCGGCGACCGCAAGCTGCCGTGGTGGGTGATGATCGGGCAGTCGTTCGGCACGGGGACGCACGCCGAGAACCCCGTCGCCCAGGCCGGGGCCACCTGCCACTTCGGCTTCGCCACGATCTGGTACCAGTGGAAGAACATGCTGATCACACCCTTCTACTGGCTGATGGCCCCCTGGTACCGCCGCTCGGAGCGGACCACGATCGGCGAGATAATGCTCGATCGTTACGGCCAGGGGATGGCGATGCTCTACACGGTCTTCGCCCTGTTCTACTTCGCCTTCAACCAGGGGACGATGCTCAAAGGGGCCGGCAAGGCGATCGCCGTGGCCACCGGCGGCCAACTGGCCGTCTTCGGCGGGGTGGTCGAGATCACGCCGAATACCGTGGTCGGGGCAATGGCCGTCACCTTCATCCTCTATAGCTTCTTCGGCGGCCTGGTCGCCTCGGCCTACACCGACTTCGTCCAGGGGTTCCTGATCATCGCGATGTCCTTCCTGCTGATCCCGGCCGGGCTCTGGGCCGTGGGCGGCTTCCGGGGAATGCGCGCCAGCCTCCCCCAGGACTTCTTCGAGCTGTACAACGAGGCCAGCGGCGTGGGCGCGTTCACGATCCTCATGCTCACGCTGAACGGCTTGATCGGCATCACCGCCCAGCCGCACACCCTCACCATGAACGCCACCGGCCGCACGGAACGCGCCGGGCGCGTCGGCCAGACCTACGGCTCGATGGTCAAGCGGTTCTGCACCATCGGCTGGGCCCTGACCGGCCTGATCGTGGCGGCGATGGTGGTGCAGCGGGGAATCACCCTCGGCGACGACAAGGAGAGCGCCTTCGGCTACGCTTGCCTGCACCTGCTCGCGCCCGGACTGACCGGCCTGATGGTCGCCTGCATCCTCGCGGCCAACATGTCCACCTGCTCGAACTTCATGGTCAACAGCGGCGCCCTGTTCACGCGGAACCTGTACGGCGTCTATTTCCGCCCCCGTGCGGGCGACCGGGAGATGCTGCTGGTGGGCCGGCTCTCGGGGTTCGCGCTGACGGTGGTGGGCGTCGCCTTCGCCTTCCAGGTCGGCCAGGTCCTCGACGCCTTCATGTTCAACGAGACCATCCCCGCCTTTCTCGGCATCGCGGTGATGGGCGGGATCCTCTGGAAGCGGGCCAACCGCTACGGCGCCCTGGCCGCGGTGCTCTCCTCGCTCGCCGCATACTACGCGATCAACTACCAGCAGACGGGCAGCCTGCAGTTGGTCTACAAATGGCTTGCCGCCCCTTATGCCTGGGCGACGCTCGTGGGCGTCGTCGTGTTCGTGCTCGTCAGCTTGCTGACGCGGCCGGAAGACACGGAGCAAATCGAGCGGTTTTTTGACGACATGCGGCGCTCGACCGACCGGGAGGGACTCGCCGAGAAGCAGCCCAAGCCGCTGGCCGCCGAGGTGGGCCAGGACCTGATCCTCCTGGACCTCCCCGGCTGGCTCACCGCCCGGCGCTGGCGCGGGTTCTTGCGCAGGTACCGCGAGGACCTCGTGGGCTTTGTCCTCGCCTGGGGAGCGGTCGGACTGCTGGTCCTGGCGGCCTGGGGACTGATGCAGATCGGCAGGTAGGTGCGCCCACCTCAAGGCCGTCTATGGTGGCCACCAGGAGTGCAGGCGGCCACCGCTCCCCACAATCCGGGCGGGGCTCAAATACCCTTCCCAGGGCTTCCAAATATGCTAGAATGGCTTTGGGGGCCCAAATAGGGGATCCAAGTCGCTGCGGCGGGAGTCAGATCCTCGGGTCACTCTCCGAATGCGTTTCCCCTAAAGAGCGTCCGCCGCAGCCAACGGAACTGAGTAGAGAAGCATGCCTTACCGGGAAGTCACCCACTATCTCCGCAAAGCCCTGCTGGATGCCTGCGCGCTCCGCGCCCTGGCGTCCGACGGCGCGGAGTCCCGCTCGCCCCGTGCGGCGGCAGCGGCGGCGAGGCTCCTGCGGGGGATGCAGGAACACCTCGACCGGGCGCAGTGGAGCCAGGCCGTCGATCCGCAGGAGTACGTGGGCCATTGCCCCGAGCCCTTGGAGCCGGTCGGAGCGATCTCGGCCGAATCGTACCACGCGCTGGCCTTCACCATCAGCGACAAGATCTTCCAGGACATCGCCTACATCCTCAGTTGCGCCGCCCGCGACGGCGCGCGGAAAGGCCGCGTCGTCCGGCTCTACGGCGACGACGGGGCGATCAGCATGGACCTGGTCACCAGAAACTGGGTCTACGTCCGCGACTACCTGCTGAGCGGCCGCTGCCCGGACTTCGAGGAACAGGCCGAAGAAATCATCGCCCGGATGGAATTCGAGTCGGTGTGCAGCGAAGCCCAGGCGGTGGCGAGCCAAGGCCCCGAAGACGACACCTGCGGCGGGTAGCCCGCATGGCTCGCCAGCGCGCGAGGGTCGGGTGGCCCGCTGCGGCCCTTCCGTCCTACGCGGGCGGGTTCGGCCCGTGAACGTGGCGCAGGTAGGCGCTGGCGATCTCGAAGCGCCGCACCAGGCCGACCAGCCGCCGCTCGTCCAGATCGTTGACCACCGGCAGCGCCAACAAATCGTTCTCCACGAAGAGCTCCAGGGCCCGATCCAGTTGATCTTCCGGCCGCAGCGGCCGCACGTCGCTCCGCATCAGGTCCTCGGCGAGGATCAAGGGCCGTGCCTGGGCGGCCTGGGAAGCCAGGTGCACCTCCTCCAGGTTGATGATGCCCAGCAGGCGGCTCTCCTCGTCGACGACCGGCAGCACCGGACAATCGGCACTGCCGAAGCGCTCGAGGACGGTGCCCAGGGAATCGTTCGGACGGACCTTGGGGACGTCGAGTTTCCCCAAGATGAACTGGCCGACTCGCACGCCCGCCAGCACCTGGCGAACGTAGCTTCCCTGGTGGGCGGGAGAGCGGGAGCGGCTGTCGACCTGCGACGAATAGATCGATTGTTCGTCGGAGAGGATGAAGGCCAGGGCGCAGACCCAAAGCGCGGGCAGGAGGAGGTGGTAGCCGCCGGTCATCTCGCTGACGATGACTAAGGTCGAGAAGGGGGTCTTGGCGGCGGCGGCAAAGAAGCCGGCCATGCCCACGATCACGAAGCTCGCGGGATGGGGAACAAGCCCCGGCCAGAACTGGTGCAGGAACAATCCCAGCGCGCCCCCGCCGCAGCCGCCGATGACCATGGAAGGACCGAAGACTCCACCCGAGCCGCCGCTTCCGATGGTCAGGCCGGTCGTGAGGATCTTGCCCAGGGCGATGGCCAGCAGGAGCCAGGCACTGGCGCCGGCCTCAGGGCTCACCGCCCGCTGGATCGCGCCGTAGCCGAAGGAGAGCACGGCCAGCGCGTGCTCTTCGCGGCCGAAGAGGTAATAGAGGGCGAGGCCAACCAGGCCGGTCGCCAGCGCGCCCAGCGCCGGCTTGAAGTGGGGGCGGATCGGCAGGCGGCGAAAGAGGCGCGTACAGCCGTAGAAGGTCCTGGTGTAGAGCATCGCCAGGAAGACCACGAAGAGCACGAGCAGGGTGTACGGCAAGAGGCGGCGAGGATCGGTGAACGCGATGTCCGGCGTGGCAAACAGGGGCTGCCAGCCGGCGCCCGGCGCCCAGTACGAGACGATCGTGCCCAGGGTGCAGTAGGAGACGACGCTGGCGATGGCCGCCGGCATAATGACTTCCGGCTCGAACTCGGGAGAGCGGTAGAGGACCTCGGCGGCGAACAAGGCCCCGGCCAGCGGGGCGCGAAAAATGGCGGCGATTCCCGCGCCCATCCCCGCCGCCATGAGGATCCGCCGGTCGACGGCCCGCAGGCGAAGCAGGTTGCTGAGGTAGGAGCCGAAGCCGGCCCCGATCTGGGCAATCGGCCCTTCGCGGCCTCCCGATCCGCCGGTGCCGATCGTCAGCGCGCTGGCGACAATCTTGACCAGGGGGACGCGGGGGCGGATTTGGCCCTGGCGATGATGGTAGGCCGCGATGACGGCGTCCGTGCCGTGTCCCTCGGCTTCCGGGGCAACACTGTAGACCAGCAGCCCGCTCAAGAGTCCACCCACCGCCGGGACGAGAAGCAACAGCCACGGCCGGAGGGGCGTCGCCGTCGCGGGGGGCCACGCCAGAGGGGGCTCGCCCGCCGGGCGCGGCTGCGGGTCGTAGCCGGCGACCGTGCCCAACGCAACGCGCTCCACGGCTTGCGTCGCCACGTAGAACACAACTGCGCCGATCCCGGCCACCAGCCCCACCAGCACCGCCAGTCCCAGCAGTCGGACCTGGGCACGGATCCGCCATCGCCCAAATCTCAGGAACTCCGGAAACCAGCGGAGCAGGTGCACCGGGATGTTGGGCGGTTTCGAGGACGGTTCCATCGTCGAACTGCCGTAAGGAGGATTCCGTCGTTTGATGGTCCGCTATCGGCTGATTGTCTTCCCGCCGCGTGGTCCCTTCAAGGGCCCTTTCCCAACCCGTGGCGCGCTCCTTGTTGAACTCCGCTTCTCGCGTCCGACAGATCAAATCCGGAAAGAAACTCGACCAAGGCGGCCGGGTCGGGCACGCGATAGGGGGCAAGCGGCGGCGCGCGGGGACCGACCCCGATGGCCACTCCGCCCATGGCAACGGCGGTTTGCAGGGCCTCGGCGTCGTTGGCGGCGTCCCCGGCGTAGAGCACGCCTGGGCCCTCGACTGCGAGGTGGCGGGCGATCAGCCGGACTGCGGTTCCCTTGGTCCATCCCAGCTCCGAGGTGACCTCGATGGCCCTCGGGCCGTCGACGCTTCGCAAGTCGCCGGAAAACGGCTCCAGGGCGGCGCGGGCGCGGGCCTGGAACTGGTCCACCCGATCGGCCGCAAGGTCCCGATAGTGGAGCGTGAAGCCCAGTCGCTTGTCCTCCAGCCAGGTGCCGGGAAAGGCGGCCAGCAGGGGCTGCACCTGTTGGGCGATCCGGGCCACCCGCTGCTCGGCCTCCAGCGCATCGGGGTGGGTGAGGTAGGTCCCGCGAATCTCCAGCTCCAGCCCGCTCGTGCCGGCAAAACAAAGCCCGCTGAGGTCTACCATTTCCTTGAGGTCCTCGATCGTCCGCCCGCTCAGGATGCCCACGTGGACGCCGGGCCAACCGGCCAGACGCTCCAGCACGCGGCGCGTGGCCGCGTCGAGCCTGGCCAGGCGGGGGTGCTCGACCAGCGGCGTGAGGGTCCCGTCGTAATCGAGCAAGAGGGCCAGCCGGCCGCCGCGCCGGTGCGCCGCAAGGAGCTGTTCCCGCGCGGCTTCGAGCGGCGTCATGAGGCCGTCTCTCCCAAGGGGGTGGTTTCTCCGACGAGCTGCTGTGCGTCGGCCAGTTTGCTCCCTTCGGACAGGAGCATTCCGGCCCAGCGGTAGATGTTGTTGTCCACGATCCGGTCGCGGAGGCGGCGCATGCGTTGTTCCTGCTCTTCCGGTGGCATGGTCAGGGCGAGTCGGAGGGCTTCGGCAAGCTCGTCCACGGCGTAGGGGTTGACGAGCACGGCTTCGGCCAGCTCCCGCGCCGCGCCGGTGAACTGGGAGAGGACCAGCACCCCGCGAAGGTCCTCCCGGGCCGCGATGAACTCCTTGGCCACCAGGTTCATCCCGTCGTGCAGCGAGGTCACCACGCAGCCCGCGGCGATCCGGTACAAGGGGACGATCTGCTCGGGGCTGTGGTGCTCGTTGAGGAAGACGATCGGCCGCCAGGCGCCCTGGCCGTGACGCCAGTTGATCTCGTCCACCAGCTCGTCGAGTTCCTCGTTGAGCCGGCGGTAGGCGGGAATGTGGACGCGGCTGGGCGCGCCGATCTGGACGAAGGTGAAGGTGCCCTTGAGGTCGGGGTAAAGGGTCAGCAGCCGGTCGATCCCCGTGAATCGCTCGGGGATGCCCTTGGTGTAGTCCACCCGGTCCACCCCGAGCAGGATCCGCACCTTGCCCAGGCGGAGGCGCTTGCGGATCCGCTGTTCTTCCCGCTCCAGGTCGGGGGGCATCCAGGAAAGCACCACGTCGGGGTCGATGCTGATCGGATACGGCTTGACGAAGGTCGTCCGGCCGCCGCGGGTGACCGAGAACCGCTCCATGTCGATCCGGGCTTCGATCGCCCGGTCCACGGTCTCCAGGAAATTGTTGCAGTGGTACTGGATGTGGAACGCCAGCAGGTCGTTGCCCAGCAGCCCGTCGAGGATCTCGTCCTGCCAGGGGCAGACGCGGAACACCTCGCGGTTCGGCCAGGGGATGTGCCAGAACTGCATGACGATCAAGTCGCTCCGCGCGTTCTTGAGCATCCGCGAGAGCAGCGCGAAGTGGTAGTCCTGGACAAAGACCACGGCCGGTTCCTGGCCCACCTCGTCCAGCACGGCGTCGGCGAACTTCTGGTTGACGGACCGGTACTGCTCCCAGTTCGCGGAATCGAAGCGCGGGCGGGTGTAGGCAATGTGGCAGAGCGGCCAGATCGCCTCGTTCGAAAAGCCGTAGTAGTAGCCCTGCTCTTCGGCCTTGCTGAGCCAGACTCTCCGCAGCGTATAAAGGGGCTTCTCGGGGGGGACGGCCACGCGGTCGCGCTGGTCGACCACGGCCTGGTCGGCGTTGCCGCTGCCGTGGGCGACCCAGACCCCGCCGCAGGCCCGCATCACCGGGTCCAGCGCGGTCGTCAGCCCGCTGGCCGGCCGAATGCAGCGGATCTCGTCCCCCTCGTACGTGTGGACGTACGGCTCGCGGTTGGCGACCACGACGACCTTGGCGCCGCCCAGCCGCTCCCGCACCACGCTTTCCAATCGCTCCTTGGTCCAAGCCATGACGAGCTCCTTTCGCACTGGTCGAGCGCTGCGCCCCGCTGTTGCGCCCCGGTCGTCACCGCGTGGCTGTGATCTGCCGGTCGAGCGATCAACCAACCAGCACCCCGTCGCAGGGGCCCTCCAGGCAGAACAGCATCACCAGGTAGTCGCGCAGGTGTCGGGTGAGGAGAAAATGCTCGCGGACGAACTCGTGGCCGACCCGGCCCATGCGCTGTCGTTTCTCGGCGTATCGCAGGAGGTAGCGGATGCGATACGCGGCCCCGGCGGGCGAGTGGACGAGGAAGCCGGTGTGATAGTCGTGGACCTGCAAGGTGATGCCGCCGCAGGCCCCGCCGACCACCGGCTTCCCCTTCCAGAGGGCCTCGGTCACCGTGAGACCGAAACCCTCCTTGACCGATTTCTGCAGCACCACGATCGCCGAGCGCTGCAGGACATTGATGGTCCGGTGGGCGTCGGGCGGGAGCATCAGCACCTTGAGGTTCTTGTCGTCCCCCACGCGGCCCAGCACGTCGCGAAGGACCTCGGCTCCCTCGGGGTCGTCGTCGGCCGGACCGCCGGCCAACACCAATTGCAGCTCGGGATAGTACGGCTTCAGGAGGCGATAGGCGTCGATGACCCCCAACGGGTCTTTGAAGCGGTCGAACCGCGACACCTGGAGAAGCATCGGCCGCTCGGGATCGACGTCCAGTCGCGCCAGCGTTTCCAGGCGTTCTTTTTCGGGGATCGGGCAGTTCTTGTCGGAAAGGGGATCGATGGAGGGGGGGACGACGAACATCGGGCACGCCAGCGGCCGCGTGAAGGCGGCCATCGAGAAGACGCTTGCCTGGTAATGGGGGATCGCCGCCTCGAGGTACTTCCACACCGCCCGGTTCGGCCGCGAGGCGTCGACGTGGCACCGCCACACCCAGCGGCCCACCTGCCCCGGCGGCGTGAACCGCGGCAGGTAGATCGGCTGGGGGTCGTGCACGAAGACCACGTCCGCCTCGAGGTTCAAGCGTTCGGCGTTTTCCCGGTTCACCTCCAGGTGCACGTCGAAATCGCTCTTCCGCAGGGCGACGGGCAGTCCCTGGAGGCCGTTGTGAAACGCCTTGGTGACCCGGTAGAAGTCCGGCGACCCGCTGATCACCTCCCAGCGGGCGTCGAGCCCCAGCTCCTGCATCAGCGGAACCATCCAGCGGAGGATCTCGGCCACGCCGCCGCCGGTCCGCGTGGAATTGACGTGGACGATCCGCTTGCCCGCCAGCCGCCCCGCCAACTGCCGCAGCCGCTGGATCTCCCGCGGGCCCACGACTTCTTCATAGCGGTCCAGGAGCTTCATGTGGGGGCCCTCGCGCCGGCCGTGGCGTCCAGGAGGTGCTGCCGGAAGACGTCCAGGATCTCCTGGCGGAGCTGGCTCAGATTGAGAAAATAGAAGTCGATCGCACGCAGCCTGGCCACCAAGGGCGGGTCCGCGCCGCAGCTTTCCAGCCAGAGCGAGAAATCGTCGGTACCCCCCGCCGTCCGCCGCCGGGCTTCGTGAACGTGGAAGAACAGCGAGCGGAGCGACATCCGCTCGATGGCTTCCACGAGCGCGGCGGGAGTCGAAACCCGCTCCCCCGTGTCGTAGGCAATCAACTGCGACTCGACCAAGTGCAATTCCAATCCCGGCCGGCACCACGGCACCCGCTCCAAGCCCCAAAGCCGGTCCTCCAGGACGTTCACCAACGCAAAGCGGAGGGCGGCGATCGTGGGGTGTTTGTAGGGATCGACCAGGCCGAGCTGCTCCCCCAGCACGTGGTCGCCCAGCGCGTCCCAGCACCAGCGGGCCAGATCGTTGGGGAACTCGTTCAGCTCGAAGTGATCCTCCAGCGCGCACCGCATCATGTGGTGCTCGAGCACCGCCTCGGGCGCGCTGCGGACCGCCTCCAGCAGCTCGCGGAGATTGCTGCACACCTTCCCGGTGGCCCGGCGCACGAGGCTGCAATCGAACACGGAAAAGGGCTCCACGGCGTTCATGATGATTATTCTACCGATCGCCGGGCTCCACGTCCACCGGGATGGCCGGGTGGCACGCAGGGTGGCACGCCCTGCAAGGGCGTGACTCGGAGGGCGCCAAGGTCCTTGACAGCCCGGCCCGAAAAGGTCATCTTCAAAGCGTCGCAACCGAGCGTCGATTCTTGACCCAGGGGAGAAAGGGTATGGCCTTCCATCGTCGTCAATTCCTGGCGGCCTCGGCGGCCGCGGGCCTGGCGCTGGCCGCTCCCGCCGTCCACACGGCCGAGCGGAACAAGAAGTACAAGACCGCCCTGATCGGCAGCGGCTGGTGGGGGACGAACATCCTCCGCGAGGCGATGGCCGCCGGCCAATCGCAGGTCGTTGCCCTGTGCGACGTGGACCAGAGGCAAATCGCCCAGACGATGGCCGTGGTGGAAAAGCTCTCCGGCGACAAGCCCCGCCGCTACGGCGACTTCCGCGAGCTGCTCGACAAGGAGAAGCCCGAGATCGCCATCGTCGCCACGCCCGACCACTGGCACCCCCTGTGCATGATCGCGGCGGTCAAGGCCGGGGCGCACGTCTACGTCGAGAAGCCGATCAGCCACACGGTCCGCGAAGGCCGGGCGATGGTCAAGGCCGCCCGCCAGTCCGGCCGGGTGGTCCAGGTCGGCACCCACCGCCGCGTCTCGCCGCACAACGTGAGCGGCCGCGAGTTCATCCGCTCGGGCAAGCTCGGCAAAATCGGCATGGTGCGGGCGTTCGTACACTACGGCGGCGGGCCGGAAAAGCCCCGCAAGAACGTCGAGCCCCCCAAGACCCTCGACTGGGACATGTGGTGCGGCCCGGGGCCCAAACGCCCCTTCAACGGCGACCCCGACAACCCCTGGGGCGGCGGCATCCACCCCCGCGGATTCCGCGGCTACCTCGACTACGCCAACGGGACGCTGGGCGATTGGGGCATCCACTGGATGGACCAGATCCTCTGGATCACCGGGGAGAAGTATCCCAAGCGAGTCTTCTCGGTCGGCGGGCGGCCGATCAAGGGCCCGCCGGTCCTCACCCCGCAGCAGCAAACCACCGACGCCCCCGACCACCAACTAGCCACCTACCAGTTCGACTCCTTCGACGTCACCTGGGAGCACCGCCAGTTCGCCGGCAACAACGCCGAGAAGGGGGAGTCGGTCGGCTGCTACTTCTACGGCGAAAAAGGGACCTTCCACATGGGCTGGCAGAAGGGCTGGACCTTCTACCCGGTCAACCCCGGCCAGGCCCCGATCCACGAGGACCCCCAGCTCCACCAGCCCGACGACCAGAACATCAAGGAGCTTTGGGCCGACTTCCTCCAGGCGATCAAGACCGGGAAGAAGCCGGTCTGCGACATCGAGGAGATCTACTACTCCACCAACGTCGCCCTGCTGGGCATGCTCAGCTACAAGCTCGGCCGGAGCGTCCAGTGGGACGGCCAGAAGGAACAGATCGTCGGCGACCCCGAGGCCAGCAAGCTCCTCTGCCGCCAGTACCGCGGCGAGTGGCTCTATCCGACGGCCTGAAGGCTAAGGGGTCGGGAGTCGATTTCCACGTCGGCAGAAAACGTCTCCAGCAACCGGCCAAACGGACCGCCGACGTGGAAATCGACTACCGACCCCTTCGGTCAAAGCTTGAGGATGCCCTTGCGGCGGAGCTCCAGGGCCACCTTGCACAGCTCGATCATCTCCGGCGTGTAGCGGCAGCCGATGTCCCCGCCGTCCGAGGCGTTGCCAATGCGCGGGTTTGTCGCATTCCGCCGCCAAATCAGTCCCGGAGGTGGGCCGTTCGCTGGCAAGTTCAGTCCCGAA
>Ga0153916_10002365_pt1 | contig 13813 bp, 15 predicted proteins | sample Opewatmetagenome_FD_109642 | JGI IMG/M metagenome (GOLD analysis project Ga0153916, IMG submission 109642) | Freshwater wetland microbial communities from Ohio, USA - Open water 3 Core 3 Depth 4 metaG | ecosystem: Environmental > Aquatic > Freshwater > Wetlands | place: USA: Ohio, Lake Erie...
GGCGATATGCGCTACTATTTTGCCTTTCCCCTCGTCACCAAAGAACCCGCCGACTACTATGGTACATGTCATTGTGCAACCAAGGTATGTGGGTCATCGCTGTACTAAAGGTTTATCATCGGGGAGGATCGAGGGGTGATTTTCCGCATCATTCTCGTCTTCCCCTTTCCTTGCGCTGAATAAATGGCGATAGATATTCCAAATATACGCCCAGTGAAGGGCAAGATGATGGAGAATCAATCCCACCAGTAGGAGGGCGGCGATACTATGACGATCAATCCAGCTCCTCCGTGCGATACCTAGAGAAGTAGTGGTCCCGGCTAGGGAGCCAAGACTTCCCCAGTACCCCCACCCAAGGGGAGGGTCAGGGTACAGACCGCACCGCTAAAGAGAGCAAGCAGGAAGATAAAACCAGAGATGATATCCACCACAGCATTGAGACGTGATCCAGTCATAGGATGTTTCACGGGAAAAATGTTGATGCAAGGGATGTTTGAGTAGTATGGGCGCTGGGAGGTGCTGATGGGAGCCGGTGCTGGACCGGATTTTTTTCAGTAATATATAGGTTTGTTTTTATCCGGAGGGCATATCGACTGGCGGTGAACAAATCTCCAATACACTACTGTCAGCGTTATGGCAGACAGGTTCCACTGGAAATAAAGGGGTACGGTTCTTTCAGGGAAGGCTGCTGATAAAAAGTCCCATCCGTCGGAGAGCTTCGGTGAGATGCTCCCGCGATACCGCGTACGCACATCTGAGATAGCCAGCCCCTGCAGATCCAAAGACCGATCCAGGAACAACAGCTACCTGATGTTCGGATAGAAGGCGTTCTGCAAATTCCACATCATCAAGCCCGGTCTCCAGTACTGAGGGAAACGCGTAAAACGCACCTTCCGGAAGGTGGCAGGTAAGGCCGATCCTGTTGAGTCCATCGATAAATAGATTTCTTCTCAGGCGGTACTCCCGTACCATCCGGTTCTTCTCCTCCTCCCCGTTCTTCAACGCCTCGATTGCTGCCATCTGCCCCATGATAGGGGCGCAGAGCATCACGTACTGGTGTATCTTGAGTGCTGCCTCACAGATCTCTCGGGGCGCACACAGGTAGCCGACGCGCCAGCCGGTCATGGAATATGCTTTGGAGAAACCGTTCAGGGTAATTGTCCTTTCCCACAGACCATCGATCGTCGCTACCGCAGTATGCTTCCCTTCGTAGGTTAGTTCGGAATACACCTCATCAGTGATGAGGAGGAGATCGTGATCCAGCACAATATCGCGGATAGCCTTGAGGCTCGGGCGATCCATGACCGCACCGGTGGGATTATTAGGAAAGTTCATCACGAGCGCTTTGCTTCGCGTGGTGATCCGTTCCATCAGAGCGTCTGGAGTGAGGCGGAAGAGGTTGTCCTCTGTACAGGGAACGGGGACGGGGGATCCCCCGGCAAGAGTGACACAGGGTGAATACGCCACATAGCATGGTTCCGCAACCAGTACCTCATCACCTGGCTCCACCACTGCCCGAAGCGCTATATCCAGTGCCTCGCTCACCCCGCTGGTGATAATGATCTCATACTCCGGGTCATACGTTAGTCCATACCGCTCTTTGAGGTCTTTGGAAAGGAGTTGGCGCAGGGGAAAGAGTCCTTTATTCGAAGTGTATGAGGTATGGCCCTGTTCGATAGCATAAATGCCCGCCTCGGAGACCGACCAGGGGGTATTAAAATCCGGCTCACCAACACCAAGAGAGATGACATCCTCCATGGTGAGGATGAGATCGAAAAATTTCCGTATGCCGGACGGCGGTATACCTTTCGCACGGGAAGAGATAAAATCCCTCATACCGAGTCCCTCAGAAGGTCAATGGAAGGCGTTCCCCTTCTTCCCGTTCATAGAAGAAGTTGCCATTCTCCTTGTACGTCTTCATAATGAGGTGGGTCGCCGTCTCCCGTATATGATCCATGGGTGCAATCTGCTCGGACACAAACCGTGCTACGTCATGCATGGTTTTGCCAGTAATGTGGATCTGGAGATCATACACACCAGTGACCAGTCGCAGTGATTTCACCTGTCTATAGCGGGAGATCCGTTCCGCGATCCGATCATAGCCAAAGTCCCGTTCCGGGGTAACCTTCAGGTCGATGATGGCCGAGACCTCTTCCTCCCCCGCCTTCTCCCAGTCGATCACGGTGGTATACTTTCTGATGACCCTGCTTGCCTGGAGCTGGCGGATCCTCTCTTCCACCTCAGGTGCCGAGAGGCCTGCCATGACTGCCATTTCCTGAAGGGGAATTCTGGCATTCTCTTCAAGCAGCTGTAGCAGGATACGATCCTTCTCATCCATTATATCACCTGAATAACCCTCTCAGGTGGTTGATATCCATCCCCATCAAGCTTTCCTCTTTCAACCGTGGATCGGTAGTAATGACTCCCGAAATTTGTTTTACATTGGTATCAAAGGAGATTTCCTTGGTTCTCCCATACCGCCCTCTGCTGACAACCCTGGTGGAGATCACCCCCAGCATATTCAGTTCTGAGATGAGATCGGTAATCCGCCGAGGAGTGAGAATATCGAGATCAACTGCTTGAGCAAGCTCCCGATAGACCTGAACCACCTCGCCGCTGGTAAAGATCTTCTTTCCCATCTGATCGAGAAGGAGCATGGCATAGAGCACCGCTTTACTCTGGGTGGGGAGAGTAGAGATGCATTCCACCATGCTATCAGCTTCTATCTTTTCCTGGGCCATCTTCACGTGCCGCTCCGAGACTTTTCCCGTATTTTCTCGTTCGGCAAGTTCGCCAGAGACCCGGAGAAGGTCCAGAGCCCTTCTAGCATCTCCGTGCTCCTGAGCTGCAAGGGCAGCACAAAGCGGGATAACGCCTTCCTCTAGTACCCCCTCCAGGAAGGCCATCCCCGCTCGCTGTTCCAGAATATCACAGAGTTGGGGGGCATTATACGGTGGGAAGACGAGTTCTTCTTCGGAAAGAGAGGAGAGGACCCGGGGATCAAGGAAATCGGTGAAACGCAAATCGTTGGAGATCCCGATGATACTGACTTTTGCATTGATCAGATCAGAATTAATACGGGTCAGGTTGTAGAGAGTTTCATCCCCGCTCTTTTTAACCAGCTTATCGATCTCATCAAGGACTATGATGAGTACACCCTTTGTCTCATCCAGCATGTTTTTCAATTCGGAATAGACCTGGTCTGTTGGCCAACCAGTGAAAGGGATATTAATCTTCGCTTTATCACTCGGTTTCCCTTCAATATCCTCGATACACTTTGCTATCTGGGCAAGAACCCGGTACTGGGTATCGATTACCTGACAGTTGAGGTGCACCACCCGACAGAAAAGTCCCATCTCCCCCCCAGCTTTTTCCAATTCTGAACCCACAAAATTGACCGAAGCAGTCTTTCCAGTTCCTGTCTTCCCGTAGATCAAGATATTGGAGGGGGTCTCTTTCTTGAGGGCGGGTGCCAGTATACCAGCAATGGTATTGATCTGTGGTTTTCTATGGGGAAGGACCTGGGGACGATAGGAATGTCTGATAACCTCGCGGTTCTTGAATATATTCCTGTTAGCTAGATACTTCTGGAATAAGCCCAGAGATGAATCGGACTCACCCGGCATTTTCTTCCGCTCGTCTGTTCTGGAGATTCATGATATGCCCCCCCCAGTTGATAAGTTCATCGTTTTGTGCTTAGGATCCTGTCCCTTTTCCTGTGGAAATTACTAACTTCAGAATTGAGGTAAAATTTTGTGATTGGGGGGCAATTCATTGTTTAAAGGGGGGACCCTTTCATTTCCAGTGGAGCAATTTAATATGGAGAATAATATTAAATTTAAATTTATTATTCATTTGTTATTATATTATTATTAATATAAAAATATTTCTATTTAATTATCCGGTATGATTTATTGGATTCGTTGGTATAACAATAGACTATCTGGAGTGGAAAAAAGGGGGTCCGGGATGGAATACCGAATTATTAACCAGTATATCATTATATTACATATATGAAGCCTGGACACGAGCTACCGGTGATCATCACTGCTGCGGTAATCACCGTTTCATCAACACGAACACCGGAGACTGACGAAAGTGGATCCATCATAAAAAATCTCCTAACAACCAATAATATCCCCATCACTCTCTATCGCGTTGTTCCCGACGACATCTCCTGTATTCAGGACTCACTCCAGGCAGCACTCAAAGAAGCAACCTGCATCATTTTTTGTGGGGGTACTGGCTTGACAAGAGACGATTGTACCATTGAAGCAATCAGCCCCCACCTCCAGAAACAAATAGATGGATTCGGGGAACTCTTCAGATGGAGAAGCTACCAGCAGATCGGAACTCCGTCAATTCTCTCACGGGCCATTGCAGGCATCATCAATTCTCGGGCAGTGTTCTGTATTCCGGGATCACCACACGCCGCACAGCTTGCAGTAGAAGAACTCATCATCCCGGAAATCAGACACATCATCTCCCACGCAAGACGTTAACTCAGTTCCTGCAGAAATTTGCACATCCAGAATTTAACCCCCAATCTCAAAGGCATCGATAGAGCTCATACTTCACCCGTTATTTATAGACATCAAGAAGGGCGACCCGTTCAAGAACAAGTTCCCGGAATTTTTCTTCTCCCGCAGCCGCGAGCTCCAGGGAGGTAATATGAAAAAGCTCTCCAAGCCGCCGCCTCTTCTCTCCGGTCAGTTCATCCCAGCAATCATTGGTAAACGTCACGAGTTTCTGCAGGTCTTTTACTGCTCCCTGCTTGGGAGGGAATACGGCAATATATAAACGGTTCGAACCACGGTGAATCCCGAATGTTTGGGCAGCGCTGCACTGGCGGCTCCCTGAGGCATAACAGAGTATCTCCATCTCGATTGAATCGGCAATGCCGGATCTCCTATCCCACGCCCTCATCGCGTGGATTACTGCTGCCACTGCATGCGGCGTACCAGCAAGTCGATCTGCATCAAGGCAAACAACCCGGCATGCCCGCGCGATCCCGATCGCCCGGATAGCTCTTAAAAATTCATCTACATCAAAAATTTCTGCATATCCACCCTTTACCTCAAACTCCTCGGCATTGTCGATCATGGGAATTCCCCCAGCGATGACTGAAGATCCGTACCCTCCAATCCCTGCGCTGGTGCCTTGCTCTCCAGCTGGGTGAAAACCTGCTCCGTGATCCCCGCACCAAGTATGGGAACGATCCGCTCCCTGCCTGCTGCAAGAAGGGAGGCAGGATCGGTCATACCATTGTTGAAGAGCCGTCGGGCCCGAACCCGCCCAATACCCCGCAAACGTATGAGGGGGAGGAGTTCCGGTTTTATCCCGTGTCTCACTCTGAGCTCCAGTGCAGCAAGAGGCGATGAGAACTGCGGGGAGAACATTGCAGAGAGTCGCCCACCGGCATGGAGGAGCCAGTTGATGCTCTCCACCATGGTGTAGAGATCGCCCCCACCAATCCCGAAGTGCTCGCAGATAACTGCTTCACTCACCTCATTTGCCCATTCATCAAGGAGAACCGCCGTCTTCAGACTGCGGTAGAATGACTCCATCTCCGCCTCCCCGAGAAAGGGCACCTCACACCACAGCTCGTCCCCACTTCTTTTAATCAATCGATCGAGAAGCGCCCCATCATTACGCCGCACACTGAGGGTGGGCATATCAGGAGTACTGCACACCACCTGAAGGAACGCCACATCTGAAAAATCGGGTGCAGCGGCGAGAGCTGACGTTATAATCTGCGCACTTCGTGGATCCAAATACAAGCGGGAAACAAGTATACCATATTCTGTGGCTGTATACCGGTCTCCCAATGTGACCACCATTTCTGCATCTGTGAGGTAGGAGATGGAACGGGTCAGGACCGAACCCATCACCGCCGAATCTCCCCGCTCATGGTGGTAGTACGTTCGTTCCAGAAATGCCTCTAGTTTTTGCCGGCGCTGGGCGAATCCGGTGGCTATGAGGGAGAGAATATGAGCGCAGAGCGCCCAAACCGTTGCACAACGAGAATGAACCCCCTCTGGTGGGGCATTGATGTACCACTCAGAGAGACGTTCTATATCCCCTCGTTCCTTGGCAATCAGAATTGCCTCCCCATAGGGATCAAGCCGTGGGCGGCCAGCCCGTCCGGCCATTTGATGATACTCTCTCGCGGGGAGGGGGACCATGCCCTCCCCCGCCTCATAGCGGTGATAATCTCTGACGATGACCCTGCGGGCAGGAAGGTTCAGCCCAGCAGCGAGCGTGGGGGTGGATGCAATACACCGGATTGCCCCCTCCCTGAAACCACCCTCAACCAGGGATCGGACTCCTTTTTTCAGTCCTGCGTGGTGGAATGCAGCACCCCGGGCGATACACAAGGCCAGTTCCCGCTCCCCCTCAGTCTCAGCCATAGATTGGAGACGAAGGGAGAGTTCCATACATCGATCGCTCCCCACTCCAAATGCCCCTCCGGCTCGCCGTGCGAACGCCTCAGCATTGCGCCGGGAATTCACAAATACAAGGCATTGTCCTCCCTCAGCAACGATATCCATGACCAGGTTGAGATCATCAAATTTCGAGACCGGAGGGACTACCCGCTCTGAGGAAGGGAAGATGATGCGCCCCCGATGATAGATACCCTCCCGCAGTTCTACCGGCCTCCATGAGGAGGTGACTGCCTCCCCATCGAGCCATGCAGCAAGGATCTCAGGATTGCCGATGGTTGCACTGAGTCCAATGACCTGCATGCCGGGATTCAGGTACCGAAGCTTGGTAATCACCATCTCCAGCGTGGGACCACGATCGGCATCATCCAGAAGATGTACTTCATCTATGACAAGGAGAGTTATCGACCCCAGCCATGGAGCCCTGTTTCGTACCAGGGAATCCACTTTCTCGCTGGTAGCGACAATGATATCATTTCTTCCCAGGAATTCGTCCCGCCGGTCATAATCACCGGTAGCGATACCCACCTTGAGTCCTTTTCCCCCAAATTCATCGAATTTTTCGCTGGCGAGTGCCTTCAGGGGTACGATATAAAGGCAGCGACCCCCTTGAGCAGCATGGTGATGCATGGCCATCTCTGCGACAAGGGTCTTTCCGCTCGCTGTTGGGATGGCAATAAGAAGATTCTTACCGCTCAGAACTCCCCGCTCGATGCAGGCCACCTGTGGAGGGTACAGGTCCGTGATACCCGCCCCGACATAATACTCCTTCAGAGAAGGGGGGATGGGTAAATCGGCGATTCTCACCCCAACCCCCTTGTTTCCACTGCAAAAAGGCTTATTATTGGAAATCTCTTCAGGATTGAACAGTTCCGGATCATCATAATTCCAGTGGAAACGCCAAAAAGGCAGATGCTAATAATAATAGGTAATCAGGTCCTGTTTTGCCTCACGCTTCTTTTTGTCCAGGAAGGAGAAGACCGTTTCATGGGGAACTCCCTTGATGAGCATCTCAATGGCCGCACGGGCCGTTTTCACCTGTTCGAAGGGTCCGATGATGGATATGGTTCTCCCATACACTGAGAGGGCTGTCCCGGTCATATCCTCAATCTGCTCCCGCGACCGCCCATCCTTCCCAATGATTCGACCCCTGACCCGCTCCAACTGCCGTGACGTTTCAACGACTCCACCAAGGTCAATAATATCGAGAAGGAGATCTTCATCTTTCATCAGATTGAACGCTCGTTCAGGAGAAAATCCCCGGTTGATGGCTTCAATCACCTCAACCGCGGTCACCACCCCCAGAGGATCCTCACCCCCAACCGCCACCATACCCTCCTTGCTATCCACCTGGATTGTGGTGTGCGTCTGCTCCTCTATCTCACGCTTGGTTAAACCGGCTTTACCAATCAGGACCCCAATCCTGTCACTGGAAATTTTTATCTCCTGGGTTGTCATCAGGACCACTCCATCGGGAACATTCATGGCTCCTGGATAATGCCCTCTGTGATCTTCCCGAATAGCTCTTTGTCCGCAATAGTATCGCAATAGCTCTTGAAAAACCTGTTTACATTGGCTATATCCCTTATGAGAAACTGCATGGCGCGGGGATGGTCGAGAGTGACCGACTGTCCCATATCGATCAGGTACGGTCTGTCTCCGAGAAGGATATTGTACTCACTGAGATCAGCGTGTATGAGGCGTGCCTTCTTACAGAGTATCTCCATATATTCCAGGATCAGATGGTAGATTTTCTCGGCATCCTCCATCATGGCAAGTCTGAGCTGGGGATAGGGTTTTTCATCCTTCCCCAGAAATTCCATGAGGAGAATGTTGCGGTTAAAAGCCAGGGGTTTAGGTACTGCAATTCCTGCCTCCTGTGCCCGCATGAGGTTACTATACTCCTTCCTGGTCCAGGCAAAAATGATCTCCTTCTTTATCCTCCGGACATTGGCAAACCGTGGGTCACCATCAAGATAGTCGGTCATAGCCTTGAAATTGGCCGTTCTGATCATGTAGATCTTGATAACGATCAGCTGACCATCCTTCTCCCCAAGGAAAATATTTGCCTCTTTACCGGTACTCAATGCACCGCCAATGGAAGAGATGATTTTTTTATTTGCAAGCCGGTAGAGGGCAATAAGAGTAGCCTCATCAAAGACATCCTGCCGCACTTTCCACTGGTCAGCATCTTTCAGCCTAGCTCCATGGGAGTGCAGTTCCCGATCCAGACGCGATTGGATCTCATCCCGGTCCACGGTCCCCCCACCTAGTGCAGGTAGTCACGCACACTCCGCAGGATATCGATGAGGTGGGTAGCGGCACCTCGCTTCATATCAAGGGGATGGAGCCTCCCCCCGCTATAGGCTGCCTCAAGCTCCTCATACGTTTGGAATTCGATATCTCCCCCGAATTTCTGCGGACGGATAATAGAGACCTTCGGAGACCTTGGAAAGATATGGTACCGAAAGATCTGGAGCACCGGGTTATCCTCTATTCCGGGAGGACAGAATGCCCCCTCCATCTTCTTTTTAATCTCCTGCTCACTGTCAGCTACAGAGATATAGTTCCCTTTCGATGACGACATCTTCTGACCATCGAGGCCCATAAGGAGGGGAGTGTGGATACAGATCGGGGCACTGAATCCAACGAGGGGGAGATGCTCGCGAGCAAGCATGTGGATCTTTCGCTGGTCAATCCCCCCCACCGCAGCATCCAGACCCAGCATGGCGATATCCACCATCTGCATGATGGGATAGATCATCTGGGAGACCATAGGATGATCCATCTGCCGTCCCACTTCATCCATACTCCTCGTCGCCCTGTTGAGAGTAATCTGCTGGGAGAGCTGGAGTACCAGGAGTTGATAGTCGGGATCCAACTGCATCTCCGACCCGAGGACATATCTCACTCCTTTAAGACCCAGACCCTCAAAACAGGAGCGATTGTATTCAGCGAGCTCCTTGACCTCCTCCATGGATCCCTTCCTGTTCAGAAACGCGTGGAGGTCTGCGAGCAGGACAACAACATCAAAACCTGCCTGCTGGAGGTCAATCAACTTATTGATAGTGACCAGATGTCCGAGATGAATCTCCCCGCTGGGCTCATACCCAGCATAGACTTTCTTTTCTCGGTGCGTTAGCAAAGAACGGAGATCCTCCTCAGTGATTACCTCAACCGTATTTCGTGTCGCCAGGGAGAATGAATCCATTACAGTACGTTGGTGATCACGGGTGTTAATGGTTATTCCACTAATCAGAGAAGGATAATAAAAAGTGGGAAAGGGGATTACGATCTCTCAGTTGGAGAACGCCGCAGAACACTAGCGGAGGGGCTTGAACCCCAATGCCTCATTGGTCATGCGGATGGACACATCAGGCTCTTTCACCACACCACTTACAGCCCGAATGGCATCTACATTCTCCACCACCACATCCGCTTCCTGGTGGATTGCCTGGAAGAGGTAAAGATCGTTGTCTATCACCGTTACCGATCCCTCAAAGATTCCATTCTCCCAGAGATCGGATCGGGGTCTTCCCAGGTCCATCACATACTCTTTCAATTCCGCCGTGCTCCCGATTCCTGTCCCTTTTCCGATTAAACCAATGCGAGGGTGACGCCCGAATACCTCGAGAACCCCCTCCCGCGTCGCCGGCCTTGCAAGTTCCATCTGGACTGCATGCATATGCATGAAGGTGGTAGGTACGACCATCGCCATCGTGACAATGGGGATATGGGGAAGTACGGTCTGAACATCCGGCCCGTGGTGGCTAGGGATGGTGATCGGGTCCAGGACCACAGCATCTATTGGTCCACGTTTGATCTCTCCAGGATCTGAACCCCTTCGAACCATCACCGCCCTGACCCGCTTCACACCATAGGCAGTGTCCATGGATTTGATGACCCGGCAGAGGCCCGTGGTGTTACAGGAGACCACCCGGACAAACTGCCGGTCAATCGCCTCACGATAGTTGCAGTCAGAACAGAATGAAAATCCCGTCAGTTCGTGTTCCTCGCCCCCCTGGAAGAGGGCCTTCACTCCCATCTTCTCATACAGTGGTTTATTCTTCTCCCCAACACCGCCCGGGGTGGCATCCACCACCACGTCGGCCTGTTTGATCATCTCCTCCACTGAACCGCTTATTGGAAGTTTAAGAGCTTCAAATGGGGACTTTTTCGAGAGGTCTGCGATATAGAGTGGGAAGTTTCGGCTTTTTGCCACGAAGGCCTCAGCGCTGGGACGGGTCTTGGAGACACCGATCACTTTCATATCCTTTTGGGCAGCTACCGCATCTGCCACCCGTTTTCCGATGGTCCCGTAGCCGTTGATGGCAACCTTGATCATACAACGATCAGTAACAGGGGAATAGCATAAAAGGAGCTGGTCGTTGTATTTATGTGTCCCCACCTTCATTAGGTAGGTGTGACGTTTTCTGGCCATCGTTCCCTGATACCATAGGGAACCACTCATACTCGTGTGATGTAGATATGGTGTTCAGCTGGCCAATCATTCTGGAAGGGTATCTTGTGGTAATGGGCAGGATCGGCAGGTGAGAACGATTATACTGAATGGAAATTAGAGGCTCTCATCACGAAACAGGGGGGTTTGTTCCCCCCGTCACCCCCATACTTGACGGGAAAAAGAGAACACCCGGGGACATTATCGATTACTCAATGAGGATCCAATTGGGGTAGTTACCCCCTTATCACAGGTACGATGCCTGAATGTCTATAATCTCCGCGCTGTCCCGGGCCTGCGCATAGCGGGAAAGGGGCTCCGCATTCAGCTCAAGAAATCGTGGACCCCAATTGAAAATAGACAATATTTTTTCTGCCTGCTCCCGCTCCCCCAGTATCTGCAATGCAGCAGCAAAGGCTTCGACTGAGGAGAGGGTAAAGGGTTTTCCAAAATTGATGGGGTTTGCAGCAAGGAGGAAAGGTAGAGCCCTGCGATGCCGAAGCGATTGGACGGCAGCGGTATCAAGGACTGCCCAGGAACAGTCCAGGACCGTAAGGGATCGCGGTCTGTGGTCTGCCGGCGAGAGTGCCTGTTCGGCGGTTGGATCAAGCAGTATGGTGGTACGGGGAATTGCCCTCAAACGCCCGACAATACGCACCAAGTGAAATCGGTGCATTTTTTCCACCGAACATTTACGGGGGTCGCACGTATTGTCACGGTAGGCGATGAGGGGGATCATCTATGGTCAATGACGCAGTACAGGATTATAATGTACCTACCTAACTGTCCACGATTGTTATCGGATGGAAGTCCACATCCGATACCCCGTCCCCCCTATCTGTATAGATATATCGGTGCATGTCACCAGCCACTCCAAATCCACGCAATAATCTCCTGCAGCGCGTCGGGTTCCACTGATGAAGACATATCCATCCCTCTGCAAAGGGAAGGCCGAGATTCCTCGTCTCATCAATCCCTTACTCAGGGTGGTGAGCGTCACGGTGGTAACTCTCTGCCCTCTTCACGGAAGGAACATCCAGTCCTTCAAAAGGTGTCTTCCGCTACCCGACAGGTGATACGCATCTACCTCGCCGCTCCCCTCTTCACCGAAGCAGAGCGGATATTTAACTGTCATCTGAGGGATCTCCTCCACTCGGACGGTCATGAAGTATATCTCCCCCAGGAACAGGGGGAAGGGTGTACCCAGCGCGGATCCGAGGAAAGTGCTCTCCTCTTTACCGCTCACCTCAAAGCCCTTCAGAGTGCTGATGTGGTGGTGGCAGTTTGTGACGGTCCGGATACTGACTCTGGTACGGCGTGGGAGATGGGATATGCCACAGCATACGGGATCAGGGTCATCGCATTGCGCACCGACGTACGGATGGCGGGGACTGGGGCACGGGTGAACCTGATGCTCGCCCAGTCTGCAGAACTAGTAACGGGTACTGATCAGCTCCTTGCCCTCCTCCGAACCTCTTTACCCTCCACCTGATTCATCGGTATACCACCATCCACCGTCAAGTTGTCCGGTGTAGGGAGAATGATATAATTCCGTGTGACGAGGTATCCTTCCTTGATACCTGCCGTATGGAGCATGATCACGCATTCCCCGAATGCGGGGGAGAGATCATCCACCACCACCAGCGCCATAGTCGCCAGGGACACAGAATAAAAAAAAGGGAGGAGAGACGTTCGGGATATCTGGCTGGCTCAAGAAAGGTCACCGTGTGGTCACCCCTCTTCAGGTTATAGAATGTAATATCGGAGGTCGTTCCTTTCTTTCCCAGGTCTCCAGCATAGCCAGGTGACCCAATGACCGCGACGGTGAGATTACCCATGATTCGCCATGAGCGTACACCGTCTGAGAAGATAGTTATTGTGCTCGCCTGAAATCAGCGAGCACCACCACCACCGCCACCAAACCCACCACCGCCGCCAAATCCTCCGCCACCCCCGAAGCCGCCACCGCTACCACCCTGGCTGGGCGGGTGGAAGCCGATGATGGGGAGGAACGCAAACCGAGGATGAAGTGGTACGCCAGCAGCAGGCGCATCGACTTTGAGTTCCTGCATAGCCTCCTCAACCTTATCTCCCACGCCCAGCGCCGTGCCGAATACCAGCCATTCTCCCCACATGGAGAGGTCTTGTGGAGTGTATTGCTGGATCAGGGCGAGATTGGTGAGGAAATGACGGAAGGCATCCCACTCCAGTTTCTCCCTGAAGTGATCATTCTTCCAGTGTCCGAAGAGAGTTGAAGGAAAGAGGGCAGCAATTCCGACCTGGATGGCAGAAATGAGGAACAGGACGGCTGCTGAAGGAGCAAGGATTGAGGAGATGGGAGTAATGGCGAATAAAAGGACGGAGATTGCGCAGGGGATGGCCGCAAGAATGAGGAGGGGAATGAGCACTGTTCGTCCGTCAACAATATAGTCATACGCTATCTGGCGGTCCACCTGGTGGGTGAGCCCAACAAGCGTGCGCTGGTACCCGATAAGCTCCCGCTCCTCAAGGAGGTTTTTAGCTGCCCGTGTTGCGAGGTCATTGAGGGCGTCAGTATCCACCACCTCGTACTGTCCCATATTACGGAGGGCGTTGATGACCCTTTGCTCGTAGGGATCCTCGCTCACCTTCTCATGGATGTGGATAGTGTATCCCTTCCCACCCTCCTTCTCGGTCATGGTTATTTTCTTTTTCCGATGGAGGTCAAGAAGGGTAGCATAGAACCCGTCTTCATCAAAATCAAGGGCATCTTTCTTGAAGAGCAGGTTCACCTGCCATGGGCGAAGTCGGGTGGACGGCGTGACACTCAGGAATTCAGGGACCGTAAAGGATCGCTCCCTCCCATACCGCTGATATACGAATAGAAGAAGAAACGGCATGAGAATGACCAGCACCTTCCCTGCACTCTCGA
>Ga0153916_10002366_pt1 | contig 13810 bp, 8 predicted proteins | sample Opewatmetagenome_FD_109642 | JGI IMG/M metagenome (GOLD analysis project Ga0153916, IMG submission 109642) | Freshwater wetland microbial communities from Ohio, USA - Open water 3 Core 3 Depth 4 metaG | ecosystem: Environmental > Aquatic > Freshwater > Wetlands | place: USA: Ohio, Lake Erie, Old...
CCCGGGGGCATCCCCTTCGCTCCACACGCTCTTTAGCAGGCCGAGGGCGACCGGCTCATTGGCCATGGCGATGGTCCACAGCAGCCGGCGGGCGTCCGGACCAGCAGCCTCGATGAGCTGATCGAGCGACGTGGCCAGCGCGTCGTTGAGGTAGGCCAGCTCCTTCGCATCTCCCGGGCCGGTGGCGAACAGGGCGGGCAGTTGCGCGAAGTCCTTGGTCTTCTCCAGAGCTTCGAGCGCTTGCAGGAGCTGCGGGCGCAGCGCCGGGCCGCCCGTGGCCAGCCGGGCCAGGCGGTCCATCAGTAGCGGGTGGAAACGGCTGGCACTGAGCAAACGCCTGGCGAGTCCCTGTTCCTGCTCATCGCCGCTGAAAGACATCTTCTTCAGGCCCGCGTGCTCCCGCAGGTAAAGCGCGGCCTCGCCCGCCGGCAGCGGGCCCAACAGCACCCGATGGCAAGTCTTCTCCGTCAGCGCGGCGAGTGGCCGGCGGCTGGTCACGAGCACCCGCGAGGGCCCGCCGACCAGCTCTTCGCCGAGCCGGGCGAGGCAGCGGTCCCATGCCGGGTCCTGGCAGGCCCACAACGGCTCGCCCTCGCCTGCGGACGGCTCAGGCTGCGGCTTGAGGTTGGTCTCAAAATTGTCCAGCACGAGCAGAATTGCCTCATCGCGGAGCGCGCGGATAAGATTGCGCGTGAGGCGTTCCAGCCGCTCCGGGCCGGTGAACTCGGCATCCGCCGCGCGGAAGACGGCGTCGGCAGGGTGGGCCTTCACGTGCTCGTGGTAGCGGCCCAGCTCGGCGCAAAGCTTCAGGTGGACGTCGCGGAGCGCGGCGTCGAAGCCCAGGGCGCCGGGCTTGGCCTGGTAGAGCAGCACCCACTCGAACCGCGACTCCCAGAGCGCGAGGGCTTCGGCGGCAAGCGCGGTCTTGCCCATGCCGCCCAGCCCGGTCACCAGCGCCACGGGCTTCACCTCGGCCCCACTGCTGGAGCCGATGAATTCCGCCCCCAACCCGGCCAGTTCCCAGGTGCGTCCGACGAAATACGCGTGCCCCGCGGTGGTCAGCTCGGCGATCTGGTGGAGCCGGCGATTGCGGATCTGGAGGGCGGGACTGCGGCCCTCCTGCAACGCCAGCCCCGGTTGCTCCGCGCCGTAGAGCACGGGCGTGGCGTGGTCGCAGACGTCGTAGCGGGTGGTGTCGTGTTTCCTGGGATCGAGCAGCGAGTTCCGGGCCATAGTCAAGGCCGCGGCGGCGTTTTTGGGCTGCGTGTGGGCCAACAGGGCGCGGTAGAACTCGACGCCCAGGTCGCGGGCATAGTCGTCGCCCACGGCGTAGCGCATCGCCACCACGGAGGGCACACCGCCCTGGAGCAATGCGTGGGCCGTGCCGGTGAAGCCGGGCTGCTCGTCGAGCGGGATCTGCTTGGTCTGGGCGGCCGGCGTGTGCTTCGTGCCCGGCTGGCGGCCCTGCGCGACGGCGAGGAAGTCGTTCCAGTCCTTCACGGGGAGGATGTCGCCGGAGTGGCAGGCGCTGAGGAAAAAGAGCCGCGGGATGAAGCCGCCTGCCTTCGTGAACAAATCGAGCAACTCGTCACCGGAGAGGTGGTCGCTGGCTCCGCCGGGTTTGGAGAGCTCGAGGAGGTTCAGGTGCCCGTGCCCGCTCCAATGGACGACGTGGTAGCCGCCGCGATCGCCGATCTGCGACTCGAGGCGCTCGCGGGTGACGCCGTGGGTGAGGAAGTCGGCCACGATGCGGCGCTGCGGGTAGATTTCCTTTTCCAAGAGCCGCAGCAATTCTCGCCGCTCCCGCCGCGCCGCCAGCGGCCGCGAACCCCTTGCCTCGGCGAAGACGAAAAGCACGCGCAAGCACTCGTCCCTGGCCAGCTCGAGCGGCTGCGTGGCCGGCGCCGCCATGTCGTGGACGACGCGGACCAGCAGGTTCCGTTGGCCGAGCGTGGGCTGGTCCGGCGCCGCTCGCGCAATCTCCCACGGCACGCGGGCCAGCGCCGCGGCGAGGTGGTTTTCCTCGTCCGTGGCGCCGGGCAACTGGATGCGGAGCGTGCGCTGGGACTCGGACTGCCAGAGCTTGCAGAAAACGTCGGCCCCCAGCACCTCCTCGGCGATGCACACCCCGATCTCGGCGACGCTGGCTGCCTCACGGCCCGGCTCGATGTAGCTGCGCAGATAGTTGCGAAGGTCGAACAGTCCCTGTTGACGGGACACGGCAATGGTCTTGAAATCCGTCTGCCGGAAGGCAAGCTGCGAGCCATGCCCATCGAGGAGGCGCAGTTCCGCGGTGCGGCTCGGGTAGTCGGCGGTGATAATGAGGTCGAAGTTGGATTGCACGGCAAACCTCCACTGGCGGCGCACGACGCGCGATTCCGCACAAGCAAGTTCACCTATCGCTCGCACTGAGGCGAAGAGGCCCGCCAGCCTGTGGTTGTCCGCAACTTGGTCATAGTCGGCAAATGGCCATCCTAATGCACGAGCGCCGAGAATCCCAGCGCCTCGTCATTCGCCGAAGTGTTATCCGACACCCCCCCCATCGCGTTGACACCGTCGGCGCACGGAACCACAATGCGTGCGCGATGGCGGTGCGTGGGTCCTTGTCCGAGGCGGCGGTCCGGCGATGGGAAAATGGCTCGTCGTCGTATCTCCGCTTCGCACCCGGCCGGCCGCCAGGAAGGCCGCTGGCCTAGGAATTCTCTATCGGGTCTCTCTCGCGGACCGAGCGACACCTCATCGCAGAGGACGGTCAGGCCGAAGAGAACCCCGGGCAGAGCCGGGGTTGGGAGAGAAGAGGAGGTGCGGCGGGATGGACTCAGGTGCTCGCCGCGAACTTCCCGCGCTCGGTCTTGCGGAAGCGGGCCTCGCCGCCCTTGGTGACGATCTCGCGCATGATCGCGCTCTAGAGCGTAGCGTGGGGCGTCTTGCCGCCGGGCGATTTCCAGTAGCCCTTTTCCGCGGCGACCTCGACGATCTGGCGGCAGGTAATCGGCTCCTGGGACTCGGCGAGTACCCGGGCCGCGGCGTCCACCCCGCCGGGACGCTTGGCCTTGGGCTCGCCCCGTTTGGCGCCGCTGGCGGCCTTCTTGGGCTTGGTGCCCAGGTCGCCTTGGCCGCCCTCTTCCTGCTCAAGGACGGCCAGGCGAACGAGAAAGGAATCCGGTAGTGAAGGTCGGAACTGGCCGGTGTCACCTGGAACGGCGGTGTGATTATGCTCAGACGATCTCCCAGCCTTTGCGGCGAGGCTCGTTGATTAGCGCGTCGGCTTCGGCCGCGCCCGGGACCTTGAGATTGGCCGCGTCCCAGGCGATTCGCTTGCCGAGGCGTAAGGCGAGGACTCCCAGCAGCACCAGTTCGGTAAGCCGGGCGCCGTACTGGAAGTTGGAGCTGGCGGGCGGCCCGCCCTTGCAGGCGTCCAGCCAGTCGCGGTGATGTCCCTTGGAGCGGGGCAGGGTTTTCGGCGGCTTCTTGTAGGCGGCGGTCTTCTCGTACGGCAGCAGCCGCTGCTGGCCGGCCCAGCCTTCGGTGAGCAACTTCCCCTTGTCGCCGATGAAGAGGACGCCATGGTCGGGCAAGGGCCGCCCCGGGCCCATGTCCTCAGGCCAGGGGGGCCGCAAACCGCCGTCATACCAGGTGATTTTGACCGGGGGCTTGTCGCCGCGGGGACCAAACTCGTAGTAGCAGATCTCGCCGTGGGGCGCGATCTCGGCATCCATGTTGCCCGCCGGGAAGGCTTCCACGCTCAAGGGTGCGCCGAGATCGAGGGCCCACAGCGAGTTATCCAGGTCGTGGCACCCGAAATCGCCCATCGTCCCCGTGCCGAAGGCCCAGAAGTCGCGCCAGGTGACCGGGGCGTAGGCCGGATGGAACGGCCGGGGCTCGCGAGGCCCCAGCCACAAGTCCCAGTTGAGACCGGCGGGCAGGGCGGCCGCATCCGTGGGCTTGCCCGTGAGCGACCTGTTGAAACGCCCGGATCGCACCCAGATCTGGACCTCGCGGACCGGGCCGATCGCGCCGTCCCAGATCCACTCGCAGGTCTGCCGGATCGTGTCGCGGGAGTGCCCTTGATTGCCCAACTGCGTGGCGGCGCCCGTCTCCTTGGCCACCTGGGCCACCTTCCGGGCCTCCCCGATGTTGTGCGTGAGCGGTTTCTCGCAGTACACGTGCTTGCCCGAGCGCATGGCCAGCACCGACACGTAAGCGTGCAGGTGGTCGGGCGTGGCGCAGAGGACGGCGTCGACGGCCTTTTCCTTTTCGAGCATCACGCGGAAGTCTTCGTACTCGGCGCAGCGGAAGTTGGGGGTCTTCGCGCCGTAGTGCTTTTCGATCTCCGCCTTGACCGGCTTGCGTCCGCCCTCGCCCTTGTAGTACCAGGCGTCCAGGTTCCAGTGTTCCGCGGGATCGGCCACGGCGATCACTTGCACGTCCGGCTCCTGGAACAACGTCCGCGTGTTCGTCCGTCCTTGCCCGCCCGCGCCCACCAGGGCGACGTTGACCTTCTCGCTGGGCGGAACGAAACGGGGTCCGCCGAGCACGTGGCGGGGAACGAACGTGGCCGCCGCCGCGGCAGCAGCCGAGCCAATGAATTGACGACGGGTAGTCTTCATATCGGATCTCCGGCAGGTTGAATTGCCTCTATGATGGGCGATGCGGAGGCGCCCTGTCAACGCCCGCGGGCTTGGACGACAGTTCCAGAAGCATCGGTTTACGCGGCTCCAGGACCATGGGGCTGTCCAGGGAAATCGATCGGTCGGTAACGAGGTCTCGGAACTGCCCAATGCTGCCTTTGGGCTTCAGGACGATTTCCACCGGCTGCCTGTTCAGGTTGATGAGGGAGAGCACGCGGCGGTCGCCCTTTCGGGCGACACGCAGCTCCACGCCCCACAGCCGTTTGCCGTCCTTGCCCGCCAGCCGCACGGGCCTTTCGATTCCCACCTCGTCGAGCATCTTGTCCAGTTGAGGCCAATACTCCTCCGGCGTCGAGCCGCTCAGCGCCAACCCGCTCAGGAAATCGGGGACGCCTCTCTCTTTTCCGTATTCGTCGCACTTCAGGGGCTCTTGGCCCAGAACGGCCACTCTCCCGCCCTTGCGGCGGTACTCGCGGAGCGCGGCCACCGTTTCGTCGCTGGCGTGCTTGCCCCCCGGGACCACCAGGAGGCTGCACTCCGCCAGTTTCCCTTCCCGGATCATCCGCTCCGTGACGAACCCCACGGGATAATCGAGGAAGTACAGCGCTTCGTAGGCATCGCGGACGGCCAGCGGGTAGAGCTTGGGATCGTGGATTGCGGAGGGCTCGCAGTAGAGGATCCGCACCCGTCGCTCCAATTGCGGAAAGAGGACGACGTGCTCGGTCAGCCTTCGCAACTCCAGGACGGTCCTGCCCCAGGAGTCGAGCAATTGCGGCTGCGTCAGCAGTCCGCCCAGGAACTCGCCGTAGCGGGGCGCGCCGTCCTCGTTCCTGCCCCACCACCACAACAGATGCGCCCCCAGTCCGTGGAGATGTTCCATCCACAGGGTCGTGCGGAAATAGTCCCCCGAGACGCCCAACGGGGAAATGTGGTAGACCGAGGTGATCGTGTGCAGCTCGGGGTCGAAGACGGGTTTGTCCGGACAGACCGACTTGGCGAAATCGTAGTAGATCATCTCGTCGCGCCAGCCCAGGCTGTACTTGGCCCAATGGGACTCGGGCAAGCGACGGGTGGAGGGGCCGGCCTCCACGGCGAAGATCCCTCCGTCCCAGCCCGAGACCGAACTCTGCCGCAGGATGTCCTCCCGGTTCCGCCCGTAATGCGGATCGAAACCTCCCAGAGGGGCGCTCACCAGACAGCCGGCGGCCGGCCAACAGGTCCACAGGCCCTCGGGGTCGGATTGCCTGATCCCATCGATCTGCGACTGGTTGAAGCTCGTGAGCCGGTGCTCATTGAACGCGTGCCAGTCGTAGTAGCCTCCCTTGGTCTGGAGCGACTGCTTGCCTGCCGCCTCGGCGAAATCGCGGTACGTCGTGCCCCAGGCCCGGTTCAGGCCCTCGATCGTTTTGTGCTTCTCCCGGAGCCAGTTCTCGTATCGCTGCGGCGTATAGCCGCCGCGAAACTCCGGGCTGCACCACTCCTCGCCCATCAGGGAATAGCAGAAGTTGTTGGGCAACCGCTTCAGCCGTGACGCGGCATACGCGAACCACGCCCGGTTGAAACGCTCCGTGAGAGGATGATCCAGGTCCATGCAATCGCGGAACCAGCCCTTGCCATCCGCCAAGTTGATGTCCGGGGCCTCCTTGGCCAGCCAGCCGGGGGCGCGGTAGTTCCACATGGCAGGGTTCACCAGGAGCCCCTTCTTCTCGGCGGCCCGATAGACCGGGTAGACCTGCTTTTCAAAGGAGGATTCGTCGAACTGATTCCAGCCGCGGCTGGCCGCGTGCGAGACCGGGATCGGACCGAGCAGATTCGCCCCCAGGCGCTTCGCCATGTCCAACCGCTGCTGGCCGCCTCCCCGGAAAGGCAGACCGTAGATTCCGGAGATGAACACCGGTTTGCCGCCGCTGGAAAAGGCCCCCTTGCCGATGGCGATCTGCCCGGCGTCGCCGGGAGGGATTTTGAGGTTCAGGGCCGGGTCTGCCAGCAGCCGCCGGGTGTTCTCGATGTCGCGGTCCAGGAGTCGCACTGTCTCTCTCGCCTCAAAGGCCGCCAGTCCCTGGATCCTTTTCAAGGCTTCGTCGCGGCCCAGGATGCGGAAATCGATCATGTCGCGGGGATAGTCTTCGACCTTCCGGCCGGCGTCGCCGGGGATGAAACCCGCAAAAAGGCGGCCGACGGTCAGCGTGACCTTTGCCGCGGAGGCGTCGATCCCCTTCGCCTCCGCGGCCTCAATCAGCCGCTCGAGGGCGTCGATCCTGCCATGGAGAACGCCGAGTTCTCGATTGGTTTCTTGCGTCCCGGCTGCCAGCGCGGAGACCCACGCCGGCGCCGCCAGGATTCCCAGGAACAACAGTCCGCCGCTCATTCTCGCCAACCGGCTCATCGTCATGAACCTCCCTTACCATTCGGAGAACCGGGCGTCGGGGATGTAAACGAGCGGCCGATCCGCATCAACCGTCGTGTTCGAAAAAAAGCAAGTGCTCGCAGTCAATAAGGCTAGAATGGCCAACGCGCTGCGGCGGCACTCGCCGGTCACGTATACTGTCGGTTTCATGTTCGATCAGACGGAATCCCGCGCGTTCTGCAACATGGACTATCCATTCATGGACCGGAAGGTATATCTCCCTCAAAGTGCTGTCACCCACGATGAGACAGCACCGCCCGCTGGGCTTGAGCACCCGGCGGATTCTTGCCAGCACTCTGCGCATGTCATCTATGTAGCGAAGCACGACGGTCGCGGAGCGTTCGTCTTTGTCCCTGAGAAGCGTCAATGGCCTGGGAGTCCAGTGCTGGCAGTTCCAATCCATACTCTGACACGGGCCTCGGCCCGACCCGATTAGACCGCATGCAAGCCGGGACCGGCTGGTTCGAGCGAAGGGGTCAAGAATCGCGAGTTCGAGTTTGCTCGAGCGGTAGTAGTCTTGCGCGGACAAGTATGGTGGGGAAGTTACGACCGCATTTACCAAGCCACCAGCCATATCGACACTCAGGTATCGAGAGTCCCCTTGCACTGTGCGCGAGCGTGGTCGCGGGCGTTCCAGGCGCGCAAACAAATCCGTCGAGGCATCCGCAAGCTTGCTTACGACGTCCAAGAATATGCCTATGGAATCGAAGTGGCGACCAACTCGCCGTGCGCGCGCCCGCTTTGAAATGAATGGCTTGGGGCTTCTGGGGTCGGCACGAGAGCACTGCCTCACCGAGACTGCCAATGCTGCTTTCAACAAATCCCGATACGTTTTTCGCGCGTCGCTCGTTGCCTCCGCGATGCCCATGCGAACTGCGAGTAGTTTCCGGAGAGTTAACGGGCTGAACCAGTAATCGAGCCAGGCGGGATACGTGAGGTCGCTCGGGAATCCTCTCGCGGCAACGGTGGCAACGCGAGCCGCCTCGCATGCGTAGGAACGCAAGCGCGAAACATCGTATACCGCGGCCTTTGCCCTGGCCAGCAGAACTGCAACAGGGTTGATGTCCACACCAAGAGAGTGCCTTCCGGCCATTGAGGATTCGACCTGCACGGTGCCGCAGCCGCAGAACGGGTCAAGTACCAAGTCGCCTTTGCGCGAGACCTTCTCGATGGCGTACCTAGCGAGGTACGGCACCATTTTGGCCGGGTACTTGTCCCAAGCGTGCGTGGCGTATCGGCGCGCCGGAACCTGTCTCGCAGCCGCCACGCGCACATCGATCCTTCGGCGTGTCACGCGCATTCCGTTAACCTCGAGAAGGGAAGCTCCCACGTTCTTCCAATTCCCTTGGACATGTATTCGTGGTTCCGTTCGATGGGTGAAGCGTACACCACGCTTGCTCGGTTTCCGCACTCGCGGAAAAAAGAGTAAATACCAACCACCTGGGGCTTGGTTCCCATGGGAGCGATATAGAAGTTCGTTCCCTCTGGCCAGGAACCCTCGACGATCTCTCTGCGCAGCAAGACTGCCGTGTCGATGGGGTTCCTTGCGTCGACGTATCGGATACTCGCGCTGTCGAGCGCCGCCAACAGCGGCGCGTTGAGTTTCTCTGACACGCCCTCCCACTCGGGGTGGTAGGCAGGGCGGCCTAGGACAGCTATGGTCTTGTGGGGCTCAATACTCTGCCACAATCCGAGCGCGCGGTCGCGCTCATAGCCAAGGAAGAGAACGAGCACAAGTTCCTGACTGGCCGTGTAAGGAGCAACAAAAGACGGAACGACAGTCACTCGCTTCAGGCCGTACGAAAGGGGCTGATCCAGGTTAGGCGCGTATTCGGCAGGCTCTGTGTAGAGGATGCGAAGCGATACACGGAATGGAAGGCGATCGAGTACCCGCAATGTCAGGAGCAGGGCGTTTCGCGGAAACGTGGATATGTCCACAGCGACTATGCGGTCGTCGGCACCTCTGCTCGACACGATGGCAGCCAGTTCGTTCAGGCCAAAGACCGGGTCACAGTGCCTGAAATCACATTCAACAACTGGCGCCACTCTCCCACAAAGCGCCCTGAGCTGGCGTATGTTCTCCTCACGGGCCTCGTTTGGCTCGTCGGTGATCTTCACAATACACACTTGCTCAACGCGGTAGGTGTCCGTCAACTTGGCGACGCCCAGGCAGCGGACCTCAGGGCTTGCAAAAACAATAAGTGTCGAGTCTGGCCGGTTCTCCTCATACGGTTCAACTTTCTCAACCTTAACAGGGTAATTTCCCTTCACGGTTCTGCCTCCTCTCCAGTAGGTGGCTCACCGAAAAGGTGGGGCCCCGCCGGCCGCCTGGACTTGCCGGCGTGTTTGCGCATCAAGCGTGTGCGAGTTGCGTTTCGCGTCGACTCATCCAACAGTCCTGCCAGTTCCGCGGCAGAGAAGTACGTGCGCCACCTGGGGCGGGGACTTATTCGCAAGATCGGAGCGAGAACGCGGCTAACATAGTAGTCGGTCGACCGCGGTTCAGACGCGTGCTTTGGGAAATACGCGTTCGCCTGCCCCGGGGCGTGGAGTACCGACCAACGAACCGCGTCCTCCAGCACCGCTCTAAGCAGATCGTGACCAGCGTCGAGACGAGCAGGGTCCTCGATGACGATCCGGGCCGCTTCGGGCTCGCTGGAGTGCGTTTGCAGCTTCTCCCGGAAAACGTCAGCGAGATCGAACACAAGACGGGAAATGGCTGGGCCCGTGTTCTCGATGTTGCGCGCGATCCAGTCGAACGCCGCCTGCGACGTGTGATACACGGCTCTGTTCTGAACGTCGTAAGGTACCGGCTCGCCGGAGCGCAAATCGACACCTTCCCCGTCCGCCATATAGAAAGCCATCTTGCAGAGCTCGAGGAAGTTGCTGATTATACCACTCGACAGGTGAACAAAGTCTTCGAAGCCCGCGTACGTTCGAGGCTGTCTCGTCGTGGACAGTCGAAAGACCATCGCCTCCCCGAACCGGTGGATCCATTCATTCCATTCCTTTTCGCTCAGGTTCCCCCGGTCCTTGCCACGCGACTGGAGAAATAATTCCAAAGCACTTTCCACCGCCGTTTGACCGACGGGGTGATATTCCGGTGGCTTCAGCAGGAGTTGTCGCAGGTCCGTGTTCTCAAACCTCTCCGCGATCAGCCGCTTCCGGCCGATCTCCAGTAGGAGCGCAGCGTACTGCTTGTCACGCACATCGTAGTCGAGTGTGACAACCTGGTAGTCGCGTGGACGTTGAATGGGTTCCCCTTGCAGGTCCGTTACGCTCTTGACGCCAAACGCGCGAGTCGCAATCTTTACGGTCAGCGTTGTTGGCCGCAGCTTGGCTAGGGTGTTAACAACGCGCTGTTGGAAAGTTGCGAGATTCTCGTACTCGTCGAGCAGAAAGTATATTCGACTCTCTTTGAGTGCGGCAATTCGTTCCTTCACTGCGCGGCAGCAAGCATCAATGAAATCATGAATGTATGTATGGCGGCCCTGGTATTTTGGCTCCCCGCCCCCCAATCTGAGTTGACCGAGGTACTGTGCGACATGCTGTTGCTGGTCACGGATCGCGCGCCGGAAGTCGCGGAATGTCTTGGCTTCGGACGCGACGCCAAGAATTTCGCCCAGTTCGTTAACAAGCGCCTCCTCAACTTGCGATTCGATATCTAAGAGGTGAGCGGATCGGGCGTCAACGAGGCCATCGATAAGGCTATCGAGAAGCAGCATGTTAAACACATGTTGGAATAGCTGTGTAGCGCTATCCTTGGTCAGTTTGCAGTCCGGACTCCACTCGTAGAAGTACCCCCTGGCCAGCTTTATGTACACACCAAAGTAATGGAGCCCGCTGTCCATTAACGAGAACTTCGCCGCAGGTGCGGGGAGGCCGCGGGCCTCGCGGCGCAGCCTCTCAACCTGCACGGCTGCGCGCGCGGACATTGCGCGGAGAATCATCGACTTGCCGCATCCTCGTCCGCCCTCAAGAATGAGGTTGTCCTTTCCCTGAATGTCATCATAGTGACTTGGTTCACGGAAAAGCCGCGCCAGACGGTCGTAATCGTGATCAAAATCCTCCGCCTTCACAATGCGGAAGGGATTGCGGTGCTCAAGGCGCGAGCTCTCCTGCTGAATGACGGTGGGGTCCAGATAAGGAACTGTAGATCTGACCTCTTGCTGTTTTGCATCGAGGCGCTCGAGTATCTGGCGGAGAAGAACTTCTTGCCCTCGGTGCTCTTCACCCGTAATCTCGATGTGCGCCACCTCCGCTTCCCTCACAGCTTGGGCGTGTGAGGGTAGGCGAGAAAAGAAGTCCAGGAACGCGGTGTCCAGAATGCGGACAATATGCGGATCAAACGCGTCTAGCGAAGGTCGGTCGCCTCTGAGAACCACGCACGGTCGGAACAGCGGCGCAAGATTCCTAACGATGTCGTTCCTTTTAGACCAGGGCGGATTCACGATCCGCTCGGTCTCGGCGATTACTTCCTCCAGCTTCTTGGAATCGACACGTACATCCTGAGCGTCTCGCGAAGCCGTAAAAGCTGCAAGCTCCGGCGAGGAACGCTTGACCGCAGTCTTGAAGCACTTAGCGAATAGCTCCGGACCAGTGGTGTTCCGGCGTGCGGACAAAGCATCCGAAATGAACTTTCCGAGGGACACTGAGTCCGCAACGAACCCAAACGCGCTTACAGCCAGCGTGATGAGACTCATTGGTCCGACTCCCTCTGCTCTTCCCCAGCCCGCGGGTACCGCGAATCATCAGTGCCAGGGTAGCAGTTCTGGAGGGAAAGTCAAGGGGTAGCGCTGAAACCTGAAAGCGGAGCGTGGCATCCTGCCCAATGTCCGCCGGCTACCGCGCACCGGCCGCTGAGGATCGGCCGCCTCACCGGATCACGCGGGCGCCTTTGCCTTTCATGAGGGCCTCGACCTCCTTGAGCGTGACCATGCTGGTGTCGCCGGGGGTGGTCATGGCCAACGCGCCGTGGGCGGCGCCGTAGCGGACGGCGTCCTCGGGGGACTTGCCGGCCAGGAAGGCGTAGACGAGGCCGGAGGCGAAGCTGTCGCCGCCGACGCGGTCGAAGATTTCCAGGTTCTCGCGGAGCGGGGCCTCGTGGAAGGACCCGCCGGCATAGACGATCGCGCCCCAGTCGTTGCGCGAGGCCGTGGTCGCCTTGCGGAGCGTGGTGGCCACGACCTGGAAGTTGGGAAACATCCTGGTGGCCTCGGCGATCATCTTCTTGAGGTTCGCCGGGTCGAGCTGGGAGATGTGCTCGTCCAGCCCGTGGCCGAATGCCGGAAGCTCGGCGTCGACGCGGCCCCCTTGATCAGCGTCTGGAACGCCCGCGATTGCCGGCCAACGACGAGCGTTTTCCCCTCGCCGCGGATCAACTGGAACATCGACGTCTCGGCGGGGGAGGCCAAGACGGCGTTCGTCCACAACCGCTACCTCAACGTCCAGCCGCGCAAGCCGGACGGGACCAACGGGTCGGACCGGATCGGCAATCATCCGGAGCTGAGCCGGGCGATCGAGCTGGCCTGCGACCTGGAGCCGTGGGTGCCGCCGGCCAGCGGCGGGTACGAGGTCCGGTGCTTCGACGGCAGCGGACGACTGGAGCGCACGACCGACGCTCCTCGATCTACCCTCCGGCTGGCCGCGGACCCGCTCGAGTCCTCGGACATGATCCTGTTCGAGATCGTCCGCCGGTAGGAACCGCTTGTGTCGCGGGGTCTTTTGCCCAGCCACACGCCTCGCTCACTCGTGCGTCGCGACGGCAAGCTCCGCCGGCCTTTCGCGCGCGGGCGTGAAGCGCACGGTCCAGCCGTCGTCCACGCGGCGGTTGGGCGCGATGCGCACGGCCAGTTCGGCAATGCCTTCGCCGCGGCACCAGGCACGCACGGCTCCGGTCACGTCGATCTCGTAGCGCCGCGGCGGATTGAACGGGGCCCCGGGGCCTGCGCCTTTGGCGACGATCGTTGTGCCGACGGTGCGGCCGAGCTGGGCAAAGTCAAACGGCTTGCCCGGCTCGAACGGGGCTTGGAGGGCCACGGCTGCCGTCTCCATGGGAGCCTCGTTGTGCGCCTCCTCGACGTAAAGCACCAACCTGGCGGAGGCGAGCTTCTGCACGTCGGGCAGCTTCTTGCGGTCGAAACCGACCAGCAAGACCCATGCGTTCGAGTTGTCCTTGAGCCACTTGACGAACTGGTGCTCGAAGACCTCGCCCTGCTTGGAGACGTAGGCCGTCTTCACGGGCGCGAGGATTGACGTTCGCGTCGGCTTTTCCGGCTCGGCCGGGGGACGCTCGATGCCGATCGTCCACGGATTCGGGAGCGTGGCCAAGGTCTCCTCCGGCCCGACCGCGGGCTCCGACGGCGGCGCAGGCACGTCCCTCGGTTTCTCTCCCGGGGCGAGCACCTCGCGGCGGAGCAAGACCATCCGCGGATAGACCGGCTGCTTGCCCTTCGGCGTGGGCACGGGAATCTCAAACGCTTGCGGCAGGCGGTCGATGACTTTCTGCACGACGACCGGCGTTTTCGCCCATATGGCGTTATGAGCCCGGGCGATCTCCTTGCCGCTGTCGAACAGTTGCGCGGGCGTGGCGTCGCGCGAGCCCGGACAGTAGGCATAGGTCACCACCAGCCGGTTGTCGCCCAGGGCGGCGGGGTTCTCGGCACTGACCGCGATCTTGTTCACGCCCGGCGCGAGGTAGGGCAGGGCCTCCTGATTGTGCTCGACGAGGCTCGTCAGCTCGATCGCGGAGATCGGTTTCCTGAACGTCACG
>Ga0153916_10002367_pt1 | contig 13809 bp, 13 predicted proteins | sample Opewatmetagenome_FD_109642 | JGI IMG/M metagenome (GOLD analysis project Ga0153916, IMG submission 109642) | Freshwater wetland microbial communities from Ohio, USA - Open water 3 Core 3 Depth 4 metaG | ecosystem: Environmental > Aquatic > Freshwater > Wetlands | place: USA: Ohio, Lake Erie...
ATCGGCCCCTACCAGGTTCAGGCGGCGATCGCCGCGGTCCACGATGAGGCGGGCCGCGCCGAGGAGACCGACTGGCCGCAGATCCTCGTCCTTTACGATCTCCTCGAACGGATCGCGCCGAACCCGATGGTCACGCTGAACCAGGCGGTGGCACTCGCCATGGTCCACGGCCCTGACGCCGGACTCGACAAGCTGCGATCCCTCGATGGCGACGACCGGATGGCCGGCCACCATCGGCTGGAGGCCGTTCGCGCCCACCTGCTGGAGATGGCCGGCGATCAGGAGGCCGCCCGATCGAGCTACAAGATCGCCGCCCGGCAGGCGACCAGCCTCCCGGAGCGGCGCTACCTGGAGTCGAGAGCGGCCCGCCTGGGCCGACCGTCATCGAACTGAGGCCCGCGGTCGCTCAGGGTCGCGCTTCTGTGGAGGGCTCCTCGCGGATCAGCAACGGCAGCGTCACGGCCTGAACGGCGAGGGCGGCGACGATCGAAGCGGCGAAGGCGATCCCGACGCCGGCGCTGTCGAGCAGGAAGCCGAGGGCGAGGAAGAACGTCGCGAAGCCCGGCAAGCCCATCATCAGGCCGCGCAGGACGGCCACGGCGTCCGCATTCGACCGAAGCTGGTGGGCGAAGGTGGCCAGGACCGCCGCGTAGACCGGGAACGTCGCCAGGATCCCACTGGAGCGACCGCCGATCAGCGGCGCGGCAGCGCCGATCGCCAGCACGAGGATCGTGGCGGCCAGCACCCTGGCGGGGATGTCCCACGGTGGGGCGACAGATGCTGACCGGGACGACGGACGGATTCGGCGGGTGAGCCAGAGTCCGGCACCGATCGCCACGAGCAACGCACCGAAGAGCACCGGAGCGGGGAGTGGCGGGACGAGGATGCCAACCGCTGCGAAGGCCATGGCCGCGATGAGCAGCGAGGCCTGCCATCCGAGCCTCGCACTGGCACGGGCGTAGGCGACGCAGAACGCGACCTGGCCGATCGCACCAAGGAGCGACCCGGCTGCAGCCTCGGTGGCGACATGAGGCCCAAGCTCGAGGGCGATGAAGAACGCGATCGGCCCCGAGGTCAGCGGCAGCGCGATCAGCCAGCCACTGAACGAGGCGCCCCACCGGCGCCCGGCGATGCTGGTCGAGGCGACGAGGAGCGGCGTCAGGATCAGTTTCGGGGCAAGCGCGTTCACGATAGGCCTCGGCCCCATGCGCTGAATCGGGGTCCGGAAATGCCGAAGCGGCTCCCGAAGGAGCCGCTTCGATGCTGTCCCGGTAAAGGTGCCCGCCGAGGCGAACACTTCTGCCGCGCGTCAAGAGCATCTATCACGTCGGCTGCACCGACTACCCTGACCCTACCTACCCATGACCTTGACGCTGGGGCAGCGTGGCTGTTTGAGCAGCACGGATATCCTACCCGACGCGGGGCCGATTTCCAAGGGTTTTGTCACACCTGAGTGTGTAAATTCCTTAACCTTCATCCTCGTGAACGGTGACCGAGGTCATGGCGACCGGCCGATCAGGGAAATCGTTGCGGTCGCGCGGGGCGCCGACGATCTTGTCGACGACGTCCATCCCGTCGGTCACCTGGCCGAACAGCGTGTAGTTCTTGGGCAACTTGCCGGTCAGGTCCTGGTGGCAGATGAAGAACTGGCTCCCGTTCGTGTTCGGACCGGCGTTGGCCATGGCCAGCGCCCCTCGCACATAGTCGCCCTGGACCTTCTCGTCCTCGAACTTGTAGCCGGGGCCGCCCGTGCCGACGCGACCGCGCTCGAGTGACGACTTCCTGCCGTACTGCCCGTCGCCGGCCTGGGCGACGAAGCCCGGGATGACCCGGTGGAACACCACGTCGTCGTAGAACCCCTTACGTGCGAGGTCGACGAAGTTGCCTGCCGCCTTTGGGGCGCTCTCGTCGAACAGCTCGACATCGATGTCGCCAAGCTCGGTGGTGATCGTGGCACGGGTCATGGCTGGCTCCTTGGGCTCCGCTTCGAGTGGCTCATGGGTTGCTGACGGTGACCTTGGTCATGGCGACCGGGTTCGCCGGCAGCTCCTGGCCTCCGGCGGCGGCGTAGATCGCGTCGACCGCGTCCATGCCGGACGTCACCGATCCGATGATCTGGTAGGTGTTGGCGCTGGCGAGGACGGACTGGTCCTTGTCGTCGAGGACGATGAAGAACTGCGATCCGACGGAGTTGGGCTGGGACGTCCTCGCCATGGCCACGGTGCCCCGCTGATAGGTCGCCGTCACCGGCTCGTCCTGGATCGTGTAGTTGGGGCCGCCGGAGCCGGTGCCCGTCGGGTCGCCGCCCTGGATGACGAACGGCGTGCCGTCCTGGAGCGTCGCGACGCGATGGAAGACGACTCCGTCGTAGAAGCCGCAGCCTGCCAGCGCCACGAAGTTGCCGGCGGCGATCGGCGACAGGTTCGCCTGGACCTTGATGGCGATGGCGCCCATGTCGGTCTGGATGGTGACGGTCCGGGTCTCGCCGGCGGGGAGCGCGGGTGGCTGGCTGGTCGGGCAGCTGCCCGTGGCCGCAGAGGCCGCGCCCGTCGACGGTCCGATCGTGGGTAGCGGCGTGTCGCCGCCCGCGCTGGAGCAGGCGGCCAGCCCGAACGAGAAGGTCAGGGCGAGCGCGGGCGCGACGACTCGACGAAGCGAACCAGGGATCATGCGGCGGCCTCCAGGGCTGCGGGATAGTCGATGGCCCCCGACAGGAGGGCCTCTCCGATGATGACGCCGCCTACGCCGGTATCGCGCAGGCGTCGCAGGCCATCGAGGTCACGGACCCCTCCGGCCACCAGGATCTCGGCATCGTACGACGCAACGAGCTGGCGGGTCAGCGCCAGGTCCGGTTCGGCCCCGCCGTGGCTCAGGACGAAGCGGGCGACGCCCGCCCCGACGAGCTCGCCGATCAGGTCGGGGAGCGTCGGCGGCGCGCTTCGCCGCCACGGAAACGCGGCCAGCCGGTCCGGTCGCGGGTCCAGCCCGACCGCCAGCCAATCGCCGGCGACCGCCAGGCAGGCTCGCAGCTCGTCGGGTCGATCGGCGATGGCGGTGGTCAGCACGACCCGTGTGGCGCCGGCGGCGAAGGCCAGCCGGATCGCATCGGCCGAGTCGACGCCACCGGCGACCTGGAGAGGGACGGCGACCCTGGCGGCGATGGCACCGACAGCCTCGAGGTTGGCCGGCGTCCCGGATCGGGCCCCGTCGAAATCGACCAGGTGGATGACCGGCGCGCCGAGCGCGGCGAACCGTTCCGCGATCCGGTCCGGGCGATCGGTCGGGGCGCCGACACCTGCCGCGGCGCCAGGCCAGGAGACGATGCGCGAACGGCCGTCCTGGAGGTCGATCGACGGGATGACCTGCACGATCGAATCAGGCGCGGTCGGCCGCCGCGGCCTCGCCGCGGAGGAGACGCCGATGGAAGCTGATCGGGAGCGATCCGTTGCGCAGCAGGGAGTCGTGGAAGCCCTTCAGGCTGAAGCGCTCGCCAAGGCGGCGCTGCTCGTCGGTGCGCAGGCTCAGCAGGAGCGTCCGGCCCAGGAGGTACGACAACGGGTAGGTCGGGCGGTAGGTGTACCACTGGATCTCGGCGTAGGCGTTGGGTCGCTCGAAGCTCGTGTGCTCCACCAGAAAGTCGGTCGCTTCCTCGACGGTCATCTCGCCGCGGTGCATGCGGACGTCGAGGATGATCCGGCAGGCTCGCCAGATCGCGTCGGTGTGCATGGCCAGCCGGTAGTGCGGCTCGGTGTCGAAGCCCTGCTCCCGCATCATCAGCTCCGAGTACATCCCCCAGCCCTCGACGAACTCGGGGGCATCGGCCAGCATCCGCGTCAGCGATGGATGGCGGCGGGCCGTGTCGAGCTGGAGATGGTGGCCCGGGTAGGCCTCGTGGATGCTCGTGTTGCTGATCGAGGCGAAGTTGTGCTCGCGCATGGCATTGGGATCGCCGTCGACCGACGGCGTCACCACGTAGATCCCCTTTGGGCTCGGATCAAAGGGGGGCGGCTCGAAGTAGGCCGCAAACGGAAGAACGTTGCGAAGGTATTCCGGCGTCGCCATGACGTCGATCCGCTCGTCATCGGGGACCGTCACCAGGTCATGGTCGACCAGGAACTGGCGGGCTCGAGCCATCGCCAGGCGATAGGCCCCGAGGGCGCCGTCGAAGCCGGCCGGCTGGTCGGACTTGACCCGATCGATCACCGTCGCCTCGTCGGCAGTCGGATCGATCTCGCGCGCGGCAGCGGCCCGCGCCGCGCGCTCCTCGTGGAGGCGCTCCCAGCCGAGCTCGAGGATGGCGTCGGCGTCCAGCCCGTCGAAGGCTCGCAGCGAGACCATCGCGTCATGGCGCTCGCGTCCGATCGCCCATTCGTCGGTGCCGATCGGAAGGGTTCCCTCCAGCCACGCCGTGTACAGCTCGATGGCGACCCTGGCCGTCTCGCTGGCTCGCTCGAGGCGACGCTGGTCGACCGCGCTCATGACATCCCTGCCCGCGGCCACGAGCTCGTCGAAGAAGACGGGCAATTCGCCAGCTGTCTCGAGCTCGAGCTGCTGCCAGCGCCGGACCTGCGGGACGGTGGCCCGGGTCTTGGCCTCCTCGAGGTAGGTCCCGACCGCCTCGAGACGCCCGGAGATGGCGGACAGTCGCTCGGCCAGCGGTGCGTGATCGCGCGCGAACAGCAGGAACAGGCTGTCGCCGATCGTGTCCAGTGCCAGCGAGCGGCGTTCCCAGATGCGCAGGACGTCCGTGGCGAAGACCACGCGGCGCAGGTTGTGAAGCTCGAGGTCCCGCTCGAATCGGACCTCTTCGGACAACCCGCCCGGATCGAGCGCCTCGATCCGGGCGAGGTGTTCGCGCTCCGCACCCAGCTCGCCGAGCACGGCCTCGCGACTCCCGTCGCCGAGGAGGTCATCGTCCTGGTGGAGGCCCAGGGCGGTCCCGAGCACCGGATTGTGCCGGATCAGACGCGCGAAGCGGGTCTCGACGAGCTCGTAGAACCGGTCATCGAGCGGGCCTCGATCCGGCGCGGGTGCCGGGCGCGGAAGGATCCTCTGGGCGATCGATTCGGTCACGGGTTGTGAACCTCTGAGCGCGTGGGTTGCCCGGACGGCCCGGTCGGTCGCGGCGGTGCGATCCGGCCGATCGGGCCGAATCAGGCGGTGACGAGCGGGCCGGTCGCAACCGGCCGAGGCGACGTCTCGGCGAGCGCCGCCTGCGTCGCAGCAATGGTTGCCTCGATATCGGCGGCGGTCACGCCGTAGTGGGTCACGGCGCGTACCTGACCATGCGGATATTCCACCATCAGGACGTCGCGCGCTTTGAGCGCCTGGAGGAATGCCGCTCGGTCGCGCTCCACCTTGAAGACCACGAAGTTGGTGCGAACGCGCCCTGGATCCAGGGGGCCGGGCGTCGGCTGCGCCGTCCCGCCGGCGGCCACGATCCCATCCATCGAACTGAGCGCCTCGGCCAGGCGGCGGGCGTTGGCGTGGTCCTCGGCCAGCCGATCGATCATGCCGTCGGGCCCGTCCGCGAGGGCGACCAGTCCAGCCGCGGCCAGGATCCCGGCCTGGCGCATCCCGCCTCCGACCAGCTTGCGGCCACGTCGCGCCCGCCAGATCGTGTCGCGGCTCCCGACAACCACGGACCCGACCGGGCAGGCGAGTCCCTTCGACAGGCAGAACGTCACGGTATCCGCCGGCCCGGACAGGTCCGTCGGCCGGACGCCAAGGGCGACGACGGCGTTCCAGAAGCGGGCGCCATCGACATGAAGCGGAACGCCGTGGGCGTGGGCGATCTCTGCGACCTGGCGGGTGTATTGCGGCGTCAGCGGCTGACCCATCGAGTGCGCGTGGGTGTTCTCGATGGTTACGAGGCCGCTGATCGGCTCGTGCGGATCGCCCGGATCGCGGAAGGCTGCGTCGATCTGTTCGAGGTCCATCGTGCCGTCGGGATGGTCCTCGAGGGACCGGATGCTGGTGCCAACGATGACCGCGTGACCGGCGGCTTCATCGATGACCAGGTGGTGCTCGCGACCGCCGATCGTCTCCTGCCCGCGCCCGAGGTGGGCGAGCTGGGCGACGAGGTTGCCCATGGTGCCGGAGGCGACGAAGAGGCCGGCCTCCTTGCCGAGCAGCTCGGCGGCGCGTTCCTCGAGCGTGTTGACGGTGGGGTCGTCGCCGAAGACGTCGTCACCGACCTCGGCCTCCGCCATCGCCCGGCGCATCTGCGGGGAAGGCTTGGTGACGGTGTCGCTGCGCAGGTCGATCAGGGGCATGGGCCGCGAGTATAGGCGAGGTGTGGATCGCGGCTGGCAACCGGTGGGCCATTCGGCCCCTGAGCGACAACGCCGGGCGCCTCTGCTATGCTCCGCCATCGCCACAACTGGACCCGTGGTGTAGCGGCCCAACATGCCAGCCTGTCACGCTGGAGATCGCCGGTTCGAATCCGGTCGGGTCCGCCACGAACCGCTTTTCCCTACGCCCCGTCCGCCCGCCCGGACGGGGCGTCTTCTATTCCTGCGTGGTGACAGGCCGCGAGGGCGGCGCCGGGTTGGACTCCGGAAGGACGCCCAGCTGTTGCCACAGGGTCAACCGGTCAGGGATGAACCACGACTCCGCGATGTGCTCGCCCTCGAACCGGTCGATCCGGATCTCGCTGAACGCGATGGGACGGCCGGTTGGCGGCAACGAGAGACCGGGTAACGCGAGCGGACCCGCGTGGGTGCCGGATCCCGTCCACCGGCTGGCGACGCGATCGCCGTCGGCCAGCTGGTCCCCGAGCGTGACCTGGAGGTCCGGGATCGCCGTCCGCAGCACGCCGGCCTGCCGCTTGATGCCATCCCGGCCGACGGCCGGCGGTGAGCCGGGGCCGTGGCTGACGCAGCCCTCGGCGAGGATCTCGTCGGCCGCGTCGGCGTTGCCCGCCCCGAAGACCTCGACATAGAGGCGCCGGGACTTCTCCTTGTTCTGCTCGATCGACATCTGGCGTCACGCTCCGTTGGCAGTCATGTGCGCCGGTCCGTGGGCATCGGCCCAGCTGGCTCGTCACCGGCCTCGGCCACGGCCTTGAATCGCTCCAGGGCGTCCGGCCACATGGCCGACAGGAAGGCTCGCAGCTCGGCGAGCCCTTCCGGGCGCGCCCGGTAGATCCGCCGGACGCCGTCTCGCCGCTCCGTGAGCAGCCCGGCTTCCTTCAGGACGGTCAGGTGCTGCGAGATCGCCGGCCGAGTCACCGCGAAGTGCGCGGCGATCTCCCCGGCGGCCATCTCCTGGCCGGCGACCAGCTGGAGGATGGCCCGCCGGTTCGGTTCGGCGATGGCTCGCAGGACGTCGTCCGTGGTGGCGCTCGCCGTCAGGCCCAGAGCCCGACTGGATGGCCGTCGGGGTCGGCAACCATCGCGAAGGATCCGTAGTCACCTGGCAGCGGGGTCGGCGGCACCAGGACGCTCCCGCCAAGATGCTCTGCCCGATCCAGGTACGTCTGGAGATCGTCGACCTTCATGTAGATCGTCGTGCCGCCGGCATCCGGCGGTCCCTGTGTCGCGCCGATACCTCCGCCGATCGCCTCGGCGCCTGCCCCGGTGTCGACGAGCATGTAGCCGGGCTGCCCGCTGTCGCTGGCGCTCCAGCCAAAGAGCTCCGTGTAGAAGTCCCGGATCCGGTCAGGGTCCGTCGACGTGATCTCGAAGAATGCGACGGGTGCTCCCATCTGGTCCTCCTTGTCCGTTCCTCGATTGGGTGGAGCCTAGACGTTAGCAGTCGCTTACGTTAGTGTCAAGTGACATAATCGGAGAATGGCGCGGGCGATCACGACCCGGCCGTGTCCGCAAAGCGTCGCAGGGTTCCCGGCCAGCCCCCAGCCGACGCAATGTCGTCGCGCAGTCGACGCCAGGTCGGACCGTGATGGTCGAGGCCGGAATGCTCGAGCTCGACGAGTGTCGTGCCATCGCCCTGAGGTTGGAAACGGACGTCGACCCGACTCGATCGCCGCGCATCTGCGTCGTACCGATAGTCGCCGTCGAGATGCCAGGACACGGCAACGTGATGCGGTGGGTCCCAGGCCAGCACGACGCCCCAGTCGCACTCGCTGCCGTCATCCCCGAGCTCGTACCAGCGGCCTCCAATGCGGGGCTCGACGATGGTCGCCACCATCGGGACCCTCCCGATGTGATGTTCCCGCGGCCACCACGAGCTCATCCCTTCCGTAAAGACCTGGAATGCTCGCTCGATCGGGGCATGCACGACGATCGAGGCACGGACGGTCGTCTCGTCGACCACGACGACGGCGCTCGGCGCCATGGGCGTCTCGTTCGATCCGTCCGCTTCGCTCACGAGTGCACTCCGACTTCCGACGATCGCCACCGACGTGGGGCTCAACTGTAGCGAGTCGGTGGCGACGTCCGGCCCACGCCACTGGAGGACCAACAGAGCGCGATGGCTCGACCGCCGCGTCTGGCAATATCCCCTCGTGAACCGCCGACTGTTCGTCGTCGTGCCGGCGCTGCTCGCCATCGCACTGGCCATCACCGCAATCGGCCTCGGCGTGGGGTCGGCGTGGACCGGGCTGGGCGGGGACCAGGCGTCGTCGGCGCGGATCGAGGCGGGCGCGCCGAGCCCATCGACCGCGGCGCCGGTCGCATCGGCGGCGTCATCCAGTCCTGCGCTGGTCGCTTCCGCCTCACCGGGCGTGTCCGCCTCGCCCGGCTCCTCGCCGAGTCCGGCCGGCGCCATCGGCTCCGTCCCGATCGTTGCCGTCACGGACTTCCGTGCGACCGCCACGTCGACGACGCGGAGCGAGGTCGTCGCGGTCCTGGCCGGGACCAGCAGCCGCTACGACGCCCTCGAGCTGGTGGCCGACGAGGCCGATTCGATCCTGGCCGCGCTTGGCCTCGACCGTCCGGCGGACTCCAGCCACCTGGTCCAGGCAGTCGATGGGCCATCCCTCGCGGCGGACCTGACGAAGAGCGGCAAGCGCCTGGCGTTCCTGCGCGTGGATGCCGTCGGCCCGGCCGTTCGCGCGCTGGCCTGGGGCGACAAGGCGTTGTTCGGTGTCGATCGTGTGAAGACACTGGCCGACTGGCCGCTCAGCGCGTCCCTGCCGTTGGCTGCGGCGGGCACCGCCTTCGATCCGGCGACGACCTGGACCCTCTTCGCAGGGGGCGACATCCTGCTCGACCGAGGCGTGTATCAGACCGTCAAGCTCCGGCACAAGGGCGTCGATTTTCCGTTCGATGGCGGCTCGGCCGAGATCATGGGCCGGTACTGCTGCTCGACCTTCGGCTGGGAGCTGCCCCGTACCCAGCGAACGGGCGACGCGGGCGCCGTCCGGAGCCTCATCGAAGGCGCCGATCTGGCGATCGCGAATTTCGAGAACCCGGCCCCGGACCAGCCGCGCTACCACACGTCCGGGACCGTCTTCTCGGCCGATCCGGCGCTGATCGCGGGCCTCGCGAACGCCGGCATCGACTACGTGTCGCTCGCCAACAACCACATCAGGGACGCAGGAGGCGCGGGGCTGCTTCAGACGATCGCCAACCTGACGAAGGACGGGATCGCGTCATCCGGCTCGGGCAGGAACCTGGCCGCCGCTCGCCGGCCGGGCGTGTTCATGGTTGGCGGGACGAAGGTCGCGATCCTGGCGTACGACGCGATCGCGGCCGCCTATCACGCGACCGCGACCCGGATCGGGAGCGCGCCTCTCGTGGCCAGCTACGTCCGCGCGGATGTGAAGGCCGCTCGTGCCGCCGGTGCGGACCTGGTGATCGTCTTTCCGCACTGGGGCACCGAGTACCAGTCGAGACCGTTCGCGGCCCAGCGGAAGCTGGCCCGCATGGTCATCGACGCCGGAGCCGATATGGTGATCGGCAACCACGCCCACTGGGCGGCGGCGATGGAGGTCTACAGGGGCAAGCCGATCTGGTACGCGCTCGGCAACTTCGTCTTCGATCAGACCTGGTCCGAGCCGACCATGGAGGGGATCACCCTGGAGCTCACGTTCCGGGGCGCAACCCTGGCGCAGGCCCGGATCCGGCCGCACATCATCCTCGACAAGGCACAGCCGAACTTCCTGGACCTGGCCGGCGACGGCAAGGTCGTCATGAGCCAGGTCTACTCGGCGTCCAAGGGGTTGCTGCCCTGGTGAGGTGAGCCGCGAGTGCGGCCACGCGAACGATGCGGCCGGGCGCGTCGCGTGCTGGCAGCTCGCCTCGACGCTCCGCGGCGGGCCGGCCCTAGACGATCCCCGCGAACAGGTCCGACTCGGGCTTCATCGTCTCGACCCGCGATTCGAGCAGGATGTAGGCCTCCTTGCCCCAGCCGTCGCGCCAGCCCTCGAGGCCCATCAGCATGAACGGGCTGTCCGCCGCGATCTGGGTGCGGTGTTCGTGCATGGCCTTCCACTTGCGTTCGAGCGGGTCGCCGGAGACGTCGATCCAGGTCGTGACCTGCTCGTCCGGGACGAGCATCCTGGCCGCGAACTCCTCCGTCTCGGCGATCTGTTCGGGCGTCGCGTCGTCCGGCGGTGACCAGAAGCTCTTCTGGCCGCGCGCGGCCAGCGCCTCCTCCATCCGTGCTCGAACGGAGGCTGGAATCGCCTGTTCGTAGAGCTTGGCCGGCGACCAGGGCGCGAGGCCACCCTCATCGATCGAAGGCCCGCTGCCCCCATGTTCAGGCGCGAGCTGCTCCGGGTACCTGGCCGGGTCACCGGCGCGGGCGAACGCCCGAACCGCGACGTCGTGCGTGCGGATGTGATCGGGATGGCCGTAGCCGCCGAACGAGTTGTAGGTCGTGACGACGTCAGGCTGGTAACGCCGAATGAGCCAGACAAGCCGGCGGGCAGCTTCGTCCAGATCGGCCAGCCAGAAGCTTCGCGGGTCCCGGTTGCCCGGCCGACCCATCATGTCCGAATCGTGGTAACCAAGATTCTCCCACTCCGTCACGCCGAGCACACCCATGGCGGCCTCGAGCTCCGCCGCCCGGAGTTCTCCGAGCCGACGGTGGTTGTCTGGCGTGTCCATGTCGGGCACGACGATCTCGCCCATCTCACCTCGGGTGCAGGTGACCAGGACGACTCGCCGGCCCTCGGCGACGGCCTTGGCCATCGTTCCTCCAGTGCCGATCGTCTCGTCGTCCGGGTGGGCATGGACGGTCATCAGGGTTGGGCGGCGGCCCGTCGATTCGGTGGTCATGGCCGGCGATGCTAGCGCAGCCCGTAGTTTCGGGCGATGTCGTCGATTGGTGGGGTTCCCCAAGCGCATGGTTCCGAAGCCAGGCTGAACGAGTCGGCGCCCGGCGCGCGCCCTCCTCCAGGCCGAGCGGCCGCAGCTCAGCCAGGTCGCGGCGCTACCATCCGAGCACGATGCCGCTCGAACGCCCTCCCGGATTCCGACCCGCCCCGGGTCCCCTCGCCGGCCTCCACATCGTCGACTGTTCGACGGTCCTGGCCGGGCCGTACTGCGCGATGCTGCTGGGCGACCTCGGCGCCGACGTCGTGAAGGTCGAGCCGCCCGAGGGCGACGCCACCCGGGGCTGGGGTCCACCGTGGGTCGGCTCGGAGGCCGACGGAACGCGGACCGCCGCCTACTACCTGGCGGTCAACCGGAACAAGCGCAGCCTCCGGCTCGATCTGAAGGTGCCCGCAGGTGCCGAAGTCCTGCGCCGGTTGCTGACTCGCGGCGACGTCGTCGTCGAAAACTATCGAGTCGGTGGCTTCGCCCGCCTCGGCTTCGAGGACGAGACGCTGGAGCGGCTGAACCCGGGACTCGTCCACCTGGCGATCTCCGGCTTCGGCCCGACGGGCCCGGCGGCGGCCCTCCCCGGATACGACTTCGCGATCCAGGCGGCCAGTGGCTTGATGTCCATCACCGGAGTCCCGGACGCCGATGGTGGCGGGCCGACGAAGGTCGGGGTGGCGATCAGCGACGTCGTGACCGGCATGCTCGGGGCGGTCAGCGTGCTGGCGGCCCTGGTCGGTCGCGAGCGGGACCGCGAGCACGCGCCCGGTGGCGGCCAGCGGATCGACATCTCATTGCTCGGCGCCACCCTGGCCAGCCTGGTCAACCAGGCCCAGAACGCGTTCGTCACCGGGAAGGCGCCGGAACGACTCGGCAACGCGCATCCGAACATCGTTCCGTACGAGACGTTCGACACAGCCGACCGGCCGATCGCCGTGGCTGTCGGCTCCGAACGCCAGTGGCCGCGTTTCTGCGATGTCCTCGGCATGCCCGCGCTGGCCGTCGATCCGCGCTTTGCGACGAACGGCGACCGCGTGGTCCGCCGTGCGGCCCTGCGCCCGATCCTCGCGGCACGCCTCCGGGAGCGTGATGCCGCCAGCTGGCTGGCGGCACTCGACGCGGCATCGATCCCATGTGCCCCGATCAACGATGTCGTGACGGCGTTCGCCTCGGACGAAGCCGGAGCGCTCGGAATGGTCGTGGAGCAGGAGCATCCCGCCTGGGGCGTGATCCGCCAGGTGGGCATTCCGTTCAGGCTATCGGCCACGCCGGCCACCATCCGGACGCCGCCGCCGGCCCTCGGTGAGCAGGCCGACGAGATCCTCGGCGAGCTCGGCTACACAAGCGACCAGGTCGCCACCTTGCGCGCCGACGGGGTGGTCTGAGCGACCAGGTCGTCTGAGATCGCTCGGCGTCAGAGCTCCTGGCGACGGAAGGCGAGCCAGGCGACGCCGGCGAGGCCCGCGATCAGCACGACCGCCGCGACGGCCGGCCCGAGGGCGTCGACCCCGGTCAGGCCCAGTGCCAGGCCGCGGGCGGGTTCGCCCAGGCCGGTTGGCAGGTAGCGCCCGAGCGTCGGCACGATGCTGAGGATCCCCAGAACGATGAACGCGGCGACGCCCAGGCCCGCGGCGGCGAGCGACGACCGGGTCAGCGTGCTGCCGAGGAACGTGATCGCGGCGTAGGCGACGAGGGCCAGCCACTGCAGGATGGCCGCGGCGACGAAGCCTGGGACGGGCAGCGGTTCGAACAGCACCAGCGTGTAGAACCAGGCGCCGGCGACGGCGATCGCGCTCGCGATGCCGAGCGTCGTCGCGATCGCCACGAGCTTCGCGACGAGGAAGGCACCGCGGCCCGCCGGCTTGGTCAGGATGAGGCCCGCGGTTCCGCGCTCCTTCTCGGTCGCGACCGAGCCCATCGCCAGGAGGACGGCGATGAGCGCCCCGAACTGGCCGAGGTTCTTGGCCAGCTGGTCGTAGGCATCGGCCGAGGTCGGCGTGGGCAGCGTGATCTGGAATTGACCGCTGGCGACGGCCTTGATGATCTCCGGCGTGAAGCGCGCCAGCAGCGGCGACGAGAGCCCGACGAGGAGGAACACGGTCGCCACGACCGGCAGGCGCATCGTCCGCCATTGCTCCAGGAGCTCCTTGCGCAGGAGGGCGGCGAAACCGGTCATCGGTCCGTGACCTCCCGTGGCCGGACGAAGCCGCGCCCATCGAGGTCAGTGGTCGTCGCGGGGCCGACGAGCTCGAGGAAGACATCCTCGAGGGTGGGCCGAGCGCGCTCGAACGATTCGAGGGCCACGCCCGCCTCGACCACCAGCGGCAGCAGACCGCCGGCCGCCGCATCCGGATCCGAGACGGTGATGCGGACAAGGCCGTCGCTGGCAGCCACGTCCGTCGTCCAGGGCGCCGCCCGCAGGCGATCGACGAGCGTTGCGACCGCCTCGTCCTGTCCGGGCGCCGGCGCGAGCCGATAGATCGGCCGGGCGTGGGCGGCCAGCAGCGCCTCGAGCGGTCCCTCGGTCACCAGCCGTCCACGGTAGAGAATCGCGACCCGGTCGCAGATCCGCTCGACA
>Ga0153916_10002368_pt1 | contig 13808 bp, 11 predicted proteins | sample Opewatmetagenome_FD_109642 | JGI IMG/M metagenome (GOLD analysis project Ga0153916, IMG submission 109642) | Freshwater wetland microbial communities from Ohio, USA - Open water 3 Core 3 Depth 4 metaG | ecosystem: Environmental > Aquatic > Freshwater > Wetlands | place: USA: Ohio, Lake Erie...
AAAGATGGCGCTCCCTAGGGGACTCGAACCCCTGTTTTCGCCGTGAGAGGGCAACGTCCTGGGCCACTAGACGAAGGGAGCGGGCTTTCGTTGCGGGTCAGCTCTGAAAGGCGATATTATACGGCTCTCCCTTGGGTAGACAAGCTGTTAGCGACGATTTTGTCACCGAAATGTCTTTGAAGGTCCGATTATTAATACGCAGCCACGCATCATTCCTCGCCCCGAACACGCGATCTCCCGATCCAATATCAGCCCCAACGCCGTCAAGGTGCTGTACCGGCTGAGGGGTGCCGGCTACGACGCCTATTTGGTGGGGGGAGGGGTGCGCGACATGTTGCTGGGGCGGGAGCCCAAGGATTTCGATGTGGCGACCAACGCCCTCCCCGATGAAGTCAAGAAACTGTTCCGCAATTGTTTGCTGATCGGGCGGCGTTTTCGCCTGGCCCATGTCCGATTCGAAAATGAGATCATCGAGGTTGCCACCTTTCGTGCCCAGGGGAACGGCGAGAACGAGGAGGATGCGCGCACCGAGACCGGGCGTATCCTGCGCGACAATGTGTATGGCACGCTTGAAGAGGATGCCCGGCGGCGCGATTTCACCGTCAATGCCCTTTATTACAATATCACGGATTTCTCCGTGGTGGATTATGCCGGCGGCATGGCGGATCTGCAGGCCGGCATGTTGCGGTTGATCGGCGAGCCGGAGCAGCGCTACCGCGAAGACCCGGTGCGCATGCTGCGCGCGGTGCGCTTTGCCGCCAAGCTGGGGTTTCGCATCCATCCCGAGAGCGAGGCGCCTATCTTCCAATTGGTGCATTTGCTGGAAGATATTCCGTCCGCCCGCCTCTTCGACGAGATACTGAAACTGTTTCTTGGCGGCTGCGCCTTACAGAGCTTTGAATTGCTTCGCCACTATGGTTTATTCGCTCATCTGTTTCCTCAGACTGAGGCATGCCTGGCCAAGGAACAAGAAGGTTTTCCGATGACCTTTCTGGTTCGCGCCTTGCGAAATACCGACAGCCGTATCGCCGAGGGCAAACCGGTAACCCCGGCTTTCCTCTATGCGGCGCTTTTATGGGAGCCGCTGCGTCAGGTCATGGAGGCGAGTGAGGAGCAGGGGATGGGTGAGGTTCAGGCCCTGCAGGAGGCGGCTCAAAACGTCGAGAGCCGGCAGTTGGCGCATACCTTATTGCCCAAGCGCTTTGCGGTGCCGATGCGGGAGATTTGGGCCTTGCAACCCCGCCTGAAGCGGATCACGGGCTTGCGTCCGATCAAGCTGGTGGAGCATCCTCGGTTCAGGGCCGCGTATGATTTTATGTTGTTACGCGCAGAAAGCGGAGAAGATTTGGGGGAATTAACGCAATGGTGGACAGAGTTTCAATGCTTGGATGAGAATGAGCGGCTGAAACGTGTCCGCTCCGGGGCGGCGGTAAAAGGGGGAAGACAGCGCAAGCGCCGTTCTAAGGGAAGGGTGGTTACCGACAAAATAGTTGAATAAGCACGATCGTCTCGGCAGGAGGCGATAGCTTACGGGAGGGGTGCGATATGAATTCAAGCTTGGTACGGGCCTACGTGGGATTAGGCAGCAATCTAAACGATCCCAGCGCGCAGATTCGCAGCGCCTTGGCGGCTTTGGACGCCATTCCCGCCACCTGTTGCGTGGCGTGTTCATCCCTCTACCGGAGTAAACCCCTGGGGTCGGTAGCGCAGCCCGATTATTTGAACGCGGTGGCGGCCGTGGATACGCGCCTTACCGCTGCCGAGTTGTTGCAGGAGTTGCACCTGATCGAGGAGCTTCACGGGCGGGTGCGGGATGCGGAGCGCTGGGGGCCGCGTACCTTGGACCTGGATTTGTTGCTATACGGCAATAGCCAATTGGAGGGCGACACATTGACGGTGCCCCATCCCGGCTTGCCGCAGCGCAATTTTGTCTTATATCCCCTCCATGAGATCGCACCGAAATTACATATCCCCGGCGCAGGAAGCCTCCAGACCTTGCTGGAGAGTTGCTCCAGCCTGGGGTTGCAGGCCATGCCTGCGCTGATATGACCCTTAGCGGCGCGCCGAACTATATCATCGTCGAGGGTCCCATCGGGGTCGGCAAGACCAGCCTCGCGCGGCGTTTGGCCGAGACCTTCGGCAGCGAGTTGCTCTTGGAGCGCGCCGAGGACAACCCCTTTCTCGAACGCTATTATCAACATCCCCGCCAAGCGGCTTTGCCCACCCAGCTATCGTTTCTGTTTCAACGGGTGCAGCAGATACAGGCCATGCGCCAGGGGGATTTATTCAGGCCGAAGCTGATCAGCGATTTTTTATTGGAGAAGGACCCGCTCTTCGCCCAATTGACCTTGGCCGACGATGAATTGCGTTTGTACGAACAGGTCTACCGGCATTTGGGTGTGCAGCCGCCGGCGCCCGATCTGGTGATCTATCTCCAGGCGCCGGTGGAAGTGTTGCTCGAACGGGTCAAGAGGCGCGGTGTTCCCTATGAACGGTGGATAGAATCCGCTTATCTGCAGCGTCTGTCCGACGCCTATGCCGATTTCTTCTATTACTATGATCAATCACCATTACTGATCGTCAATGCCGCCGCTATCGACTGGGTGGGCAATGAGTCGGATTACCAGCACCTGGTGGATTACATACGCCGTGCCCGCAGCGGCCGGCACTACGTCAATCCGCTCCCGGCCGAGATATTGGCATGAGTGCCGGAGTCAGCAAAGGCGCCGCACCGGTCACGGTGACCACGCTGCGGCAAATGAAGCGCGCCGCGGAAAAGATCGTCTGCCTCACCGCCTATGACGCCAGCTTTGCGGCCCTGTTGGATGAAGCGGGCATCGAAGTCCTGCTGGTGGGCGATTCCTTGGGGATGGTGGTGCAGGGACACGACAGCACCTTGCCCGTCACCATGGATGATATGGTGTATCACAGCGCGGCAGTCGCATGCGGCCGGCGGCGCGCGCTGTTGATGGTCGACATGCCTTTTATGAGTTACGCCGCTGCGCCGCAGGCCTTGGAAAACGCTGCCCGCCTGATGCAGGAAGGGGGCGCGCACATGGTGAAGCTGGAAGGCGGGGCGATTCAAGTCGACACCGTCCGGCAACTGTCCGCGCGCGGCATCCCGGTGTGCGCCCATCTGGGCCTGCAGCCCCAATCCGTGCATCGGCTGGGAGGGTACCGGGTACAGGGACGGGACGCGGCGGAGGCGCGCGCCATGGTGCAGGATGCCAAGGCCCTGCAAGAGGCGGGCGCCGATGTATTGTTGCTGGAGAGCATCCCCGCGAGTTTGGCCGCCGAGATCACCCGTGCCGTGGATATTCCGGTGATCGGCATCGGCGCTGGTCCCGACTGCGACGGGCAGGTGCTGGTACTCTATGATATGCTGGGTATCACGCCCGGCAAGAGGCCCAAGTTTGCCCGTGATTTTATGACGGGGCAGACAGGCATCCGGGCGGCCGTGGCCAGTTATGTAGAGGCGGTGAAGAGCGGTGCATTCCCTGCGTCGCAACACTGTTTTAGCTGATGCAAACCGTCCAGACCATTGCGCACCTGCGCTCTACAGTCGATCAATGGCGCGGCCGCCGCGAGCGGGTCGCCTTCGTTCCCACCATGGGCAGTCTGCACGACGGCCATCTCCAGCTGATCAAGCGCGCCCGCCGCGCCGCGGATCGGGTGGTGGTGAGCATTTTCGTCAATCCCACCCAATTCGGGGCGGGTGAAGACCTCGCCGCCTATCCCCGCACCTTGAAGCAAGACAGCCTTCTGCTGGCGGAGAACGACGTGCATTTGTTGTTCGCCCCCGGCGTGGAGGAACTCTATCCCTTCGGTATCCATGATACGGTGCGGGTGGAGGTGCCGGGCTTGTCCGATATCCTGTGCGGTGCTTGCCGTCCCGGCCACTTTACCGGAGTGGCCACGGTGGTGGCCAAACTCTTCAACGCGGTGCGGCCCCACGTGGCCGTATTCGGCGAAAAGGATTATCAACAGTTGTTGGTAGTGCGGCGCATGGTGGCTGATCTGTGTATTCCCATTGAGATCATCGTCGAGCCTACGGTACGTGAAAGTAACGGCTTGGCCATGAGTTCGCGGAATGGTTATCTCTCCCCCGAGGAACGCCGGCAGGCCCTGGTTTTATATCAGACCTTGCGCTGGATGGGCGGGTGCCTGGCGGCGGGGATGAAAGACTACGATGGCGTGGCTGCTCAGGGAATGATCATGTTGCAGGAAAGCGGCTTTCGCCCGGACTATGTGGCCATCCGTCGCGCCGAGGACTTGGGGCAGCTGCAGGACGGGGATACCCGGGCTGTCGTCTTGGCCGCCGCCTGGTTGGGTTCTACGCGGCTCATCGATAATCTGTCCGTGACATTGAAGGAACGTGCATGAAACCCCATAATGAGGCGCTAGGCTTTTCCTGGCCGCAGAGGCGTTGAATCCATGCAGTACACCATGCTCAAATCAAAGTTGCATCATGCTCGGGTGACCCACTCGGAGCTTGAATACGACGGCTCGTGCGCCATCGATGGGGTACTGTTGGACGCGGCGGGTATTCGCGAGTATGAGCAGATCCAAATCTACAACATGGCCAACGGCGAGCGTTTTACCACCTACGCGATCCGTGCCCAGGACGGTTCGGGCATCATTTCGGTAAATGGTGCGGCGGCACATAAGGCCAATCCGGGGGATCGGGTGATCATCTGCACGTATACCGTGCTCAACCAACACGAGTTGGTCAATTTCAAACCTACCCTCGTCTATCTCGACGAGCGCAATCGCATTGCCCGGGTGAGCAGCGCCATCCCGGTGCAGGTTGCTTGATAAGCTGAAGGCGGTTGTTTTTAGCTTGCGACGTTGAATTCTGAGCTTATCCCGTATTGCGCATGCCCGCCGCGACGGCGTTGATGGAGCGCAGCAAGGGGTCCAGCCACACTTGGCGCGTGGCGTCATCCAATCTATTGTCGCGGGACCGCTCCAGCAGGATGATCTGGATGTGATTGAGCGGGTCCAGATAGGGGTTGCGGCGGCTCAACGACAGGGCCAGCGTAGGATTTTCTTCGATCAGGTGCTGGGCTCCGACCACATTGAGGGTTTGGGTGATGGTGCGCTGATATTCGTCGCGGATGAGTTGATACACTCGCTGCCCGAGGACGGGATCGCTGCACAGATCCGCATATTGCTGCGCGATGTCCATGTTGGCCTTGAACAGCGCCATCTGGGTATTGCTGAGCAGGGCGCGGAAGAACGGCCACTCCCGATACATCTGTTGCAGCTTTGCGAGGCGATCGGGTTCATGTTGTCGCCACTGTTCCAGCGCGGTGCCGATGCCGTACCACGCCGGCAATGTGTAGCGCGATTGCGCCCAGCCGAACACCCAGGGGATAGCGCGGATGGAGGATTTGGAACGGCTCTGTCTGTTGCGGTGGCTCGGGCGCGAGCCGATATTCAACAAGCCGAATTCACTGACAGGCGTAGCCTCGTAGAAAAAATCCATCACGCCGTCGGTGTGATCGGTCAGGGCGCGATAGGCCGATTCGCCGTGAGCCGCCAGTTGCTCCATGATGCCGAGATAATCGTTTCTGTCCGTGGCCTGAGGGGTGATGATCCCGCGGCTGGCCAGCATTAAGCCGGTGACCCCCATGGAGAGTTCGTAGAACGCAGTCTCGCAATTGCTGTATTTGTAGGACAGCACTTCGCCCTGCTCGGTGAATTTGATTTGACCGTGGACCGTACCGGGCGGCTGCGCGAGTATCGATTCATGGGTGGGGCCGCCGCCGCGGCCTACGGTGCCGCCGCGGCCGTGGAACAGCCGGCAGGACACTTTGCGCGCATCGGTGAGCGCCACGATCTTTTTCTGCGCCTCGTAGAGCTTCCACGACGAGGCGAGTATGCCGCCGTCCTTGCAGGAGTCGGAGTAGCCCAGCATGACGCCTTGGAGCTTGCCGGAGGCGGCGAGCAGTTCCGCATAGACGGGCTCGTCGAGCAGCGCCGTCAGTACCGTATCGATGCGATTCAGATCCTCGATGGTTTCGAAGAGCGGTGTTATGCGGATATTGCAGAACCAGCGGTTGTCCTGCTTCCCTACCAGGCCGGCGAGGCGCGCCAGCAACATCACTTCCAGGACATGACTGGGATTGTGCGTCATGGAGATCACGTAATGGCCGAAGCAGTCGGGACTGATTTCCTCGCGCATATCGGCCATGACGTCGAAGACTTCCAGGGTCTCGCGGGTTTCGGATGTGAGCGCGGCGCGGTCGGGCTTGGGCGCGTCGCTTTGGGCAATAAGATTGCTTAACAAGGACAAACGCGCCGCCTCATCCATGGTTGAATAATCGCGTTTGTCCGGCAGTCGGGAAAGTATCTCGGCGACCGCCGCGGTGTGGCGGCCGGATTCCTGGCGTATGTCGAGATGCATCAGGAAAAAGCCGAAGGTCTCCACCAACCGGATCAGGTCTTGCAGTTCCCGGCCCGCGATGGCGGCGTCGCCGTGGCTGATAAGCGAATCGCGGATGAGGTAGAGATCGTCGAGCAACTCTTGCGCGGAGCGATAACGGTCTTCCTGGGGTTCTCCGGTGGCGTTTTCCAGCAGCGCCCTGAGCTCGTAGGCATTGCGTTCCAGGCGATAACGCATGATGTAGAGCTTGCGGCGGTAGGGTTCATTGCCGAAGCGGTCCGGGTTTTCGTGGAAGGCCGCGGCGCAAAAGGTCTCGTCGCGGCGCAGGCTGAGCATGAACTCTTCCGAGGGGCGGCATAACAGGCTGGAGTGCGTCAGGATATGGCTCAGGCGCGTGATGCGGTTAAGATAGGCCATTACCGCGGTGCGTGCGTGCAGGCGCACAGCCAGCACGGTGGTGTCGGGCGTGACGTAGGGGTTGCCGTCGCGGTCGCCGCCTATCCAGGAGCCGAAGCGCAGGAAGCTGGGTACACTGATCGCGGCGCCTCCCGGTTCCGCGCCGTAGATACGCTTGATGCCTCTTTCCAGGCCGCGATACATGCGGGGCACGGCGTCGAAGAGACTTTCCTGGAAATAGAATAGGCCGTTGCGGATCTCGTCTTTGACCAGCGGCCGCTTGGCGCGCACTTCATCCGTCTTCCACAGGATTTGAATCTCGCTCTCCAGGTGGCGGATGATGTCGGCCTCTTCTTCCTTGCCGATGCGCGGGTTGTCGAGTTCTTCGCTGGTCACGAAGATGCGGCGCAAGGACTCCAGCACGGTACGGCGCTTGGCCTCGGTGGGGTGGGCGGTGAATACCGGCATATAGACCAGCTTGTCGAGCAAGACCTGGAGTTGTTCCCCGCTGATGCCTTGGGCATGAAACAGCCGCAGCGTGTGATCGAAAGAACCGACCCACAGCGGGCCACCCTTGCGGATTTGATGAAAACGCTGTTGATGCTGGTTGGCCTCTTCGGCGAGATTGACCAGGCTGAAATAGGTGCTGAAGGCGCGTACCACATGCGTCAGCGTGTCCGGGTCGAGTTTTCCAATAAGCTTGGCGAGACGTTCCCGTTTGCGCGGGTTGTCCTTCTTTTGCAGGTTGATGTAGCCTTTGCGCAATTCCTCCACGGCCTCGAAGACGTGGCCGCCCGCCTGGGTGTGGAGCACGTTGCCCAAGAGTTTTCCCAGCAGCTTGACGCGCGCGCGCAGTTGTTTGTCGTTCATGATGCCCGGCAGTAATCGATTGGGTTATAGGCGCGGGGGCGACTGCCGCCGCGCAAAAGGGATTATTATACCGCTTTATTGGTGGCCTTTGCCCGCCCCCGCGTGTGCGAGGGCCTGTTCGTAGAGGGCGAGATAGGCTTTGGCGCTGCGTTGCCAACTGTAGTCGCTGGCCATCCCGTTGCGCATCATCTTGAGCCAGCCTTGGGGGTTGTTGCCATAAAGGGTGAGGGCGCGCTGGATGGCACTCATCAAGGCCGCCGGCGTGGGGTCGTCGAAGACGAAGCCGGTGGCGGTATCCAAGTCCGCGCCGATGTCCGTTACGGTGTCGGCCAGGCCGCCGGTGCGGCGCACTACGGGGAGGGTGCCGTAGCGCAGGCTGTAGATTTGATTGAGGCCGCAGGGCTCATAGCGGGAGGGCATGAGGAATAAGTCGACGCCGGCCTCGATGCGATGCGCCAGCGCTTCGCTGAAGCCGATCTTGACATGGCAGCGTTGCGGGTAATTGTCTGCCAACGCGACCAGGGCTTGTTCATAGGCCTTGTTGCCCGATCCCAGGATTACGACTTGCACCTCTTGTTGCAGGAGTTCCCCCATTACCGCCAGCAAGAGATCTACCCCCTTTTGTTCCACCAAGCGCCCGATGAAGCCGACCAGCGGGACGCCGGGTGCGCGCGGTAGGCTCAACTCCCTCTGCAGCGCGGATTTGTCGGCCGCCTTGCCCTGCAATGCCTCAATGTCATAAGGCTGGGCGAGATGGTGGTCTTGTGCGGGGTTCCATTCGTTATAGTTGGCACCGTTGAGAATGCCCACCAGGCGCTCGGCACGGCGGCGCAGCAGTCCGTCGAGGTGGCAGCCGAAGGCCGGGGTGCAGATCTCCTTAGCGTAGGTGGGGCTCACGGTAGTTAACATATCCGCGTACAATAGTCCGCCTTTGATAAAGGATAGCTGCCCGAAAAATTCCAGTCCCTCCATGCCCCATAATGCCGGCGGCAAACCGAGTTCCAGAAATTGCGCGGCGGGAAATAGCCCCTGATAGGCCAGGTTGTGGATGGTGAACAGCGTGGCGGGCCGCGGCGTAACGGTCGACAGCAAGGCCGGCACCAACCCGCTTTGCCAATCGTTGCAATGGATGATGTCGGGTTGCCAGTCCAGACCTGCTTGATTGAGGGCCACCGCAATGACCGCCTTGGCAAAGGTGCCGAAGCGCGCCGCATTGTCCGGCCAGTCATGGCCGTCAGGCCCCAGGTAGGGGTTGCCTGGGCGATCGAAGTGCTGGGGGGAGTCCACCAGCCACACCGGTATCTTGGTACTCGGGAGCTGTCCTTCCAGGAGGCGCACGGAGTGGGGGTCTTGTTGCAGGCTCAGGCTCACAACCTTTAGGGGTCCGCTGCGCTGCATGGCGTCACGGTAAGCGGGCAGGATGATCCGGATGTCCTGTTTGAGTCCTTTGAGGGCGGTAGGCAAGGCCCCGGATACGTCGCCCAAGCCTCCGGTCTTAATCAGAGGATGCGCCTCGCTGGTGACGAACAGGATTTTTTTGGCTTTAGCGGTGCGCGATTTTTTAGGCGTCACGGCGTCCTTCCTTGAAGCAGAGTGACAAGAAATCTTCTACAGTAAATAAGCGATGCCTATTACCTTATCATAAGGCATGGAGTTTTAAGGAGTAGATTAAAGACCTTTATTGAAGTGGCGATACAAGTGGGAGCCGGGAACGACGCAAGGAGAAAGGAATTGTAATGCGCATGGCAATTGTGGGATTAGGGAAGATGGGCGGCAACATGGCCCGGCGCTTGTGCCGGGGCGGTATCGAAGTGGTTGGCTATAACCGCTCGCCGGAGATCGTCAAGACCTTGGCCGCGGAAGAGGGGTTGATCGCGGCAAGTTCCATTGCGGAAGCAGTAAAAAAACTCAGTGCGCCGCGGGTGGTATGGCTGATGTTGCCCGCCGGCGAGGCCACGGAGCAGGCGATTCACGAATTGATTCCCCTCTTAGCCAAAGGCGACGTGGTCGTCGACGGCGGTAACTCCAATTTTCACGAGAGCGAGCGCCGCGGCAAATTGCTTGCCGAATATAGCATCGGTTTCATGGATGCCGGCACCTCCGGCGGTGTCTGGGGATTGGCCAACGGTTATTGCCTGATGGTGGGCGGTGACAAGAACGTGGTAAAGCATGTCGAGCCCGCCCTCAAAGTGCTGGCGCCGGCCCCCGATCGCGGCTGGGCGCACGTCGGCCCGGTGGGCGCGGGCCATTTCACCAAGATGATTCACAACGGCATCGAGTACGGCATGATGCAGGCCTTCGCCGAGGGTTTCGCCTTGCTGCGCGGCAAAAAGGAATTCAATCTCGATCTCGCTGAGATCGCGGAATTGTGGCGCCACAGTTCGGTGGTGCGCAGCTGGTTGCTGGACTTGTCGGCCGAGGCGCTCAAACACGATCAGAAGCTGGAAGGCGTCGCGCCCTATGTGGCGGATTCCGGCGAGGGACGCTGGACCGTGGAAGAATCCATCGCGCAAGGCGTGCCTACGCCGGTGCTCACGCTGGCGCTGCAGATGCGTTTCGCCAGCCAGGACAAGGAAGGCTATCCCTATCGTCTGCTCTCCATGATGCGCAACGCCTTCGGCGGTCACGCCGTGAAGAAGGCAGGAGAACATTGATGCAACCCTGTAGCTTGGTGATCTTCGGCGCGACCGGCAATCTTGCCCGGCGCAAACTGATGCCGTCCTTGTTTCAATTGGAAGAGGCGGGGCGTCTTCCCGACAAGATGGTGATCGTTGCCTTCGGCCGCCGGCCCTGGGATCGGCGGCAGTGGCAGGACGAAGTAGCCGGCATGCTGCGGGAGAAATACGGCGAAGGTTTCAACAGCAGGATATTCGAAAACTTCAAGGAGCGTCTTCATTACCTGCAAGGAGATTTGCACGACGGCGAGTCGGTCGGGCGTTTGAAGAGCACTTTGGTCGATAATCCCGGCTTCCCCGCCAATATGATTTTTTACATGGCGATCCGTCCCAGCGATTTCGGCGAATCCATCGAGCGCTTGGGGAAGGCGGGACTACTCAGCGAGCAGACCGGCTGGCGGCGCGTGGTGATCGAAAAGCCCTTCGGCTATGACCTGCTGAGCGCCCAGGCCCTGCAACAGGGGATGCATAAACACCTCAAAGAGAGCCAGATCTACCGCATTGACCACTATCTGGGCAAGGGCACGGTGCAGAACGTATTGGTGTTCCGCTTCGCCAACCTTATGTTGGAGCCGTTGTGGAATCGTCAGTACATCGATCACGTGCAGATTACGCACTCCGAGACTCTCGGCATTGAGGGTCGCGCCGATTACTACGAGGGCGCGGGCGCCCTGCGCGACATGATCCAAAGCCATTTGATGCAATTGCTCACCCTGGTGGCCATGGAGCCGCCGGCCATGATGGACGCCGAATCCTTGCGCGATGAAAAGGTGAAGGTGCTGAAATCCATTCGTCCCATCCCACAGAACGCGGTGCATGCCCACGCCTTCCGAGGCCAGTACACCGGAGGGACGGCAGACGGCAAGATGGTGCGGGGATATCTGGAGGAGGAAGGAGTGGACACCCGCAGCACCACGGAGACTTATGCGGCGGTGAAACTCTATGTCGACAACTGGCGCTGGAAAGGCGTGCCGTTTTATCTGCGCACCGGCAAGCGCATGGCGGAAAGCGCCTCGGCCATCACCATTCGCTTCAAACATCCGCCCCACCACTTGTTCCGTAATACGCCCCTGGAGCAAACCACGCCCAATTGGATGTTGTTGGGTCTACAACCCAAGGAGTGTCTGCGCATGGAGATGCAGGTGAAGGTGCCGGGGTTGGAGATGCGTACCCGCACTACCAGTCTCGACGCGAGCTATCGCCACGAGGGCGAGTCGGAATTCGACGCCTACGGGGATTTGTTGCTCGATATCATCGAGGGCGACCGCACGTTGTTTTTGCGCTACGATGAAGTGGAGTGGGCGTGGCGGGTGGTGGACCCCATCGTCAAGGTATGGTCCATGGAGCGGGATTTCATCAATACCTATGCGGCGGGCACGTGGGGACCGCGCGGCACATATCGCCTGTTCGAGCGCGAAGACCAATTTTGGCGCCACTCCCTCGACATTAAAGGGGCGAATTTAGAGGCGTATTAATAAAAATGCTTCAAACGCCAAGTCTCCAGCTTTAAGCTTATGGCTTGATGCTCGCGACCGTCGGCTTTTAGCTTAGAGGAACAGGGATGTCCGCATTAACTCAATCCGCCGCCTGGAAGGCCTTGCGGGTTCATTTCGAGGCGATGCGGCACGCCCATATGCGGGACTTGTTTGAGTCCGATCCGCAGCGCTTCGTTAAATTCTCTCTCATCTTTGACGATCTGTTGCTCGATTATTCCAAGAACATCGTTACTGACGAGACGTTGACCTTGTTGTTGGATATGGCGTATCAGGCGCGCCTGGATGAATGGATTGACAGGATGTTCACCGGCGAGAAGATCAATAACACCGAACGGCGGGCGGTATTGCACATCGCGCTGCGCAATCGTTCCAATCACCCCGTTCTTGCCGACGGCGCCGACGTCATGCCCAAGGTGAACGCCGTGCTCGCGCAGATGCGCGATTTCAGCGAGCAAGTACGCGGCGGGGCGTTGCGGGGTTACAGCGGCAAGCGTTTTACTGATGTGGTGAACATCGGCATCGGCGGTTCGGACCTTGGTCCGGTGATGGTGACCGAGGCGCTCAAACCGTATGGCAAAGGCGGCTTGCGGCCGCACTTCGTGTCCAATATCGACGGCACCCACATCGCCGAGACCCTGAAGCGTGTCGATCCCGAGACCGTTTTGTTTGTGGTTGCCTCCAAGACCTTTACCACTCAGGAGACCATTACCAACGCCCGCACGGCGCGCGCCTGGTTTTTAGAGCATGCCAAAGATCAGGCGGCTGTTGCAAAACATTTCGTGGCTTTGTCCACCAACGCCAGGGAAGTAGCCGCCTTCGGCATCGACACCAAAAACATGTTCGAGTTTTGGGATTGGGTGGGCGGGCGCTATTCCTTGTGGAGCGCTGTCGGCTTACCCATTGTGCTGGCCATAGGCATGGATAACTTCGAGGAGTTGCTGGCCGGCGCCCATGAGATGGACGAGCATTTCCGCCGGGCGCCCTTAGAAGAAAATATGCCGGTGATTATGGGTCTGTTGGGCATTTGGTATAACAATTTTTTCGGCGCTCAGACTCACGCCATCCTGCCCTACGATCAATATCTGCACCGCTTCCCCGCCTATTTTCAGCAGGGTGATATGGAGAGCAACGGCAAGCGCGTGAGTCGTGACGGCGAGGCGGTGGATTATTCCACCGGTCCGGTGATCTGGGGCGAGCCCGGGACCAACGGCCAGCATGCCTTTTATCAGTTGATCCACCAGGGTACTAAGCTGATCCCCTGCGATTTCCTGGCGCCCATCGAGAGCCATAATCCTTTGGGGGAGCATCACCGCATTCTGCTTTCCAACTACTTCGCCCAGACCGAGGCGCTGATGCGCGGCAAGACGGCGGCAGAGGTGCGCGCCGAACTTGCCGCGGCCGGCATGAGCGGCGCTGAGCTGGAAGAATTGCTGCCGCATAAGGTCTTTCCCGGCAACAAACCCAGCAACTCGCTGCTGTTCAAAAGGCTCACGCCGCGCACTTTGGGTGCGTTGATTGCGCTTTACGAACACAAGATATTCGTGCAGGGTATAGTGTGGAGCATCAATTCCTTCGATCAATGGGGGGTCGAACTGGGCAAGCAATTGGCCAAGGCAATCCGGCCGGAGCTGGACGACGAGCACATGGTGTCAGGCCATGATTCCTCCACCAACGGGCTTATCAACTTTTATAAAGGGCACCGGCGCGGGCGGCGCTAAAGGTAGGAGCATGTACCTGCCGATAATATTATAGGGATTGGCTTATTATTGGTATAAGCGGAAAATGCAAGCCACGCTTTACCTTCCGGAATGTGATTGAGTATGATTTCCAGGGTTTGATTTTTTGGCAAAGTAGGCGAATGAATAAATTCTTTGATGGATTAGGCATCATGGCGTGCATTGTTGCGGTGGCTTTGTCGGCGCCGGCGGCCTCTCTTGCTGCGGGCGACAATGTCTATGCCTCAGCGGCACAGGTGAGCGCTGA
>Ga0153916_10002369_pt1 | contig 13807 bp, 12 predicted proteins | sample Opewatmetagenome_FD_109642 | JGI IMG/M metagenome (GOLD analysis project Ga0153916, IMG submission 109642) | Freshwater wetland microbial communities from Ohio, USA - Open water 3 Core 3 Depth 4 metaG | ecosystem: Environmental > Aquatic > Freshwater > Wetlands | place: USA: Ohio, Lake Erie...
AAGGACGTTGACGGCGCCGGCCAAGACGCTACCGATCATGGCTGAGACCTCCCAGGAATTTGGACTTTTGATAGGCGGCCCAGACCGCCTTGGAGATGACGGTGCGCAGCCCCCCCTTTTCCAGTTGGTACAACGCCTCGGCCGAAGTGCCGCCTGGCGAGGTGACCATATTGCGCAATTCGACCGGGTGTCGGTGCGACGCCCGCGCAAACTCGAGGGCTCCCCGCATGGTCTGCATAACCAACTGCTCCGAGACGCGGCGCGAGAAACCCAGATGCACGCCGGCGTCGATCAGCGCCTCCATGACCAAGAAGACGTAGGCTGGCCCGGTGCCCGATAGCGCGGTGGCCATGTCCAGATAGTCTTCGTGATCCACGTACAGTTCTTCACCCAGCGCGGCCAGAATCGTGCGCGCCTGAGCCCGCTGCGCCTCGCCGGTCTCCGGCGTGGCCGTCCAGACCGACATGCCCATGCCGATCTGAGCCGGGGTGTTGGGCATCACCCTGACAATGGCCCGGTGGTCGATGGCCTTCACAATGCGCCCAATGGTGGCCCCGGCCACAATAGAAAGCACCAACGCTTCAGGCCTGATCACAGCGGCGCCAAGCTCCTGCAGCACCTCGCCCAGGATTTGCGGCTTGACAGACAATACGACGATGTCACGCCCCCGGGCGGCAGCCACGTTGTCCGCGGTCACATGGATGCCATAGCGTTCCGCCAGCTCGGCGCCCCGTTCGGGTCGCGGACCACTGGCGATAATGCGCTGGGCTGGCAGCAGTCCCTGACCCACCAGGCCCTTGATCATGGCTTCGGCCATGACACCGCTGCCGACAACCGCGATTTGAGACTCGTTTAGCATGGTCGTGATCGGTCCCTGTTCAGTTCTCATGGCGCGGGCCAAAAATGGCCCGCCCGATGCGCAGTAGCGTGGCCCCCTCTTCGACGGCGACTTCGAAATCGTCGGTCATGCCCATCGAAAGATGCCGCCATTCGACGGTCGGGAATGTTTCAGCCAGGGCATCTCGCAAGCGGCGCAATGCGGCGAAAGTAGGCCGGGCTTGCTCCGGGTCGGAGACAAGGGGCGCCATCGTCATCAACCCTTGCACCTGCAGCCGGGGCAGCTCCGCGATGCAACGTACCGTCTCCAGGAAAGCAGCCCACACTTGTCTGTCGTCGCGCCAGCGGCTCAGCGCAAACCCATGCTTGCTGGCTTCGCCGGAAACATTGCACTCCAACAGGATGGGAAACAGCGGCTTGATCACAGCCGACTCGGCCAGGCGATTCAATCGCTCCGCCAGCTTGAAGCTATCCACCGAATGGACGCTGTCGAAATATGCCAGGGCATCGGCCGCCTTGCGGCTTTGCAGGTGGCCGATCATGTGCCAGACCGGCCGTTGAGCCGCCGGTGAACTGGCGGCTAGCCACTCGTCAAAGGCAGGTATCTTCAGCCGCCCTTCCTCCACCCGGTTTTCGCCCAAGTGCCGTACTCCCGCCTGGTAGGCGGCCTGCACTACTTCCAGCGGGTGAGTCTTGGTGACCGCAATCAGGCTCACCTCGGCCGGGTCCCGCCCGGCGCGTCGGGCGGCTGCTTGAGTGCGCTCCTGGACACGGCTCAGATTGGCGCCAATATCCACCTGCCAGCCTGTGGTCTGGCTCACGCTCGGTACCCGATGATCACGCCAAAACGCCCGGTGTGCCCTCGCTCACCCCGGTGCGAGAAAAAGCGGTCGGTGCGACAGGCGGTGCACAGCCCGGCCACGACCACCCGGCCCACACCGGCCGCGGCCAGTTGCCGGCGATTGGCCTCCCAGAGATCAAAGTAGGCATGGCGTCCATTGCGGCGGCTGAAGAGCGTAAGTCTATCCTGGCCCATGGCCGCTCCCACGGCCTGAATGACTTCCTCTCCCACCTGGTAACAGCAGGCGCCAATCGCCGGGCCGATCACGGCCGTCATCGTCTGCGGGGAACAGCCTAGCTCACCCACCATGGCCTGTACCACCGCCTCGGTCACGTTGAGCGCCGTGCCGCGCCAGCCGGCGTGCGCCAGGCCAACAGCTCTACGCTGCGGATCGTGCAGCAAAATCGGTACACAATCGGCGAAACGCATGCCCAGATACACGCCCGGGTCGGCGGTGACCATGGCGTCCCCCTGCCCTACGACACGGCCCTTATCGGCAGCCGTCACCACCCAAACGTGGGAGCTGTGGGTGAGATGGCAGGTGACAATTTGCGACCGCTGGATGTCCAACGCCTGGCATATGCGCTGATGGTTGACTTCCACGGCCAGAGGGTCATCTCCAACCGAATGCCCCAAGTTGAGCGACGCATACGGCGGCAGGCTGACGCCGCCCAGCCGCGTGAAGACAGCGTGGTCCAGCTCTGGTTCGCCATTTAACTGCTCAAAGCGATAAACCGGCAAGTCGCCGGCATATTCATAACGAAGACCATCAGCGGGGAGGATTCCTTCCGCGCGGGCAGGGATCGTCGGCATGATACAATCAGTGTATCATAAACAGGGGCTTATGGCAAACATTCTGCGGCCCTGCTTGTACTCTATCAAGCGTACTTTGAGGGTAATTTGGCCTTACAGGCAGCCGCTTCTACCCATCAATCCGTGCTTGACAAAGTACTTGCTCTCACACCCTGGTCGTGATAGAATGGGCCGGATGATTGCGGGTCGCGGCCGTGCCGATGCCAGATCGCCTGCTCGCTATTCGCAACCCCCAAACCCACCCCCTGCTATGTGGAGGCGTCCGGTTATGGAGCACAGTCAATTGTCGCAGATGGTCACCTGGCTCGACAAGGAGCACCAGCGCGATCGCGCCGAGTTGCACCAACTTCAGCAACGGCTGGAAACGCTGGTCGGCGAACGGGATGAACAGGCCAAACGCATCACAGACTTGGAGGCTGAACTGGCCGCCCTCCACGCCTATGTTGACCGGGTAGCCCAGATTGAAAGCTATTTTGAGCGCTTCAAATACGAGATAAACGCGATGATCGAGAAAAGCGAAGCGCGCCGGCAGCAGGCGCTGCGCGATAGCGACCGCGTGCGCCAGGTGGAGATCGAGAACGTTACCCAGGCCATCAGCGAGATGCGCAAGGAAGTTGAAAAGGTACGCCGCTACGACGAAGAACTGGCCGCTCGGCGTGCCGACTCGCAACGCTTGACCGAGGGCGTCGCCCGTTTACAACAGCAGATGCTGGATGCCAGCAAAGTCCAGGATGAGCGAGTTCGCAGCATCCCGTATTTGGAAGAGCAACGTCACCAGGATAATAGGCGCATCGCCCAGCTTCAAGCTCAAACCAGCGAGATGTTCAAAAAGCTCGAACTGCAACTCTCCAGGATCCAACAGGTTGAACAATTTCCACCGCGAATCGGCGAACTGCGCGTGAGCATCGAAGAGCTGCGCCAGCAACAAGGCAAGGAGCTGGAAAGGGCGCAATTCCAGGATGCTCAACGCGAGCGTCAGATGAAAAGCTGGCTCCAGGAAGCAGAGCTCCACCGTCAACGCATGGAGGAGTATGGCCAACACATCGAACGTTACGCCGAGCAGCATCACCGCATCAAGAAATCTATGGATGACCTGCAGGAATTCAAAGAGCAGCTCCAGCGCCAGCAGCACGAAACAGCAGAACTCCAGCGGCTGGCCGAAAACCGCCAAAAGTCCCAACTCGAGGAATGGCAGGCGCAAGAAGAACAGCGCTGGAAAAAGCACACTATGGAATGGGACCACCAGTGGGGTGAATACGATAAGGGGCTGGCTGCTTTGACTGAACGCATCAGCGTCCTCGAAAAACGAACTCAGGACAACGAGAAGCGGCTGCAATTGTTGCTGCAAATGGCCGAGGAAGATGTCCAGATGCGTTCCATTGCCGCGCGCGATTGGCAGACGCGCTTCGAGGAGATCGTAGAGCAGGCATAAACTGTGCGTGTCATCGGAACGGCTGGTCACGTAGACCACGGCAAATCCACGCTGGTCAAGGCGCTCACCGGCATTGACCCCGACCGCCTGAAAGAGGAAAAAGAGCGCGAGATGACCATTGACTTGGGCTTCGCCTGGCTCAGCCTGCCCTCGGGTGAGCAGGTCGGGGTGGTAGACGTGCCCGGCCACCAGGACTTTATCAAAAACATGCTGGCCGGCGTCGGCGGTATCGAGGCTGCCCTCTTTGTTATCGCCGCCGACGAAAGCGTGATGCCGCAAACCCGCGAGCATCTGGCCATCCTGGATCTGCTCAAAATCCCTGCCGGCGTCATCGCCCTCACCAAAGTTGACGCCGCCGAGAGTGAAGAGTGGATCGAACTGGTACAGGCCGAGGTGATGGAAGCCGTCGAGGGCACCGTCCTCGAGCATGCGCCCATCGTCCCGGTTTCATCCGTCACTGGCCAGGGTCTGGACCGTTTGCGCCAGACGCTCGACGAGGTATTGGCCACCGTCCCACCCCGGGCTGACAGAGGCCGTCCGCGCCTGTCGGTAGACCGCGTGTTCACCATGGCCGGTTTCGGCACGATTGTCACCGGGACCTTGAGAGACGGCAACCTGCGCGTGGGCCAGGAGGTGGACATACTGCCCGCCGGCCTCAAGGCTCGTATCCGCGGCCTGCAAACCCACAAACATAAGATCGAGGTGGCTGTCCCCGGCAGCCGGGTCGCCGTCAATCTCACCGGCGTGAGCACGAACGATCTGAAACGTGGCGACGTGGTCACTATCCCAGGCTGGCTTGAGTCGACCCAACTGGTGGATGTGACTCTGGACTATCTGTCCGATGCTCCCCGCGAACTGCGCCACAACCAAATCGTAGAATTCTTCAGCGGCGCTGCCGAGGTGTTGGCCCATGTGCGTCTGCTGAGCGACTCCAGCTTGAAACCGGGGCAGACCGGCTGGGCTCAGTTTCGCCTGGCCGAGCGCACCCCGCTGGTCAAGGGAGACCGTTTCATCATCCGCCAGCCTTCCCCCTCTCTCACCATCGGCGGCGGCGTGGTGATTGATCCCCTGCCCCGCCGCCGGCACCGGCGTTTTCGCCCGGACGTCATCCAAAGACTGGAAACCCTGGCGCACGGCACCCCGGCCGACTTGCTCCTGGAGACGCTCGACCGGCGCGGGCCGCTGCCGGCGCGCGCTCTGATCGCCGAGGCGACTCTGCCCGCCCAGACCGCCGCCACCACCCTGCATGAGCTGCTGCAGGATATGCGTGCTTTTGTGCTCTCGCCGGTGCCCGGCCAGGCGCAAGAGACGCCCACGAGGCTGGTCACCAGCTCACAATACATCGCCTCGCCAGCCGGATGGGCGACTTTGCTGGGCCGTCTCGGCGGCGAGCTGGCAGAATTTCACCGCACTCAGCCCATGCGCCAGGGCATGCCGCGTGAAGCGCTCAAGAGCCGTCTCAAGCTGGAGACGCGTCTCTTCAACGAGGCCATTGCACGGGCTGCCGCCGAAGGAGCATTGGTCGAAAGCGAGACGATCGTTCGCCTGCCGGGTCATGCCATCCGCTTTCAACCGGAACAGCAAGAGGCCATCCAGCGCCTGTTGCGCGAGTTCCGGCGCGCGCCATACACGACCCCCTCCTTCAAAGAGGCCGCCGCCGCCCTGGGCGAGGATGTATTGCTGGCGCTCGTCGAAGCCGGCCAACTGGTGCGCATCAGCCCCGAGGTATTACTCCTGTCCGAAACCTACCTCGAACTGGTGGACTGGACCAAGCAATACATCGCCGAGCATGGCAGCCTGAATGTGGGCCAGGTGCGGGATGCTTTTAACACCAGCCGTAAGTACGCCCTGGCGCTGCTCGAGCACTTGGACGACCAGCGCATCACCAAGCGGGTGGGGGACGAACGGGTGCTGCGCTAGTCAGCGCCATAATTACTATCAGCCGGTTGATAAAAATATTGACAAGACACACCGCATCGTTTATAATGCGGGGCGTTAATAGGAGCAAGTGACTCCGAATTAAGCGCTCCTTCGTTAATAAATTGGCCTTGTTGAGCGATCCAACGCCAGGTTATTAATGAACGAGTGCACCCCGTGATGGGAGAGGAGGAAAGAGGCTATGGCACGTGTCCTTTGGGTAGAAAAGCAGATTGACTACGAGCCGCAGGGCATTATGTCTATGTCTGCCGTACTCAAGGAGGCCGGGCACGAAGTTGCGCTGGCGGTTCCCGCACAGGAGGATCCCGTCAAGTTTGCCAGGGACTTCCGGCCGGACATCGTGGGCTACAGTGTGATGACCGGCTCGCAACGCTACTATTTTGAGCTCAACCGCAAGATCAAGCTGGCGCTCGGCGACCGGGAGCCGCTGGCGGTCTTTGGTGGACCACACCCCACCTTCTTTCCGGAGATGATCGACGAACCCGGCGTAGATGGTGTGTGCGTAGGGGAAGGCGAAGGTCCGGTCGTGGACCTGGCCAATGCGCTCAGCAATGGGGGGTTCCACCCGGACGTCCCGAACTGGTGGTTCAAAGTAGATGGCGAAACTGTGAAAAACCCGGTCCGGCCCCTCATCCGCAAGCTAGGCGAGCTACCCATGCCCGACCGGGCTCTGATTTATGACAAGCACGAGGCTACCCGCATCAGCCCCATCAAACACTTTATGGCCAGCCGCGGCTGCCCCTACAACTGCACTTATTGCTTTAACCACGCCTGGTACCAGATTTATAGCCGTGAGAAGCGAGGTTATCAGCGCAGCGTCGACTCGGTCATCGAAGAAGTGCTGTGGGTGAGAGGGCACTATCCGCTCGAGCAGGTAGTTTTCCTGGACGACCTGTTTATCATCTTTGTGGACTGGCTGGAAGAGTTCGCAGAGAGGTTCCCCAAAGAGGTCGGGCTGCCTTTCTTCTGCAACGTCCGGGCTAATCTGCTCACCCCTGAGAAGGTGGCCCTACTCAAAAAGGGCGGCGCCAACACCGTGAGCATGGGCATTGAATCGGGGAATGACGAATTACGCAATGGGCTGCTCAAGCGCAAAATGCCGCGCGATACGATCATCGAGGCAGGCCGTATGCTGGACGACGCGGGTATCAACCTGACGGCCACCAACATCCTGGCCCTGCCGACGGCCACTCTGGAGGACGATTTCGCCACGATGCACCTCAACGCCGAGGCCAGGGTCAAGTATGCCCATGCATTTCTCTTCCAACCCTACCCGGCGACCGAATTAGGGGAATTTACCGAGCAAAGTGGGCTGATGGCCGGCAGTTTTGAAGACATCGGGGCGATCGCCTGGGACAGTTCCATTATCATGCGCGACCGCCGTGAAAAAATCCTGATGGAAAACCTGCAGCGTTGGTTCGCCCTGGGCGTCGAGTTCCCCTGGCTGGAACCTTTCATCCGCCTGGTCATCAAGGTGCCCCACAACAAGCTGACCGACAGCTTGTATTGGTGGATTCACAAGCTCTTCAAAGGCTACGCCATCACTCACCGCGTACACCCTATCAAGCTTAATTGGCGCACTATTCCCAAGCAGATCGTCCACTATTTGCGCCTGGAGGCCTAGTTTACTCGCCCGCTCCTCTCTCTCAAACTTACAGAGTCTTTGAGACTTTGTAAGTCTGAGAGAGAGGCCCAACCGCCAGGCTCATCCGCCTCCGCCTATCTCTGACTCCGGCTCGGACGGGATCTCCAGCAATTGCCCGGTCGCCAAGAAGACCACGCGCTCGCAGATGTTGGTCACCCGGTCGGCGATGCGTTCCAGGTTATGCGCGGAAAAGAGCAGATACATCGCCCTGGTCACCGTGCGCGGATCTTCAATCATAAACGAGATGAGCTCGCGGAAAATCTGCGTGTAGAGCTCATCTACTTGATCATCCCTGCGGGTGATGCTCAAGGCCTCTTGCGCATTCTCCGCCAAGAACGCATCCAGGCTGGCCCGCAACATCTCTTGCGAAATCTGGGCCATGCGCGGCAGGTCAATCAGCGGCTTGAGGGGCGGTTGGCCCTCCATACGCAGGGCAATCGTGGCATTGCCCGAGGCATGGTCACCCATACGCTCCAGGTCGAGGACAATGTTCATAATGGACACGATAAAGCGCAGGTCGTGAGCGGCTGGCTGCTGGCGAGCAATCAGACTGACACAGTCCTCTTCAATCTTGAAGCGCAACTGGTTGATCTTCTCGTCGTCGCTGATGACTTGCTGGGCCAGCGCTTGATCGCGTTCTTTGAGCGCCTGCATCGAGCGACCGATGGCGGTGTCCACCATGCTGCCCAGGCGCAACAAGTTGTCGCGTAGCGCTTGCAACTCGTGGTCAAAAGCCGTACGAATACTCATAGTTCTACCCCCCCTTCAACCCAAAAATTTCTGCAGTCGTGCTTTGCTGTCAGCGCGCCCTGCGCGGCTATCCTGCCCGGCCGGTAATGTAATCCTCGGTCCGTTGCTGGCTGGGGCGGGTGAAAATAGCCTGAGTGACATTAAACTCGACCAATTCACCTAGCCAGAAAAAACCTGTCCAATCAGACGCACGAGCTGCTTGCTGCATGTTGTGGGTGACGATGACAATACAAAAGTTCTCCTTGAGCTTCTGCATCAGCTCCTCGATTTCCAATGTGGCGATGGGATCCAGCGCTGAACATGGCTCATCCATCAGGATGACCTCGGGCTTGACCGCGATGGCGCGAGCGATGCAAAGCCTCTGCTGTTGGCCCAGGGAGAGGCTCAGCGCATCCTGGCCGAGATTGTCCTTGACATCGTCCCACAGGGCTGCCCCACGCAGGCTCTCCTCCACCATACTATCCAGGTTTCCATTCCTGTCCAATCCCAGCACACGTGGCCCGAAAGCCACGTTGTCGAAGATGGACTGCGGGAAAGGATTAGGACGTTGGAACACCATCCCCACCCGCCGCCGCAGGTCAACCACGTCGCTGCCGGACGCGTAAATGTCCTGCCCGTCGAGCAACACCCGCCCCTCCACTCGTATACCGGGGATGGTATCGTTCATACGGTTCAGGCAGCGCAGAAAGGTGGATTTGCCGCAGCCTGACGGTCCGATCAACGCCGTGATCTGGCGATGTTGGATGCTCACCGAGACATCCGACAGGGCCAGCTTGCTCTTGTAGTAGAAATAAAGACTCTCTGTCTTGATCTTGTCCATTATATCAACTTAGACCGGATGAGTGCCATCTCCGGCCACGTTATCCGAACCGCCCGGTGACATAGTCTTCGGTGCGCCGCTCGCGGGGAGCAGTGAAAATCTGAGTGCCAGCCCGATCTTCAATCAACTCGCCCATCAGGAGAAAGGCGGCATAGTCGGCCACCCGGGCAGCTTGTTGGATGCTGTGGGGAACGATGATGATAGTGTAGTTTCGCTTCAGCTCAAACAGGGATTCTTCCACTTTACCGGTGGAAATCGGATCCAACCCAGATGTGGGTTCGTCGAGGAGCAAGACCTCGGGCTCCAAGGCCAGGCTACGGGCGATGCACAGACGTTGTTGCTGCCCACCTGATAGGGCGCTGGCTGGCTCGTCCAGGCGGTCCTTCACCTCATCCCACAGGGCGGCCTGAACAAGGCTGCGCGTGAGAATCTCCTCCAGTCGGGTACGTTCCTGCAGGCCGGCCAGCCTGGGGCCATACAGGACGTTTTCCCGGATGCTAGCCGGCAGCGGCAGCGGCAGAGCAAACACCATGCCCACCCTGCGCCGCAGGCCGGTGACGTCGGTGCCCGGCGCGTAAATGTCCTGCCCATCCAGCAGAATGCGCCCCGACATGCGAGTCCCCTCTACCAGATCGTTCAGGCGATTGATGAGCCGCAACAGGGTCGTCTTGCCACTGCCCGCCGGTCCAAAGAAGACGGTAATGGCGTTGGTCGGCACGTCCAGGGTTACGTTGCCCAACGCGGATTTGCCGTCGTAGGCGTAGCTTACGCTCTCGATGCGGATCTTGGGCTCTGGGCTCATCACCATTGTCGTCGCCGTCGAAAGTAACTGCGGATAATGGTCGCCAGCACGCTCATCGACAGAACAAGGGCCAGCAGCACCAGCGCCGTCCCATTCTGGATATGCGGCGGCATACCAGGCACCTGGGTGCTGATGACGTAGAGATGATAAGGCAGAGCCATAGTCTGGTCAAAAGGAGACTGGGGCAGGCTCGGCAGGTAGAAAGCAGCCACTGTGAACAGGATCGGTGCGGTCTCGCCCGCGGCCCGCAACAATCCCAAGATGACACCCGTGATAATGCCGGGCAGCGCCTGCGGTAGCACAACGTGGCGGATGCTTTGCCAGCGCGTCCCACCCAGGCTGATGATCACCGTGCGGAACTCGGTTGGCACCGAGCGCAACGCCTCTTCGGCAGCGCTGATGATGACAGGCAAGGTCATGATCGCCAGTGTCAGCGAGCCGGCCAGGATGGAGGTGCCGAACTGCAGGAAGAGTACAAAGAGACCCAAGCCAAACAAACCGTACACCACCGACGGGATACCCGCCAGGTTGATGATTGCCAGCCGGATAAGGCGAGTGAGCCAGGTATCACGCGCATACTCGGCCAGATAGATCGCCCCCCCCACCCCCACCGGGATGGCCGCGAACGCAGTGCCAAGTGTGAGCAGCAGGGTGCCCACGATGGCGGGAAGGATGCCGCCCGCCTTCATCCCGCCATGAGGCATGGTAGTCAGGAACTCCCAACTGATGGCTGCCGCCCCCTGGGCAACAACCGTGCCGACCACCAGCAGAATGGGGAACACCACGCTCAATGTGATCAGGCCTAATAGGACGTAGCCGAGGCGCTGCACCATGTAGCGGTTCATCAGCGCAGTCCTCCCCGCCGGCGCCGCTTGAAGATCGTCGAGGCGGCCGCCAGATTGATGATGAAAGTCAGCAAGAAGAGGAGGATGCCAATGCCGAACAGGGCGTGGTAGTGCGTGCTGCCCTGGGCTACCTCACCCATCTCGGCAGCGATCGTGGCCGTCATGGTACGCACCGGACGGAAGATGGAGTCAAGGCTGAGCGGCATGCGGGCGGCGTTGCCGGTCACCATCATCACTGCCATTGTCTCGCCAATGGCACGCCCCAGGCCCAACATAACGGCCACGACCACGCCCGAGCGGGCAGCCGGCACCACCACCCTCCAGATCGTCTGCCAATGCGTGGCCCCCATGGCCAGGCTGGCATCCCGATAACTCTTGGGCACTGCGTCGAGGGCGTCTTCGGCGACACTGATGAGCGTGGGCAGAGCCATATAGGCCAAGATCAGGGCGCCGGTGAATGCAGTCAACCCTGTCGGTACCCCCAAGGACGTACGAACCAGGGGGGCAACTACGGTCATCCCGAAGAAACCCAGCACCACCGACGGAATGCCGGCCAACACCTCGATCATCGGCTTGAGGACTTCGCGCGTCCAGGTCGGCGCCACCTCGCGGATGAACACGGCCGTCGCCACCCCCAGGGGCACAGCTATAACGATTGCCGTTACGGTGACCAGCAACGAACCCAGTATCAGCGGCAGCGTGCCGAACAGATCGAAAGTGGGATACCAGCGCGCGCCGAACAGGTCGCCGGGCGGCGTCTCAAAAAAGATGGGGGCGCCTTCTCGCAGCAGAAAGAAAAAGATCAGCGCTACCAAGCCGATGCTGGAGAAACCCAACACCCGAATAAATGCTTCGATGGCGAACTCGCTCCAGCGAGACGAGGGCTTTGCCGAAATGTCAACCTTGGTCAATGCAAGCCTCCCACTAAGGCCCCTAAAACGTGATGCGTGACACGTAAAACGTGATACGCGATGGAGCACCCACCACATTTTACGTTTCACGTTTTATTGCAGTGGCACAAAACCCAGTTGCTCCACCAACGTTTGCCCTTCGCCCATGATCCAGCCCAGGTAAGCCTCAATGCTCCCCGTTGGCTCGCCGGCCGTGTACATGTAGAGCGGGCGCGAGATAGGATATGATCCGGTGTTGACTGTTTCGGCAGAAGGCAACACATACGGGCCGCCGGCAGCCTGGGCCACAGCCAGCACCTTTTGGTCAGCCGTCACGTAACCCAGGCCATCGTAGCCGATGGCGTTGGGGTTCTGGCGCACCTCCGCGCTGATGCCTTCGGACGAAGGCATCAACAACGTGTCTGGGGAAAAGAACAGGTCGCTGTCCTGATCACCCAAGCGGATGACATTCTCCAGGAAGTAGACATACGTCCCCGAATTGGACTCGCGCGAAAGGAGGACGATGGGGCGATCTTCCCCACCCACCTGGCTCCAGTTGGCGATTCTGCCCGTGTAGATGTCGGAGATTTGTTGCAGCGTGAGCCTGTCCACCGGGTTAGATACATGGACGACCACGGCGATGGCGTCGCGAGCCACCACGAACTCCACCGGGTTGATCCCGTTGCCCTGGGCGTCGGCAATCTCCTCCGGCTTCATCGCTCGTGAGGCGTTGGCGATGTCCACAGTGCCGTTGATCATAGCGGCGATGCCGGTACCCGAGCCACCCCCGGTAACGGAGATACGCACCTCGGGATGCAGCGCCATGTAGGCTTCTGCCCACGCCAGCGCCAGGTTGACCAGGGTGTCGGAGCCTTTGTTCTCGATGATTTGGGTGGCTGTGGGAACCTCAGCGCTGGCAGAAGACGGGGAGGGGCGACAGCCCACCAGCGTCCCGGCCAGGCTGAGTACTACCAAGCCGGCTAGCAATCGTAATGCCAGACGTCGGCCAAGAGCAATTCTGCGGGGGAAAAGCCCACCACCAGCCCAGATGGTGTGAAATGGGTGCAGAGCCTGGGAAACATAATCTAGTACTGATTGTATCATGCTTCTCGAGCTGCCTGATCGAAGAGAGTCCGACGATGCAGGCTGATTCTAGCAGACATGCCGCTAGCGTCAAGTTTCCAGACATATCAGAGGGCATGCAGGGTTTTAGGCCAGACTTACCAGGTTACGCAAATTTCAAGGCTTCATGGCCAATGCGCTGGGTTTATCCGGCGACCAGCAGCGAGAAGTGAAAGGTGCTGCCTCGCCCCTCGATACTGTCCGCCCAGATATGCCCGCCATGGCCTTGGACGATGTGTTTGGCGATGGCCAGACCCAAGCCGGTGCCACCGCCACTGCGCGCCCGGTCGGCCTTATAGAAGCGCTCAAAGATACGCGGCAGGTCATCGGCTGGTATGCCCACGCCCGTGTCAGCTACCTCGATAATGACCTGCAAGCGATGACCTTCGTCGACGGCTGGCGACTTGTTGTCCTCGGCCATGTAAGCCCGCACCGTTACATGGCCGCCGGGTCGCGTAAACTTGATGGCATTGTGCACCAGGTTGGTGACTACCTGCTGGGTGCGCTCCGCGTCAGCCAAGACCATGGGCAGATCGGAAGGCAGCGCTACAGTCAGGTTCAAGTCAGCCCGTTTAGCCTGTGCATTCAGCCGCGTGACCGCAGGCGTCACCACCTGGGACACTGGCGTCGGGACCAGGCGCAAGGGCACCTGGCCTGACTCGATGCGTGACAGTTCCAGCAACTCCTGTACCATTTGAGTCATGGCGTCCACTTCGGTCTCGATGCGGTCCAGGAAACGTTGGGCAGCAGGCGGGTCGTCTAGCGCGCCATCCCGCAAAGTGTCCACCAGCGCTTTCAATGAGGCCAGTGGCGTGCGCAGTTCGTGGGAGATGTTGCTGACAAAGTCACGCCGCACGGTGTCCAGCCGGCGAATCTGGGTCAGGTCCTGGAGGATGACCAGGCGGTCCTGAGGGTTGGCTTTCTCAAGGGGGGTGACGCTCACTCGCAGGAAACGTCCCAGGCGCTCCAGTTCCAGGCTGGTGACCTGATCCTCGCCCGCCTCGCAGCAGCTTTCCCAGATTTCGACCAGCCGGTGGTCGCGCACGACCTGGACGAACGAGCGCTGCAGAGC
>Ga0153916_10002370_pt1 | contig 13799 bp, 10 predicted proteins | sample Opewatmetagenome_FD_109642 | JGI IMG/M metagenome (GOLD analysis project Ga0153916, IMG submission 109642) | Freshwater wetland microbial communities from Ohio, USA - Open water 3 Core 3 Depth 4 metaG | ecosystem: Environmental > Aquatic > Freshwater > Wetlands | place: USA: Ohio, Lake Erie...
CCGGGAACAATCGTTGACGCGTCAAACACTCTGGATATCCCAGAAAGCAAGATACCTCTAATTAACGTAACTGGGCAGCTCGAGTGGACAATTGTGTTGGAGATCGCGGTAAGCAGCACTTTTCTTCCAACTTCTACACTTACCTTTGTACTGTATCCTGAGTAGGGATATTAGAAACATCAAAGTAACCAAGCAGGGTATGAATTGAAAACAAACATAGCTGCGGGCAAGACAAAAAGCAAAACCCTATTGTGGGCCTCGGTTACGATACTTATATCGAGCTTGAACTTCGCTAGCATTAACTTTCTAACAGTTGCCTACAACCTCGACCTTTTCGTGTTCGTACTTGCAATCATTGCTGTCAGCTGCATTTCCAGTGTTCTTTCAGCGGAAATGGAGAAATCGTTCTTGTATGGTTTCTTGTCCCTGGTATTTGGCTTTGGCATAGCAGTAGGCATTCTTTCAGGACCCCCACTAGTTTATGGAAGAACCGTTGCAGAAGCAAACGCAGCTGCTGTACTTTCGCTTGGGATTCTTTCAAAATTCCTGCTAGTGAGCATTGTTGCTTGTATTATTGGCATAATAATAGGATGGTTCTTACTAGAGGTCTCTGACTCTTGGCAGTCAAACTAGCACGCGCTAAAGCTGAAAAACATGTGTGAGTTTTGTTCATCGTTAAGGACGAGCTAGATGAGGAGGACGAAGATTGCTGTGAGCTCGGATGAAGAAAAGCGCGTTGTCTATCCTTTCAGTAGAGGCGGTTTATACATGAGTATTGTGTTAGCGGTGCTCTCAGTCTTGTTAGCGCTCGTTCTATTAACGCCCGACTTGATTCTACTAGTGTATTATGCTCTCGTAACATCTGTCATTACGGCAGTTGTATTTGCGCTCAAAATCGGGCTGATCTCCATTTACGTCTCAAGATTAGGGAGGTCTTTGACACGGCGAACCGCAGCACAAGAGCATAAAGAAGAAGCTGAAGAAAGCCCGAGAGAAGGTACAAACTGGCGCGCCCTATTTCTACTTCTCGCCTTGACACTGGCTATCATATTCACGCCTATGGCTCTGACTCAGTTCTTGAATCCCTACGTCTGGTTCATGTTGGTGATTAGTCTTACCTCAGGCATCAGCTTTGGAGACATATCTTTCTATCTCTATGCGACAAGATGACTTCGCACACGCCTCAGAGCTCTGGACATTTTATTTGCCGGTTTGATTTGAAACTAGTGTGGCTTTGGAAACACCATAGAGAATTGTTTCACAAGTTTCAAGTCCTCATTTTTCATAATCAATACGGAGGGACGACTTTTGTTGAGTTCAGAAGTTGCTCTTCACATTTGAAAAGAGGAGAGAAAGAGAAAATTGCCATTGAGTATTAGAGCATTGAAAAAGCTGCTATTGACGATTTCGCTTCTCTCGATTTCAGTATCCGCGCTGATGATTCTTCCAGTGAGTGCGCCAAACGGACCGTATTTGAGCAAGGCTTCGTTTACGTTCGTGACTGAGGGGACACGAGTGACTTCGATGACAGCGACGACTCCTACTCTTGACGAGTGCCCTGACCTCATCCGCCCAGGGGACGTTTCCACTTTAGCCATTGCAGGAAAAAAGATCCTGTACAACATAGGCGGTCATCTAACCAGCTTTGTTTTCAACTTGAGAAACTACACCGACGTAGAGCCTTACGGTGCTGGCTATCCTCATTCATATGCTAAGCGTTTCCTATTGGACCCATGGTTTAGGCTTGCTATAGCGTACCTTACTCCTAAGGCTATGATAATTGGACAAATCTTCAAGTGGATTGCTGTCCGAGTCGACTCTGTCGTTCCGCCACAAATGCCCAAGTACCATAACCCAGCGGTTCCCAAATACAACTATGACCCCGATAAGGCGGTGCAGACTTTGCTTGACCACGGATACATTCGTGTAGGCTCAGCGCCGAATTGGTATTGGACATACCCAGACGGCACTCCACTCGCATACGTCGATTTATTGTCGCCAACCAATGCAGAATCGCCTACATCTTTCACATTAGTAAACACGGTGGTGAGTGAGTGCAGAAACATCGGCTTGAGAAACATTAGACGAAAATCCGTTGCCTTTAACCAAATGCTTTCAATATATGTATATCCTCAGTCATGACATGATGTTTATGTCTTGGAAAGGGCTTGGTCCAGATCCAGACCACCTTTGGAGTTTCTTCAACTCTGCAAACGATATTGTCCAGGGACGTAACCATCCGGGTCTAGTGGATGCTCAAATCGACGCTCTAACAGACATCATACACACGAGCCCAGACGATTGGAGCGAGGTTGTGCCTGCAGCAATGCAGGTTCAGGCCCTTCTGGCCGACCCAACCAAACCGTACGGCCTATGCTACATACCCATCTACTCAAGAATCTACTACGACTCCTACCAACCAAATCTCGAAGGCATAGTGGAAATGCCTCTAATAGGCTCTGACAATTATTGGACATCCCTCAACATGCATTGGAAGCCTCCAGCACCCGCCGGCAACGGTTTCACAGGTCCTTTGTTTTCAGGCATAGATAGCTTTAACCCGTTAGTCGCGGGATGGACAGACGAAATCGAAATCCTGCCCTTTGGAGCTTGCCAAGAAGACATAATGAGCCCCGTGTTTGACCGCCTAATGAACAAAAACCCGTACACACTTGAAGACGTCCCTGGAATGGCAGAATACAGAGAAATACAAACGTACACGGGTCCAACTGCAGATTTCGGTTACGTAGACGGCATGAAATTCATTTATCGCCTTAGACCTGGCTTGACATGGCATTGCGGTGCAGCTTTCACCACTTCAGATATCAAGTTTGCACTTGACTATGTAGCATGGGCACAACCAGGTCTATGGGTCAATGCTTGGGAAGACTATGTGGGAACAAAGATAATCAGCACCACTGAAGTGGAGATATACTACAACAAGACTTCTCTATGGCTCAAAGACACCGTTGAAACAGTAACGGCAATGTTGCCCAAACACATTTGGAATGACGCGGACGACAATGGTGTGGAAGGAGATCCAGTAATGGACTGGCAACACTTCAACCTTTGGCAATCAATGCACTGGCCCTATAACATCCCGATCCCAGGTGCACCACCCGGCACATTACTAATGAAACTTTGCGGCACTGGACCGTTCATATTTGACATCTATAACCAAGTCACCCAGAAGGCAGACCTGTGGGCCAATCCCAGCTACTGGCGATCACAAGCAAGTGTAGCAAGCGACTTGGCTGACATGTTCTACTGGTTTGGAGACATCACAAAAGACGGTATAGTAGATGACGCAGACTTGACAGAAGTAGGCCTTGGCTGGGGTTCAGTTTACCCAGAAGTGCGATATATAAATCACAAAGATGCAGACATAGTCTATGACTTGACTATTGACATCGAGGATGCACGAAATGTCGCTTACGCTTTCGGTAAGAGTAAATGGTACTAAAACTCGAGAACAAGCAAAATCCTCATCTCCCCTTTATTTGTACCCCTAATCTATTCAGGATTCGTCATTTCCAGAATACAGGAAAAACATAATCTCAAGAGTACATTTTGAAAATATAACTGAAAGAAAAAAATCTCTTTATTCAGTTTCTTACAACCATAACAGCGTGACCCACAACGCGTGCTCAAAGCGTTGACTAGCGTGTGAACCTTTCCTGCTAAAACAGAGTTACACAATAACTTGAGCTTTAGTTTATACTTCCGCGATCTTCGCCCACGTTCAATACCAGAGTTTTTTGAAACACAAAAGGCAGTAATAAAGCGTATACGAGGACTGCTTTCTCGGACACATATGAGACCAAGCCCTTTCGCCCACATCCAGAGGCTGTCCACATTTTGAGCATTTCAGTTCACCCTCGAACCGACTGTAGAGATTAGGCATGACTGTTATTAATCTCCAAGCAGCCATCTAGAATCTCTCTCCCCTTGGACAGCATTTAAAGATGGAAAAAAGAGGTTTATATAGTTAGCCTTTGCCGTGCAAGAATGCCAGAAAAGCAAAAATACCTTTGTCAAGAGTATATTCTATGCGGAGGCGATTCTCATCCTCGACTGGCTCAAAGACTTCCTTAAAATCTATACTTGGATAGAACTGTGGATCGTAGTAAGTATCCCAGCCCTAATGACTTGTTTTTTGCTCCTATTCAGCTTCATGTTAAGCATTCAAAATGAGGCCATCAGAGCCGCTGCAATCTGGCTGCTTGTGTCTGGCTTAACAGCTGGAGCAGTCACCGTCGACGCCTTGAAAAAGCAAAGGGGATAGGACCTCCAGACGCGACTAGCTCGGCGCTCCACTTGAGTAGACCTGCTATATGCGTAATCGTCATGGGCGTGCGTGCAGACAAAATACGTGCGCCCGCATTCTTCTTTCTCGTCATCAACTTCTAGCGGCTTTCTCTGAGCGGCTGAGTATGTGAACGATGGCAACTATAACGACTCCAGCTCCCATTGCCAAACCTAGAACAAAAACGGGCGATCCCACCATTGCAGGTCTAACAACATCTGCAAGAATTGGCACACTGGTCATCAGTACTACCGCTGTAACAGAAGAACAGAAAACAATAACTGCAGTAACCATGTTGCTCCATGTGCTGACCCTGAGCACGTCTGTTTGACTGCCACCATTTGCCAGAAGCTTATGGCTATTCAAATCTGTGAGATTCGAATACCTAAGGTAGAAGTATCCTCCAACGACGCAGACAACTATAGCCGATAGTTCATTGTAGCTAATTGACTCGGTAGTAGCAAGTAAACTCAAGGACCCCCCAATTCGAGATTCTGCGAGAACCGCAGGCAGAATCAACGTAGCGATAAACTCAAAGTAGCCTCTCCCTCGAGAACTCGGGACACCCACGATCGTAATTATCCCGAAAACGATGGCAAGGAAAGGAGCAAAGACAGGAAACACTTCAATAATCTTCTGTCCGATCGGAGAAAGAGCCGCAACTGAAAGTGCTAAGGAAAAGATCAACCCTACGAATTTCTTGTAGCGAGAAAAGGCAACGTATCCAAGAAAGACTGTGATCATGTATGCAATATATCGAGAGATACATACTCCATCTATCTTGTATGCGATCTCAGTGTGTTGGAACGCGTAGGATGCGGCAACACTAACTAAGATTATTAACGCCAACTGTAGGAGTGTGGGCTTTAGTTCGTCTAGTCTCACATGTTCACCTCGACATTATAGTTTTCAATAGTAATGCTTCCTGACTATCCTTTTTTGGATCCCAATCAATCACAGTAAACCCAAGATCCCGCAGCCTATTCGAGGAAGCTTTGCTAGTTTCGCTGAGCATCTCGGCTGCGCGCATCTCCAGATTGCTGGATGCAGGAAGAACACTATAAGGCAGAATGTTGATTACCGCGACGTTAGACAGTTTTCTCATCCTTTTGTAAGACAAAATCTTCCTCAGCCCAACCAAAAGATCATTCCAATTGCTCGGAATGATATGAGTAACAACGATTATTCTTGGAGATTGAGCAACCAAAGCACCCTGATTTCGTTCCACTGCTCCTGCAAAGCCCTCGTTCCAGAAAACCTGCAATCCGACTTTCATTGAGGCAAGTTTAAGAAGACCATCGGCGATTCTTAGAAACTGACCCTTCCCAGAATCCGGATGAAAAACTTCTCCCTGACGATTGTAGATATACATGCCTAGATTGTACCCCCGGCTCAAGAAAAGATATGATATAATGTAGGCAAATCGAACAGTATACTGTAAGACGTTCTCCGCTGAGGTCCCGATGTTTAGATCCGGGTTAGAGTCCAAGAAAAGCCAGATTGCCTGCTTTCCCTCACGTTCATATTCATTAACTAGAAGACCTTGCTTTCCGAACCCTGCTGCCCTAGCAGATGCTTTCCAGTTAATAAACTTGAAAGGATCTCCATAGGAGTAGTTTCTGATGTCTTTGAAATCAGTGCTCAAAGGCCCAATCCTTGCAATGCTACCACCTGGCTGGAATTTCAGAGTCCTGCGCGGTGGCAGTCTGAGTCTATCCATTTTAGGCAGTTCGGGAAAAACTCGCAATTGCCTATTTCGCTCTGTTGAGAATTCACTGGAAATAAGTCCTAGGATATGCATAGTTTCCCAACCTAGACTCAGAAAGTAGCTTCCACATTTGGTACACCGGATCTTGTACGAGAACTCAAAGACGTTGGCTTTGATTTTCTTATAGAAAACCATGTAATTGCTGCCTTCAACCAGTTGGAAAGGAGCTGGAACTTCATCAAAAACCACAACTGCACCAGGTCCGCCGCTCAGCCTGCCGGTTATTCTCACTTGTATCGCTTCATCAAGCCTCGCAACACTAGGTGAACTCTCTTTTCTCAACTCAATTCTAATAGGAACAATGAAATACCATGAAAGATATATGAAAAGGGGAATAAACGAGACACAGATAATCGTCGAATTAGCAAGAACGAAACCTGAGAAAAACGTCACGCTGAACCACGTCAACAATAAACGCTTTTCCTTACTGATAGAGGACACAGAGTCACCCACGACGATAGTCTTTGGGCACGGGAACGGCGCCAAGGACTTCTTGCACAATCATCCTTTCGTCTGTACGCCTCAAAGCATCCTCGACCTTGAGTATAAGCCTGTGGGCAAGAGCGTCAACAGCAAGCGTCTTGATGTCATCGGGTATAACAAAGTCTCTTCCATTCAGAGACGCCAGAGCTCTTGATGCTCTAAGTAACGCAAGGCTTCCCCTCGGGCTTGATCCGACCGCTACCTGCGGGTGCTCCCTCGTTTTTCGAACAATTTCTGATATGTATTGAATGACGACGTCATCAATGTAGATATCGTTTTCTACCGTTTTCTGCAAGGCGCTAAATTCATCTGCGGAAACTACAGGCTTCAGATCCCTCGTCGGATCGTCTTTCTTCCATTCTATGCGCCTTTTGATGATCAGCTTTTCATCATCAATAGTCTTCGGATACCCAGTGGAAAGCTTCATCAAGAAGCGGTCTATCTGTGCTTCAGGTAAAGGATACGTTCCCTCATACTCTATTGGATTTTGTGTTGCCAGCACAAAGAACGGTTCATCACATCTGTGGGTTTCCCCCTCAATGGTCACCTGTCTTTCTTCCATGACCTCCAAAACAGCAGACTGGGTCTTGGGAGGCGACCTGTTTACTTCATCTACAAGCAGTATATTGGTGAAAACTGGACCCTTAAGCAATTCGAAAGAGCCGTCTTTTTGCCTCCATACTTTAGTCCCGAGAATATCCGCCGGCAGAAGATCTGGAGTGCACTGAACTCGGGAGAAGCTGCAGTCAATAGAGAATGCTAAGGTCTTGGCTAATATTGTCTTGCCGAGACCCGGGTTATCTTCAAAGAGAATATGCCCGTTGGCTAATGCTGCAGCCAGTATCTTCTTGACTAGCAGCTCATCTCCAACATATAGACCGCGTATTTGCCTGATTATAGCTTCACACTTAGTTTTTGCCTTCTCCAGATTCATTCTGACCGCGCCCCGTGGATTCTCTCAAAGAGGACTTCAACCAGATCCTCTCTTGCTTTCTTGCTTTTCGTCACATGCTTATTCTCGACCCGATGGAAAACCAGATGACTTGCCTTGTGCTTTTCAGCATCTTCTCGAAAATATACAAGCGGATGCAGTAAGTCGAGCACTTCCTGCTCGGTCCTGCCTAATCTCTGCAAGTACAGCGCCATGTATACAAGAAATGGCTCTTTGATTCCTTGACTGATGAACTGATCCATGGCGGCAGTCAGTTGTTCAAAATCCCGCCCATTCTCTCGACTTGTTTCTTGAACATGCTTTCTCCAACCCGAGCTTTCAGAGCGGTCATAAAACTCCTTGACCGAGAAACCCGTCATGGAGTACATCAAGTAGACAACAAAGACTGCCACAAGCCATTCACAATATGTGAGGAAGGAAATGCTTGATGCCAAACTCGGTCTGACCAAAATCAGATAACCAGAAGCCAAAAAACCCAACACGAAATTCCTTGCTGGAGCTGCTGATACATCTCTAATCAGCTCAAGCGTCGCCGAACTTCCTCGGATCGACATATTGGTTGCAACTGAACCAAGAAGAATCGCAATGAGACCACCTAGAAAAGGTAGAGAATAGTAGGCAATCAATCCTAGAACAGGAAAAAGCGCCTCGCCGGGTTGACCGGCCACAAAATCAAGAATTAAGAAGAGGGCAACTGAGAGAATAAGAGCCGCAAGCCTACTCCTCTCAGTCAACGTCAATCTTCAACTCCTTCAATGATGTATACATTGTTTCGTAATCCTTTCGACTTATTGAATGTTCGCTGTACTCGGCATTCTCAAAGCATGTTGTAACTTTGTCAATGGCGCGCCTATCATAGTTGCCAGTCTCTGAAAGAAGAGCCTCTATTTCTCGTCCGGTCATTTCGTTTCTAGAATGAAAGCCATCGTCCACCAGTTTCTCAAGTAACTCGTTGTAAAGCCTGACAATCTCCTCTCCATAGTCAACAGCACGAAGCGTAATCTCAGCGGTCAAGGGTTGACCGCCAAATGCTCTGTGCAAAGTGGCCTGAATAATATGCTCACCTTTTGTGGCAAGAAGCTGAGAGAACTCTGCGAGCCCCTCCTGAAACAATATATCAACAGCGACCGATTCCCCGTCAATTGAAACAGCGACCTTCTTTTCAGGGATTTGCTCTAAGACTCTATCATCAACAACGATTTGTATGCGAACTCTTTCATTAACACCCCAAAGATTGGGAAATCGAGCGTCTATGTCAGGCATAAGAATCTTGACCAGTTGTGCCGCCAGCGATTCTTCTTGAGGAGCTTTGTTCATAGCTATGTTTCTGTCGAGCTCACCTTCATGAGTTAATAGAACAAGCCGCCTGCTTCTCACGATACATTTGGCACTCGTAAGAATTATGACAACTAGCAGCGGAGTAGCCAAAGGTATGAGGAAAGACATGCTAACCATTGGGGCAAGAAACACTTTTGTTTCACTTCTAGTTGGCAAGTACAAGTCTGATCCATCAAACCCAACTGCTAGGGTCAGATTACCTGACCAAAACTTAACATTGTCAAGAAGAAACGCTAAGCTTCCATTATTGTCAGTTTCTCCTGACAACGCATAACCATCCACAGTGACTTTTGCCTCTTGGACTGGCACGTCATGATCATCAAAGATAGAAGTAGATAGTAAGTAGAACATTCCTCCTGCCACTTCCGCAACTCTTATGGTTGACTTGGTCCTTGATCTGACTGTGAATTCGTGTACCGCTGACACATTTCCTTTCTCGATAGTTACAGTAAGAATGTGCAACCCAAGTTGCTCCTCGGAGTCTACCGGTAAAGAAAACGCGTAGTAACCTTTGTCGCCAGTCTCAACGCCTTTCAAAGACTTGTTATCAAAGGTCACATCAAGTGGCTCTCCCAATACTCCCACGTTCTTGTAATGGAGCATTCCAGTGACGTTGAAGAATTCACCTCGAATGGCAACGCCTTCCGCGAGGATCTGGATTGTGGGTCGCCCGATTTTCAACAGTACGACACGAGTTGCGTCGCTTCCCAAGCTGTATTCATTTCCAGAATATCCCACTTCCAACGCGTACTCCCCTGGATCTCCGAAATCAGTTGATATTCTAAATAATCCCTTAGCATTTGTTCGGTTCTGAAACTCCAAGAGCGTTGTTTGCCCAGAGTGGATAGTCACCTTGAATGAAATGAGTTCATCAGCAATTTCGGTTTTGTTATCCCAAACTAGTCGCCCCTGAATTGCCCCGAATCCGATCAGGAATTCGTCGTTAGAATTGAGAAATTGGATTGCTGTAGTTGCACGAAGTATCATAACTGATTCAGCGCGTGAAGGAGCATAGCTTGTCGTTCCCAAAGAAACAGGCACAAGTTTGTAGCTTCCGATATCCACGAAAGACGGAACCAAGCATTCCGCGCTGAAACTTCCTTGTTTGGAGTAGCCCTTGCCAACCACAGTGCCTTCAGTTGCTGTGCTCTTTGTAACAAAAATCAGAGTGGTCATGTTGTCGATTTGTCCAGTGTCCATTGCAAGGATGTCACCATTCACCCTGAACGTCTCTCCGCGCGTAATATTTCCATCGAAATCTCTAAGCACGGTTGTTGTAGTAACACGAGACTCATTCCAAACTTGTATAATGACCAGAATAGAAAACGCAGCTTCAGGCGTATCTAGCGAAGCAACAGACAGCGTTACCTCATCTTTCTCACCGATGCCAGCGTAATCAGGCACATTAACCTTGAGAAAAGCATCAGTGGTCTGAAAAGCACCAATTCTCATTCCAAGGGGAGCCGCCTCGATGTTCCATTGTTGTCTACTGCTGACAAAAAGCCTGAAGTCATCCATGGAAGGACGCCTATTTGTGACAGAAAGCTGAAAGTAAACAGAGTCTTCGATCGAACAATACTTCTTGAAGGACGAAGCCTTCATGAGTGGATACTCTTCAAGTGAAGGCGTCGCATCAAACTGAACCCAGCCATAAGGAGGAAGAAAAACCTCCGTTACGGCGTGCCCTCCATTCTTGTAGTAGATAAGCTGCCCGTTTTCATTTGCTCCAGGTTTGTATCCGAAGCATATTCGTGCGGGTATACCTTGGATTCTCAGAATTACAGCGAGCGCCGTGGCAGCGTCTGTGCAAATGCCCTTTCTCTCGGATATATATGATGAAACATCAGAACCTTGATTGACATTCTCGTACACGCTACGTAGGCGTTCAGCGTCATAAACGAAATTATTCCTGAGATATTGAACGTCGGCAAGCACTTGATCAAGGACGCTGTAAGATGCATCCTCGAGTTCTTCAGCCAAATTCCTGACGTCAGCGGATATTTCTGGCAATTGCAGGTACTTTTCAAGATAGATTTGTTGAATGTCATCGAGGGAAATAAGTCCATCATCCAACTCATACTCATTCCAAGAAACCCTGTAAAACAGCTTTATTTCTCTGTCCGCGTTTCCAAGTCTTTTGGCGTTAAGAACGTTCCCAACGGTGTCTAGGCGAATCTCCATATCCTCATTTGGTTCTACCAATATACCTGCGATTTCAGAACTTGGTGAAGCCAGAGGAAGATAGAATTCATGCTGGCTAGTGTTCAATTCTACCGTGAATATCCTGGTAGCATTTGCATCTCGAAACTCAGGATTCTCTAACAGAACTTGGTTACCCGTTGTCCTGAGCCACATGAACCCAGTGTAATAATCAGCAGTCCACATGCTCCAATACAACCGGGGCGCCGCTGGTGACACCCTAAACATAACAAGCGGTAATAGTTTCTCTGCATCTCCTCCATCTTGACCTTTCTGATCCTCGTGCGGGTTGTCATATCCGCTTATAACATTTGATAGAATGGAAACGAGAAGAAGAGAAAAAACCAGTAAAAATAGAGCGAGAGTTAGCGATGCTCTTTCTTTCCTACTCATTCTTGACCCTGATCTAGAAAGCTTTCAGCATCGCCACTCGTCTTAGATCGCACGAGTCTCTGTTCGATGGACATTAGCAATGCAGTCAAGATCGTATACATGCTTATCGAGAACATCACGTTGTATAGACACCAAGCAACCAATTCGGTCCCTTTCATCAAGAGAACAAACTCGTCAACAAAATAAAGGTAAATGCTTGAGAGACCAATCGCTGAAGTAATCACTGAGAGACAAGCAATGCATTTCTCGGCTGTTCCCTCTTTTCTTGATTTGTAGAAAATCAGTGCTAGGAGAATCGATAGAAAAGGAACCGCAAGATGATGAATCATTATTACTTTGAAGCCGCCTTGCGTCACTGCCCCAGTCACAAAAACCGAGAAGTTAGAGTTCGAACCTATTAACGTAGTAAGAAAGACCCATTGAAATAGCATCACAACGTGGGGATAGGCCCTGTTTTTTAGAGTTTTAAGGTACCGCATAGGATTCACTAAACTCCGACCTCTCCCAGTCAGCTAAGCTTATCACAAATCTGTCAACAGAAAAGCGAGAGATTAAACCATTTAAAACTATCTCCCTAAGCCTAAGGTCGAATCCCAAACAACACTGAACAGTAAGCATCAACGTCTACCAAACGAGTGATCACAATCCAAAAGAAAAAGCTGAATTCAATGGTGTGTCGAGTGCACTTCCTAGTGTTGAAACGCGATTCGAAGCCGGTTATCAACGGTTCAGGCACAAAGGACAATACAGTGGCTTGGCTTCTCGCACTCTCCACGCTTCATGTGCTTGTGCCACAGAGGATTCTATAATCAATCTTTTATATGAGAAGTCTAAAAGCCGTGACTAGTGGTTGCGTGCGCAAAGAGTGTGCAGGCCAGTCAGCAGGCAAAACTGCCCCGCTTGATGAAACATCTCGATGAAAGGTCAGTATAGATCAAGTAATCTGATAAACGTGGAAAGTCGCGCGCAAAGCAGTTGCGCGTCGCAACCAGCTTTTTTCCTTCACTTGTGATCACTTCATATTGTCACTTACATCCGCGCCAACTATGTGAAGTGATTTGAGCAAAAGCAGAAAGACTGCATGGCTTCGAACACAACGAGGAAATATTATTGTAGAGACGATAGACTTCGACAATCTAGATATGGCACAAACTTGCAGATAGGATCGTCTCGGAACTCGACGTTTGCTGGTGAGCTTGTGATTGAAGAGATAATGTCTCTAGTTGAGAGGCATGTAAAATGGCGGCAAGGAAAAACCATAAACTTAATTCCCTCCGAGAACGTTACGAGTCCATCAGTTAGAATTTTGCTTTCGTCTGATCTGGGGCACAGGTACACTTCACCAGACAGATTCTACATGGGCACACGCTTCATTGATGAAATACAACAGTACGGTGAACGACTAGCTACAGATCTCTTCAACTGCAAGACAGCAGACTTGCGACCTCTGTCGGGCCATGTCGCTGACGTAATATTCCTTTCTTGCTTCACCAAGCCCAAGGACAAAGTAATTTGTGTTTCACCCAAAGACGGTGGATATCCAGGCATATACAGACATGGAGTGTCTAGCGTACTCGGACTGAAGACGCTGGATTTCCCATTTTCAAAAGCCGAAATGAACATCAAGACAGACAAAGCCGAGGATCTAATCCTGAAACAGAAGCCACGACTAGTCATCTTCGGAGCCAGCCTCTTCCTTTTGCCACACCCAGTTCGCGAGCTAGCTAAAGTCGCCAAGGAAGCCGAAGCCGATGTTTGCTACGACGGTTCACACGTGTTAGGCCTAATTGCAGGAAAGCAGTTCCAAGACCCATTACGCGAGGGTGCTTCGACGCTCTTAGGGTCAACGCACAAGAGCTTCTTTGGACCTCAAGGTGGCATCATATTAGCTGATAAGGAACACGGCGAAGTCATAAAGAAGAAAATCTTTCCCGCTTTCGTTGACAACCCCCACTGGAATCGAATCGCAGCTCTGGCTTTAGCCCTTGCCGAAATGAAAGAGTTTGGCCGAGAATACGCAATGCAGGTAGTCAAGAACGCGCAGACATTGGCCAGAACCCTTGCGGACTATGGTTTTCCAGTTGCTTGCTCAAGTCTTGGATTCACGAAATCTCATCAAGTCTATCTCGGCTATGGAGGCTTTGGAAACGCAGGCAAGATTGCAAAGAAGCTTGAGAAAGCGAATATAATCGCTGACTGTGGCATGAGGCTTGGAACCTGCGAAATGACTCGAAGAAGCATGAAACAAAAGGAAATGCTGAGAATCGCGGAATTCATCAAACGCGTGATTATGGACGGCGAACAGCCTTCGAAGGTCAAGCCCGAAGTCACTAGGTTCGCGGAGGAATTTAGAGAAGTCG
>Ga0153916_10002371_pt1 | contig 13799 bp, 14 predicted proteins | sample Opewatmetagenome_FD_109642 | JGI IMG/M metagenome (GOLD analysis project Ga0153916, IMG submission 109642) | Freshwater wetland microbial communities from Ohio, USA - Open water 3 Core 3 Depth 4 metaG | ecosystem: Environmental > Aquatic > Freshwater > Wetlands | place: USA: Ohio, Lake Erie...
CGACCAGCGCTTCGTCAAGAACCGCCACCGCAAGGGCGGCCAGTCGCAGCGCCGCTTCGACCGCATCCGCGAGAAGCAGGTCCACGAGCTCTTCGGCATGGCCTGCACGGAATCGCGCGAGAAACTCCAGCCTTACGAGGACGAGATCCAGCACGTCTTCTTCGGCGGCGACCGCCACACGCTCCTCGCCTTCCGCAAGGAGTGCTCCTACTTCGAGCGCTTCGGCCCCCGCCTGATGCGCCGCATCCTCCCCGTCCCCGGCGACCCCCGCCGCGCCTCGCTCGACCTCATGCCCCGCGAGATCTGGTCCAGCGAGGTCTACGCCACCTCACCGGGCATCCCCGGGCGCCCCGGGTGACATTGCCCGCTAGGAGATCGCTGCCCCATCGCCTAGCATCGGCCCATGGTCCCGAACTGCGCCCTCACGCCGATCGTCGGTCCCTCGGCATGCCCCCTTGGGCGCGAACCACGGCGTCCGTTGACCTTCACCAAAACAGTTGGCACTCGAGCCGGCCGAGTGCTTACGATACGGTCGCCGGGCAATCAAACCACGTGGGCCCATGTCGAATTGCGCCACGGCGCGCAACCTGATGCACTACGCCGAGCGCTACCGCAAATCGAGGCACCAGTGACCAGCAACCAGCGACCAGACGACCAGTACCTGTGGTGGAAGCACGGCGTGATCTATCAGATCTACCCGCGCAGCTTCCAGGACTCGGACGGCGACGGCATCGGCGACCTCCAGGGCGTCATCGACCGCCTCGACTACCTGAACGACGGCACCGAGCGCTCCCTCGGCGTCGACGCCATCTGGTTCTCGCCGACCTTCCCCTCGCCCATGGCCGATTTCGGCTACGACGTCTCCGACTACTGCGGCGTCCACCCCGACTTCGGCGACATCGCCACCATGGACCGCCTGATCGCCGAGGCCCACCGGCGCGGCATCCGCATCATCCTCGACTTCGTGCCGAACCACTCGTCGTCGCAACACCCATGGTTCCTCGAGTCACGGTCAGCGAAGGACTCGCCGAAGCGCGACTGGTACGTCTGGCGCGACCCGAAGGACGACGGCAGCCCGCCGAACAACTGGATCGCCGTCTTCGGCGGCCCGGCATGGGAGTGGGACCAGCGGACGCAGCAGTACTACCTCCACTCGTTCCTCGTCGAGCAGCCCGACCTCAACTGGCGCGACCCGCAGGTGGAGCAGGCCATGCACGACGTGCTGCGCTTCTGGATGCGGCGCGGCGTCGACGGCTTCCGCATCGACGTCATCGACCGCATCCTCAAGGACCCGCAACTGCGAGACAATCCGCCTGCGCCGACCAGGCGCTTCGTGGAGCAGTTCGGCCAGACCGCGCTCCAACAACACGTGTACGACCACAACTGGCCGGACATCATCGACGCGACGCGCCGCATCCGGCAAGTGATCGACGAGTTCCCCGAACGAATGACGGTGGGCGAGGTCGGCGGGCCGCCCGAGCAAATCCTCAGCTACTACGGCGGCGAGACGCTGGACGGACTGCACCTGGCCTTCAACTTCCCCTTCGTCCGGATCCGCGACCGGCACTGGACGGCGGAGCACGTCCGGATGCGCGTCGACGCCTTCGAGGCCGCGGCGCGCACCGCCGGCGCCTGGCCGAATCACGTCTTTGGCAATCACGACGTCGACCGGATGATCAGCCGCGTCAACGCGGACGGCCGCGGGCAGGAGCGCGCGCGCGTCGCCGCCGTGCTGCTGCTGACGCTGCGCGGCACGCCGTTCATCTACTACGGCGAGGAGATCGGCATGGAGAACGCGAAGATCCCGGAGCACCTGCTGCAGGATCCCGCGCGCCACTACGCCCGCGGCCGCGACCCCGAGCGCACGCCGATGCAGTGGACACGCGACGGCGGGTTTACGGCCGGGACGCCGTGGCTCCCGTACAGCAACCTCGCTCAAAATGTGGAAGAGGAGACCGCTGACCCGCGCTCGCTGCTGGCGCTGTACCGCCGGCTGCTCTGGCTCCGCCGCGGCTCAGACGCGCTGCGCTTCGGCGACTACGAGCCGGTCGACGGACTGCCGCCGGCGATCTACGCGTACACGCGCACCCACGGCGAGGACCGCACACTGACGCTGCTGAACTTCACGAACGACGAGGTCTCGTTCGACCTGCCGCCGTCTCTGCGCCCGGCCGAGACGCTGATCGGCACGCACGGCGAGCCGCCCGCGGCGGGGCACGTCACACTCGCGGCGAACGAGGGGCGCCTGCTGCGACTGGCGTGATCAAATGGCTAGGAAGTGCTCGAGCATGGCGTTGACCCGCCCAGGCACCTCCAGTTGGTGGAAGTGGCCCGCACCCACCGTCTTCTCGACGATGAGCTGCGGGCACAGGGCCTTGAAGCGCGCCGTGTCGCCAATCCCGCCGGCGTCGATGAACAGTGCGGGCACGCGGCAGGCCGCCGCTGCCGCCGCGCCGTCGAACGCGCCGATGGCGTCCCAGCACGACGCCAGCACGTGCTGCGGCGCGCCCGCCATCGCTTCGACGATACGCGCCTTCAGGGCCGCGTCGCTCTCCGGCAGGAACATCGAGTTCGCCACGAGCCCCTGCGCCGCTTCCCTGTAGCCGGGACCGCGGAACGTCGTCGCCATCTGCGCCATCAGACCGGCGATCCCCTCCGGCGGCATCAGCGGCGAGTCCAGCAGCGCGACTGCGGAAGCGGCAGCGGGGCCTCGCGCGGCCAGCGCCAGAGCGACGAGCCCGCCCATGCTGTGCCCGACCACAACCGACGCGCTCGCACCGATCTCATCGCACAGCGCGGCCAGGTCGTCGGCGAAGCCGGTGATGCTGTACTCCTGATCCGGCTTGTCGCTCAAGCCGTGGCCGCGGAGATCGACGGAGATGCAGCGGTGCCGGGCGGCGAAGTGCGCGGCTTGCGGCGCGAAGTAGGTGCGGTCGCAGCACCAGCCGTGTATGAAGACCAGCGGCGGCGCACCCGCGCCGACCTCCTCGTAGTAGAGCTTCACTCCGTCGCGCGTGACGTGCGGCATCTCGGCTCCGATCTCTAGACCTGCTCGAAGTAGCGGCGGCGCTCCCATTCGGTCACGGCGAGCCGGTGCTTTTCGATCTCCCAGCGCCGCATCGCCACGTAATGGTCGACGAACGGGTCGCCCAAGAAGTCCCGTGCGACAGCGCTCGCGTCCAGCAGGTCGATGGCGTGCTCCAGGGTGCGTGGCAGGGGCGTCAGTCCCTCCGCTTCGTAGACGTTCGCCTGCATCGGCGGCGGGGGCGTCAGTCCGCGCTCGATGCCGGAGAGCCCGCCAGCCAGGCATGCCGCGAATCCCAGGTACGAGTTCACGTCAGCTCCCGGCACGCGATGCTCGACACGGATCGCGCCGGCGGCGCCCGTGATCGCGCGCAGCGCGGCCGTCCGGTTCTCGACGCCCCACGTCGCCGCGGTCGGCGCCCAGCTCCCCGCGACGTAGCGCTTGTACGAGTTCACGTTCGGCGCGTACAGAGCGAACAGCTCGGGCATCATCGCCAGCGCGCCGGCAACATACGCGCGCATCATCGCCGACATATGATGCTCGGCGCCGGCGTCCCAGAACGCGTTGGCGCCGTCGCGCCAGAGGCTCTGATGGATGTGGCCGCTGCAGCCGTCCAGCTCGTCAGAGTACTTCGCCATGAAGGTCGGTACGGCGCCCGCTTGCGCGAGCACCTCCTTGGATCCGCTCTTGAACAGCATGCCGCGGTCGGCCGCCTCAAGCGCCGCGGCGTACCGGAGGTTCATTTCGTACATGCCCTCGCCGTGCTCGCGGTTGTAGCCCTCCACCTCGATGCCGTACGCATCCATGTACCGGCGCAGTCCGCCCACGACGTCCTCGTCGATGCTGGCGTGGCTGATCGAGTAGCAGTTGAGCCCGGGATTGAGCGGCCGCAGTCCCGTGTAATCCTTCGCGCGCAGGCTCTCCTGATCCTCGCGGTACATGCGGATCTCCAGTTCGACAGCCATCATCGGCTCGAAGCCGAGCCGCCCGGCGCGGTCGATCACTCGGCGAAGGACCGAGCGCGGCGCGAGCGACAGCATCGTGCCGTGCTCGTCGTAGACGTCGCAGACGCAAGCCGCGGTCGCGGGCTCCCAGGGCACGACGCGGAACGTCGCGAGGTCCGGCCGCAGCAGCACGTCGGCGAAGCCTGTGTCCGCGCTGCCCACCGCCAAGTGCGCGCCAGTGATCACCTCCTCGGCTATGTCCCAGCCGAAGATGACGTCGCATTGCGCGAAGCCCTCGCCGTCGCAACCGTCGAGGAACTGCTTCGCTGAGACACGCTTGCCCCGGTACACGCCGTCCATGTCCGGCGTGCCGATCTTAACCGTTTCGATGCCGTGGGCCGCGATGCGGCGCCCGATCTCGTCCCTGTCCATGGCTGACGATGATACCCGCTTGCGCGGTCGGGCGGAACAGGATTGCGCAGCTTGACGGATGGCGACGTGACGATCGGCCCTACCGCCACACCCACTCGGCCGCAATCCTGAGGCATGCCAGAGGACACGTCAGAACAGGATGAGCCACGCCGGCCGGTCAGCCGTGCCAGCAACCTCTTCGTGATCGCCGGAAGCGTGGTGCTGGTGGCACTCACAATTGTGGCGGTGGTGCTCTTCTTCCGCGGCGGCGGAGACAGCGCGTCCGTCCGGCACAACGCGCACCAGAAACCAGTCGTCGCAACGGGCAGCCAGGTGACGGTCAAGATCATCGACAACGACTTCGAGCCCTCGAACCTGACGGTGACCAAGGGCACGACGGTGACGTGGCGCTCGGCGGGCAATCTTCCCCACACCGTGACCGAAGACCGCAACGCCTTCGCCAGCAAACCACTGACGAAGAGCGGCACATTCGAACACACGTTCGATACGGTGGGCACGTTCTACTACTACTGCATCGTCCACCACATCATGGCGGGCTCCGTGACGGTCACGGATTAACCTCCCTCACGAGCGCACCCTTGCCGTTGTCAGGCGGTCGTGCCGACACTTACTCTGGAGCCAGCGGCAAAGCCGCTCCGGCCAGGATTGAATCAGCGATCGCAGGCGTATCCTTTTGTTCTTCCGCGCAGATAAACGATTGGAGCGGCAAGCAGCCGCCCAGATGGCCGGACCGGCCGCCGTCCCGCTGACGCACGCGCCAGAGGAACGGCTGATCGAGGAAGCCAGGTCGCTGAGCGAGGATGCATGGGCCGAGATCTACCGCCGGCACGCCCAGCAGGTGTACGGGTACATCTACTTCCGGCTGGGGGATCAGCACACGGCGGAAGATCTGGCGGCCGACGTATTCGTCAAGGCGCTCGCGGGTATCAAGGGGTACCAGTATCGCGGGACGCCGCTCCTGGCCTGGCTGTACCGCATCGCGCACAACGTGACGGCCGATCACCGGAAGGCGGCGGCGAAGCGGGCGCAGCACCAGGCGGCGGACGAGCCGGAGGATGTCGAAGAGCGCACGGACGCGCTCCAGGCGCTCGATGACCGGCAGGATATGATGCGCGCGATTCGCGCGCTTACGGAGGACCAGCAGCAGGTCGTGATCCTGCGCTTTTACCACGAGATGAGCAACGGGGATGTGGCGAAGGTGATGGGCAAGCCGGAAGGTGCGGTGAAAGCGCTGCAGACGCGCGCGCTCCGCTCGCTTCGCCGGATCTTGACCGAGGACCAGGAGGGCCGGAAGTCCGCATGAGCGAGTCGTTCGACGACGCACTGGACCGGGCGGTCGACGCGCTGCGCGGCGGTGAGCACCTCGAAAGCGTGCTCGCGCGCCATCCGCGCCACGCCGGCGCGCTCCGCCCCCTGCTCGAGACGCTTCAGCAGGCCCGCCGCGCCGCGCCAGAGGCCGCTGCCATGTCGCCGCGTCTCGCCGATCACTTCTCGATCGTACGCGCGGCCGTGCAGCGCGCGCAGATGCCGGCGCAGGCATCGCCGGCGTGTGACGCCGGACAGCCGCCATCGTGGTGGCAGCGCCGGCTCACTTTCGCCTCACTCTCGGTGCCCATGGGAGCGTTCGCGCTGCTCGCTTTCGTCGGCGTCTCCGGTGCGGCCGCCTCGATTGCAGTAACGGGCGACGTGCCTGTGCCATCCGCCGTCGTGGATCTCGTGAAGAAGCCGCAGCACTGGCTGCCGGGCACCAACGGCAGCGATCACGGCAACGCATCCGACAGCAGGCAGCAACACGCTGCTGGCGACGGCGCGTCGGCGTCCGCCTCGGCAGGCACTGCGACGGAGACGCCGGGTTCAGAGAACAAGCCATCGCTGATGACGCTCGATGGGACGATCAGCGACTTCCGCGGCGACGTCTTCACGCTGACCACGGCGGACGGCGTTTACAAGGTCAACGTCGACGGCACGACGAAGATCACAGGCGCCATCACCGATGGGAAGAAGGCCACGGTCACGGGCAGCGTAACAGCTGAGAAGAACATGCACGCCGACACCGTCGACATCGCCGCCGACACGGGGAGCCCGGCCAACGAAGCGACGCCAACGCCAGGCAGCGACAAGACGCCCGGATCACCAGCTGACCGGACCCCCGGTCCGCCGGCTGACCACACACCTGGGGCGCAGCCAACGAAGACCACCGCCCCCCCGGCGACACCAGCAGTGCAGTCCGGCAGCGCGCCCAACGCGAATGGCAATGGCAACGGTGGTGGGGGACAATAAGAAGCTCCGACCGGCTTCTCATTTTATGTCCGGCGCGCGTGCCGCTGACGCCTATTTCGCGGCCTTGAAGTCGTCCAGATGTGCGCCGATGTCGACGTAGAGGTCCGCGGCCGCCTTCAGCTCCGACGATGCGGTTTCGCCGAACGCGACCACTTCGACACGCACACCACGGCTCGAGATCATCTCCACCAGCCGGCGGAAGTCGCCGTCGCCGGACATCAGCACGACGACGTCGAGCCGGTCCGACATTGTCAGGATGTCGATCGCGAGCTCGATGTCGAAGTTCGCCTTCATCGAGCCGTCCGCGAAACGCTTGAGCGGCTTGGTGATGATGCGGTAGGGATGGCCGACGAAGTGGTGCACGAATCGCTGGCTCTCCAGCTTCGCCATCGGGTCGTCGCTGATGGGCGCGTACGCGCTGGCCCGGACGAGCTGCCGGCCGCGGGTGAAGTAGTCGAGCACGCGGCCGAAATCGATGTTAATGTTCCGCCTTTCTGCTGCGTAAATCACATTCGGCACGTCGACGAAGATGCCGACGCGCTGCTGGGCGACCGCGCCTTCGCGCCGCGCAACCTGCTCCTGCAGCCCGGCGACGGCCGTCTTCAACTCTTTCAGTGTCACCGAGACGTCGCGGGCGAAGTTCCCCAGCACCGCAGCCTGCTGCTGCACAACGGCCTCGAGCGTCGGAGGCTGTCCCGGCTTCTTCGGCAGCTCCCGGACGAGCTGCAACGGCCGCGGCGCCTCCTCCGGCACTGCTGCGGCTGCGGCCGCAGCAGCGGGCGCGCCCGCCTTTTTCCGACCGCGACCCCCACGCGTCCCCCGGCGCCGTTTCGCCGGCGCTGCTGCGGCGTGCTCGCCCTCTTCGGCCGGCGAGGTGGCGAGTGATGCCGGCGCCGGCGCCGGCGCGCCGACGGGCGTCGCCGCCGCCTCGGCCGCCCAGTCACGCCGCGGCGGACGTGCCGGCGCGCGCCGCGTGCGACTCGCCGGTTTCTTCGCTACGTCCGGGGCGGGGGTCGTTTTCACCGTTGAGGTCGCCGGTTTCGGCGCCGGAGCAGTCGTCGAAGGCCCCTTCGTCGCGGCTTCTTTGGTCGTCTTGCGCGGCTGTTTACCGAAAAATCTGACCACACTACGCTCCCGCTGCGTACTCTAGCACACTGCACCGCGCGGCCACCTGCCTGGCGACATCGAGGAACGCCCGGGCCTGCGCGCTCTCGGGCTGCGCGGCCACGATGGGCTTCCCTTCGTCGCCCGCGCGGCGCGTCGACGGGTCGAGCGGCAACTCGCCCAAGAACTCCAACCCCAGGTCCTCCGCCGCCGCCCGCGCGCCGCCGTGGCCGAAGACGTCCGTGCGCTCTCCGCAATGCGGACACGCGAAGTAGCTCATGTTCTCCACGATGCCGAAGATCGGCACATTCAGTTTGTCGAACATGGACACGGCCTTCGCGGCGTCCTCCAGCGCGACGTCCTGCGGGGTGCTCACCACGACCACGCCCGAGATCGGCGCCTCCTGCGCGAGGCTCATCGACGCGTCGCTCGTGCCCGGCGGCAGGTCGATGAGCAGGTAGTCGAGCTCGCCCCAGTTGATGTCGTGCAGGAGCTGCCGCACCGCCGTGCCGATCATTGGTCCGCGCCACACGACCGGCGTGCCGCGCGGCAGGACGAAGCCGATGGAGCATACCTTCACGCCGTACTGCTCCACGACCCGCAGCCCGCCCGAACCCTCCATCTGGGATCCCTGGCCGATGCCCATCATCGTCGGGATGTTCGGCCCCGTGATGTCGGCGTCCAGCAGCCCCACCTTCGCGCCCAGCGACGCCAGCCCGACGGCGAGATTCGTCGCGACAGTCGACTTGCCGACGCCGCCCTTGTTGCTGGCAACGGCGATGATGTTGCGCACGCCCTCGATCGGCTGGCCGCTCGCGGGACGGTGCTGGATCACGTTCGCTTCCATCGTCACGTGCGCCTCGCGCACTCCTGGCAGCGAGAGGATCGCCTCACGCGCCTGAGCCTCCATCGCGTCGCGCACCGGACACGCCGGCGTGGTGAGGACGATGCGGACACGCACGCGGCCGTCCTCGACCTCGGGCTTCTGGACGAAGCCAAGTGACACGATGTCGCGGTGCAGGTCCGGGTCTTCGATCGTGCTGAGGACGCGCAGGACGTCCTGCTCGGTGATGCTCATCTTCGGTTACCTCGACTGCGGCGCGGGCACGAGCACCCGGGCCGGGATGATATAGCGGCAGCAGTCCGCGCAGTCCGCTGGTTCAACCGCCGCGCGAACCGGCGTACCAAGGATCGCTGCCAGAAACGTTTCGTGCCACTCACACGGGGCGCAGCTCCCCACGGTGGCGCGGAACACGCAGCTGAAATCGCGCAACTCGAAGGCTTCGCCGACCGGGTGCCACTCGGCGAAGCCACCGTGCGCCCGCAGGATCGCGGCGATCCGCTCCACGCGCTCGGCGGCCGGAAGCGTCCGTAGCGCAGCTCGGTGCGTCTCCGCCAGCGCCTCCGCCGCCCGCCGGAACAGGCGGGCACGCCGCTCGTCTGGCATCGCTCCGGCTACGTCCGCCGCCTCGAGCCCACCCACCTGCTCCACGAGGAGCGCCAGCATCCGGTCATGGCCGTCCGACACCCTGCGGTGGCCATCCACCGTCAGCCGGTAGCGGTAGTGCGGGCGCCCCGTCGGCCGGCGCACTTCCTCCGCCTGGACGAGGTTGTCTCGTTCCATGCCGGTCAGGTGCTGTCGGACGGTCATGGGGGCGAGCCCGAGCGCCGATGCAAGGTCGTCGACAGTGGCGCCGTCGGAGCGCTTCAGGAGGGCAAGGATCTGAGATTTGGTCGAGTGCATAGGGCCCGCATGGGCAATCTCAGTATAGCTGGCAGATTCAACCCGGGACAGGATAACCCGATAACAGCAGTGGTTTTGGTCTAAACCTTGACACTGTACAAAATCTTGTGCCAAAATGGCGCACCAGGCCCCGCCCGCGCGCGTATCAACTGGGGAGTGGGGGCACGAGGAGGAACCAGATGTCCGTGACGACGACCGCCCATGAAGCACGTGAGCCCGCCCCCACCGACGCGGCAGCCTCGGAGGCAGCGCGAGAGTGTGCCCATCACTGGGTCATCGCCAGCCCTAACGGCGCGATGAGCCTCGGCAAATGCAAAATCTGCGGCAGCGAAAAGGAGTTCCCCAACTCCGCCGAGGACGGCCTCTGGCAGCGCGAAGAGCCGCAGTCCCGCTGGACCGGCCGCACGGAGATGAAGAGCTGGAACGAGGGCTTCTAGCATCCGCAGCCAGTCCCCGCCACACGAAGAGAGGGCCCGCGATGCGGGCCCTCTCGCTTCTCCCTCTTTGCGCCGCTACTTGCCGTTGACGCGGTGTCGGGACACGAAGCGGCGCATCCGCTCGATCGCGTCCTCAAGCAACTCGTACTTCTGCGCGTAGCAGATGCGCACGTGGCCCGCGCCAGCCTCGCCAAACGCGGAGCCAGGAATCACGGCGACCCGCTCCTCCATCAGGAGCCGCTCGGCGAATGTCTCATCATTCATGCCGGTGTTGCCGATATTCGGGAAGGCGTAGAACGCCCCGTGCGGCTCGGCGCACGTCAGCCCCATGTCGTTCAGCCCCCGCACGACGAACTGGCGCCGTCGGTCGTATTCCGCAACCATCCCGCGCACGTCCTCCTCGCCGCCGTTCAACGCTTCGATCGCGGCGAACTGCGCGGGCGTCGGCGCTGACATCATCACGTACTGGTGGACCTTCATCATCGCCTCGGTGAGCTCACTCCGGGCGCACGTGTAGGCCAGCCGCCAGCCGGTCATTGCGTACGCTTTCGAGAAGCCGCCGAGCAAGATCGTACGGTCTTTCATCCGCGGCAGGGTGGCGAAGCACACGTGTTCCGTGCCGTAAGTCAGCCGGTCGTAGATCTCGTCCGAGATCACAAACAGATTATGCTTCTCCACGATCTCCGCGACCGCCATCATTACCTCGCGGCTCATCACGGCGCCTGTCGGGTTCGCCGGATAGCCGATGAGCAGCGCTTTCGTCCGCGGCGTGATGCGCTGCTCCAACTCTTCCGGGCGAAGCGTGAAGCCATCGTCTGCACGCGTCGGCACCTGCGTATACACGCCGCCCGCGAGCAGCACGCAGGGCAAGTACGCCACATAACCGGGGTCCGGGCTCAGCACCTCGTCGCCGGGATCGATGAGCGCCTGCAGCGCAATGTTCAGGGCCTCGCTGACGCCTGCCGTGGCAATGATCTCCGTGCCGGCGTCGTAGCGGATTCCGTACAGCCGGTTCAGATGCCGGGAGATCGCCGCGCGCAGCTCGATCAGCCCGTAGTTCGAGGTGTAGTAGGTCTCACCGTCCTCGATGCTCTTGATCGCAGCCTGGCGGATGTGATTCGGCGTCACGAAGTCCGGCTGCCCGACACCGAGCGAGATCACCCCCTCCATGCTGGCGAGGAGATCGAAGAAGCGCCGGATGCCTGACGAGGGAATAGCCTGGACGTGCTGGGAGATGTTGCCGCGATGCGTGACGCCGTCTGTCATCGTCTGTCTTGCCGCTACTCCGTCCTGCCGGGAACCTTGCCGGCGCCGACAATGACGCCGGACCACAGGTCAAGCTCCGGGACATAGTACAACAAGAGGTGTTGCCCATCGGCGAGCCGGACGCGGAAGCCCAACCGCTCTTCCTCTCGCCACTGCGCCTCCACCTCCGCCACCTCGCGCCGCACGCCGTCGCGCTCAACCCACTGCGGCCGCTCCGGATACAAGGCACCGGCGTAGCAGCCGACGGTCAGCGCAAATGCGCGCAGCCCCTTCTCTTCATCCTTATCCATCGCGCACCGTGAATACGCCGCCCGATTCGTCGATCTCCACCACGCGGCCCACGGCGAAGTCAAGCAGGTCTCGGAAATGCCCCGCCTCGAGGTGGTAGTGCTGGTGCGCGGGCGGCACACACACGCAGTCCTCCGCGACGATGCGCGTGGCAAAGCGCCGGCCGCCCACCTCGACCGCGAACTCGCGCATCGGCGCCGGGAAGGCACGCCAGCGGTCTTTCGTGATGAGGATGCTGCCGGTGTCGGCATCTTCGCGGGAGAGCTTGCGCCGGTACGGTTTCACGTTCATCAGCATAGCGCGCCGGACGCGAAGCGGGCGCCCGAAGGCGCCCGCAGAACCACGTGCAGGCGGCCATACGGGCTACGGCGTCGCCAACGCCCAGTTCGGGAGGCTCTTCCCGTTCTCGTCGCCCGGCGCCTTGTCGGTGGCGAAGCGGTACAGCGGCAGGCCGTCGTACGTAACCTGCATCGTGCCGTCGTCGCGCGTGATGACGGCGAGCCCGTCGACACCGTCGCCTGCCGTCGGCGTCGCACCCGCCGGCATCGTCAGCGGCGGCCACGCCGTCGCACAGCCGTTATTGCAGGCGCTCTTGCCGCTGCCTGCCGTGTCGTTCTTGAACACGTATAGCGACATGCCGTTGGCGTCGACAAAGCGCTTATCGCCGCTCGTAGCGATGTTCACGGTAGCAGCGCCGGTTGTACCCGATGCCGACGACTCTGCCGTCGCTGCACTTGTCGCCGCCTTGGGGGGAGCCGACGTCACCGCAGGCGCCGCGGCCTGCGCGGTCGCAGTCTTGTCGCCGCTGCTCGTGCCGCCTCCACATGCCGCCGCCGCGAGCGCAGCGATGGCAAGTGCCGCGATGCTCAGCCATTTCAGGTTCCGCACATGCTTCATCAGTTCTGTTCTCCTTCTACACATAGCTACACAGGAGTACGGCGCGCCGCCCGTCCCGGATGCGCTCGCGCATGCCAACATCGTGGTGTACGTCGGGGACGCGGATGTGGATGTGGATGCGCCCGGAGGAAGATGATCAGCCTGAGTTAGAGCGAGGGTCGCAGGCTGCGCCAGTCGGCGGTCTGCTCGTAGGCGTGCGCGGCGCGCAGCACCGTCGCCTCGTCGAAGGGCTTGCCAATCACCTGCAGGCCGACAGGCAGCCCGTCGACGAAGCCGGCCGGCACGGAGATCCCCGGCAGCCCGGCGATGTTCACCGGCAGCGTGAACACGTCGTTGAGGTACATCTCGAACGGGTCGGCCGTCTTCTCGCCGATGCGGAACGCCGGCGTAGGGGTGACTGGTGCCACCAGCACGTCGTACTTCGCGAACGCTTCGTCGAATTCGTGGCGGATCACGGTGCGCACCTTCTGCGCCTTGAGGTAGTACGCGTCGTAGTAGCCGGACGAGAGCGCGTAGGTGCCGATCATGATGCGGCGCTTCACCTCCGGCCCGAAGCCGCGGCCACGCGTCTTCTCCATGTTGTCCCACATGCCGCTGCCCTGCTGGAACGAGAAGCCGTACTTAACGCCGTCGTACCGCGCCAGGTTGGAGGACGCCTCGCTTGGCGCGATGATGTAGTAGACGGCCAGTGCCGCCTCCGTGCTCGGCAGCGTCACCTCACGGTCGATCTCGGCACCCTGCGCCTCCAGCGCCGCCAGCGCTTCCTGCACGCGCGCGCGCACGCCCGCATGCAGGGTCTCCGGCATGTACTCCTTCGGCACGCCGATACGCATGCCCTTCGCGCCGCGCTCCAGCCCGGCGGTGAAGTCGGGTACCTCCACGGGCGCCGACGTCGAGTCGCAGGCGTCGTGGCCGCAGATCGCGTTCAATACGATCGCCACGTCGCGGACATCGCGGGCAAACGGCCCCACCTGATCCAGCGAGCTCGCGAAGGCGACGAGGCCGTAGCGGCTCACACGGCCGTACGTCGGCTTCATGCCGACGACGCCGCACAACGCCGCGGGCTGCCGGATGCTGCCGCCGGTGTCGGAGCCCAGCGCATACACGGCTTCGCCGGCCGCCACCGCCGCAGCTGAGCCGCCGGACGAGCCGCCCGGCACGCGATCGAGGTCCCAAGGGTTGCGCGTCGGGAAGTACGCCGAGTTCTCGGTGGACGAGCCCATGGCGAACTCATCCATGTTGGTCTTGCCGACCATCACGGCGCCCGCGTCGAACAGCCGCCGCACGACCGTCGCGGTGTACGGCGGCACGAAATGTTCCAGCATCTTCGAGCCGCACGTGGTGGCGACACCCTTCGTCGTCAGCACGTCCTTGATCGCGAC
>Ga0153916_10002372_pt1 | contig 13796 bp, 11 predicted proteins | sample Opewatmetagenome_FD_109642 | JGI IMG/M metagenome (GOLD analysis project Ga0153916, IMG submission 109642) | Freshwater wetland microbial communities from Ohio, USA - Open water 3 Core 3 Depth 4 metaG | ecosystem: Environmental > Aquatic > Freshwater > Wetlands | place: USA: Ohio, Lake Erie...
CAGGGGACCGCAGTACTCGGTTGCCGTTGCGCATCACTTCGGTCATTTGGAGACGGTCCCCTCGTACTTTCCTACGATGCCAGCTTTCGAAAGCTTAGCCTCATCCTTGAGCTGGTTCTTAGCGGCATCAAATCTTCTCGACGCAGGTATTCCAGCCCCGGCCCTTAGAGATTGCTCTTTTTCGTCCAGTGACTTACGGAAATTTACCATGGCCTGAGCAAACGCATTCTCCCCCGCAAGCATTGCTTGCCCAAGGGCTTGAGCGTGGCGCGCGGCCTCAGCCTCGCTGAATGCGGCTCCGGATGCGTCCTTGATCTTGTATGTCAGTGCCTCCATCGCTTGGTTGCGCACGATCGCTGAGTCCTTACCGGCTAGGCTAGCAGCCAACCCGGATAGTTCTTTTCCAAAAACTGCCCCAAATGGCGTGTGTTCAATCAGGTTGTACTGCCACCCGACGCCAGGGATTTCATTGTGCTTAGCGTATCCCTGCTCATCTTCGGTGATTCCGCCTTTGCTCATCACCGTGTCAACATTGGTCCTTAGGTTGGCAATCTCCGAAAGCGCCTTCCCGAGATGCTCTTGACGCTGAGAAATGTTCTCGTCCATCTTGAGCTGCTTGTCGCTCGGGATATCGCCGCGCAGCTCGGCTGCCTGAGCCTCATTCTTGAGACCGGCCCCAATGATTTCCCCGCCGCCCTTGCGCAGCGCTTGCTCGCGAGCGATCCTTTTATCGATCTCAGCTTCGGTCGGCGCCCGCAATCCGCCAGCCGTGCCCTTGATCGGAACCTGCATTTGCGCGACGGTCGTTTCTGTAACCTGGCCACGAGCAGCACTCTGTAGAACAGCCAGTTCGCGTTGCTGCTGCGCCTCTAACAGCTTCGCCTGGGCATCGGCATTCGCCTTTGCGCGAGCGGTGCCAATCTCGGCGGCCTGCGCCCCGAGTTTCTGTTTCACGACCTCGAGTTGCTGAACCTTGAGAGCCGCGCGCCCGGCTTCAATCGAGCCCCATTGCTGAGAGAGACGAGAGAGCGCATTGTCCGCCTGGCCCTGCTCGCGATTGATCTGATTCTGCTGCGCGTTGATGTCAGCGGCCATTAGGTTCTGCATCATATCGAGCGTATTATTTGACTGCCCACGGGTAGCGTGGCCATTGAGGCCGGCTGAAACCGCGAACAGTAGCTTTTGCAGAACGCTCATGTTCTCGAAAATGCGGTCGGGCTTGAATTCCTTAGTCGCCACCCGCTTGGCATCTTCGGTCAACTGAATCATGCCAGCGTTGTAGCGATCCTCTGCAGCTTTCTGCTTTGCTTGCTGGTCGGCATGGATCCCCTGCAGTTCGCTCGATAGGGCTTGCTGAGTTCGCGCGTCATTCGATGCGGCCAACATATCAGCATCGGCTTTGAGCTGCTGTGCTTCGCGCTCCTTTGCTTGTGCGTCCTCGTGCGCATCGCGATCGAATGGCTTGGCGCCAGTGACCTGCGTTTGCACTCCCGTCGGCACCGCTACCTGATTCGCGATCACTTTCTTCGGATCGTACGCCGCTCGCCCCGGCTGATATACGGGACGATTGACGATCGATTGGACGTCTTGCAGCGGAAGGCCGTACGGAGTCATCTGCCCGCGAGCTTCCGCTTGAGCCTCGGGTTGCGGCTGCGCATGGTGATTGACCGGCTGTGGATGTGACTGTGGCGCGAATTGTGACAGCGCTCCGGATTGCACGGTTTGAGTCGAGCCGTCGTCAAACCGAATCAACTCGGCCCCTGACATATTTGGGTGCGGCTCTCGACTTACGATGTTTGCCATTAGCGCTTTCCTCGCATATCTATGGACTGTCCACCGTACCGCTTGAGTTGTTCGATCTCGTTTCCGAGCTCGCCAATGGCAGCTGTGTTTTGCATCGATAGGCGGCCAGTGTCTACCACCTTGGTTCCGTTTGGCTGCTGGACGACCACGCTGCGTCCGGCAGGGGTGCGCTCCAAGTCCTGCGCCATCACACCGAATTGCTGCCCCGGTGCGGCGCCTTGTGCTGACGGATTGCGATACTGGAACGAGTACCCGGGAGCCTGCTGTGCCATCTTGACAGCTGGCGCTTGCAGACCTCGCATTTGGTTCTCACGGGCGATCTCCTGGAGACGTAGCAGCTCGGGGGATTGCTGATAGGGCTCGAACTTCGGGGGTTCTTTCTTCTGGCCACCGCCCATCATTCCGCCCATCATGCTCATCATTCCGCCGCCGCCGCCGCCGCCCATCATGGAACTCGGATCCATTACTGCCCTCCCATGGCGCAGTAGCGCCGGATCGAAGTCTTTTGCCTACGGTCAGACATCGCTAGGGCGCCAATCGCCGCGGCTGCCATGCCCTGCTGGCTGGCGTCCTGTGCGGCATCGGCTTGCTGATTCCCGAGGCTTGCCTGAGTGTCGGCGTTCATCTTGGTGTTTGCCAGTTGAGCGCGACGTGCCGCTTCATTCTCGCCGACTCCAAGGGCAGCCTGGTCGTAAGCCGACTGCACCCCTAGCCCCGCTTGGTATGCAGTCTGGCGGTTCTGGGCTGCAGTATTCTGCAGGCCCGCGCCCGAAGTAAGAGCGCCCAAGTACTGGTCATAGCCGCCGCTAGCCTGCTGCGCTGCCATCTGCTGCGCCTGCAGGGATTGCCCTAGGTACGCCTGCCGAGACTGGTCCGTGGCAACCTGGTTCCCACTGATCGCCCCGTATTGCTGCCCGTACTGGTTGCCGGCGGACTGCAGTGCGGCCAGACGATTTCCTTCGAGCCCAGCAGCATACTCGGCCGATGCCTGGCGAGCCTGCAGCGAAAGGGCCGTATTGCCCTGCCGAGCCTGCTCTGCGCTCGCGGCGAGTGACCCTGCTCCGGACATCGCTTGCAGCTGCTGTCCTCGCCAATTGGCCGCCTCGTTTGCCCTGAGGGCTGCCATTTCGGCGGCGGTCTTCTGCCCCATGTCAGCGGCCTGGAATTGAGCCTGGCGCATCGCTGCAGCGTTCGCCCCGGAACCGCGGCCACTGCGAGCAAGCGCGATCTGGTTGGCCACATTGGCGTCAAGCCCGGACTTGAGTTGCGCCTCAGCCGCTGACGGGCCCGGGCCCTGGTCGGCGTAGCTTCGCAAGGCCTGGTAGGTGTCAATCTGCTGATTGCCAACATCCCCAACGTTGAAACCGCTCAACGAGCGCCCGGCAATTTGAGCATCGACCCCCGGCTTATAATTCTGCAGAGCGTCACTCGATGAGCGCCAATCACTCATCGCTTGCTGGTCGCCGTACGCCCCTAGCTGATCAGCACGCGCTCCGAGGTCCGCAGCGTACTGCCCAGATACATTCGCACTCTGTAGCGCTGACGTTCGAGCGTCACTGCCGGCTGCCGTCACTCCGGCGGCAGAGCGCCCGAGAATATTGTAGTCCTGATTCCCGGCTTCTCGGATAGCATTGCCTCCGGCCTCTCCCCTCGCTACCAAATCAGCCTGTGCATTCCGTTGCGCTGATAGTGACCCGCCATACGCGAAATCGGTTACGTCGTACGAACCGCCAGCGGCGTTTTGCGTCGAGAATGCATCCGTAAAGAAGTCGAACGCACCAGGATTAGTCTGTTCGTACCCGCCTCCATTGTAGAAGGCGTCCATATCCTTTTGGCCCTGAGTTCTGGTATCGTCTGCGTAGGTAGTGGGCATCTAGGTGGTCCTTCCAATTCCAGAAGCATAGCGCACCGAACGTTGCTTCGCTTGCGTGATTTCGACGTCAAAACCAATGACGTAAGCGGCAAGATTTAGAGTGCTGGGAGATATCCCGAGGACCGAAGCTAGCGGATAGTCGCTCCAGGAGATTCGGAGCTGGTTACACTTCTGTCGGGCAAAGTCGGTTTCCAGATCCACGAATCGATTTACGTCTGGAACCGTGGCAAGGTTTGGGTAAATTGTTCTAGATTCGTCCGGAGATTGACTGTTCCTGAGTCCGTCGAACCAGATGCTGCATCTGGAAATGCCGTAGTACGAAGTGGCCTCATCGATCTCGCGATGCAGCTTGACGAATGCTCTCGAGATTCTTCCGTGCTGCAGCTCGATGTCATTGCTGATAACGCTCATATAGCGGGCAGCGCCAAGCCAGTCGGTATAGGTGCCAGCGTCAGCGCGGCGTGCTACTCGATATCCGGTTGCGGTCGCGGAAACCACCCGGGCGAACGCCGGCCCATCGAATGATGGTGTCTTGAATCTGCCGGCATGGTAGGCGAGCGTGCTAGCTGTCACTGTCGACACTTCTTCGCGCCAGCAATCGAATTGCGGAGTGTAAACCCAGGCGTTGCTAGCACGTGTAAGAAACCAAGCCTCGTCAGCGAATGAGTCGTATACCGCGCCAATAGTCCAGTTGTTCGGATCCTCAGTGTCGCTTGCGCTTGTAAGCGACGGGCTAGCGTTCGATGATGCCCCGATAGCTACCGAGTCGCGGACCGCAGCAGACTTCAGGGCCACCTGAAATGAGCCACGCTGAACTACGTAAATCTGCCCATCTCCGGCCTGGAACATTATCCCTTCTGGAGTCTCGACGATCGAACGTTGAGAACGCGCGCCAACTGTTGAGGATATTTTACGCGGCGCATCGAACGAACCGACTCCCATTGAGTCCGGGCCTTGACCAGTGATCAGGTAGACGCTCGTTGCCGAAAATGCGAGCCAGTAGTTATCGAGCGCGGCAACTGCTGTATTCGGCTCGGACAACGTCACATAGAATGCCGGATCCTCGGGCCACGAAATCTGCTCTCCGCTAAAGAACAGGTTCGAGAACTGGATCCGATGTTCATCCTCGAGACCGCCAGCGATCTGGCGATCGGTTCCCGTCCAGAGGCAACGGCACGGTGGAGGTCCCCACCAATCGAGTAGACCGCTATTCCCGCCGTTAGCCCCTTGCGTGTAAAGGATCTCGCCAGATATCAACGACGAGTCCGGAGTCGCGTCAGTAAGTGTCACGGCGGCATCTGTGGTCCCCGGCGTCACGAGTCCATCAATCCCTGAAACGTTGTAGAACACCGAACCACCATTGGTGGTGCGGAAAACCTTGGTGACCGAACCGGGTGAGCCATAGGTTAGAGTAACCAGGCCGTTCTCCCAGGGGTCATCGTAGCAGCTGATTGAAGTAGTTCCGCCTGCCGCCTTGACGATCTGGATCGGATCACTCACCGGCGATCGGTAGACTCTGCCGAATGCATCCTTCCATTCGCGGACTACAACATAGAGGTAAGTTCCCGCCGCCGGAGTCGTTCCCGAGCCAACGTGAGCCACCTTCGGATTGCGCGGAGGATACTGCGCACCCGGGATTTCGACACGCCCGTTGAATTGACTAGGATTCGCGGTCGCGAAAATCGTTGCATCGTTTCCGTTTGCCTGCTGCAAGATATCGGGCAGCTCTCCGGAACCAGTCAAGGAATCCCCGAAGCAGTGACTTACCAGATAGACATCGAGTGCGGCCGAGTCCAACCCGGCGTGCTTCTGGACACACATCGCAGCTAGGTACCCGGGCTTGCCGTTGACGCCAGTCGCGGAATAGACCACTGCGTTGACGGCACCGGTGATTCGTTCTGTCGGGGTTGGCCCTGGTTGCGCCGCTCGGAAAGCATAGTGCGTCGCTCGCGGATAGACATCGCTTGCGCCGCCAGTCGATAGAAAGCCTTCGGTCAGATGGATGGCGCCGCGTAGCGACCTACCCGTCGTCGGATAAGTCCACAGGCTAGACATCGGGACGATCGGTGTCCCGTCCCATGGCCGCACATAGGGCTTGGACGCAGGGAACGCAGCGAACGTTGACATCGTTTGCCGGCGCACCGTTGCGTCAGTTTTCAGAATCAGAACCTTACTCGAGCAAGTTGGATCGTCCGTTGTCAGCGGCTCGTCGTATATCGCAACCGATGCGCCTTGGTAACTCCACGCCGCGTCAGCAAACGCAGTGACGCATGCGCGCCACTTCACGAACCCGGGATCGCCCGACACGTCATTCGCTGACGTATACATCAACGTGGCCGCGCCAACGGATGTCAGCCCAGAGTCGGTGATGGTAAACGTCGCCGCCATCCACTGAGTCGTTGACGACCGATAGACCACATAGAGCTGGCCAGTGGTGATTGTCGAGCAAACGCTCACTCCGATCGTTCCGAGTGCCGGAGCAAAGACGAAGTTGCCTGATTGAACGATCGTCCAGCTCGTGGTGTTGATCCACCACCAGTTGCTTTGGGGGCCAGCGACAAACAATCGCCCTTGAGCCGAATCGTACGTCGCGTCCACCTGAGCGCCCGATGCCCACACGGACGATCCGAACGGGAGCAGCAGAGCCTCGACGAGCTCGCCTGTGGTTCGGTCGAACCGATAGACTGCAAGATTCCCCAAGTCTGTCCATGCGACGACGTAGGGCCCAGCGGTAACCGGATAGATGCGATCTCCGGCAGGCATTCCCGGGGCAAAGTACCCTCGGGACTTGACCTTGAGATCTCCACCAGACACAAGCGCCCACTGAAGCACTGAAGACAGAAACGTTCCGCCGAGAGAGCCAGCGAAAAAGGAGAGCCCCTCAGCCACGACAACATAGTCCCCGTCTCCCAAATCCATCACGCCAGGCGCGTTGTAGGAATAACTCGGATCGGTGAATATCGGTTCCGCTCTGACAGCCTCATCGTACCCGATGAACACTGCACCCGAGTCGCTAGCCGTCCACGTGGTGGTTGCTCCGGTGGTCTCGGCAGCTAGTACGCGCGCTCCCCTCTGAATGCCAGGGGACTGCTTAGAAACGCAGAACGAAATCCCGGACGGAGTGACACCGTACGCAAGCGGAACGATCGTTCCAGTTGGCACCTGAGTCGTCGGGATCGCAATCGTCCCTGGGGTTTTCGCGATTCTCCCAGGCGCGTCCATCTTGCAGTTGATGAGACGCGCAACGCGAGGCGGGCCACCGTGTTCGTCTGGCACTTGCGAAAATCCGTTGAGAGCGAGCGGAATTCTAGGCAAAATACACCCACTCCTTCCCAGTCGAGACGTAGACGCGTCCAGTCGCTGCAGGTATCGTTGTGTCCGTTGCGCCGCCAGCAATCAGTCCTGCGATCGGCTGCGCTGTTACGGGACGAGCGTCAGCCTTGACTATTGCAATCTCGACTCCGCGATTGGATTTCGTTGGTGCCGGCAACAGTACCGTAAGGGTCGACGTGTAACCGCCCGAACTGACAATCATATCCCAGGGCTGCGCATCAATCTTAGCGATCCCATGGACAACATCAATCACGCGCCAATAGGGGCGAGTTGTTCGACCGATTTCCTCAACCGCGTCGTAAGCATTCTGCTCGATGTCTGTCAGCGCACCCTTGACATCGGGCGCGATTAGGTCCGAGAAAAACCCGCGCTTCTTCATCCTAGCGGACATAGCGTCGGCCTCCGGTGCGAGTGTCTACCCGAGCCGATCTGCCAGGAGTGCGATTCTTGCAGCGCCGCAAGATGTCCTGATAACACTCTTGCAGCTCGGCTTTGCGAGCTTGCCAGAGGGCTACGTCATCGTCTCGATTCGCGAGAAGCACGCCGCACTGACGGATGAGATACTCGTGAAACCCTAGGTCGGTCATGAATCGAGCGGTCCCGGTCAAGTCGGCGGCTACGTTCTGCAGGCCATGAACACGGAACTCTCTCGCGACCTCATTCGGCGGCATAACCATGATTCGGACCCCCTGGTCCGATTCGACCGCGGCAGTGTCTGCCGTGAAATCGACACCAGCCAAACACCAGGCTTGCGGAGTCGAGTTAGCGCTCAGGTCCGACCAGTTCAGCGCGTCGTCGAAACTGACTTCGCGCAGCCGAACCCATGACGATCCGAACTTCGCGTAAACTGCTTTCACGATCGATGTGTATGTAAAAAACGCGCCAGCCCCAGAAAGTATAGTTCCTGGAAATGTACCGGTGCCGACAGTAGTCGGGCCTGTAGCTGTGCACGTCTCCCCGACCATTGCCATGAATATATCGGAGCCGTCGGAGGTGATACGCTCTCTCAGTTCTCGATACGCATCATTGATCCATCGAAATATCTGCGCCTGAGGGTGACGGGCCGTGAATCCTTCGATATCGTATCGAGTCCTGATATCGGCCTCGAGCTCTGTCATCGTTCGGTACACGGCTCGTCACCTTTCAGGGGTTAGCAGCAGTCCATAGCGTTTTTGAATGCAGTGGCCGCGGCCTCGTCATCCTCAGAAGACAACGCTGCTCGCAGCTCGGACATGGCCTCGACTAGGCCTGGCGATACCTCGCCTGAGGATTCCGAATCCATGGCTTCGTCCTCTGAGTCTGCGGACTCATCCTTCGGCTTACCCTTTCCGAGCAGCACCGCGATTGACATGCCCTTGCCTTTCATGGTTACGGCTCCAGATCTAGGGAGATGTAGAGAACATCCCCGCTCGCTGGTTCCGTTGCCACAGCCGCGTTAGTGCCGGCCAATGTCTTGATCGTTGCCTGTCCTGTCGTGGCGTCCAAGTCGGTAACGACGCACCCAACAACCGTCAATGACGGGGAATAGAGGGTGACACTGAGGAACGCCCGCCGGCACTTCGGAAACACGACGGCGTAAACGCCGGTGGTGCTCTTGGTGCAGGTGAATCCGTTCGAGTCGTATCCTGTAGATTTGCCGACCGTAGCAGCCTGCGAAGCGGCGCCCGATGCGCCGATGTTGACCCGTTCTCGATAGCAGACGACCGGGCGATTCGAGGCCGTGTGGGCCTTGTTTGCGTTGGGCTCTTGCCCTGCGTGAGTGGTAGCCATTTCGTTTCCTTTCGGAATCGGCCGACCCGCGACGGCTGACGATTACCGTCGCGGGCCAAACCGAAAGCCTTATGGGGCCGTGGTGCGTCCGAGGTATCCAGGTATTGCGAGCGTCGCCGGGTATGCGCCGAGCCGATGCTCGTAGTCGTTCGAACCGACTTTGCGAAGCATGTCGAGTCCGTCGCCCTTGACTACCGCGGGGAACTCTTCGGGGGTATTGAGCGTGAACGAATCGGGCTCACCCATGGCCAAGATGTCCGTCGGCCCGACGAACCGATCGGTCATGACGTCGACTTCGGTACCACCAGCAACCACCTTGATCGCCTTGTAGCCGAACGTGCCAACGGTTCCGATCCGATCGCTGGCAATCGCGCGCTGCTCGTACGAGTCAGCGAGATCCTGCCACTTTTCGGGATTCAAAAACACTGCTCGCGGCGCTCCGAATCCACGGTTTGCCATGCGAGTAATCAGCCGCTTGATCCTGGACTCGAGAGAGAGGCCAGCAATCTCGGCCGAAGTGAGACGCACGCCGCTCAGGGCAATGATATCCTGCGTTCGGTCAACACCATTGAACGCAGTCGCGCTCGGATCTGACGCTGGGCACCAATCACCGAACCCTTGGCAGACGGTATTCGGCGCGGAGGTTCCGCCGAAATCACCGTAGCGGAACGCGTACATGGTTCCAGTCCAGCTCGATGGAGTTCCAGCGGCGCCGCCATCAGTAGCGGAAACAGTGAACGTGCCAGCGTTCTGGTTGACCCCGATAACGTAACCGATCGAGCCGGAGCCGAGTAGAGAATGACCCGTTGCGGATCCATCGTTTGCCGATGCCTGGACGAGCATGCCGATCTTGTAGTTGACCACATCATCAGCGTTGGTCAGCGTGCAAACACCGGTCGATTCGGTGAACGATCCAAGATTGCGAGCCGTACTCGAGAGGAGGTACTTGCTGAACGTCATCGACCATGACGTATAGAGCGAGTCGATCTCGAGGGCCACGGTGTCGAGGTAGGAGCCGCTACCCGCGGAGAGCTTCATCAGCTTATCGCTGATGTCGCAAAACGCGAAGTATTCGCCCCACGCAACGTTCCAGTCTTGCGACTTGGTGTTGCCGCCGCTTGCGCTCGCAGCAGTGCGACCGGTGGTGAATCCGCTCGACAGGCCTTGCGCCGACCCGTACATACAGGGAGCGATCAGGCGTCGACCGGATCCGTTCTCTACGCCTACGTTTTTCTTGATGTAGCCGAGAAACGGAAAGTCCTTGTACAACAGCTTCTGAACCCGCTTCGAACCGGGCCCATAGTTGTCCTTCATGAATGCGTCGAGAGTCGTAACGGTTGCGGACATGGAAAATCTCCATGGCGCTCACCGATTCTCACTGCGGCAGGAAGCCATCCTCGCGAGCAGCGACCACTAGTCGCTTTTTCCAACGAGCCATTCGCTCATCGTCGTCGAGGTCTGCGTCGGGTACCGCCGGAGCCGGCTGCGCCTTCTTTTTGGCTATGAACTTGCGTTCATTCGCGGACGATTTCCCTGTCCGGTCGGTATCCTGAGGCGTTATCGCGGCCTCGACGCTATTCGGGGGGTTCGGCGTAGCCCCGTCGCCCATCAGTATCTTGGACCACTTCTCCAAGAATGGTTTCAGGTTTCCGATCAATTGTCCAGCTGCTTCTGCGGCTGAGAGTTCTTCGCCTGTCTTGTTGTAGGCATCCAGCTGGATTTGCATGACACGCGACGTGAAGTCCGGGAATGCATCAACAGCTGCCGCGTAAGTTACGCTCTCGCCTTTGAGCTCGGCGGCGAGCGCAGTGCAGTATTCCTGCCGCTGCTTCGCCGTGGTCTGCTCTGCGAGAGCTTTTGCTTCGGCTTCCGCTCGGTCCTGAGCGGCTTTCTCTTGCTCGGCTTTCCAACGCTTGAGCGCCACGACCTCAGGGTCCTGACCAAGCTTGTGCTTGACAGCCATCTCGCTAAATTCGGACAAGTCAGTGCCGAATGCGTGTTTCAGCGCCGACTCGATATCGCCAGAGTCCCAAGCCTTGCGAGCCAAATCGAACGGCTCGAATTTCTTGGTCACCTCGGCAGCCAGGGCTCGAACTTCGGCGTCCTTGCGTAGCACGCTCTGCTCGGAGGCTCGGAGACGTTCCTTCGTCTCCTTCTCATGCTTCCGGAACTCGGCCCAGCGTGATGCAGGTATCTTGACGCCAGCCGGATCGATTCCAGCCATCTTGAGCGCCGCTTCAAAATCGCCGGACTTCAAGAGCCCCGCTAGCTTGGCGCCATCGATGGCGGTTTCGGGCTTCGCTACTGCGTCGGGTTTCGTCTTCGCGTCGACAGCAGCGCCCACGACAGAATCAGAAACATCTCTAACAGAAGAATCGCTGGCGCTAGCACCGCCAGCACCAGAAGAACTGCCAACGCTTGCGACATCCGTCTTTCCTTCCGCTTGCTTCTCATACTTCGCGAGTACTTCGCGCTGATTCACCGGAGGCGTGAAGCCTGCACTACTCGCGCTCGTTGTTCCAGTTTGCTCGTCACTCATACTGGGGGTTGTCCTTCTGCTGGTGGTGCCGGCGGGCCTTCAGCCGCGCCGACGTTCAATGCTCGCGAGCCCTGCGCTCGCAGAGCTGCCATTCTTTCTTCACGCTTCTGGATTTCACTATCAGCCATTTCAATCCAGCGGAGCATCAAGTCTTGCGCCTCGTCTGGCGCCTCGTCTAGTTGCGCTTGCATGTAAGCTTCCGCCACCTGCAGCAACGCATCTTCGAGTCGCATCCAACGGATCGGAGGCCTGAACAGAGGAACGCCCTCGCGCAATTCCCCTGACTCGTACTGCTCGGGAGTCGCATCGAGCCAATTTTCGATGTACTGCGAAATCAGACTGCGTTGCCTGCTCGAACCGTCTAACTCACCAGGCAAGTCCTTATACCGCTGGATCGCGAGGAAAGCGTCCTGCGACAGCATCCCGGCTCCAAACATCTCTTGCGCGGTCTGCATTCTCTCAGCCGCGGTGCCTTTGAGCGATGGCGCTTCGCTGATTCGAATCGAATACAGGTCGTCGTCTAGGTCGGCGTCTGCCCATTTGATTGTTTTCAAGAACCCTTCACCTGGCCACTTGGCAGCGAAGTCCTTGTCTTTCTCTGCGAGTTCTCGAACGCACGCGATATCGTGGCGAGCGAGCTCGACATACATGCCCTGATAGGCTCGCCAAGGCAGCGAGAATCGCTCCGACTGAATGTCCGCAACGAGCCGAATCGCGCTGGCAGCCTCGATGCCAGGCTGCTTGTTGGCAGTCGCGCTCTGCTGACTGACGCCAGTCATCTCGAACGCCATGGACTTCTGCAGCTGGACCCATTGCATGTGCTCCTGTCCGAATGGCGCAGGGTTCTGGACCATCGGAGGCATCTGCCCAGCGTACTCGGTGACCTTGCAATCCTCGTTATCCTTGAGTTTCTCACCGAGCCCGGCGGCTTCCGGAGCGAAGATGTTTGCCATCGAAGTCAAGTGGATGCATCTCGACATGCGATGGATAACGTCGTTCAGCTCGTCCGAAATCTCGGAAGCCTCACGGACTAGCGAGGTTCCGCCGAAGCCTTGCATCGCTCGGGACCAGCGGACGATCGCGAATGGGAACGACGAGCGTTCCCACTTCTCTTCAATCAGTGGTGAGCCGCTCGAGTCGAGAGCTTTGACGTGCTTTCCGGGTGAGTCCGGGCCAGTCGGGAGCGACCACCACTCATAGACCCATACGCGTTCAACGACTTTCGCGTCCACCTTGCCAGCGAATGAGTCTTCACCCGGATCGCGAATACGAGCGCCGTCGATGTAATCTGCTGACTCGGGATGCAACGCCTTGAGATTGTCTCGAGTGTCACCGTACACGTGCCACATGTGGCGCGGGTTGCCCCGCGACGAATCGTTGGCGTCAACTAGGATCTCCCACGGCATCGGCTTGGTATGCACAACCGCGCCTTGGTCAACATCGGCTTCGGCTTTGATAAAGCCAATCTCGCAGACAGCAGCATCACGGAATGCGTGCGCGCCCAATTCCCAGATGTCGTGAAATGGCTCTTGGCGCGTGCCCCATAGACCTTCGATGAACGCATCGAGCTTTGGCGCCTTGCGCCGCGTGCGCCAGTCGGCATTCGAGCAAACGAATTGAACCTTCGGTTGCTGAGTGCCGGCGACTTTCGCAGTCGCAGCATCAACGAGTGAGCGGCATATGTTCCAGCGAACGCGCACTTCTCCGCCGTCCACAGTGTCAACGTACATCGGTCCGCCTGAGCGATATCCCGCAGGATCGAGCGACGCGATTCGAAAGCCCTCATAGCGAGAGAGATCGGAGCGCATCTGCGCTCGTCTTGCGCCATCGTCGCGCCAGAGCGAGCGACCTAGGGACACAACGTGGGTAGCTAGCTCTGCTCCGGTGGATTGGTGCCACGATTCGGTCACATCGTAACTATGGCCCATTGCCCGGCCAGTGTCAACTATCGGCGATTCTTGCGGAGTTCTAGCTAAGCGACCAGCCGAATCAACTGGTTCGACGCCACTAGCCGATCGTCTGGCATCCAAATCACGCTGCCTCGTGACCGCTTGAACTTCGCTCCGCGCTTGAATGCCGCTTCCCTTTCTTTCTCCAGCTGCCGCCGAACGTACTCGACTGTCCCAGGCTCTGGGTCCTCCTGCTCTCCAGAGTACCTCGGCTGGGCCGCGAGTATCGCGTAGCGCGCAGCGTCCGATAGGTGGTCCGCATACCCTTCATCGTGTCCATCGCGGTCGCCGTTGAATGGAAGGATTTGCCACTCAGCAATCAGCGCCGATGCTGCTGGCGAATGCACCTTGACCGAACCGCTTCGCAGTAATCCAGTCACGAGAGCTATCTGCCCAGCGACGCCAAGCTTGTATGCTGCTTCCGCTGGCAGCGAGAATCGCTGGATCCATTCCGCAACGAACGCTTTCCCCTGCCCGCCAGTGTCGGCAACGATTCGTATGCCGGGGAACCGCTCATGGTATTGAAGCA